>Ga0153915_10001239_pt1 | contig 23555 bp, 26 predicted proteins | sample Opewatmetagenome_2_FD_107003 | JGI IMG/M metagenome (GOLD analysis project Ga0153915, IMG submission 107003) | Freshwater wetland microbial communities from Ohio, USA - Open water 3 Core 3 Depth 3 metaG | ecosystem: Environmental > Aquatic > Freshwater > Wetlands | place: USA: Ohio, Lake Erie...
TGTAGCTACGGCATCAGCTAAAACAGCATTCTGGGATAAAATTACTACGCTATCCGCGCAACCAAAACTTAAAGAGTGCCCGATTGTGCCAGAAGAAGTGCATATGCCCAGCGGCGTGTCTTTGGGTTTTATCTCCAACTGTAATTTACTCCAGAGTTTAGAGCGGCCGACGTATACGCCGACCTTGCGCGTTTTGCGTGTTTTTAAGAATATATCGCCGCCGTTTTCAATAATTACGTCTTTATACCCGGCCTTGAGCAGATCATTGCCCAGGGATTCGGCGATTGCCCCGGCAACTGTGCTCATCGGCCCGACATTGGCTTTTTTTGACTGCTCCGCCATATCTTTGACCAGCCGGCCGGCATTTATTTCAACCGGTATAGGCTTTAACGCGGTAAGAAAACGGTGGTCTCTGTTGATATAATTCTCGATATCCCAACGGTAGGCGCGGATCCTTTCTTCGGCAAAGCCGGCGTTCAGCGGCTTATTGGTAAAAATCAACAAATCCGTTTCTTTGGCCACGATGTGCGTGGAATGCAGCTCTTTGGCTTTTGTCCAATCGCGGTAAAAACGTTTCATATACCTGGATGATTTCATTTTAACAGATCCTCGGCAGGGCTTCAGAAGTTAACATATCTAAAACGCGCTCAGTATTAAAAATAGTCCGCAAGAGGACCCGGCTTTTCGGCTGCTTAAGCACCGTCCCGATAATCCTGGCCTGGCGGCCCAACGGGTGTTTACGCAAAAAACCAATGATCTTATCCGCTTCTTCAGGTTGCGCCACTAATACCGCTTTCCCTTCATTAGCCACATATAACGGGTCTATGCCTAAGAGCTCCGCGGCAACTCTTACTTTAGGCGCTAAAGGAATATTTTTTTCGTCAATCACTATGCCCAGGCCGATCCCTTCGGCAATCTCGTTTAAGGTTGTAGCCAGGCCTCCCCGGGTAGGATCGCGCATAAACTTTATCCCCCGGCTTTTTTTCAATAACGGTATAAGCAACCCGTTGAGGGCCTGACAATCGCTTTTAATATTAAGCTCCAAATCCAACTCTTTTCTTTTGGCTAAAACCGCTAGGCCATGCTCGGCGATATTTCCCGTAATAATAATTTTATCGCCGGCAGAGATATTGTCCAGCGAAAGTTCTTTTTTGTTTACCAACCTGCCTATCCCGGAGGTATTGATAAATAATTTATCCGCAGCACCTTTTTCCACAACCTTGGTGTCCCCGGTAACGATCTTGACGCCGGCCTCTTGCGCGTAAAAAGAAAGGGAATCGATTATCTTCTCTAAAAATCCCTGGTCCAGGCCTTCTTCGATGATCAGCGCCAGGGAAATATATTCCGGCGCCGCTCCCAGCATAACCAGGTCATTGACCGTACCGGCTACGGCTAACTTACCGATATCTCCGCCGGGAAAGATAAGCGGGTTCACTACAAAAGAATCGGTAGTAAAAGCGATTTTTTCCTTATAACCTAGAACAGCGCTGTCGGAGAGCCTGTTCAGGATGGGATTGTTGAATTTCTTAAGCAGCGTTGCCTTGATAAAATTATGCATCAGCCTTCCGCCGCCGCCGTGCCCAAGTAATATTTTTTTTGCAGTCATTTTAATTGGCGCTTACGCCCGCGCTTAAAAGGTCGCTCTTAAGCTGGGTAAGGCCGCTAAAAATAAAGGATCTAATGCCCAGGCCTTGCGCGCTTTTAACTAACTCCGGCCGGTCATCAGTATAAAATACGCCCGCCGGGTCCGCCTTCAAAAGCTCGAGCGTTTTCCGGTAAATTAAGGGATCCGGTTTGACCAGGCCTAATTCGTAGGATAAAAATAAATTGTCAAAAACATCAAACACCGGAAAGTATTTCTTAAGGTACTCATAGTGCAAAATATCAATATTGGATATCAAGGCTATCCTGTAGCGCGGCTTCAGCTGGTTAACCAGGCTGTAAACGCCGCGGTTCTTGGCGCTTAAAAAGAAGATCTCATTCCAAATCGGCACAAAGGCCGCGTAAGAAAGTTTCAGGCCCAGCGTTTCTTTAAGTTTGGCAAAAAAATCCAGCGGCGCGATTTTTCCTTCTTCAAAAAGGGCGGTTATCCCGGAATCAAAGAAAAGCCCGGCTATCTCCTTAGGCGGCTTGCCGCAAAAACGGGCAATCCTCTGCGCGGATATATTGTAGTCAAAGTCGATCAAGACATTCCCTAAATCCAGCAAAACTACTTTTATACCTTCAGCCATCAGTTGTTCTTTTCGTCGCTCCTCTTAAACAGGTCCAGGAACCGGTCTTCATATTCCTTATAAGCGTTCCACTTGTCCAGCTCGGCCTTGAGCTGGCCGGCTTTGGAAATATCTGATTTTACCTGGTCAAAAAGCTTTTCAATCCTGTCCTTAACGGAAATAGGCAGCTTGGTAAGTTGGTTCAGGGTTTTCTTTATTTTTTCCACATCTTCTTCTCCGATGGGGCCGGCGGCCTGGGAGCCAAGTTTTAAATAATCCAGGAGTTTATTGATCTCTGCCTCCATAACCTGCGCCTGCGCAATAAGCCCGGAGAGGTTCAGCTGAATCTTCAAAATCCCGGCCAGCACTTTCAGGACTGCGCAGGATGCCTTGGGATTTTCGATCTGGATAGTATAAAGCGGTATTTCGCCCAAAAGGCAAAACCCCTTGAGCCCTTCTCTTTTAGCTATCCCGAGGAAAAGGCCGTTCATACCGCTGATCTGGCCTTCGGCCAAGGTATTAAGGTTTAATTTTTTCAGGCTGCTGACCAGCTCAGTTGCGGTAGCGGCAAACCAAACGCCGGAGCCCTGGGCATGGTCAATGGCCTGGGGCATCGAGGCAAAACTGACTATTGTATCCACCCTGAAGCCCTTGGCTACCTGGATAATCCGCTGGGAATAGTTTTCGGCCCGGGCTAAATCCGGCTGGGCATTACTTAAAAACACAATAAGGTCATGCTCCCCTGCTTTGTTCTTCCAGTAAAAAAATCTGCCCTGGGGAAGTTCGGGAGCGCTTAATAAGCCCTTTTGGACTACGCTTCCGGCCAGGTAAAAGAAATCCTCCGGGTTTATGGAGGCAAACTCCTGGGCCTTCAATTGCTCCACTAAAAAAGAGGCGGCTTTAAAAGCGACTTCGCCCATTCCCGGCCAGGCGACAACCAGATACGGTTTCTTCAACCGCGGCCTCTTTAAGATCTTAACGCCTTCCATAATTATTACTCCCTTTGTTAAATATGTATCTTTGAATTAAATCCCAATTTCCGAGTCACAATGACGAATGAAGCTTCAAATCTCAAATTCCAGTTTTGGGAATTGGGCCATTGTGATTTCATTCGACATTGGAATTTGGTGATTGGTCATTTTTAAATTAGAATTTATAATTTACTAAAAATCTCTCTAATACCTGTGCCCCCTTATAGAGATTACTGATCCTGGCGTATTCGTTGCTGGAGTGCGCGCAGCCGGCTGTACCAAACCCTGAGGCTACTGCCGGAATATGCTGCTGTTGGAAAAAAGTAATTACGGTAGCGCCTTCCGAACCGGTAATGCGCGGTTTGACCGCGAAATCGCGCATTGCTTTTTTCAAACAACTAACCAAAGGATGCTTCTCGGAGATCGTATAGGTCTGTTGGATACTGGATGCTTCCAGCTTATATTTTTTGGCGCGCTTATTAAGGATTTTTTTAAGCACACCTAATATCTCTTCGGCCTTAGTCCCGGGTAAAAACCTGAAATCCACTTCAAATTCGCACCAATCAGCCACAATATTAACTTTATCCCCTCCCCGGATGGTGCCGATATTGATAGTCGGCGCCTTAAGATACTTATTCCGGGAGTAAGGAAATTTATGACTCTTGGCTTCTTGGATTACGTCCAGAGCGATATCGATCGCGTTAACCCCTAAATACGGATAAGCCCCGTGCGCGCGCTTACCTTCTATCTTTATCTTGAGATGCAGCAGGCCTTTTTGCGCGATAATAATCTCAAAATCGTCGGCATCTAAAACCAGGGCGGCATCGGGCTTCAATATTTTTTTATCCAGGAGCGGGATTAAACCTAGATCTGAACCGCACTCCTCATCTGCGGTAGCCGCAAGGATCAAATCATAATTCAGGTATTTTTTGTCTTCAACCAGGCTGTTGATCGCCTCCAAAGCAACTGCCAGGTTTGCTTTGCAATCGGTTGCGCCCAAACCGTAGATCTTGTTACCGACTATCGTTGCCGCGAAAGGATCAAAGCGCCAATTCTTTCCGGCGCAAACCGTATCCAGATGCGGAGTTATAAGCAACTGGTGCCTTTTTCCCGGCCGTTCTAAATATGCCAGTAGATTGGAACGATTTTTCTGAAATTCATAAATTCTCACCCTTAACCCTAATTTCTTCAGATACCCCTGCACGAAATTAGCCAGAGCTGACTCATTACCGGGCGGATTTTCAGAATTTATTTTAATAAGCTTTCGGGTAAGCTTAATCAGGCGGACTTTATCTATCATATTGACCCTATTATAGATTTATTATACCAGAATTTTAACAAAAATCCAGCGGGCATACCGCACACCTGGGATTTGATTTAAGGCAGTACTTTTTAGCCAAGGCCACGATCAAGGCGTGATACTCATTGAACAATCTAACGTCTTGCTTTAAATTAAGCGTGAATAATCGCTGGATCGCGTCGTACGCAGCATCCTCTTTAAGCAATTTATGGCGGGAGAATACCCTGCGGGTATAGGCGTCAACGACAAAAACCGGCTTATTTAAAGCGTAGAGCAGTATCGAATCCGCGGTCTCCGGCCCCACTCCTTTTACCGCTAAAAGTTCCGGGCGTAAAACCGCGCTGCTTACCCGGGAGATATTCTTTATCTTCCCCTGGTAATTCCGGATAAAAAAATCAAGAAATGCTTTCAGGCGCCGGGTTTTTATATTGTAATAACCCGCTGAACGGATAAGCCGGGCGAGCTTTCTGTCGGGAAGGCGATAAAGCCTGTTTGGCTCTAACACCCGGTGTTTTTTCAGACTGGATATCGCTTTTTCGACATTCGGCCAACTGGTATTTTGCGTAAGGATGGCTCCGACCATAACCTCAAAAGCGCTCTCCGCCGGCCACCAGTGCTGCGGCCCAAAATGAGAATATAGTTTACGGTAGATTAAATTTAACCTTGAACGCAGGCCGGCCATTAATCCTTGAATTCCAGGGGATTATAATTATAATAGGCGAAAATCGTATAGGTTGTCCCTGAGAGCGAGCCCGTGGATTTACCTTTCGGGGTATACCAGCCGTGCCCGGTATCTACGGAATCCTGGGTGGCGTAAGGAAGGCAGCTCTCGCCCTGTCCGGAGGGCGAAGGGCTGGATATGATCATGTTGCCTAAAGAAGCCAGGTATTCATCGGCTTTAAGCTGATAGCTGCGGCTCTTGGCGCTTTCGCCTTTTCGGGAATAAAACTCTGCCATTATCTTAAAAGAAATAACCATCTGCGCGGTCCATTCCGAAGAAACCACTCCGCCGCGGGCAACGTGAGCCTGGGGCGCAAAATCAAAACCCTTTATTTTAACTTTAAGGCCATCAGGCCGGGCATAGAAAACCTCTGCCGAGCAGGTCTCCTCGGCAAATTCAATAATTCGGACCGGATCCATTCCCAGGTTTTCTAATTCTGCCGGGCCGAGAGTAGCGATTGACCAGGCGTAAGTATCCGTGGCAATGGTAGAATCTCCTTTGCCGCGTTTAATCGGGATATCCATTTTATCGTAGGTGTGTTTGACCAGCCAGGCGAGGATTTTATCCCGCGCCTCCAGATACTTCTGTTTACCCGTAAGCTTGTGCAGCATATCAAAGAAGGCATAGGCATCCAGGTTGTGTTCGGTAGCGTACCACTCGACATCCGGGCCGCCGCGCAGGCCGCCTTCGGCATCCTGTTTTTGCAAATTTATAATACCCAGGGCGATATCTTCGGCTAAATTAATATACCTTCTGTCCTTAGTCCTATGGGTATACTGGCAGGCGGCAATGCCCACCCAAAGGTTCGGCCCGCTATGCACTATATATTCCGCGGGCTCGCCGTCATTGGCATAATAGGCATTATAGAAAAGGCCATTCCTTCTCTTGGCCTTATGATCAAAAAAGTCCAATATTTTATGCGCGCGTTCAAAATCCTGAAAATACGTATAGGCCTGCGCAGCCAGGGATTGATCGTAGCTAAATGCCCAGCCGCCGATATCGTTATCGCCCTCAAAACTCATAACCAGCCCGGTGCGCGGATTCTGGTGCAGCTGCACCCATTTATACATTTTATCCAAGACAGCCTTCGCTAAAGTAGCTTTTTTTTCATTGATCTGCACGAGCTCCCGGGAGACCACGCTCTCTTTAAGCTGTACCGAAGCTAACTGCTCCTTAAGGTTGCTCTTTTCCTGCCCGAGCTGCTGGATAAGGCCGCTTAATTCCTTTATCTTTTTGGATTGCTCGCTAAGCTCAAAATCAGTTTTACTCCCCAAGCTCTTCTTTTCTTCTTCCGCTGACTGGAGGCGGGAGGACAACCCCTGGATACGGGATGACAATTCCTGGATCTTTTTCTCTAAACCCCCTCTTTCCCTGCTCACGTCCTTGATCTTCTGCCTGGCAAGATCAGCTTCCTGAATGACATTCACTAACCGCTGGACCAGGAGCTTATTGCCCTCAACCAGTTTCATATTGATAAAATTATTCAAGGCGAGTATCAGCCCCAATAGAATAATTATCCCTAAGCCTGCCGGGATAAGTATTTTCCTTCCTAAAGCATAGCGCATAAGTTTATTGTTTTGGGCTGGATCGATCTTTTCATAGGCAAGGCCGATATAGTATTTATTCGCGGCCGCGGAAGCATCTTTAACCCAAACCGGGACAGCCAGGGCAATGATAGGCTTGCGGGAAACGGGTAAATCTATTTCCAGGGATAGTTTTACTTTGCGCTCTTTCAATAACTGCGCCAGCGCCGGAGTGAGATTATTTACCGCTAAACATATCCCGCCCTTGCTCAAGTTATTGGTAAAACCCTGAAGCCAGTCGGATAAAAGGCCCGTTCCGTCAAGAGCTGCCAGGCGGAATTGCACCGGAAAGACCGTATCTAAACGCAGGTACTGGCGTTTTTCTTTTCCTAAATATTCATCTCTGGCCATACTTATAATCGCTCCTTAAACCTGCTGCCGGAATTTATAATAGGCGTTACACGCGCCTTCGCCAGAAACCATGCACGGCCCAAGAGGATGTTCCGGCTGGCACTTTTTAGCGAATAAAGGGCAACCCAACGGAAGAATAAGCCCCTTCAAGACATCAGAACAGCGGCATTGCCCTGCGGCCTTGATTTTAACCCGCGGGCTGGCAGCGGGAAAGATCCGACTGGCGTCAAAATCCGAAAATTCATTTTTTAATTCAAGCCCGCTTTGCGCTATAATCCCGAGGCCGCGCCACTCGGAATCCGCCGTCCTAAAGACCCGCCGGATTATTCCCTGGGCCTTAAGATTCCCGGTTGCGGTGACTACGCGCGTATACTGATTAGCCACGCCGGCCTTACCTAGCGCCAGCTGTTCGAGGATCATGTAGATGCTTTCCAGGATATCCACCGGTTCGAAGCCAGCGACGCAACAAGGTATTTTATACTTTTTTGGGACAAATGCATACTCTTTTGTTCCCATGACTGCCGCGACATGCCCCGGGCAGAGAAAGCCGTCTATCCGGATCCTCTTATCCAGCAGCAGATACCGCATAGCCGCAGGAATCAGTTTTAGAGAAAGGAGGAAAAAAATATTTTTCAATTTTTCTTTTTTCGCTTCCAGGATGCTTAGGGCAATAGCGGGCGCGGTAGTCTCAAACCCAACAGCTAAAAAGACTATCTTTTTACCCGGATTAGCCCGCGCAATGGATAAAGCATCCAAGGGGGAATAAACCACGCGCACATTTCCGAGTTTGGCCCTTTCCTTTTCCAGAGAAGAGCAGCTTCCGGGTACAGCCAGCATATCGCCAAAAGTAACGATGAGCAGGTCTTTATTTTTAGCTAATTCGATCGCGGTATCAATATAGCCCTGCGGGCTTACGCATACCGGACAGCCTGGCCCGGAGATTAGCCTTATATTTTTGGGCAGAAGCTTGGCTAATCCAAAACGGCAGAAATTTTGCGTATGCGTGCCGCAGACCTCCATAATGTTCAGGTTATGGCCGGGATTTATAGCTTTGATCCTGGCAGCGAGCTTATGGACCAGTCTGGCGTTACGGAATTCGTCAACGTATTTCATCGACGATCCTTAAGGTTTCCCTGGCCCTCTCGGGATCCACCTTTTGAATGGCAAAGCCCGCGTGGACAAGTAGATAATCCCCCGTTTTTATCCCCGGGAGCATCTGGATATTCACATTACGCAGTAATCTAGCGGACTCAACCTGAGCAAAATCACCGTTAATCTTTACGACCCGCATCGGTATACCCAGACACATAATTTAACTCCTATAAGCAGCGATTGCCGCCTGGCCCAAAGAAATAGACGCGTCGTTACAAAGTAAATATCTATGCGTAAAGACCAGGAAACCCTCCTTACATAATAAATCCAAAGCGGCCTGAAGTAAAAGCCTATTTTGGAAGACCCCTCCGGATAAAGCGATCCGGTTAATTTTATTTTCTCTCCTGAGGGCTAAGCATGTTTTTACCAGCATCTGCGCTACGCTGTGGTGAAAACGCCAGGCAATAAATTCCCGCGGCCTGCCGGCTTTTAAATCCCGCTTTATTTGTTTAAAGCAGGCTGCCGGATCAAGAATATAACCACTCTTGGATTTGACCAGGCTAAAAGCGTAACCTGCAGCCTTAAGCTTATTCTGAGCAGCTGATTTTTCCAAGGCTATAGCCAGTTCGGCTTCAAACTTTGCTTCTCTTTTACCTAAGATAAGGCTGGCCGCGGCATCAAAGAGCCGGCCCATACTGCTGGCTAAGGGAGAATTGATCCCGGCCTGGTAAATCTTTTTTAACCGCTGTTTTTTATCTATAGCCTGATCAAAGTTAAACCAGGCAGCCAGCAATCTCCAGGGCTCCAATATGGCTTTCTCTCCTCCCACTAGCGGAATCTCCCGCAAATACGCTAAGCGCGAAAATTTTTTATAATCGCAGAGCAAAAACTCCGCCCCCCAAATATGATTATCCGCACCTAAACCTGTTCCGTCAAAAGCTACGCCAATGACTTTTTGATTTTTTAATCCATTCTCGGCCATACAGGAAGCAATGTGCGCGTGATGGTGCTGGATATATTCCAGGTGGTATTTAACGGGCAGGCGCAAAGCATACCTGCTGGATTGATACTCGGGATGTAAATCACAGGCAATGATCTTGGGCTGCTTTTGCAGGAAACGCTTGAGGTCTTTTTCAAAAGCCAGCAGGCCGGGCAGCGTATCCAGGTCCGCGTGTACCGGGCTGATCCAGGCAGTTTCCCCTTTGGCAAAACAGATAGTATTCTTGACCTGCGGGCCTAAGGCCAAAACAGGTTTTTTTAGTTTAAAGGGGAACTTAATCCTTATTGTTTTCATTTACAATCTCGATATGTAATATATTATCCACCCTGAACGACCGCTCTTCTCTCTTCAGGCAACAATAACCAACCAGGTAACTGCGGCCATTCTCCTGCCTAATCTCTTGCGGCATAACCTGGCGCTCTGTAACCTGGGCGCTGGAAGCGGAGATATATTCTATTTTTACCTTAACCTTTAAATTCAGGGCTTCCTGAATCCGGGCGATCTTCTGATTATTGATATTTTCCAGCAAAACCGGATCCACGCTGAATAACCCGACGAACTTATTGAAGTCAGTAATCCTCTTAGTGGCGAGTATATCCTTTAATTTATAAAAAACGCCCAGGGTAAGCTCCACATCGGAAAACGCGCGGTGTTGTTGCTGGATCTTTATTCCCAGCGTATCGGCCACAAACCAAAGCGCGTAACGTTCTAAACCCGGCATAAGCCGCTTAGCCATCTTCAGCGCGTCAACTACCGGCAGATCTTTTAACGCCGGGATGCCTAATATTTTAAATTCGTTATTCAAGAACTCTAGATCAAAGCCGGCATTATAAGAACAGAGGCAACTGCCCCGGATAAAATCCAAAAACTTCGGGATTACCTCACTTGGCAGGAGGGCGTCTTTAAGCATATCCGGGCTGATTTTATTTATGGCGAAGGCTGCGCTGGATACAGGCTTCCCCGGATTCATTAAAGCCTGAAACTCCGCTAGTTTTTCCCGGCCCTTGAATCTCAGCGCGGCAAGCTCCACTATCCTGTCTCCGGAAGACGGGTCAAGACCGGTAGTCTCGGTATCAAAAATTACAAATTCTATCTCATCTATATTTTTATTCATAATAACCTTACCGCGGCTGTCTTGTCTTGTTTCTCGCAATATACGCCGGGACTAATCTTGCCGGATGATAGGATAATTTTACTTTTTTCAGGTTTTCCAGGCCGGAGTCGTCCATAATGTTGATATATTTGTAATTTTTCAACTCCTCGGCAAAGCTGCGGAAGATAAACTGGGCCAGTCCTTTGATGGATAAATCCGTGATTTCATATAATATGCAGAAGGTCTGCGGGTTTAAGGCAAAACCGAATGTAAAACCCTTTATTTCTCTATTTATCTTTACTGTCCTGCCCTGGAAACCTAAGCTGGAATAAGCGGCCAAGGCTTCGGCTAAAGAGATCCGGCTATCTGCCAGCATACCCCGGTAAAGAGGATCGCTGCTTACGGACTCGCGCTGGCGCATCCAAAGATCATAAAGCTGAAAACAACCGCTTCTGTCTTTTAAAGAGAGCTTCTCAAATGTAAAATCGTAGTGCCGGGTAAAATAATTGTAACTTGCGCGCTTGGACTTGAATTTATTGCCTTTTAATCCGGCTAGATCCGTTCTCCGGCAGAGATAATCATAGGATTTAAATCCGCATTCAAAACCTAAATCCCGGTAGAACCCCAGGTCTTTCTCTTCAATATTTTCGATATGGGAAAACTCCGGATTCTTATTCAGCTTATCCAGGATACGGAAAATCTCGGCTACTGTCTCCGGGTTATTCTTACGGCCTAAGGGGGCAAGATAGAGGAAGGCCCCGATTTTATCCTGAAAAAATACGCAGAGGCTTTTCTCGATAACCAGCCAATGGATAGCAAAGGCTTTTCTCCAGATATAGATATTCGGGAAAGCATAAACCGATAGTTCATGCTCGTTTAAATTCAAATAGCGGTCGAAAATTTTCTTGTCGCCAAGCCGAAGTCTATTTAGGCGCATCGGGAAGCCGCAATTCCACTACATCCAGCACATCTTCATAGGCCTGGATAATCTGGGGATTATCCCTGAGCATCTCAAGTTGTTCAGGAGAATTAAGATAGGCGGCCAAATATTCGGCATACTCCTTGAATTCTTTAGTATTTATCTTCTCGTTGATATAGGGACAATTCAAATCCACAGTAAGAATGACTTTTTTATGCCGCAGGTTGATCAGGAACGGATAGAGCTGGCACTCAAAAGGCCGCAGTTGATAAATCTTGCATTTATTCTCCTGGCTGGCAAAAAAAGCGCAGATAAAGCCCTCGCCCGTAGGATTAGGTACCGGCCGGATCTTCTTTTGCATATTGATATAAGCCGGCGGTATATCCTTGTCAATTAAGTCTTGGACCTCTTCTTCTAATAAACAAGGCGTCCAGACCGAGTCCATTTCTTTAAACCTGCAACAGCCCTGGCACTTAAGACAGGCTTCTTCGGGAATGAATTGTTTGATCACTTGACGACGCTGCCTAATTTTAACGGCCTCTCGGGACTGATGATAACTATGCCTGATTCGTCTGAGCCGGCTAAAACCATGCCCTGGCTTTCTACCCCCCGTAAAATTGCCGGCTCCAAGTTGTCCACTACCACGACATGCTTACCCAAAAGCGCCTCTCTGGTGTAAAAGTTTTTGATACCGGCAACTACCTGCTTAGTCTTATCGCCCAAATCCAAAGTTAAAACCAAAAGCTTATCCGCATTAGGATGTTCGCTAACTTCTTTAATTTGAGCGATTTTCAGCTCTAATTTCCTGAAATCTTCAATGGTAGCCATTTATCCTCCTTAGGTTTCATAATAATTATATCATAAATTCGGGCAGGAAAATTAAATAAAAATCCTCATAATTGCCTATGAGGATTGGATTCCCCCGCCCCAGCAATGTTTATCCTGGAGCTCGGGATTAATTTCGAACAAGTAATAGCGGAAATTAACGGGGCCGACGAGATTCGGACTCGCGATCTCCTCCGTGACAGGGAGGCGCTTTAAGCCAGGCTAAGCTACGACCCCAAAAGTATAATGATGTAGATTTTAGCTTAAAACCGGCTAACTTGCAACAGGTTTTTCGATTAAATTGGTGGGCGGTACAGGACTTGAACCTGTAAACCTCCTGAATGTAAATCAGGCGCGCTAACCAATTGCGCCAACCGCCCGAACATTAATCCATCCCTCTAAACCTTTAATCCAACCCCTAATCCTTGACTGAAGACGGGTATCACATATTATTATATTAAAAGTGCCCAAGGGCAATGAATCTCTTTTATGCTTACTTGCTCTGCTAATTCCGAATTGGGTTTTATGAAATTGCGTTAGTGATATCCCGCTAACCTTCGACCAAAATTTCTCAGCTTTTATTTTATCTAAATGCGGGTGGATATGTACTGCCCCACGAAATTTAATTTTTGGTACTTTGCATATTTCTCTAAAAAACTTCATCATCAAAGCTATCATTTTAGGATCGGAATTGCTAAAACTGACCATATTAATTACCGCCTTATATCCTTCGCCCCAATATAATGCGGTTCCGACGACTTTTAACGCCAGGTTCGAGGGAGCTACAGGAATTTCTTGGATTGCGGAAGTTACGATATCGCTACGGATTTTCCCCCAAACCTGCTTAGGGCTATTAGGATGATTAGCAGCATTGGCGCGGCCCTTATCCTGCTTTGACTTAAGCCTTGCGATTTGCCCAGCAGTCAAAGGGATGTCTCGTACCCATCCGCTTACCGAGCTCTTAGAACACTTAATTCTCTCGGAAATCTCCATAAGAGATAAGCCCTGAGCACGCAACTTCCTTGCTTTTGTTCTTTCTTCTGTTCTCAATCCGAACCCCCGTACTTATCATCACATAATATACTACTGGCGGTTCGTAATGTCAATTTATTTTATATCAAAAGAGCAAATTGTTTTATATTACAACCGCTCGGTAATCCCTTTAAGGAAGAAATAAATACTGCCAGCCTTTTAGGCATAACCCATCTCTTCTCTTACTTTACTCTTAAAGATTTTACTACTGCCAGCGGATCAGGCGCTTCTAATACGGGACGGCCGATGACTAAAAAATTGCTTCCGGCTTTAATCGCTTCCGGCACAGTAGCGACCCGCTTTTGATCGTTTTTATCTATTCCCGCAGGCCGGATCCCGGGAGTAACTATCGTAAACTTTCCGCTAATCTTTTTTCTTAAACTTTTAGCTTCCTGCGCCGAGCAAACCACTCCGTCTAACCCGGAGCTGATTCCGATTCGAGCAAGCTTAAGCACTTGAGCAGGACGAGTACTTTGACTGGTTAAAACCGTAACTCCGATTAATAATGGCTTTTTGATTTTTAATTTTTCGGCTTCATCTTTGGCGGCAGCTACCGCGGCTTTAAGCATCTCTTGGCCGCCGGATATGTGCAGAGTGAGCATTTTAACTTTAAGCCGCACAGCCTGACGCACAGCCTGAGCCACTGTATTGGGGATATCGAGAAATTTTAAATCTAGGAAAACCTCCCCGCCGTTTTGCCGGATCATTTGGATTATCTTCGGGCCGGCCAAGGTGTAAAGCTGCATACCCACCTTAAATATCTTTATGCGGGGGAAGAGTTTATGGACAAAATATTTTGCCCGGCCAAAACTATCCACATCCAAAGCTAAGATTATCTCCGGCTTCATATTTTTAAGCTCCCGACAAGCTCTTTAATATCGGCTATCTTATTCCTGGTTAAATACTCCTTTAATCCGGATATTATCTGCGCGCTTATTCCGGGATCGATGAAATTTGCCGTGCCGATACTTACCGCGCTTGAACCGGCAATGATAAATTCCAGGGCGCTTTGCACATCCATTATGCCGCCCATTCCGATAACCGGAATCCTGACCTTATTAAAAACCTCCCAGACCATTCTGACAGCCACCGGCCGGATTGCCGGGCCGCTTAAGCCCGCGATCCCACAGGCAATTTTAGGTTTCCTTTGCTCAACGTCTATGCTCATCCCGGTTAAAGTATTGATCAAGGAGATAGCGTCGCTTCCCGCAGCCTCGGCTGACTTAGCGATCTCCGCAATAGATGTAACATTAGGAGAAAGTTTGGTAATAAGCGTCTTAGCGGTAATCTTACGCGCTTCCTGGACGATTTTATAAGTAGCTTCGGGATCCTGCGCAATCAACTTCCCCTTTCCCCGCACATTAGGACAAGAGATATTTAATTCGATTGCCGCAACTTCTTCGATTGTGCTTAAGCGTGACACTAACTCTAAAAACTCCTGCGCCTCTTCCTCGGAAGCGACGCTCATAATTATAGGAATACCCAGCTTTTTTAAAAAAGGAAGTTTATCCTTGATAAAGCTCTCTAACCCCGGGTTCTCCAAACCAATGGAATTAAGCATACCGGCGCTGGTTTCGCAGGTGCGCGGGCTGGGATTGCCCTCCCGCGGCTTTAAGGTCAAAGTCTTGGTAACGATCGCGCCCAGCTTCTTTAAATCCATAAAATCCTTGAATTCCTCGGCATAGCCAAAGGTGCCGGAAGCGACCATTACCGGATTCTTTAATTTTAATTTTCCTATTTCTACCGCAAGATTGGTTTTCATTTTTTCACCAGATCAAATCTTTAGCTAAAAATACCGGGCCTTCCTTACAAACCCGCTTCAATCCGTCTTGGGTTTTAACTACACAACCCAGACACGCGCCGATCCCGCAGCTCATATGTTCTTCCAAAGAAAGCTGCGCTGATATTCGACTTCCATTAGCAATATCCGCGACTGCCTTAAGCATTGGCTGCGGTCCGCAGGCATAGATGCTGCAGGCTGCAGGCTGCAGAGTAGATAGCAAATTCTTAAGCAGGCCGCTAACCCTGCCCTTAAACCCGGCTGAACCGTCATCCGTAGTGATCTTTACAGCGCAACCTAATTTTTTAAAATCCTTTAAGCACAACAGGCCTTCTTTTGTCCTCGCTCCGATTAAAACCAGAGTTTTGGCTTTTGGCTTTTGGCTTTTGGCTCCCGCTAATTTTTCGGCAAGAAAAACTAGCGGCGCTACCCCCATACCACCATCTACCAATATTGGTTTTCTCCCTCCTGAGCCCTCTTTCCTAAAATCAAAACCCTTGCCTAAAGGGCCAATAATATCCAAAAGCTCGCCCTTTCTCTTCTGCGCCAAGATTTCCGTGGCCTTACCTACAACTTCATAAAGAATCTTTATCCTCGCTCCGTTTGCCCCGTGTATGCTAAGAGGTCTTCTTAAAAACGGATCAAAATTATCGCTTACCCGGATATTGATAAATTGCCCGGGTAAAGCATTTTTAGCGGCTTGCGCAGCGTCCAATTCACAATACCAGTAGTTATCCTTTATTCTGGTCTGGGCTAATATTTTTGCTTTCAATTGAAAATTTTTCATCTTCTCCAGATAAAAAATAACGCAATCAGGATCAAAAGCGGGATGATTGAGTTCAGTTCTTTTTTAAACCAAGCCGCTTTGATCGGAAAATACTCTTTTACGCTGGTCTTGATAAGACTGGAAAGCCGCGGGACAATCCGCGGGACTCTCTGGCAATACGCTGCATAAGTTCCGGGGAACATGTTTTGCAGCTTCTTTTCTTCGCTAAGGATTAACGGAAAGTAACGCGCGGCAAAAACCAACAGAAAAAGAAGGACTACCCACCAGTTAAAAAGCAGCAGCACTACGCCAAACCCGATCAAGAGGATCCCCAGATACATAGGGTTGCGCGCAACTTGATAGGGCCCGCCTTCGATCAAGGCATGGCTATTCTTAGAATGCTCGGCTTTGTAGCCCCTGGCGGAAACCCGGATTAGCTGGCCTAAGAACAGGGAAAACAGCCCTGTTATCCTGAGAGAATTTTCCAGTAACCCCGGGTTATTCTGGCGGAAAAATATATTCCGGAAGATTATGACCAGAGTAAGAGCTAAACCCATGATTATCCCGTTAATCTTGATTCTTTTCTTCATTATTTACTTTTGGCACCTGGGACAAAAATACGTGCCTCTTCCTCCCTGGTTAATTTTCTTGATTTTTGCTTTGCACGCTAAACACTCTTTGCCTTCTCGGCCATAAACCTTGTGGTATTTTACGTATCCGCCTTTTCCTCCGGAGACCCGCACATAATCGTCAACCGATGAACCGGCCGCAAGGATCGCCGCATTCAAAATATCATTAACCGCCTTAAAGAGCAATCCCTTTTCTTTATCCGTCAATGCATTTGCCCGGCGCTCCGGGTGGATTTTGGCCTTAAATAAAATCTCGGCGGCATAGATATTGCCTATGCCGGAGATAAATGTTTGGTCCATTAACAAAGGTTTAATCTTGGTTTTTTTATTTTTAAACAGCTCTTTAAACTGCCCTAAACTCAAAGCTGACGGCTCAGGGCCAAGACCCTGAATAAATTTTAAAGAACGCCAATCATCCAAAAGGCGTAATTCCCCGAACAACCTTTGGTCATTAAAATCCAGGATCTTGCCGCCGGATAAATGAAAAGCTACCCGGCTGTTTTTGCCTCCTCCCGGATAAACTAACTGGCCGGTCATCTTAAGATGAATTACCAGGGCTTTGCCATTAGATAATTCCCAGATCAGAACCTTGGCCTTGCGTAATATCTTTTTAATTACCGCTCCCTGCAGGCCTTTTTTAAAATCCGCTAAGGCCGGCTCGCGGATAACCTGGGGATTACGCACGCAGACCCCGGTAATTTTTTTGCCTAAAATCACTTTTTCCAGATCGCGTTTAATAGTCTCGACTTCCGGCAGTTCCGGCATTATTTTCCCTCAATAACTTTAATCCAAACCTCTCTTGGCCGCGGGCCGTCGCTCTCGCAAAAATAGACCGCCTGCCAGGCCCCCAGGCTAAGCGCACCGTTCTCGACAAGAATACTTAAGTCCGGACCGAATAAAGAAGATTTCAAGTGGCTGTCGGAATTTCCCTCGCTATGCGCGTACCCGGCATCCGCCGGGATAATTTTATTCAGCGCATTGATGATATCGCTTTTCACCGCCGGGTCGGCATTTTCATTAACGGTTAAACCGGCTGTAGTGTGCGGGCAAAATACAAAGCATACCCCGCTGTCGATCTTTAATTTAGTTGCCGCGGCCTGAACCTGGCCGGTTATATCGATCAATTCCACGCGTTTATTTGTCTTGATTTTTATTTTTTCCATTAAGCGCTCTTTTTGAGTAACTCTTCAACCTTAGCCACAACCCCATCAACTGAATTTAATTTCAGGGTTCCGGCAATATCCCAGGAATTTAAATTTATCACTGGTATGCCAAATTGAATGCAATAGGCGATCTCGGAAAGAGTTCCTGCTCTTCCGGACAACGCAATCACTACATCCGCAGCTTTAACCACTAAAACATTTCTGGCTAAGCCTAACCCGCTGGGGATGACAATATCCACAAATTTATTGGCGTCTTTTTTATCATAACTCGGGATAATACCTATAGTGAGGCCACCGCCAGCTTTAAAACCGGAGCAAGCTGCCTCCATTACTCCACTTAGTCCCCCTGTGACGAGTATATCCGCCACTTTTGAGAGTTTTTTGCCTAATTCTTTGGCTAATTCCTCCACTTCAGCAGTACAATTTCTACCGCCGATTACACTTACAACCTTCTTCATATCCCCCCCCCTACATATATTTTATGCGCCTGGACAGAATTGAACTGTCACATCCAGCTCCGGAGGCTGGCGCCCTATCCGTTGGGCCACAGGCGCGTCAAAATAAACTCAACTGTTGTTCGTTTTTCTCTCCCGGCTTTTCATCCCCAAAAACAGAGATAACCCCGTATTCGCCATCATAGCCGGCTTTAATCTCGACCTTGCCTTCACGCACTCTTAATACCCCTTCCGCAACTTTAGGAGGAAGGCCCTTAAGCAAATCTTGCTTTGAGGCGCGCATCAGGATCTCAAATTCAGTGCCAAATTTAGCTAAGCAGCTGCGATAATCACTTTCCACGGTTACGCTTGCCTTGCCTACTCCTTTGGAATCCGCGATTATTTCTTCTAAGGGTATGAGATTTTTAAAGGGTATAGCGTTCTCCGGCTTAAAACCTTCCGGCCGGTCGGCCAACTTTTCCACGCGGTTGACTACTCCGATAGTAACCGGCTTCCCGCACTTTGGGCACTTACCGCCATGCTCCCGGGTTTCTTGCGGCGACCAGCGGATCCCGCAGAGCCGGTGCCCGTCAAAATGATACTTTCCCTCTTCCGGAAAAAACTCTATAGTATATAAAAACCGTTTCCTATCTTTTGTCTTTAAGACTTCCCTGATGGTTTTATAATCCAGTTCGCAGTCAAAGACATTCGCTTCGCGCCCGAGCTTCTGCGGCGAGTGCGAATCGCTGTTAGAAATAAGCGTAAATTTATCTAAGGCGCTTAACCTCCAGTTCATTGCCGGATCGCTGGAGAGGCCGGTTTCCAAAGCAAAGATTTTAGGCGTCTGCTCCTCAAAACAATCTTCTATCCGGTCAAACCCCGACATCGAGCCAAAGAGCGAGAACCAGGGAGTCCAGATATGCCCGGGGACAAGCATGCAGTTTTCATCGATGCCAAAGACAATCCGCGCCAGTTCCGCGGCATCCAGCCCTAATATAGGCCTTCCGTCGCTGGCTAGGTTACCCAGCCGGCCAAGCTTATCGTTTATTTTATCCACGGTTTTAAAGGACGGGGCGATGATCACATTGTGAATACGGTAGGTTTTATTTTTTTTGGAATAGATACTGCTTACCTCGGCAGTAAGGATAAAATAAATCCCGTTATGCTTGTATAGCCCGTTCCCGCAATCTTCCAAGGCGTGCTTTAGTTCTTCCAGCCACAGATGATGCGTAAAGTCTCCGGTGCCTATAAGGGTAATCCCTTTTAATTTCGCCCACTCGCTTAAATTCTTGACATCCATATTGCGGCTGGTAGCGCGCGAGTATTTGGAGTGAATATGAAAATCCGCTATGAATTCCATTTGTGCACCTTCCCTTGGCAAAGCGTATATTCTACAAAACCCTTTAATGAGCGTCCGATGAATGGTGAGTTTTTAGATTTGGAATAAAAATTTTCTTTTCTTACTATCCATTCTCTTCCGGGATCAACCACTATAATATCGGCGTCAGCGCCAACGCTTAATGTCCCTTTATTCAGACCTAAAATCCGGCTGGGGTGCAGCGACATTTTCATAACCAGCCCGCTCCAGTCCAACAAGCTATTGCCGATTAACTCTGTCACAACTGCCGCTAACTCTGTTTCTAAACCTATCACCCCGAATTCCGAGCGCTCAAATTCAATATCTTTTTCATTTTCAGTATGCGGGGCATGATCCGAAGCGATAACATCTATTAATCCACTGCTTAAACCCTTGCGGATAGCCAGCCTATCCTCTTGAGAACGCAACGGCGGATTCATCTTAAAATTAGTATCATAGCCTAAGACCGCTTCTTCGCTAAAAGTAAAATAATGCGGCGCGCTTTCGCAGGTAACCCTGACCTTGTTTTTCTTGGCCCGGGCAATAAGCTCCAGCGATTCCTGGCAGCTCACGTGGGCAATATGTATGCTGGCGCCGGTTTGCCTGGCAAGCTCGATGTCACGCTCAACTCTTTTATATTCGGATTCGGCTGATATGCCGCGCAGCCCCAGGCGCGTAGAGGTAAAACCTAAATTCACTACCCCGTAAGCTGTAAGCTTTTTGTCTTCACTATGGCAGATTACCGGAAGGCCCTCTTTTTTAGCTACTTTTAAAGCCTCCAGCATCAGGTCGTCATTATCCACCGACGCGCCGTCATCAGAGATGGCCAGCGCGCCTTCTTTCTTAAGACTGGCGATATCTGTAAGCTCTGCTCCCAGCCTTTCTTTGGTGATTGCGGCGCAGATAAAACAATTCACCTTGGCGCTTTTCTGAATAGCTGTTTTCAAAATTTTGATATTTTCTTTGGAATCAATCGCCGGAGAAGTATTAGGCATAGCCAATACGCTGGTCACTCCGCCGGCTAAAGCAGCCTGGGAGCCGCTTTGAATCGTTTCTTTATCTTCTCTTCCCGGCTCCCGCAAATGCACATGCATATCCACTAAACCCGGCATAACAATTTTACCTTGCGCCTCAATTACCTTATCCGCTTTGACCGGGATATTTTTAGCTATTTTGGATATCTTAGAATCTTCTACCAATATATCCATTACCGCGTCAATTTTATTTGCCGGGTCAATTACTCTGCCAGCCTTAATTAAGGTCTTCATGGTTTTTTATTTGCTCATTAGCCTGGGCTACCAAAAATAAAACCGCCATCCTTACCGCGATACCGTTAGTTACCTGTTCCAGGATCACCGAATTTGCCCCATCCGCCACTGCACTGGACATTTCAATCCCGCGGTTAATCGGCCCGGGATGCATGACGATAATATCTTTTTTAGCCTTCCTTAATCTCTCCTGCGTAATCCCGAACTCCTTAAAATATTCCAATTGTCTGGGAAAAGCGGTTTCTCCGTCGCGCTCAAACTGCATCCTTAAGACATTTACGGCATCCGCATCTTTTAGGGCCAGGTCTATATCGTCAGTTACGCTGACCTGCATCTCTTCGATCCCCGGAGGTATGAGCATTTTAGGCGCGCAAACCGTCACCCTTGCTCCCAGTTTAATCAACCCCCAGATATTTGAACGGGCTACCCGCGAATGCGCGATATCGCCGACTATGCTTACCTTTAAACCCTCAAGCCTGCCCAGCTTTTCTTGCAAGGTAAAAATATCCAGAAGGGCTTGGGTAGGGTGCTCATGCCAGCCGTCTCCCGCATTGACTACGCTTAAACCCACGTGCCGGCTGAGTATGACCGCCGCGCCGCTGCAATTATGGCGCACAACAATAATGTCCGCCTTCAGGGCCTCAATATTCCTGCCGGTATCGATCAGGGTCTCGCCTTTTTTTACGCTGGAGGTTTCGGTAGCGATATTAATTACGTCGGCAGAGAGCCTTTTGGCAGCTACCTCAAAAGAAACACGGGTGCGGGTGGAGGGTTCGTAGAACAGATTGACCACGGTCTTGCCGCGCAGCGCCGGGACTTTTTTGATCTCGCGGGTAGAAACCTCTTTAAAGCTCTCGGCGGTAGAAAGGATTAACTCCAATTCTTCCCGGCTTAGCTCTTCCAGCCCCAACAGATCTTTCCTTGTCCAACCCATTTAATTTTTCTCGACAATGATTACTTCGTCTAGGCCGTCGGTCTCCTGCAAACGCACTTCCACTGTCTCGTCCTTGGAGGTCGGGATATTTTTACCGGCGTAATCCGCCCGGATCGGCAATTCCCGGTGGCCGCGGTCAACCAAGACCGCCAGCTGTATAGACTTCGGCCGGCCAAAATCTACTAAGGCATCCAGGGCAGCCCTGGCTGTGCGTCCGGTATACAAAACATCATCTACCAAAACCAGGTTTCTGCCGTTAATATCAAAATCTATCTCGGTCTTACGCACTAATGGCTGGCCGGAAGCCAGGGCCAGGTCATCGCGGTATAAAGTGATGTCCAAAGCGCCGGTGGCGACATTTTTGCCTTCGATATTTTTAATACAGCCTGCCAAACGCTGCGCAAGATAGACCCCGCGGTTCCTTATGCCGACCAGGCATAAATTTTCTACGCCCTTATTTTTTTCCACTATCTCATGGGCGATGCGGGTCAGCACCCGGTTAAGCGCATCTTTATCCAATATCCTGGCTTTTTCTTTCATAGGTTAGGGGACATAAAAATACCCTTGGTGTTTTGCCAAGGGTTAGGGTTATCTGGATTTATCCGCCGCATTTTCTCTCCACCTTGCCAGCCTCTCAAGGGCTGGGGCTTAAAGGTTATCTTTAATTTGCTTAAGTATAGCATATCCGGCCGGCTTGTCAAGGTTAAAAACCCGTCAAATTACAATTACGAATTCCCCGCGGGGCTTAAAGCTGCGCAGTTTTTCCAGGATGAGCTGAGGAGCGGAGCGAATAACTTCTTCAAATTTCTTGGTTAATTCGCGGGCAACCACAATCTCTCTTGCGCCAAAGACTTCCGCTATATCCTGTAAGCTGGCCAAGATACGGTGGCTCGACTCATAACAGACAATAGTGCATTTCAGGCTGCTGAGCGCTTTTAGCTTATTCCTGCGGGATATCTTTTTGTTCGGCAGAAACCCGGCAAAATAGAATTCATGGGCCGGTTTCCCCGAAAGCACGAGCGCGTTGACCAACGCCGTTGGCCCCGGGGTAAAAGTCAAGTCCACATTATTCTTGATCGCCAGGTTAATCAGGTTATACCCCGGATCCAGTATGCCAGGAGTCCCGGCATCCGAAACCAGCGCGATATCTTTGCCTTCTTTTAAAAGGCGAAGGAGATATTCGGCCTTGGTAAATCTATTGTGTTGGAAAAAACTGGTAGTGGGCTTATTAATACCGTAATGATCAAGGAGGATCTTGGTATGCCGGGTATCTTCGCAGGCGATCAAGTCCGCGCTTTTTAACACCTCGATTGCCCGAAAAGTTATATCTTTCAAATTACCAATGGGAGTAGCAACGATATATAACATATTATACCCTATTCCATTCCGGGTTTGGAACCGGTTCCAAACCCGGAATGGAATTTATTATTCTACGGTTACACTTTTTGCTAAATTTCGCGGCTGATCCACATCGCAGCCGCGTTTGGTGGCAATATGGTAAGCGATTAACTGTAGGGGCAGCGCTACTAAGAGAGGCGAAAATAGTTCGTCTACTTCAGGGATATAGATGACCTCCCGGGTTAACTCCGTGATTTCCTTGTCCCCCTCGCTGGCAATAGCGATAATTTTTCCGTGCCGGGAGCGGATCTCCTGGATGTTGGAAGCCATCTTTTCATAGACCTTGGAGGCGGGAGCGATACAGACTACGGCGCGGTACTCGTCAATTAAAGCAATCGGCCCATGCTTCATCTCTCCCGCAGCATAGCCTTCGGCAGGGATATAAGAAATTTCTTTTAACTTAAGCGCTCCCTCCAGGGCTGAAGGATAATTAATGTTCCTGCCCAGGTATAAAAAGGAACCGAGGTGCGAATGCTTGCGGGCCAGGCGCGCTATGCTGCCTTGCTCTTTGAGAATCGCTTCCTGCTGCTTGGGTATCCTGCGCAACTCCAATAAATATTTGCTTATTTTAGATCCCGGCAGGATATTCCTTATCTCGGTAAGATAAAAAGCGAATAAATACAAAGCGAGTAATTGGGCGGTATAGGCCTTGGTCGAAGCAACCCCGATCTCCGGGCCGTCGTGCGTATAGATGATGCCGTCGGATTCGCGGGTTAAGGTTGAGCCCAA
>Ga0153915_10001240_pt1 | contig 23547 bp, 22 predicted proteins | sample Opewatmetagenome_2_FD_107003 | JGI IMG/M metagenome (GOLD analysis project Ga0153915, IMG submission 107003) | Freshwater wetland microbial communities from Ohio, USA - Open water 3 Core 3 Depth 3 metaG | ecosystem: Environmental > Aquatic > Freshwater > Wetlands | place: USA: Ohio, Lake Erie...
GCTGCTGGCGGGCGCCATGCAGCTCCCCGGCGCCGCGGGCCCGGGGATCATGGTGCTGGTGCTGGTGGAGAGCCTGATCGCCTTCGGGTGGATGCTCTACGTGGGGCAGCGCCTGTTCTTCGGCCAGGCTACCGCGCTGGCCCCGGCGCACAGCGACCCGCCGGCCGCCATGACCGGCGTCCTGGTGGCGCTCATGATCTTCTGCCTGATCGCACCGGTGTTCGGCATCCCGCTGGTGCAGCGGATCGGACCGTGATCCCATGAGCACGATCGTCCTGCTGGGCGTCGCCGTCACCGCGCTGTTGTTGGGTGCGTTGGCGAGCTTCGTCCTGGGCCGGCGCCGGGCGGTGAGCGGTTGGGTGAGCCTGGGTGCGGTGGCGGTGGCCGCGGTGGCGATCTGGGCGGTAGTGATCCGCCACTTCTCGGCGGGGCCGGACCCGGAGGCCGTGCTGCTTGCGCTGCCCGGCCTGGGCGCCCGTCTGGCGATCCGGAGCGACGACCTGAGCACGGCGTTCCTGGCCCTCACGGCCACCATCGCCCTGTTCACCGTGATGTTCTCGGTGCGGCACCTGGAGCGGTACCGGCCCGCCGCCACCAAGTACTATCCGCTGCTGCTGGTGCTCTTCGCGGGTATCGTGGGCGTAGTGGTGAGCGTGGATTTCTTCTTCTTCCTGGTGTTCTGGGAGCTGCTCACCCTCGCCTCCTTCTTCCTGATCGCCTTCGAAGCCGAGGACCCGATCGCCCAGCGGGCGGCGTGGAAGTACTTCTTCGTGAGCCACGCGGCCACCTTCGGCATGGTGGCGGGCGCGCTGATCCTGTGGACCCGGGTGGGGTCGTTCCACTTCACCGCGCTCCGCGGCGGGCTGGATGCGCTGCTGGTGTCCCGTCCCTTCCTGGCCCACCTGGTGTTGCTGCTCATGTTCCTGGGGTTCGCCACCAAGGCGGGCATCCTGCCCATGGGGAGCTGGCTGCCGGATGCCTACGCGCGGGCCCCCACCGGCGCCACGGCGGCCTTCGCGGGGACCCTGTCCAAGCTGGGGATCTACGGCCTGCTGCGGGTGTTCTGCGATCTGCTGCCCGCGTCCGGGGCCGGGGACGTGTGGGGGTACATCATCGCGCTGGCCGGGCTGGGCAGCCTGTTCGTGGCGACCCTCACCGCGTTGCAGCAGGACGATCTCAAGCGGCTGATGTCGTTCCACGTGATCGGCCAGGTGGGCTACATGTTCTTGGGGATCGGGATGGGACTCGCGCTGATGCGCTCCCACCCGGTGCTGGGAGCGGTGGCCCTGCTGGGCGGCCTGTTCCACATGTTCAATCACGCGCTCTACATGGCGGCGTTGTTCCTGGGCGCGGGCGCGGTGGAGCGGCCGGGCGAGCGGGTGAGCCTGAAGTCCGGCGGCGGCCTCTCGAAGACGATGCCGGTGACCGCGCTCTGCGCCGGCGCCGCGTCGTTCGCGATCGCCGGGATCCCGCCGCTCAACGGGTTCGCCAGCAAGTGGCTGCTCTACGTGAGCGGCATCCTGGGCGGGCAGGCGTTCGTGGGGTTCGCGCTGGCGGCGGCCATCGCGATGTTCATTTCGCTGGTAACGCTGGCTTCCTTCCTCAAGTACCTGGGCGGGGTCTTCCTGGGGCCGGCCACGGACCCTCGGCCTATGCGCGAGTCGCCCCTCACCATGCTGGTGCCGCAGGCCGCTCTGGTGCTGATCTGCCTCGCCTTTGGCCTGGCACCCCGTTTCCCGCTGGAGTACGTGCACCGCGCCATCGTGCATCTGCCCAGTGCCAGCGGCCTTCCCGATCTCACCAGCCTGCTGGGCCCGGGATGGGGCATGGGCGGCGCCGCGGCCGGTGTGGCGGGCGTGTGGGCGCCGTTGCCGGTGGCGCTCGCGCTGGTGCTGCTGGGATTGCTGGGCTGGGCCGTGCTGCAGCGGGCGGGAGGTGCCGCGGCGCGCGAGGTGCCGGTGTGGACCTGTGGCGAGGAGGAGGCAGCGGCGGCCACCCGGTATCCGGCGGCGGGCTTCTACCTGCCGTTCAAGCAGGCGTTCCACGGCATCTATCCCACGCCCCACCTGCGGGCGCCGCCGTTTCCGGAATCCCTACGCCGGGCGTTCGACATTGACCGGTGGCTGTATCTGCCCTTTGCGCGAGGCGTGCAGCGGAGTGCCCGGCTGGCGGGGCGGACCCATCCGGGCGTGCCGCAGGTGTACCTGCTCTGGATTGTGCTGGGCGCGGTGCTGGTGGTGGCGATCATCCTGTGGACGGTGCCATGAGCGTGAGCGCGCAGGGGACCAACGACGCGGCCGTCCGGATCAAGGGACTGCTCAAGAACCGGATCGGCACGGCGCTGCTGGGGGCGGAACAGCCGCACGCCGACGCACTCCGCTGCCTGGTGGATCCTGCCGTGGTGCGCGAGGCGGTGGCGGTCCTGGTCCTGGAGGGCGCCCGCTTCCTGATCACGGTGGGGATTGACGAGCGGCCGCTGGGCCGCGGGTATGCCATCGTCCATCTCTTCTCGCTCGACGCCGAGCACCTGTTCGTGGCGCTGCACCAGGCGGTGGACCCGGCGGAGGCCAGGATAGCGGCCATTACGCCGGTGGTCCCCGCCGCCGGCTGGGCGGAGCGCGAGTTCCGCGACGCGATCGGGGTGGTGCCGGAGGGGCACCCCGATCCCCGCCGCCTGATGCTCCCGGACGACTGGCCCGAGGGCACCTACCCGCTGCGCCGCGACGTGCGGTATGATTTCCGGCCGCCGTCGGTGCCGGGCATGGCGCCCGAGCCCCGTCCCGCGCCGGCGGGCGCCTCGGTGATCCCCATGGGGCCGTTCTTCCCCACCCTGGAGGAGCCGGCGCACTGGCGGCTCTTCGTGGAAGGCGAGACCATCGTCGGCTGCGACTACCGCGGCTTCTACAACCACCGCGCCATCGAGAAGCTGGGCGACAGCGTCCTCAGCTACGACAAGATCCCCTTCGTGGCCGAGCGGATCTGCGGGATCTGCGGGTTCATCCACTCCACCTGCTGCTGCCAGGCGCTGGAGAAGGCGGCGGGGATCGAGGCGCCGGCCCGCGCCCGCTTCATCCGCACGGTGATGCTGGAGCTGGAGCGGGTGCATTCCCACCTGCTGTGGCTGGGGATCGCCGGGCACATCATCGGGTTCGAGACGGTGCTGATGCAGACCTGGCGCATCCGCGAGCCGGTGATGTGGCTGAGCGAGGAGATCAGCGGCAACCGCAAGACCTACGGCATGAACTGCGTGGGCGGGGTGCGGCGGGACATCACGCCGGAGCTGGCCGGCAAGATGCGCGACGTGCTGGCCACGGTGGGGCGGGAGGTGGCGGCGGTTCGCAAGGCGATCGGGACCGACACCACCCTCCTGGCCCGCACCCGGGGCGTGGGGGTGCTCACCCGGGACGAGGCGGTGCGGATGGCGGTGGTGGGCCCGCCGGCCCGTGCCTCCGGGGTGGCGATTGACGCGCGGGTGGACCACCCCTATGCGGCGTACGCCGAGATCCCGCCCAGGCTTTCCGTCCAGCAGGAAGGCGACGTGTGGGCCCGGGTGGTGGTGCGGCTGGACGAGCTGGCCGATTCGCTGCGGATCATCGGGGCGGCCCTGGACCAGATGCCGGCGGGGTCGCTGCGCGCGGAGATCACCCAGGAGATCCCGCCCGACCGGATCGGCATCTCGGTGGTGGAAGCGCCGCGGGGCGAGGCGGTGCACTACGTGCAGACCGGGGGCGACGGCAGGGCGTACCGCTGGCGGGTGCGGGCGCCCACCTATCCCAACCTCCAGGCGGTGCCGGCCATGGTCACAGGCGGCGCCATCGCGGACGTCCCCATCACGGTGGGGAGCCTGGACCCCTGTTTCTCCTGCACCGAGCGGGTGGAAGCGATTGACGTCCACGGCGGCGGCGTGCGGATCTACTCCCACGACGAGCTGCTGGCGATGTGGGCCGCCAGGGCCGGCCGGGGAGGCTCGCGGTGAGCGGGCTCGAGATCCTGGGCCGCCTGGCGGTCAACGTGGGGCTGGCGCTGCTGCTGGCGCCGCTCTTCGAAGGCGTCCTGCGGAAGCTGCGTGCCCTGGTGCACTCCCGTCAGGGGCCGCCGTTGACCCAGCCGTACCTGGACCTGCTCAAGCTCCTGGGCAAGGAGGACCTGTGGGGCGCCCGGGGGGCGATGGCCGCGATCGCTCCGGCGATGGCGCTGGGCAGCGCGCTGGCGCTCGCGGCGCTGGTGCCCATGGGCGGGACCCCGCCGTTGGGCGGCACCGGCGATGTGATCGTGATCATCTACGTGGCCTCCTTGAGCGCCGTGTTCCTGATGCTGGCGGCCTTCGGCAGCGGGAGCCCCTACGCCTTCGTGGGCGGCTCGCGGGAGATGATGCTGCTGCTGTCGGTGGAGCCGGTGATGGTGGTGGCGCTCATCGTGGCGGCGCTCAAGTCGGGGACCCTGATCACCGGTGACATCGTGGGCTGGTACGCGGCCCGCGGGCCCGCCATCAGCATGGTGGTGGCGGGCGTGGCCTTCTTCCTGGCGTTGCAGGCCCAGTCCGGGAAGCTGCCGTTCGATATCCCGGAAGCGGACCAGGAGCTGATGGGCGGGCCGCTGGTGGAGTTCAGCGGGCCGCGCCTGGCGATGCTGCGCTGGGCGCTGTGGGTGAAGCAGATGGTGTTCGCGTTCCTGCTGGTGGAGCTGTTCGCGCCCTGGCCCCGCTTGGGGCTCTACCCGGTGGACCTGGCGCTGGGCCTGGTCAAGACCCTGCTGGTGCTGGTGGTGGTGGCGGTGGTGGACGTGGTGAATCCCAGGCTCCGGGTGGAGCAGGCCATGGGCTACTACCTCCGGATCGCGTTCTCGGCGATGGCGGCGCTGGCCTTCGCCGCGGTAGGCATGTAGGGGAGGACGGTCGCATGCTGCTGGCCAAGCTCCGCGAAGCGTGGATCTGCTTCAAGGCGGGCCGGGTGACGCTGCGGTACCCCTTTGCCCCGCACGATCCCGCGCCCGGATTCCGGGGCAAGATCGCGGTGGATGCGGACCGGTGCCTGGGGTGCGGCGGCTGCGCCCAGGTCTGTCCCGCCGGGGTGATCGTGGTCCGCGACGCCGACCAGCTCACCCGGCTGCTCGATTTCTACTGGAGCCGCTGCACCTACTGCGGCCGCTGCGAGGAAGTGTGCCCCGAAGGGGCCATTCGCATGACCCCGATGTACGAGACCGCCACCACCCGCAAGCAGGACATGGAAATCCACCTCCAGGTCTTCATGGGGCCGTGCCAGCGCTGCGGGCGCTGCTTCTTCCCGCCCACGCCCCTGGAGAAGATGCGGGTGGCAGGCTTCCGCACCGGGACCGGAGCGCGGGCATGAGCCCACAGCTCAACGCGGACCTCATCCGCACGCTGAGCATGACGCTCTTGATCACCACGGTGGCGGCGGTGGAGGTGCGGAACCTGCGGCTGGCGGCGGGCGCCTACTGCGTGCAGGCGCTGCTGATCGTGGGGCTCTTGACCAGCTTCGCCGCCGCCAACCCGCCGCTCTACTGGTGGGCGGGCACGGCGTTCCTCACCAAGGCGGTGCTGACGCCCGCGTTCCTGTTCGGCTACATCCGGCGGACCCACGCCACCGAGCTCAAGCCGTTGATCGGCTTCGCCCCCTCGGTGATCGTGGCGGCGGTGCTGATGGTGGTCTTCTACCGCCTGACCCACACCCACGCCAGCCTGCTGGCGGCCACTACCCTGGCCGGCGAAGAGGTGTATCGCACCAACCTGGCGGTGGGGACCACGGTGTTCGTGATGGGGCTCTACGCGGTGTTGACCCGGCGGGACGCCATGAAGACGGTGATCGGGCTCTGCCTGCTGGAGAACGGCGTGCACCTGAGCCTGGTGAGCCTGGTGCCGGGGCTGCCGGAGACGGCGTTGTTCGGGGTGGCGACGGAGGTGGTGATCACGGTCTTCCTGCTGCTGTACGTGATCGCCGGGGTGTACCAGCAGTTCGGGACCACGGACACGCTCAAGATGAGCGAGCTGCGAGGATGAACCCCCTGATGGGCGAGACCGTCTCCCTGCTTCCCGCACTGGCGTTCCTGCTGCCGGTGCTGGCCGGGGTGCTGGCGCTGGGCGGGATATGGTACGGCAGGCGGTACTGCCAGGCCGTTGCCCTCGCGGGGGCCCTGGTGCCGTTGGTGCTGGGCGTCATCATGGGCGGGCAGGCCGTGGGCGGCCTCGTCGTCACGGCCTGGGGCAACGAATTGCGGGTGGACGCCCTCTCCGCCCTGATGGTGGGCGTGATCGGGGCGATCGGGCTGGTCGCGGTGTTCTACTCGCTGCGCTACGTCGAGATGCCGGAGTTCCAGCAGCGGGTGGGTGTGGTCAAGGTGGAGCGGCGGGTCCCCATCTTCTACGCGCTGCTGCTCTGGTTCCTGGGCACCATGGTGTGGGGCTGCGTCACCAACAACATCATCATGCTGTGGGTGGCGGTCGAAGCGACCACGCTCACCTCCGGGCTGCTGGTGGCGTTCTTCTGGGACCGGCGCGCGCTGGAAGCGGGATACAAGTACCTCATGCTGCTCACCATCGGGATCACCTTCGCGCTGGTGGGCTGCGTCCTGACCTACGCGTCGGCGGCGGCCACCGGGGCGCTGGACGGCCGGCAGGCCCTGCTGATCAGCGAGGTGCGGCGGGTGGCGGGACTGATGCCGCCGGGGCCGGCGCTGCTGGCGGCGGCGCTGCTGCTGGTGGGCTTCGGCACCAAGGCGGGGATCGCGCCCTTCCACCTCTGGCTGCCGGATGCCCACGCGGAGGCGCCCACGCCGGTGAGCGTCCTGCTCTCCGGGGTGATGATCAAGATGGCGCTGTACGCGCTGGCCCGGACGGTGGGGATCTTCCTTCCTACCTGGCCGGCGCTGGCGGTGTTCGCGGTGGCGCTGGGCGTCTTCACCATGGTGGTGGGCATCGTGCTGGCGCTGGGACAGGACGATCTCAAGCGGCTGTTCGCCTTTTCCTCGGTGAGCCAGATCGGCTACGTGCTGGCGGGCGTGGGACTGGGCACCTACCTGGGGACCTACGGCGGGCTCTTCCACCTCTTGAACCACGCCATCTTCAAGGCCCTCCTCTTCATGTGCGCGGGCGCGTTGATCTACGCCACCGGCCGCCGCCGGATCAGCGAGCTGGGCGGGCTGGCCAGGCAGATGCCCATCACCGCGATCTGCTTCCTGGTGGGGGCGCTCGCCATCTCCGGGTTCCCGCCGTTCAACGGATTCTGGAGCAAGCTCACCGTGTACCTGGCGCTGGTGAACGCGGGGCTCTGGTGGGCGGCGATCATCGCGGCGGCGACCAGCGTGCTGACCATGGTGGCCCTGGTGCGGCCCGCCTACCAGGTGTTCTGGGCCGCGCCCGGGTCCGGAGCGGCGGTGCAGAAGGTGCGAGAGGTGCCGGCTCTCCTGTGGCTGCCCATGGCGGTGCTGGCCGCCGCCTGCCTGGTGCTGGGTCTGTGGCCGCAGCTGGCGTATCCCCTGCTGGACCGGGCCGCGCAGGTGCTGGCGGTGTTGGGGGGCTGATGGCGTTGCTCAAGGAGCTGTGCGCGAAGGCGTTCCCCAGGGCGCTCTGGGTCTATCACGCCAACACCGGTGCCTGCAACGGCTGCGACATCGAAGTGATCAACGTGCTCACACCCTACTACGACGCCGAGCGGTTCGGCATCCGGCTGGTGGGCTCGCCCCGCCACGCGGACGTCATCCTGGTGAGCGGCCCGGTGACCCGGCAGGTGGCGCCCGCGCTCAAGCGCCTCCTGGAGGCGGTCCCCTCGCCCAAGCTGGTGGTGGCGGTGGGGTCCTGCGCCTGCGGCGGCGGGGCCTGGTTCGACACCTACAGCGTGATGGGCGGCGCGGACCAGGTGATCCCGGTGGACCTGTACATCCCGGGCTGCCCGCCGCGACCGGAGGCCATCCTTTACGGCATCGCGCTGGCCCTGGGCAAGGTGCCCAAGCGGGTGGCCGAGGAATTCTTGAGCCAGGAGACCCTGGAAGAGCTGGCCCGGGGTGTTTCCCGTTTTGGAGATGGGGGCCATGGCCGCGCGAGCTAAAGTCCTGCTGGTGGACGACGACGAAGACCTGGTGCAGGTGCTCAGCCTGGTGCTCGAGGACCGGGGGTACCAGGTGGTGTCGGAGACCCGTGCCGAGGCGGCCGTGGCGACGGTGGACCGGGAACGGCCGGACCTGATCGTTCAGGACGTGATGATGCCGGACGCCACCGAAGGGTTCCACGTCGTCTGGCACCTGCGCCAGCGGCCCGAGGCCTACTTCCACGACGTCCCCATCATCATCCTGACGGCCATCCACCAGAAGACGCCGCTGCGGTTCTACCCCGACTCGGGGGACGGCACCTACCGCGCGGGGGAATTTCTCCCGATACAGGGCTTCGTGGACAAGCCGGTGGATCCCGCCAGGCTGCTCGAGGAAATCGACCGCGTCCTGGCCGTGACGCGCACCGCCTAGCCGTGCCGGAGCGGCCGGCAGTCCTCCCGGCCACCCAGGAGCTGATCGCCCGGATCGCCTGGTTGGGCCGCCTCCGCTCCCTGGCGGCGGCCGGCGTGCTGGTGTTCGTCGAAGTGGGCCGGCGCACGTTGGGGTTCCAGTTGGACCCGCGGCCCATCTACGCCCTTGTCGTCCTGCTGGCCGGGTACAACCTGGCCGTCGCCCTGACCTACCGCGCGATGCGGCGCCGCCGGCACAGCGGCCAATCGGCATCCGGTGCGGGATGGCAGCCCGCCGGTCCCCTGGCGCGCTTCCTGCTTCCGCGACTCGGGCCGGACATGGTCTACGACCGCGAAGCCGGGCAGGCCGCGGTCATGGCGGGCTCCCAGATTGCCGCGGATCTGCTGATCCTGGCCGCGCTGCTCCATTTCAGCGGCGGGGTGGAGAACCCGCTCCGCGCGCTGTTCGTGCTGCACCTGATCATCTCCGGCATCCTGCTCTCGCGATCCGCCACCTACCTGTTCGCGACCTTGGGCGTGGCGCTGTACGCCGCCATGGTGCTGGGGGAGTTGTACGGGGTCCTGCCGCACTACCCGCTCTCCGCCCACTGGCGGCCCGACGCCTACCTCGACCCGCGCCTGGTGGGGACCCACCTGTTCCTGTTCGGCGTGCTGCTGTATGTCGCGGCTTACCTGGGAAGCGAGATCGAAACCCGGCTGCGCTGGCGGGAGAGGTATGTGGTGGCCCTGGCCCGCGAGCTGGCGCAAAAGTCGGATCGGGCGGAAGCGGCGTACCAGGAGCTGCGGACCGTGGAACGCGCCCAGTCGGAGTACATGCGCAAGGTCGCCCACGAGCTGCGGGGTCCGCTGGGCACCATCCGCACCGCGCTGGGCGTGGTGCTGGAGACGCCTTCGGCGATGCCCAGGGAGAAACGCCTGGACCTCACGCGGAGGGCGTACCGGAGATCGGGCGAGCTGGCGCAGGTGACGCAGGAGCTGCTTACCCTGGCACGGGCCCGCAGCAACTCGGTGGCGGTGATGCGGAGCCCGCTGCATCCGGCGGCGGTCGCGGCTCCGGTGATCGAGGAGCTCCGGCCACAGGCGGAGAAGAAAGAGGTTGCGCTGGTGGTCTCGACCGATGCCGTCCCCGAGATCCTGGGCGACGCGGAGGGCCTGGCCGACCTGATGAGCAACCTGTTGAGCAACGCGATCCGGTACACCCCCTCCGGCGGTCGGGTGGACTTCCATCTGCGGCAGGCCGAGGGCGGGCTGGTGATCGAGGTGGCGGACACCGGGATCGGGATCCGCCAGGAGGACCTGCCGAGGATCTACGAGGAGTTCTACCGGTCCCGGGCGGCTCGCGAGGCGGTGCCGGATGGTACCGGGCTGGGGATGTCCATCGTCCGGGCCGTGGTGGAACGCCACCACGGCACCATCTCAGTGGAAAGCGCGGTCGGGACGGGGACCCGCGTCACCGTCACCATCCCTCGCGGCTAGCCTTCTCCGCTGCCATTCTCGGTGTCGGGCTGGATCCGCTGCCGCCGGAGCCAGGCGCGGTACTCGCGCGGGTGCTCGTGCCGGAGCTCGCGCAGGGTGATCTTCCCGCTCAGCCACACCCTGCTCATGGGAAACACCCCCGGCTTCAGGTGCACGTTGTAGAGGTGCCAGAGAATGATGGAGAGGAACGCCAGCAGCGCCTCGTACCCGTGGATCATCAACACCAGGTCGTACACCCACTTGGGGAAGAGCCGCAGGGTGGCCTCGAAGAACCACATCATGAACCCGGTCGCCACCATCACGGCCGAGCCCCAGACCACCGCGAAGTACTCGATCTTCTCGAAGGGATTGAATTTCCCGAAGGGCGGCGGCTCGTCCACCTTGCCCAGCTGGTACTTGAGGTAGTGCACGAAGTCCTTGATGTCGCTCACCCGGGGCGCGATGCGGCCGAAGTCCCGCCGCCCTTCCTCCGTGAACAGCACGTAGAGCACGTGGAACGCGGCCAGCGCCGCCAGCGTGGAGCCCGCGAAGCGGTGGAGGAAGGTCCGCACCGGGAAGATGCCGCCGAAGAGATGCACCAGGGCCGTGCCGGGGAAGAGCAGGGGTATGCCGGTCACGATCAGCAGCGTGAAGCTCGTCATCAGCACGATGTGCTGCACCCGCTCGGCCAGGGTGAGCCGGACCACGACCGTGGTGTCCAGATCGCCGGCGTAGGGCTCCCAGGCCGGGGTGGGCGTCGCTCCTGTCTCAGCCATGGTCCTTCTCCCGCCGGCGCGGGTCTACCACCCGGTGCCGGTATTGATCCAGCCCGATCATGGCCGCTGCGAACAGCACGATGCCCGCGATCAGCGCGTAGTAGAGCAGCTGGACGCCGTAGGCGAACACGTTGATGTCCCGCTTCACCGACGCGACGTGGATCTTGCCTTCCTTGACCCGCTCCCCGATGCCCGGATGGCAACGTCCGCAGGTTTGGACCAGATGCACCGGATTGATGGTGGACGCGGTGTCCGCCGACGGCAGGATCTCGTGCGAGCCGTGGCAGCTCTCACAGTTGGCCACGGTGAGCTGGCCGGCCTCCAGGGCGATCCCATGGAAGGACCCCAGGTAGGTGTCCCGCCGCGCCGACGGCAGCCCGTAGCGCGCGTTCAGCTCCGCACGCTCGTGGCACCGGGAGCAGGTCCCCGCGATCTGCGTGGGGTAGACGCTGGAGCCGGGGCTGGTGACGGACTGGATCCCGTGCTCCCGGTGACAGTCAATGCAGGTGGGGACGTCCCCGTTGCCCGCGGCGTACATCTTCCCGTGGATGCCGCGGGTGTAGGCGTTCACGATGCCCTGGTGGCAGTTGCCGCAGGTCGCCACCACGCGGGCCCGGTTCATAGGGGACTCCGCGCTGCTCACCGGTTGGATCTGGTGCGCCCCGGTCCCTTTCTGGCCGTGGCAATCGGTGCACACCGGCGCGATGGACAGGCCCTTCTCCAGGAGCGCCTTCCCGTGCACGCTCTCCAGGTAGCTGCGCACCGAGGCCGAGTTGCCCTGGCCGAAGCGCGCCATATGCGTGCTGTCGCTGTGGCAGGTGGCGCAGGCCTGGAACTGGGTGAGCCGGTAGACCTTGGATGCGGGATCGGCCGGCCGCAGGATGTAGTGGCTGCCGTGGCAGTCCGCGCAGCCCGCCGGCGCGGTACCGGTCTCCGCGTTGACGCGGCCGTGCACGCTGCCGGCCAGCTGCTTGGCCGCGTCGCCGTGGCACCCGCTGCAATCCACCGGGCTGACCTTGGTGTGGGGATAGCCCGAGATACTCTGGTGGCAGGTGGTGCAATCGAAGCCCAGCTTCCCGTGCACCGAACCCTTGAACTGGGTCGGGTCCACGAACAGCCGCGCCCCTTTGACGGAATCTCCCGCCAGTGACGAGGTCGTGCTCCGGTCCCCGTGGCATCCGAGGCAGTCCTGCGCCCGGGCCGCGACCGGCGGGACGAGGGCGATGAGAAAGGCGACGAGGACGAAGAGTCGTTTCACGAGTGGCAACCCCTCCGCACCGAATCAACTTGGAAGCCGACCGGTTATTGACCTAAAATCCATGAAGATTCCTTTAGGGAGCATCGGTTGAGCTAAAGGGATGTTCACGGTCGTTTGGGTCCCCCGTGGACGCTCCCGGGCGATGGTACCATGCCGCGAGAGGCGGTCCATCCTCGGAATGCACCGAAGCTTAGCGGGGGGTCGTGGGGAGTACGCGCTCTGCAATACGGGAACAGGGAACGGCGTGGCGGACCAGCCTCGGCGCGGTCGCTCTCGCCTTTTTGCTGTCGGCACCGGCATTTGCACAGGAGAATGAATCCTGTCTGATGTGTCACGGGAACCCGGACCTGTTCCGGGACGTCCCCAATGGCGCGCGCTTGGTGGTGGATCAAGCCGTCTTCGGCCGGTCGGTCCACGGGGCGGCCGGCCTCACCTGCGCCACCTGTCACCAGGTGGGCGAGCTGCCCCACGCGGACTCGCTGCCACCGGTGGACTGCTCTCCCTGTCACGAGACCCAGGTCAAGCAGCACGCCCAATCGGTCCACGGCCGGGCCCTGGCCCGAGGCGACCGCCTCGCGCCCAGGTGCGTCGATTGCCACGGCACCCACAACATCCAGTCCCACACCGATCTCACCTCCCGCACCGCGGTGGTCAACGTGCCGTTCCTCTGCGGGAGCTGCCATCACGAAGGATCTCCGGTCTCGCGGGCGCGCAACATCCCGCAGGACTCCATCCTGGAGAACTACTCCAACTCGCAGCACGGCGCGGGCCTGCTACAGGCGGGCCTGACCGTGACCGCGGTGTGCACCTCCTGCCACACGGCGCACGACATTCTGCCCCACACCGATCCCCGCTCCAGCATCAACCGCAACAACGTGGCCAAGACCTGCACTCAGTGTCACGCGCAGATCGAGCGGGTGCACCGCAAGGTGATCGAGGGGCGGTTGTGGGAATCGGCGCCGCACCGGCTCCCGGCCTGCGTGGACTGCCACGCACCGCACGTCATCCGTCAGGTGTTCTACGAGACCGGAGCGGCGAACCAGGACTGCCTCACCTGTCACGGCAAGCCGTCCCTGCGGGGCAAGGCGCAGGGCCAGACCGTCTCGCTCTACGTGGACGAGAAGGCCTACAACACCTCGATGCACCGGCAGACCGGCTGCGCCCAGTGCCACACCCAGGTGACGGCATCGCTGGCGCGCCCCTGCTCCACCATCCGCTCCAGGGTGGACTGCTCACCCTGCCACGGACCGGTGGTGGCCCAGTACGACTCCAGCCGACACGGGACGCTGGCCGCCAAAGGCGACGCCGACGCCCCGGCCTGCGGGGACTGCCACGCCAAGCACCGGGAGACCGGGCACCTGATCTCCGGGTCGCCCACCTTCGTGTCCAACATCCCGAACCTGTGCGCCCGCTGCCACCGCCAGGGCGAGAAGGCCGCCAAGCGGATTGCGGCCAAGGACTCGGCGCTGGTCCAGAGCTACGAGGAAAGCATTCACGGCAAGGGCCTGCTGGAGAGCGGGCTGCTGGTGACCGCCACCTGCACCAGCTGTCACACCGCCCACGGGGAGCTGCCGCCCGACGATCCCCGCTCCACCGTGTTCCCGGCCAACGTGGCGGGGACCTGCGGCAATTGCCATCACGGGATCGAACAGCAGTTCCTGATGAGCATCCACGCGCCCGGGGTGGGGAAGCCCAAGGGCGACATCCCGCTCCCTACCTGCAAGGATTGTCACACCTCCCACACCATCAGCCGGACCGATCTGGCCAATTTCCGGCTGCGGATGATGGATCAGTGCGGGCGCTGCCACGCGCAGGAAGCGACCACCTTCTTCGACACCTTCCACGGCAAGGTGTCCCGGCTGGGCGACCTGGGCGCGGCCAAGTGCTACGATTGCCACGGGACCCACAACATCCTGCCGGCGGGCAACGCCGGGTCTACCCTGAGCCGCCGGAACATCCAGGCCACCTGCTCCCAGTGCCACGCCGGGGTCAACCGCCGGTTCGTAGGCTATCTGACCCACGCCACGCACCACGAGCCGGCGCGCTACCCGTACCTCTTCTGGACCTTCTGGGCCATGACCGGGCTGCTGGTGGGGACGCTCACCTTCGCCGCCGGGCACACGCTGGCCTGGCTGTGGCGGCTGTGGCGCTCCCCGGAGCTCAGACCCCACAAGGTGATTCGCGCCGGGAAGCAGTACCAGCGCTTCAACAGCTTCGCCCGCAAGCTGCACCTGGTGATGCTGCTGGCCTTCTTCACGCTGGCGCTCACCGGGATGGTCCTGAAGTTCTCCTACATGGCCTGGGCCCAGCGGCTGTCCGCGCTGCTGGGCGGCTTCTCCACCACCGGCGTGCTGCACCGGGTGGCCGCGCTCACCCTGATCACGGTGTTCCTGACCCACCTGGTGGACGTGTGGCGCAAGAAGCAACGCTCGGGGAAGACCTGGCTCCAGTTCATCACCGCCCCCGACTCGCTGGTGTTCACCCTGCAGGACGCACGGGAGTTCTGGCAGTCGGTCAAGTGGTTCCTGGGCCGGGGGCCGCGCCCGCGCTACGGCCGCTACACCTATTGGGAGAAGTTCGACTACTTCGCCGTGTTCTGGGGGATGCTGATCATCGGCACCACGGGGTTGCTGCTGTGGTTCCCGCAGGTGGGCACCGTCATCCTGCCGGGCTGGACGGTGAACGTCGCCACCATTCTGCACAGCGACGAAGCGCTGCTGGCGGTGGCGTTCATCTTCACGGTGCACTTCTTCAACACCCATTTCCGGCCGGACAAGTTCCCCATGGATCCGGTGATTTTCACCGGTCAGGTTCCGCTCGAAGAGCTGGAGCGGGACAAGCCCCGCGAGTACGAGGAGCTGATCCAGGACGGCACCCTCGACCTGCACCTGGTGGATCCCTATCCCTCGCAGGTCGAGCGGCTGTTCCGGATGTTCGCCTACGCGGCGCTGACGGTGGGGCTCACACTGATTGTGCTGATCGTGTACTCCATGCTGTTCGGCTATCGCTGACCTGCGCGCCCGACGGTTCGGGCGGAGGAGTGGAGGTTGTATGCGTGGTTTGAGACCAACGAGGTGGCTGGCGCTGGCGCTGGGGCTGGGACTGGCGTCCCGGACGGCGCCGGTCGCGGCCCAGGGCTACCGGCTGCGGCTGGACACCCGAGTCCAGTCGCTCACGGTGCGCGGCCTCACCATCGACAGCGTGCCGTTCGCCGACGTGGTGACCGGGCCCAACGGCGGGTACCAGAGCGCCAACGGGTTCGCGGTGACCTGCCCCGCCGCGGCGGCCTACTGCACCTTCTTCCGGCCCGGCCCCGATCTGAACGGCGCCCCGGTGACGGGAACCGCCAGCGCCACGTTCTGGGGCTTCGGCGTGCCGGGCCTGCAGTTCAACCTGCAGGCTCGCGCCAGCGGTGACCTGACCGACCGGACCTGGTTCGGGACCGAGCCGGCGGTGCAGCTGCTGGAAGCGTACGCGGCGTACACCCGGGGCGGGGTCACCGCCCAGCTGGGCCGGACCCACGACTACAACCGCCTGGGGTGGATCGGGTTCGACGGCGCCAAGGTGGAGCTGCGGCCGTTCGGCCGGACCCTGCGGGTGTTCGGCTACGGCGGGCGCAGCCTGGCGCGGACCTACGACGTCCCCGTCACCAGCGCCTGGCTCAGTCCCCTCGGCGACACGCTGCCCAACCGGGGCCAGATCGTGCTGGCGGGCGGTCTGGGCTGGTTCTTCCCGGCCTTCGAGGGCAGGCTGCTGTACCAGCGGGAGGACCGGAACGGAGCGGACGCCACCGTCTCGGAGCGGATCGCGGCGGACTGGTCGGTGGGCGTGCCCTCCCGGCAGGTGACCCTGTCGGGCGGCGGCGACTTTAACCTCGCCACCGACGAGTTCGGCAAGGTGGATCTGGCGCTGAACTACCTCACCACCAACCAGCGCCTGCAATTCGCGGTGGGCGGCCGGCGCTACCGCCCCTACTTCGACCTGTGGTCCGTCTGGAGCGCCTTCAGTCCGGTGGCGTACAGCCTGGGCTACGGCTCGGCCGCCTGGCGGGCGATGGACGGCGTGGAGCTCCGGGGCCGCGGGGAGGTCTATCAGTTCGACGCGCCCAACACCTCGACGCCGCTGGTGGGCGTGGACGACAACGGCTGGCGCGGCTCCCTGAGCGCCAGCGTGACGCGGTTCGCCAACTGGTCGTTCGACCTGGGGTACGAGCGGGACATCGGCCCGGGTGCGTCCTCCCAGAGTCTCGACGCGGCGGCGACCTACCGCGTGAACCCGGCGTTGCTGGTCACGGTGGACGGCGCCCGCATGGTGCGGCCGTTGGAGTACCGCTTCGATGACGCGCGGCTGTGGAGCTACGGGCTCCGGATCGACTACGAGGCGACCCAGGGCCTGCGCCTGATCGGCGACGCGCGCGGCTACAGCGAGGACCGGAACCGTCCCGACCAGGCCGCGCTCTCCTGGAGCCAGCTGCGCCTCAACCTGGGCGCCAGCGTCGAGTTTGGATCGGGCAGCGACACGCGCCGCCTGCATCCTGCTATCCTTAGGGTACCGGAAGGTCGGAGGCCGCGATGAAGACCACGCTGATGGTCATGGCCCTGTTGGCCGCCGCCGCGCCCGCCTGGGCGCAGCACGAGCCCGATTGGCTGGTCAAGCACGGCACCGACGCGCGCAAAGGCCCCGACGCCTGCGCCACCTGCCACACCCGGAACAGCTGCCTCGAGTGCCACATCGGGAACCCGGAGGTGGCCAAGGACATCCCGCTCCCCACGGCGGACAATCCGGGCATCGCGGAAGTGCACCGCAAGCCGCCCACGTCCCACCAGGGCCAGGGCTTCCGGAACCGGCACGGCGCCCTGGCGGCCGCGGCGCCGCAGAACTGCGCGGCCTGCCACGTGCGGTCGGACTGTCTCAGCTGCCACCGTCCGGACGCCGCGTCCGGGACGCCCGGCTTCCATCCCGCCGGGTTCCTGGCCAAGCATCCATCCGCCGCCTATACCCGTCAGAACTCCTGCAGCGACTGCCACAACACGTCGGTGTTCTGCGCCAGCTGTCATCAGGCGGCCGGCCTGGTCACCGCCGGGCGTCCCCTGCGCGGTGGATACCATGACGCCAACCAGTTCTTCCTGGCGGGCCACGGCCAGGCCGCGCGGCAAAGCCTGGAGAGCTGCGTGGGCTGTCACGCGGAGCGCGATTGTCTCCAGTGTCACTCGGCCCTGGGCGGCAAGCGGTTCAGTCCCCATGGGCCGAACTTCGACGCCGCACGCCTGAAGGCGCGCAACGCCGAGATGTGTTTGACCTGCCACGCGACCGTCCCCTGAGGAGGGCCGTGGCACCAACCTGGGCGGCGGTATGATGAACCACGTGTTGATGCTGGCGGCGCTGACGCTGGCGCCGCAGGACTCCGGGGCTCCCGCGGTCCAGAATCCCTGCGTCACCTGCCACGAGCAGCAGCCGGCGCCGGCCGCTCCGGGGCATTCCTTCGCGGACTGGAAAGCGTCGGCCCACGGAGCGGTCACCTGCGACCGCTGTCATGACGGCGACACCACCGCCACGGAGCAGCAGGCGGCGCATCGCAACGTGCATCCCTCGCAGGATCGCCGGAGCAGGGTGTTCGCCAAGCAGATCCCCGCGACCTGCGGCACCTGCCACCAGCAGGAACTGGGGTATTTCATGGAAAGCCAGCATTACACCCAGCTGGAGACCGCTCAGCGGGGCCCCAGCTGCGTGACCTGTCACGGCGCCATGGCGACGCACGTGCTGGCGCCTGAGGACCTGGACGCGGCCTGCTCGCCGTGCCACGCCCCGGTGGAGGGAGCCCCGCCGCCGGTGCTGGCGGCGTCCCGCCGTCTGCTGGGCCTGACCCGGCAGACGGACTCGCTGGTGCGGAGCGCGCAGTCCCGCCTGGACCAGCCGGTGGAGCAGCGACGGCGGGACGCTGCGAGGCGCCAGTTGCGCCTGGCCCAGGATGCGTTGCAGCGCTCGCGCCAGGGCTGGCACGCCTTCGACCTGGCGTTGCTCGACTCCGCGCTGACGCAGGGCGTCCGGTCCGCGCGCCGCGCCGACTCCATCCTGACCGCAAGACCCCGACGCTGAGGCCCATCAAGCATCTCCCGTGCCCCGGGCACAGGCGGTAAAGTTGAGGCGAATGCTATGATAGGATTGTCGCTTCTCCTGGTGGCCACGCTGGCCGGCGGCGGGAAAGGCGCCCCCAACGGCTGCGTGAGCTGCCACGAACGCCTGCCGGCCAGCACGGCCGGTGGACACTCCTTCCAGGATTGGCGCGGCTCGCCCCACGGGCGGGCCGGCGCCACCTGCGACAAGTGCCACGGGGGCGACCCCGCGGCGGCGGAGCGCGAGGCGGCGCACCGCGGGGTCTACAGCTCCCGCGAATCCCGCAGCCGGGTGTACTACACCCGCATCCCCGCCACCTGCGGATCCTGCCATCAGCAGGAGCTGGATTTCTTCTCCAAGAGCCGCCACTACACCCAGCTGGTCACCACCGGCCGGGGGCCCAACTGCGTCACCTGCCACGGCTCGATGGCGATCCGGGTGCTCTCGCCCGGCGAGATGGAGACCACCTGCTCGGCCTGCCACAACGCCGAGCGGCGCGCGCCGGCCACCGCGCCGGTATCCGCGCGCTACCTGCTGGTGCTGCTGCAGCAGGTGGATTTCGGCATTCGAGTGACCGAGGCCCTGGCTGCGCAGGCGCCCCAGGCGCGGCTCCGCGATGCCGCCGGTCGCGAGCTGCAGCGGGCGCGGGCCACCATGCGGAGCGCCCGGCAGAGCTGGCATTCCTTCGACCTCGATCGGGTGGAGCAGACCCTGCTGCAGGCCGCCGGCGGCGCCCGTCGCGCCGACTCGGCGCTGGGCGGCGGAGCGAGGCGCTAACGTGTTCCGCAACACGATCGGCCTCCCCGTGGCGGCGCTGGTCGCCGCCCTGCTGGGGCTTCTGGTCCTGAGCTTCGACCTGGGGTGGGTGCGCCTGCCGCCTGGCGGCGGCGCCGGCGCGCGGGCGGTGGACGGCGTCATCGGGCCCGGCGAGTACGACCATCAGTACACCGCCCAGGACATCGGCATGACCATCTTCTGGACGGTGCAGGGCGAGGAGATCCGCCTCGCCGCCCAGTCGCCCGGGAAGGGCTGGGTCGCCGTGGGCTGGGGCGGGGAAGGGCCCATCATGCAGGGCTTCGACATCGCCATCGGCTACGTGGACTCTGCGGGCTCGCACGTGCAGGACAACTTCGCCAACGACGCCGCCGGCCACGTGGCCGACCCGCAGCTGGGGGGCAAGAACGACCTGCTGGAGGCGAAGGCCACCGAGAGTGCCGACGGCACCGTGCTGGAGATCCGCCGCAAGCTGGACACGGGCGATCAGTACGACCGCCCCTTCAAAGCCGGCGTGATGCCCGCCATCCTGGCCTTCTCGGACGCCGACGATTTCATGACCTATCACGACACCCACCGCGCCACCGCGCAGATTGACTTCCTGGGCGCGGCGGCCGGCCAGCGGAAGATCCCGGAGCACCTGGCAGAGTATCAGATCGGGTTGTTGGCCTGGATTCTGGTGCTGGCGGTCTACGGCGTCATCGGCCTGGTCTCGGTCTGGCTGGAAGGGGTAGAGCCGATCCCCGAACAGGTGGAGCCGCGCGCCGGGGCGGGCGCGGTCGTGGCGCTGGCCGCGTTCTCGCTCGCCACCCTGGTGGCCAGCGTGGTGTTCATCCGGCAGGTGGTCCTGGGCACCGGCACCGTCTCCTCGCTGGGCGCGACGGGCGCGCTCTGGATGTGGAGCCTGGCCGTGGCGGTGGCCGTCTACCGCCGGTATTTCGTTTCGCAGGAAATCATTCAGCAGGACCGCGACGAAGAAGTCCCATGGTGAGAGGAGCCTAGCGCGTGGACCGACGGAAGTTCGCGACTTCGATTCTGGGCACGGGCATCGTCGGCGCACTGGCGGCGATGGGATCCACGATCGCCTCCATCCGGGCGGTGCGCCGCTCCACCGGAGCGGCCGCCGTGGCCGAGGGAGACAAGCTGGTGTTCGCCATGGGCCCCAACGCCGGCAAGGCGGCGACCCGGGACAACGTGCAGACCGGCGATGCGGTGCTGGTCTTCCCCCAGGGCAAGGAAAGCAATCACGACAACCTCATCATGCTGGTCCGGCTGGAGCCCTCGGCCTACGAGGCGCCCACCAAGATCGAGTTGACCGCGCAGGGGTTCGCGGCGTACAGCGCCATCTGCACCCACCTGGCGTGCACCGTCCGCTTCTCGGCGGAGCCCGCGGCCACGGCCCCCTTTGCCCACATCCATTGTCCCTGCCACGCCGGGGTTTTCGATCCCCGTCACGGGGCCACGGTGGTGTCCGGTCCCCCGCCCCGCCCGCTGCCGCAGCTGGCGGTGCGCCTCAACGACGCGGGAGAGGTCATCGCGGGCGGCACCTTCCAGGATCCCATCGGCGTCGTCGCCGCATGAAACCCGACTCCCCCTTCGTCGCCTGGTGGAACGAGCGGCTGCACCTGGACCGCCTGTACCAGAAGTACATGCGGAAGGCGTTCCCGGTGCATTCCACCTTCTTCCTGGGCGAGATCGCCCTGTTCGCCTTCGTGATCCTGGTGCTCACCGGCGTCTACCTCGCGTTCCTCTACGAGCCCTCGATCGCAGAAGTGGACATCGGCGGCACCAAGCTGCCCGCGGCCTACGGCAGCGTGGTGATGCTGGATCAGATTCCCGCCGCCCACCTGATCCGCCAGATCCATCACTGGTCGGCCCATATCATGGTGGTGGCGCTGGTGCTGCACCTGGCCCGGATCTTCTTCACCGGCGCCTACAAGAAGCCGCGGGAGCTGAACTGGATCGTGGGGCTGGGGTTGCTGGGATTGACCATCTTCGCCGCCTTCGTGGGCTACCTGCTCCCCTACGATCAGTTCTCCGTCACCGCCACCGGCATCGGCTACAACATCGCCAAGTCGGTGCCGTGGGTCGGCGAGTATCTGGCGGACCTGGTGTTCGCCGGCAAGTTCCCCGGCTCCTCGCTCATTCCCCGATTCTACGGCTACCACATCATGCTGCTGCCGCTGGCGCTCTTCGCCGGCATCGGCGTTCACCTGCTGTTGCTGGTGAAACAGAGGCACACCGAGCCGCCCGCCGCCCGGCGCCACAGCACCGGCGGGCGTTTGATCGGGATGCCCCTGTGGCCCCAGCAGACGGTCATGATGGTGGTCCTGTTGCTGGTGCTGGGCGGGGCGGTGACGCTGCTGGGCACCCTGTTCCCGGTGCACCCGGTGGAGTTCTACGGTCCGCCCGCGCCGGAAACGCCCACGGTGAAACCGGACTGGTTCCTGCTGTGGGTGTACGGCGCCCTGCGCCTGATTCCGGGGTGGATGGAAGTGCACGTGCTGGGCGCCACCATCGGTTCGGAGGCGATCGGCGGCATTCTGCTTCCCGGGCTGGTGGGCCTGGTGCTGGTGCTGGTGCCCTGGCTGGACCGCACCAACCGGCAGCGGATGGAGTATCTGGAGCCGCCCACCCGGCGGCCGGTGCGCCTGGCGTGGGGCGTCGCATTAACCGGCCTTATAGGTGTTTTCACGCTTGCCGCCTACGACCAGGAACTGAATTTGCATAAATCTTGGCTGCAGGCCGCCGTGCTGGTGGTGCCGTTGGGCCTGGGCGGCCTCGCCTACTATGCGGCGCGGAGACTTGGCCGCGGCCGCGGGGTAGAATCGGACGCGGCGGAGGCGCACGAGCGCCACGCCGCTTCACCCCTGATCCGGGAGAGGAGCCAATGAGGTACTGGAAGATCGGCAGTATGGCCGCCCTGGCGCTGGTGCTGGGCGTTCCGGCCGTGGCGCTGGGCCAGACGGCGGCGGCGGCGAAGCCGCCCGTGATGTCGCACGACGTGGCGGGCAAAGAGAAGTGCATGACCTGCCACGCGGTGGGCGTCATGGAGGCGGTCAAGGATATCCCGGCCAGCCACAAGGGCCGCGGGGAGCAGACCTGTGTGTGGTGCCATGCCAAGGACGCGGCCATGCAGACCAAGGACGCGCCGGTGATCGCCCACACGCTGCAGGGACGTGCCGCCTGCTTGATGTGTCACAAGGCGGGCGTCATGCCGGCGGTGCCGGACGTTCCGGCGGATCACACCGGCCGGACGGAAAAAGACTGTCAGTTGTGCCATCATCCGAAGGCTGCTTAACGGCGTGACGGGCGTTCCGCCGGGCGTGGCTGGTCCAGGGCGCCCGGCGGGCCCCCCGCCTTCCCCTCACCCGCATCAGGGAGAACCGGTATGAACCGGAGGCTGGGGCTTCTCTTGGTGGCCGCCACCGTAGCCGTGGCAACCGCCGCGGCGATTCCGCAAGGCCAGGGCGCCGGGCGGCCCGCGCCGCGGGTGGTGCCGCAGGATACCGGGCGGGCGCAGCTCAAGCTGCTCATGCGGCAGAAGGTGGAGCGGGCGGAGGTGATCCTGCGAGGGTTGGCGCAGGGCGATCTCAAGACGGTGGAGAAATCCGCCGACGAGCTGGTGCAGATCGCCGCGCGGGCCAACTGGAGCGTGGATCCCAACGCGGGCCAGGCCGCCGCGAACGAGGCCGAGTTCCAGCGGCGCGCGGCGATGTTGGCCAAGTTCGCGCGGGACGGCGACCTCCACGCCGCCTATTATCAGTTCGTGCAGGTCGTCTTTCAGTGCTTCGATTGTCACGACGAAATCCGGCAGCCGCGGCGGTGAGCGGCTCCGGAGAGCGCGCGGTACCCCTCAATCCAGGAGCGAACGCATGAAAGCCGTTGTCCTGTCCTTCACCCTCTGCGCGGCGCTGGCCCTTGGCACCCGGAGCGCGGCAGCTCAGGGGCCGAACGGCGAAGCGCTGTACAAGCAGCAATGCGCCACCTGTCATGGCGCGGCCGGCGCTCCGGCGCCGGCGATGGCCAAGGCCCTGGCGATCCCCACGCTGGATGCCGCGTTCCTCGCCAAGGTGTCCGACGACTCCATAACCGCCGTGGTGAAGAACGGGGCGGGCAAGATGAAGGGATTCAAAGAGAAGCTGTCCGCCGAGCAGATCACGGCGGTGGCCAAGTACGTCCGCGGTACCTTCGGGAAGAAGTAGCCGGGCGGCGGGATCGCCGCCTTGGTGTTAGGTGCTCGCCGCCTGCTCGGCCTCATTCCAGGGCGGCAGCACCTTCACCAGCACCCACAGGATGACGAACGGCAGGGCCAGGATGGCGATGGTCATCGCCAGCCCCTCCAGACCCAGCAGCTCCACCTTGTACACGGTGAGTCCCCGCAGGCTCTTGGAGAACAGCTGCCCGCCGATCACCACGTTCCAGCGGATGCTGAAGATCCCGATCTCCACCAGCACCGCGGACACCAGGTAGATCAGCCGGCGCAGCTCGCCTCCGCCGCGCGCGAATCCCTTGTGCAGCGCCGGGGAGAACATCCCCAGGAAGACCAGCGGAATCAGGGTCCCCACCACCAGCTGCAGCACGATCAGGCTGATGAACAGGCGGCTCTCGATCATCTGCGACAGGATGGTGATGGACTCCTCGGATTCGTACAGGCGGTGCAGGAAGTCCAGCATCTCCAGCGAGACGTCCACGATCA
>Ga0153915_10001241_pt1 | contig 23545 bp, 22 predicted proteins | sample Opewatmetagenome_2_FD_107003 | JGI IMG/M metagenome (GOLD analysis project Ga0153915, IMG submission 107003) | Freshwater wetland microbial communities from Ohio, USA - Open water 3 Core 3 Depth 3 metaG | ecosystem: Environmental > Aquatic > Freshwater > Wetlands | place: USA: Ohio, Lake Erie...
AAAGGAGGAGATTCTTCCGCCGCTCAAGGAACCGAAGCAGCTGTAAGCTGCTTTCGCTTGTTAAGTAGCTTGCCTTGACCCGCCCCTGAAGGGGCCGGGATTGCGGCAAGCGATGCGTTCAAATTGTTGGGGTAATATCGACTTTTCTCATGAACCTATCCCGATATTCAAAAAGCATGTGTTTCAAATATCGGGATAGGTTCATATACCAAAAAAAAATGGCTTTGTAGATATTCTTTAATGGGAATCGTTCTGGGTGATTTGTGAAAGATATCGAAATTCTGGCAGCGCGTCTTCAGAAATCGAAAAGCACTAGCGAAAAAATCAAAATTCTCAACGCACATCCGATGGTCGCCGTGTTTTTAAATACAAATCCCTTTAGCGACTATATTTCTCGGCTGCCTTTGAATCAGGAACTTGCCATCAAGCAGCTGATTGCGATTGGACAGGCGCCGCAACATGGTGAGAGCGCATCAATCGACGATATCGAAAAACTGTTAACGGTTTTGACAAAAGTCGATGATTTTTACCGCGAAATGGGAGGGATTGTTGGCTATCATTTGAAGGTTTTGCGCCTCATTCATGCCCCAAAAGTGCGCCCAGATGTACAGTATCATTCCCCGTGTTTTATCGATATCACGCAACGCACAAAGGAAGTTCAGGCAGCCATTGAAGAGGGAATCGAGACGATGCCTCTATTTGGCGAAATGTATCCTTTAGGCGGAGCTGCCGACCGTTTGCATCTTGTCGATGAAACGACTGGCCGCGATTTGCCTGCCGCTAAACTGGAATTTGCCAATCAGACTCTATTGGGATGGCTCCTTCGAGATCTGGAGGCAAGAGAATATCTCTACTTCAAACGCACTGGAAAGGTATTGACGACGCCGGTTGCGATCATGACATCTCATGAAAAAGATAATTGGATCCATATTCAGAATATTCTTGAAGCGAACAACTGGTTCGGAAGACCGAAAGAAAGTTTTTATCTGTTCGTCCAGCCGCTTGTTCCCGCCGTAAACCAGCATGGAAATTGGCTCTGGAGCGCTCCTTGGAAGCTGTTATTGAAACCAGGGGGACACGGAGCCATTTGGAAACTGGCGCAGGATCAAGGTGTTTTCGATTGGTTTCATCGATTTGGAACCAAATATGTTCTTGTCCGGCAAATTAATAATCCTCTGGCTGGCTTGGATTATGGCTTGCTGGCTTTTACCGGCATTGGCGTATCGCAGAAAAAATCATTTGGATTCGCTTCCTGTCCCCGCTTGTGTTTATCGGCGGAAGGAATGAATGTTTTGATCGAACGCAAAACCAATCGCGGCTATTCCTATGTCCTATCCAATGTCGAGTATACTGATTTTGAAAAATTTGGCATTGCCGATCAGCCGCTTGCAGATGGAGAGCCTTATTCGCGTTTTACCTCCAACACAAATATCCTTTTCGCTGAATTAGCAGCTGTCCAATCCGCCGTTCAAAAATGCCCGTTTCCCGGATTGATCATTAATCTGAAGAAAAATTCCAATAATGAACAAGTAGGGCGGCTCGAATCTGCGATGCAGAATATCGCTGATGTTTTCATCGAACGCAAGCAAGGTCGTTTGGCGCAGTGTCAAACTTTGAAAAACACATTCATTACATATAATCATCGCCACAAAACAATTTCTACGGTCAAAAAAGCTCTCGTTGACAAGGCTTCATATAGTGAAACTCCGGAAAACTGTTTTTATGATTTGATGCATGCATATCGCGAGCTATTAGGCGAGGCGTGCCGGTTCGATTTACCTCCTCAACGAACGCTAAAAGAAATGTTGGCTAGCCACCCCTCGTTTGTTTTTTTGTTCCATCCTGCTTTGGGGCCGATATTTCAGATGATCAGTGAAAAGGTGCAGCGCGGCCGAATGACGGACGGCAGCGAGTTTATCTTGGAAGTTGCGGATGCTCAGATCGAGAATCTGGCAATTGACGGAAGCCTGCAAATCCTGTCAAAACACCCGCTGGGAATCAATCGATTTTCTTCCGGATTGCCGCGTCCCGTTTTGCGGAATGTCACAGTGGTCAATAGGGGCGTTGATTGGGCAGAATCCCATCCTTTTTGGAGGGCTCGGTATCGTCGTTTCGAGTCTCTCGAGATCATTTTGGAAGGTGATTCGGAATTTGTTGCCGAAAATGTTTGTTTTGAAGGACCGCAACGGTTTGTTGTCAGAGACAGAGAAAGATTAGTTGTCAGATCTGATGGAAAGTCTATTGAACGCATCGCTATGCCGCTCTTCAGGGGTGGGCCAAGACAATCTGCACCAGCTGCTTTGGTTCCTTGAGCAGCAGAAGAATCGCCTCCCCCTCAAGACATGTTTATCGCAGTATCGCATCAATGGCTGGGGCAAAATATATCTTGAGCATCGACTCTGTTAATCTCCTTGGAGCAAGCATGCCATTTGGAAACAATTGAATTGATCCAGGCTCGTGATTTCCCGTAAGTTGGCTGCCGTAAAAAGTGTGTTCTAATTTTATTTTGCGCGGATTTATTTTGATTTTGTTTTCTTCGAGATATTGGTTCAGCTTTTGAAGGATTACTTCTTCAAACATTCCATGAGGAGCGTAACATGTGTCAGTGATGATCGCTATCGATGCATTTTTGTGCAAATTTTCAAATAGCATTTTTGTTAGCAGCGGATTGTGGTAAAAATCTCCGCCTAAAATATGAGCCAGCCTGCGTTCTTTGAAAGTACCAGTTGATTCGTCAAAATGCTGTCCAATAGCAATAGCGATACAGCCGCTCAAACGTCTTGTAAATAATACTTCGTTATCTTGTTGAGAAATACGCAGATCATTGGCTTGTACTTCGGTATATTGTAAATCCGTCCGAAGTGAGGGAGGAATCGTAGGTTCTGGCGAAAAATATCGACGAACGCCCCAAACAGCAGAGGATATTGTTGCTCCTAACAAACTGCCTAAGGGTCTGTGAAACAATAAAGTGAACGGTTTGGGTAGCGTGAAAGCCCATATAATCGACGACCGCAAGGCTTCGCAAACGGGTACGTATTAATGCAATACGCGCCCGTTTGCGATCGTCGATTATATGGGCTTTGACGCAGCCAAATCGCCCACTTTATTGTTTCACAGACCCTAATATGGGAGCAGTGTTTTTAAAAAACAAAGAGGCTGCGACTCCTGTTGCTAGAGCAGTAGCGTTCCATATTAACAATCTGTGCTGGGATGGTTTCCTGTCGATTATTAGATAAGAATTAGAAGAGACTGAAACGCTCATTTGTTTTTTTTTGTTTAGATCTACACAATTGATTGTAACGTAAATTATATCAAAAAATTAATTATAAATAAACGTGTTCGTGGGTGCGGATTTTTAAGTTATTGATTTAAAGGTTGATGCGATTGCGTGCTTGAAGAACTTCTCTTCCAAGGGGGAGTTCTTCAGACTTGAGAAGGGGATAGGTTCTGACAAAGGGCTGAAAATTCAGCCCTTTCGAGATCGTGTTTAGACGGTTTGTGGTTGAATCTCTGGTTTTCGCGCTGCAAGGATTTGTTGTGCAATGTAGAGAGCGCTGGCTCCAATTGCGATGCCGCAGCCGACCAGCATCGTTTCTTTTTGGTGCGTTGCAAAAAACAGTTTCGATGCAATGAAGCCTTGAACAATGCCTGTTTTTATGCTGGAGCCAACCTGAGCAGCAAAACGTCCAATGGCCAATAGGATTTTACCGCAGAGATGGCAGACTTTTTGGCTGACGGAAATGAAATGGCTTCCCATTTTTTTTAGCATTGCAAATACAGCGAGAGATACGATTTTGAGTGTCTCCAGTGTTTTGCCTCCAAAATTAATTGCGGCGTTCCAGCAAATCTGGGCGCCGGCTTTAGCGAGTACAGCCATTTTATAGATATGGAGACCGGCAACGATAAGGGCTTTTTGTGCGAGTTGTGCGAGCGCGATAGAACACTGGCCGATTTTGTTGTAGGCAAGATGCAAAAATGCGAGAGAAGCGTGTCCGATGCGCACTGCAAGATTTGCCAAATTTTGGCCCAAGATTTTTGTGATGCTCCAGGCTCCAGACATTCCTGAATGGGCGAGTGCAGCTCCTTTCATCAGGCAATGGCCGGCAATAGATGCGATTTTATGCGCAGTTTCCATCAACACCGTAGAGGCACGGCTGAGTGCTCTAAAGGCGCTAGAAAGCGAGCTTGTGGTGCAGCTTGCTGCTGTAGTTGTATGGCTGCTAATATTCATTGGTACCTCCGTGGGTTTCAAAAAAGAGCGTTTATTATAGTTTGAAATTGATTAATGTAAAGAACGTTCAAATGTTTTGATAAAAAATTATTTTGTCAGTGGCGAAATGAACGTGTGGGTGTTGCATTTGAAGAACTCCTCTTAATGTTTCGAATGGACAAAGTCGAAACGATTGATTACTCTATAAAATGCTAATTTAATGAGGCAACTATGAATTTTGAAACGCAAGAACGGCTCAAGCAGATCGAATACCGGCTCTCTGAAATGTGGAGGTGTCTTTGACCTTGCGGTCAAGGAAGAAGAAGTTCAGCGGTTCGAAGAGCGCATGGCCGAAAGCAATTTTTGGGATAATCAGGCAGATGCGCAAAAAATTATCGATGAGTGCAATGCTTTGCGGAAATGGACGGTTCCTTTCCGTGAATTGAAGTCGAGGTTTCAGGACGTTAGGGATCTATTGCCGGAAGCCGAAAGCATTGGCGACGACGCTCTGGTCAAGGAACTATTGACCCAATTAGACGATATTGAAAGAAAACTGGGCGATCTGGAAATTCGAAAAATGCTTTCCGGAGAGCTCGATTCCAGGGATTGTTATCTGGAGATCAATGCGGGAGCTGGCGGGACCGAATCGTGTGATTGGGCCTCGATGCTCTCCCGAATGTATCAACGATGGGCGACTAAACGCGGCTGGAAAGTCGAGGTTATTGACCGCCTTGATGGTGAAGTGGCTGGAATTAAAAATATCACTTATCGGTTTTCCGGCGATTTCGCTTACGGATATACCAAATCGGAAAAAGGCGTTCATCGGCTCGTCAGGATTTCTCCTTTTGACGCCAATGCGCGCAGACATACTAGCTTTGCTTCCGTCGATGTCATCCCGATCGTTGATGATATCCAGATTGATGTGCGCCCGGAAGATCTCAAGATCGATACTTATCGCGCATCTGGCGCAGGCGGCCAGCACGTCAATAAAACTGATTCGGCGGTTCGAATCACGCATATTCCAACAGGGATTGTCGTCTCATGCCAAAGCGAGCGAAGCCAGATTCAAAATCGCGAGACTTGCATGAAAATGCTAAAATCGAAACTCTATGAACAAGAGTTAGAGCAGCAGCAGGAGAAGCTCCAGTCGATGGGCGGCGAGAAAAAAGAAATTGCGTGGGGAAGTCAGATACGCAACTATGTATTCCAGCCTTACACGCTTGTAAAAGATACTCGCACCAAATTCGAGGTAGGCAATATTCAGGCTGTAATGGATGGAGAGATCGATGAATTCATCAATGCATATTTAATGCAATTTGGATGATATGACGTTACCGGAAAATTTTGACATTCGTTATTCAACTAATGAAGATCTGCCCGTTTTGCAAAAATGGTTTGCTGATCCCATGGAGCGCGAGCCATTTCCTTTCGAAACCGATAGTGAAACGGAAGATGTATTGAAAAACTGGATTGGCTTTGCGCGCTTCAAGGCAGGGCTGACGGGAATATTAGGCGAAGCTCCCTGTGCGATGGGTACTTTGCTGTTGATGCCTTATCGCAAAGTAGCCCACCACGGATCGTTTTATCTGATCGTGGCTCCAGAACACCGCCGAAAGGGCATTGGCGCATCAATGGTTCGCAACTTGCTTCATTTGGCGAAGACTCGTTTTTCCCTTGAGAGCATCTCTGTCGAGATTTATGAGCCGAATCCGATTTTGCGTTTGCTGGAAAAAAATCGCTTTGAACTCTTTGCCCGGCAAGAAAATTTTGTTAAGATCAATGGCCGCGGCCGTGCAAGAATTTTAATGGAGCATTTTTTTCAATGAGTTCGCAAAATCCCATTTCGATCCGTCCTGGGATCCAGGAGGATATGAAGTATTTGATCGAGTGGCTGCAGCAGCCAGGCGTATTGCAATGGTTTCCGTTAGCGGATTTGCGCGAAATTGAAGATGCGGCCCGCATCTGGATCAGCAACATCAAATTCAATTCAGTTCTTACGGCTCTTTGGGACGGGGAGCCATGCGGCATTGCTACGCTTTATATCCAGACTTTTAAAAAATTGGCCCATCAATCTCTTTTTGCGATCATCGTCGATGAAAAGTTCCGTGGCAAGGGTGTAGGCAAACACTTGCTGACGGATTTGGAACAACTCGCGAAAGAGCAGTTTCAAATCGAACTTTTGCATTTGGAGGTCTACGAAGGCAATCCCGCGATTCATCTCTATCAGCGCCTCGGATTTCTCCAATATGGTTATCAGCGTCATTTCATCAAGCAGAATAACCAGTATCTTGGAAAAATCATGATGCAGAAAGCACTGTGACTTTAGGGCCATGCTTTCCCATGACTTTTCCCGAGCTTTGCGATCGTTTGCAAGCTCTATGCCATCGTCCGCTGCGAATCCAAATTCATGAAAACCGCTTTGCTTATGTATCTGTGCAACCATCTAAGAGCGGCGCTGTCGTTTTATCTATCCACCGCCTTTTTCTCTATTCATCCACGCCTGTTTTGCAGGCTCTGATCCATTTCGCCTTGCATCGGGATCTCCGTTCGAAAGCGATGATTCGGCAAATGGCGCATCTTTATTTTACCCGCATTCAACCGCCTTCGCCCGATTTTGGAAAATCAAATGCTCAGGGTAAACATATAGATCTTCAAGTGTTTTACGATCAATTAAATCGATCTTTTTTTGACGGGAAGATCCAGGTTCCTGTCGCTTGGTTTGATCCGCCGCGCTATCGCACGTTTCGTAAAATTACTTTTGGAAGTTACGATCGTACGATCCCGCTCATCAGGATTAACCGGATTCTCGACTCTAGCGAGGTTCCCTTGCCATTCGTTGAGTTCATCGTTTATCATGAAATGCTACATACGGTTTGCGAAGCGCGCGTCGATGGGCGCGGGCGGCTGTGGGTTCATACGCCGGAGTTCCATCGCCGCGAAGCTCTTCACCCTCATTACGCATTTGCAAAAAAATGGGGTAAACAGAGTTTAAAATTTTTTATAATGCGAATTTCGGATAAGCCGCTCTATGAGAAAGATCAATCTTTATCATGAGCGCCTTTCCCAAACTATAGGTAGTCATGTCAGGACATAGCAAATGGGCCAATATCAAGCATCGAAAAGAACGATCTGACCGCAAAAAAGGCAAGATTTTCAGCCGCATCATGAAAGAGGTGATCAGCGCTGTCAAACAGAACGGGCCCGATCCCAAAAGCAATAGCAAGCTGCGCGCTGCGATTCTCAAAGCCAAAGAGGCAAACGTTCCCAATGAAAATCTAGAGCGCAACATCAAGAAGGCATCGAGCTCGGATCAGCAGGATTTTGTTGAGGTCACATATGAACTCTATGGTTATGGCGGGGTGGGGATCATTGTCGAAGGAATGACGGATAATAAAAACCGGATTGCCTCTGATATCCGGATCGCGACGAACAAGTGCGGTGGAACTATTGCATCTCCCGGGTCAGTCGCTTACAATTTCGATCGCAAAGGCGTGATCCGGATTCCTAAGGCGAATGCTGTTGAAGACGATCTTTTCCTGTTGGCCACGGAAGCGGGCGCCGATGATTTTTTTGCCGACGACGACTATTTTGTCGTCATGACCAAGGTGGAAAATTTTCCCGATGTCAAACAAGCTATTGAAAAAGCGGGCGTTCGTTTTGATGAAGCAGGCTTGGAGATGGTTCCGAAAACGTACGTCGAAGTCAACGAAGAGGATGGCAATAATAATATTGCTCTCATCGAATGGCTGGAAAATCTCGACGATGTCGATGCCGTATATCACAATATGAAATGATGAAAAACGTTCTTTCAGTCAGGGATCTTAAAAAAATCTACCCCAGCCGCCCGCCTGTTGCTGCTGTCGATGGAATTTCTTTTGATTTGCATAAAGGAGAAATTCTGGGGTTTTTAGGTCCCAATGGCGCTGGCAAGACGACGACGATTCAAATGTTGATCGGCACCTTGACCTACACTTCGGGATCGATCGTTTATTTCGGGCTGGATTTTTCAAAATATCGCAAAGAGATCATGAGGCGCGTCGTTTTTGCGAGTACTTACGTGAGTTTGCCTTGGCTATTGACGATTGAACAGAATTTGAATGTCTTCGGCCGGTTGGCGGGGCTTTCAGGCAAAGAGATTGCGAAAAGGGCCGATCCGCTTCTGGAGCGCTTTGGCATCCTCGATAAAAAAAAGCGTTCTGTTTCCGCACTTTCTTCGGGTCAAGTCACGCGGCTGATGCTCGTGAAAGCTTTTTTATCATCGCCCGAGATCGTTCTTCTCGATGAACCAACGGCATCGCTTGATCCCGAGATGGCTCAAGATGTTTTATCTTTTTTGCAAGATGAGCGGAAAAAAAGGAATCTTTCGATCCTTTTCACTTCCCATCGAATGGAAGAGGTGACAGAACTATGCGATCGCGTGGTGTTTCTTCATGAAGGGCATGTCGTAGCCGACGATTTGCCGGAAAAACTGGCCCGGAGCGTTGCGAGCCACCGTCTTCGTTTGCAGGTGGGCGACGCTCTGCAGCAGTCTATCGCTATCGCAGAAAAGCAAAATCTGACTTATGCAACCGATGACCGTTTTATTGAAATTACTTTGGATGAAAAGCAAATTCCTCATTTTCTAGCGGCTCTTGCTCATGCAGGGATTTTTTATTCATCGATCAAAATCCTCGAGCCGAACCTGGAAGATTATTTTATCAAGATAGCGAGAACCAGATGATTTTTTGTTTACGACGCATTGGCGCTGTGTTTTTGCGCTATTTTTATACGATCACGGGTCTTCATCAGATTTCGGAGCTGTTTCTTTGGCCTTTAATCGATATCCTTTTATGGGGGCTAACGACTGTGTGGCTTCAACAACAACAGCATACGCCCAATCTCGCGTTGATTATCTTGACCGCGCTCGTATTTTGGCAAATCGTAACGCGTGCAAATAATGATATTTCGGTCAATCTGCTTCAAGAATTCTGGAATCGCAATCTGGTAAATCTCTTTTCGACGCCATTGACGGAAATCGAATGGGCCATCGGATCGATTTTGCTCTCAATTTGCAAAATATTGATCAGTTTGTCTTTTGGGGCGCTTGTGATTTATTTGCTTTACGCGCTCAACGTCTTTACGATCGGCATCTATTTTCTGCCCTTCGCCGCTTCGTTGATGCTCTCCGGGGTCGCTTTGGGGTTTTTCTTTTCCTGCATCACGATCCGGTGGGGGCAAAAGCTGGAGATGCTGGCTTGGGTAGGGCCTTTTTTCTTCGCTCCGTTTTGCGCCGTATTTTACCCAGTCGCAAGCCTGCCGGGATGGGCTCAAAAGATCTCATTTTGTTTGCCGATGACGTACGTTTTCGAAGGAATGCGCGAAGTATTGCTAACGCATCAGTTTTCAATGACTGATTTTCTCATCAGCATTTCTTTAAATATCGTTCTTTTGATTATTTCCGTTGGCCTTTTCAAATATTCGTTTTATTGCAGCCGAGTCAAAGGATTGTCTCGCTTGGAGTAATACCAATCCCAGGAAATAAATTCATACTACTAGGGAGCTTTCGCTCAAGCCCAAAAGCCGATTTTTCGGGTTTTTTGGGTATAGCTCAAATACGAGCTTATTTATTGCAAATGGTATACTTCGCGCTACTTATGATCGTTGCTCCGCAACAATGTCGGAGCGGGTCAGATATTCGCTCACTTTTCCAACATCAGCGGAAGAGACCGAATCATATACAAACGGAGCATCAATTTGGCCCTCAAAGAGAACCGCAAGGCGTTTGCGGTTGTCTCGCGATAGGCTGCTTTTTGCCTCTTTGATGAATGTTTCATAAGATAGATTGGCAAAACCTTCCAATCGTTTTTCGATCCAGCTAAAGTCTGCGTTGTAGTCGAACGCGAGCTGATTCCAGAGGGCGCTTTTTTCTCTTAAGCTTCGAAATTTCGTCAGCATGGACTCGGCAAGATTTTTCTTAAGATTGGCAAAGCGCGTGGCTGGGATGATTTCTTGAATATCATCGGAAAAGGATTCCAAAAATTGCTCGAACCGATAGAGCAGGTCTTCCGGATGATGGGAATTAGACTGTACGAAGAAGTATTGAAACAGCCTCAATTCGATTTCCTGATGCTGCGACTGTGCGATGTAGCCCGTTTTTTGCTTGCTGCGCAAGGTATTGAAAAAAGCTTCTTTCAAAGCGGCTGAAAGGATTTCCTGGGCGGCGCGGCGTTCAAAGGAAAAATTACCCAGATCCAATAATAGGAGCGCGGCATTTCCATGCACGCTTGTTTTTTCATGAATTACGAAAGGTCCCTGGTCCTTGGGAAGCGCTAAAATTTTTTTGGGAGGGTGGTTTTCCTTTGGATACGGGCTGCCGCTCAATAGATGGCGTACATCGAGCCACGCAGATTCCGCATCTTTCAAACTTAAATTGCCGCAGAACATCGCTTTGACATACGTTTGGTCGAAAAGATGATGCAGATACTCGCAAAAGTCATCGTAGCTGATAGTTTTTAAAGCTTCGAGTTCTTGTTGTTGAGTGGGCGTATTCTGACGAATAATCGTCCTGATCAGATCCCATGCCTGGTAAACAGCGAGATTTTTCGTGGAATTGGCCAGGCTTTTAGCTAGCTTGGAGTGATACTGTTCGAATTGAGACGGAGTGGGCGGAGGAACAGCAAGTTGTTTTAATACCTCTTGTAAAAAAACAGGCGCTTTATCGCTAAAACCATAGATGGCGCAAGTCAAACGATCCTGATCGATGGCGATGGATGTCTGCAATCCGGCTGCGGCCGCGGAGCTCAGCGCAGAATGCAGCCGCTCAGTGAGGTAGTGCAAATAAAGATTGACCAGGCAGCAGCTGCGGGCGGAGGAGTTGATTTGCGGAGTTAAAACGTGAAAATAAAAGGCCGCGTGAGGGGCGTTGAATTCTGCGCTTCGCGAATAATAAGCTTCGCCTGAATCATCTTGTTGAATGAGCAGGGGAACCATGGTTTTAGGATCGTTTTCGCTAGAAACTAAATCGAAATTTGTCGGGATGAACAAATTGGGTCCGGCAATGCGGATGTTTTGGTGCAAAGGAGCTTCGGCCCATACTTGCAGTTGAGAGGCCGGAATTTGCTGGATAGTATATTGAGCGCCAACCCAACGTTCGCGCCGGTCAGGGGCAATATTGATTTTTGCGCAATCGGCCTGTAAAAAATACATGCAGTTTTCAGGTGTCAAAATTTGGACGATTTGAGCAATTTTTTCTGCATCGTAGCGCGAGGCTAAAATTGTTTCGCGGGGGAATGTTTGAATCGGCTCGTCGCAGATCGTATCGCCAAGCGCTTCTGCGAACGCGAAGGCATCCATTCGAGATTGATATTGATAATTCAGCTGGGCGATCTGGTTCATTTCTTGAAATAAGTAGACAGGAATGGGATTTTTTTTCAGGCCGTTGATTGCCTGGAAGCTGCGATAGATCACGTCGTTGACATTCTCTAGCCCTTGCGATGTCAGGTCAATCTGGATTTGAATGAATCGATGATATTTATTTCCCGGCTCTTCGATCCCAACAGCTAAGTTGTTGATATAGCCATCTTTTTTCAGCTGTTCGAAAAGACTGTAAGGCTGACCTCGATTGAGGGTATAGCACAACAGATCGGCGCTTTTCGAAGCATCGTTGGAAAGACCGGGGGGCAATTCCCAGTAAAGAGTCAGAATCTGTTTTTGCTGAAATGGCTGAATATAGATGAAATGCCCTTTTTGACCATCTGACGCTAAAGGCATCGTTTCATCGAAAGCTGTTGGCGGATGCGAAGCAACTGCTCCAAACAGATTTCGGGCATGTTCTTTTAATGCATCAAGCGGAAGGGGGGAATAGAGAACAAGGTGCATTTTTTGAGCGATGTAATACTGGGCATGCCATTTCTTTAATGCCGCTTGAGGAATGTTGGAAAGGGTTTTGGAATTCCCGATAGAAAATTGAGCGTTTGGATGATTGGGATTCCCTGTTTCTTTGAAGACCATGTATTCACGCCAGCCGTCGTTTTCAACGTTTTTCGCAAACTCTTGATCTACGGCATGCATCTCGTGCTCAATTCCCGATGGGTCGAACAGAGGGTCGATAAAAAAATGGGCAAAACGCTCCAATAAAGAGAGAAAGCTTTCATCGCACGATGAAAACATATAGACCGTGCGGTTGGGGGCAGTATAAGCATTGGTATGGCCATTGCTGTCTCCAACGAGATTGAAAAATTCCGATTGGTTGGGAAATTTTTGCGATCCGCGGAAGAGCATGTGTTCGCAAAAATGGGCCATTCCTGGATATTCGGCAGGATCATTCCATGAGCCAGCTTCAACACCTATCGCTGCTGCTGATTGGTCTGCTTTCGGATCAGAGATGATATATGCTTCCAGGCCGTTGGCTAAACGGATTTTCGCTGTTTTGCGTTCAGCGAGATCAGGATTGAGCAAGGGCAGATTTGCCTCATCTGCAATTTCTTGCATCGCAAGATTTTCAGCGAAGGCTGGGGTGATCGCAGCGAGAAAAATCAATAATATCGGCCAAACTTTTTGCAATTTCATAAAGTGATCAGTCTTTGGTGTTCTTGATTTACAACATTCCAAAATGCAAAAGCGCGCTTTTTTCGTCTCTCATTTTTGTCGGATTCTTCTGATCCAGGAAACGATTCCATGTCGATTTCAGGAGAAAAACTCAGATGGATAGGGGTGAAATGGGCAGAGCGCTTTTCGCCGAGTTCCACCTGAATTGTTTCCGGCGGCGGCAAAAGTTCATAGGTCGCCAATGTCAGCGGATAAAAATGGGTTACGGTTTTTGCCTTGCGCGCCATGAGATAAAACATCTCAATGCTATGAGGATCGAAAGGAGCGACTTCGATGATGCCCTCGGCATTGCGCCGGTCGCGTCCGCCGCTTGGGGCGACATATATTGCCTTTCCCCCTTCGCTTAAAAGACGGCTCATCTTTTCCATCGTGTGCTTATTGTGCATCTGTTTTTTTGTCTTGAGTTCGATGGGATGATCAATATAGCGTTTCGAATAAATGCATAATAGATTGCAGCCCATGCTGAATGGAATCGCTAAGGGATCAGTAACGACCCTTTCTCCTGCGACATAGATAATATTTTCGGCTAAATGGGGGTGCGTTCGTTCTAGCAAAATGGCAATAGCGTGAGGATCTGTTTCCGTTTGATGGTTGGCAAAGAAAACGACATTTTCTTTGTTTTTCAGCTGCGCTTCGATTTGAGTCGCAATGTCGAGTCCAACGATGCGAGATCGCGGAAGGTCGATCAGCTGGCGGATGAAATCCAGCGAAAACTGATAGTAATCAAAAGGTTTGCGGATCTTTTGATGGTATGGCTGAAAATTGTATGGGGCGCGGATTTGCTCTTTGATGAGCTGCAAAAATTGCGCAAACTGCCGATAAAATGGCTCCAAAGGCCGATGCGCCTCATCGAGAGCGAGGCGTACTTGCTCATAAAAATGGCGCAGCAGCTCATGGTATTTTGCCGGCATGGATCCGCTTTGGACCAGACGGTCGAGTTCGGCAAAGATTTGGAGCTCATTAGATTTCGAGTTTTTGTCCATTGATTGTCGAGTAAAACAGATATTCGTTCAGATGGAGGCTGTCATTGACGCCGAATTCGATTTGGGCGTTCGCTTTTCCCGCGATTTTTTGGAAATAATCCTTGTCGGTTCCTTCCAGATATCGGTTGAGTTCGGGATGGGTGACGAGCTTGAGGGCATATTGGCTTTGGCATTGAATCAACTTTTTCAACGACCGCTCGATCTCGACCGATATCGTCTCGTGCGTTTTGACAAGGCCGCTGCCGATGCAGTAGGGACAAGCTGTGAACATTGTCTGTGTCAGCGATTCGCGACTACGCTGGCGAGTCATCTCGATGAGTCCGAATTCGCTCATGCCTAAAATTGTGCACTTCGCCGAGTCGTCTTTCATGGCATCTTTCAGACGTTCCAAGATGCGTCTTTGGTTTTTTCTCAGCCGCATGTCGATAAAGTCGCAGATGATCAGTCCGCCGATATTGCGGAGCCTGAGCTGGCGTGCGATTTCTTCTGCTGCTTCAAGATTGATCCGCACCAAAGATTCTTCTACGTCGCCAGTTGTCGGCGATTGAGAGCGGCCGGAGTTGACATCGATGGTGTACATCGCCTCGGTTCTGTCAAAGAAAAGGTATCCTCCGGACGGCAGCCAGATCTTGTGGCGCAGCGCCCGGTCGATCTCTTTTTCAACATTGAAGCGTTCGAACATCGGCACTTTGTCGCGATAAAATTCGATTTTCAGCGGATGTTCGCTGGCATACTTTTGAGAGAGAAGTTTGCAGCGCTGAAATGTTGGATAATCATCGACCAGAAGCCGATCGTATTTCTTATCAATGCAAGTCAAAACAGCGCGTTTAATGAGATCCGATTCCTCGAATAGGAGGGCGGGCCCGCTGGTTTGATGGAATTTATCGACGATTGAAACCCATGTTTTAAGAAGATCAGTCGCCTCTTCGACGAGCATATCGGTCGTTGCCTGTGCGCTGGCCGTGCGGCAGATCAGTCCCATGTCTTGCGGCATTTCAAAGGATTTGATCACTTTTTTAAGTCTTTCCCGGCTTGCTTTATCTTCGATTTTTCGAGAAACGCCGCGGTGCGGATTGTTCGGCAGCAAGACGAGATAGCGGCCGGCAATCGAGATATTGGATGTCAGCCGGGCTCCTTTCGTACCGATAGGCTCTTTGACGACCTGCACCAATACGGGCTGATCGATTTTGAGCAGCTGGGAAATATCCTTTGCTTTCGGACCAGCGTTCATTTGAGAAATGTCGTAATCGAGATCAAAATCCATATCAAACATTTCTTCAAATTTTTTGGTGTTTTCAAGAATGTCGCTGATATGGATGAAGCCGTTTTCTCCTTCGTTGATATCGATGAATGCCGATTGGATATTATGAAGGATATTCGTGACGCGTCCGCGGTAAATATTGCCTGTAATCTGGCGTGATTTTTTCCGGTCGACGATTAGATCGTGGAGCTGGCCGTGATAAAGATAGGCATACCGCGTTTCTTTGGATTCGATATTCAGAAGAATTTCGTGCATAAGTTCTAGCTGTTTTCCTGTGATGATAGAAGATGTTCCCATCTTTTTCTATAAAAAAAGAATAGATTATTTCTTTAAAGCCGAACGGCCAAGCAATTTATTTTGAATGATTTGTAAAAACCATTCACTGGCGATCCGAATGGCCTCCCGGATTCCGCTCGCAAACGCTTCGGGGGACGAATATCCGTGGCATTTGATGACGATGCCCTGCACGCCGCAAACAAGAGCGCCGGGATATTCGGCATAATGGAGGTGGCGCTTGAGGTCGATGAGCTGGTCTTGCATCTGATCAAGGATATTTTGAGGAAGGTTTTGGTTGAGCTTGTCGAGAACGAGATTCGCCAAACCTTCGGCGGTTTTCAAAAAAACATTTCCTGTGAATCCATCGGTGATTAGGACGTCGATGCCGCCGTTGAATACTTCTTTTCCTTCGATATTGCCTGCGAATCGAAAGAATGGCTCAGCCTGTTCAGCTTCGCGTTGCAATAGCTGATAGGCTAGCCGGAGCTGGGAGGTTCCTTTGACTGCTTCCGAACCGACGTTTAAAAGTCCAACAGAAGGCAGTGGGATTTGACGGGCGCGCTGATAGGCTGCCCCCATTAAGGCAAATTGCAAAAGATGCGCGGCGCGGCATTGGACATTGGCTCCGACATCCAGTACTGCTATGGGGCGGCGCTGTGTTGGCATCAGAGCGAGAAGCGCCGGCCGCAAGAGGCCCGGCATCATCGAGAGCGTCATTTTAGCGGAGCAGACCAGTGCCCCGGTATTTCCGGCTGAAACAAATCCGTCGATTTTTTTTTCTTTCAGCATCCTGAGTCCGACGCAGAGCGATGCATCGCTTTTGCGGCGAATCGCCGCCAGCGGAGACTCGTCCATTTCAATTGTTTCGGATGCAGAAACGTAGGGAAGTCCCGCGTCATCTGCCAAATGGGGCGCCCCGATGGCGATCAGCTGGACATGCGGCGGCAGCTCGGATGCTAGAGATTTCGTGGTTTGCAGCAAAATTTGCGGGGAATTTTCACTCCCCATCAAATCGATGCCGATACGAATCTCAGCTTTGCGCTGCATCTATCACCCGGTTGTCGTAATGGCCGCAGCCAGAGCAGACTCGATGCGGAAGACGCAAGCGGCCGCAATTTGGGCAAGCGGAGAAATTTTTTGGTTTTTTTGCATGGTGCGAGCGCCGCGAATTTTTCTTGGCGTTGGATGTGCGGTTGCGGGGAACTGCCATGGTAATAAACTCCTTAAGGTAATTTTAAATCGTTGAAGGGAAAATAATGCGTGGAAACGTCAGGCTGCGCATCCTTTCGCAAATAGGGTGCTATGACTTTCCGCTCTGGGCAACTGCCCTTGCACTCGGCGGTTTTGGGCAGCTCGATCAAGAGAGCCTCGCGAAGCGGTCCGCGGAAGTCAAAAAATCCGGTAGCGATATTGGCCAAAGATTCTGTGTAATAATAGCCTTTGATTATTAACGGAATGGATACCCACTGATTGCAAATGCAGCAGGGAATCTGTGCGAACGTGGATGCGTTCAAGTGCAATACCAGATCCTCATCGGCCACATACGCTTCGCCAGATACTTTAACAGCATCAGCAAAAGACAGATCAGCCTCGTGGATATCAAAAAAGTCAGATGCCAAAATCGTATCGATTTTTTGAACAGCGCCGCCTTTCAGCCGGTCGATGGAAATAATAAATGGGTCCGACATGGAAAATATTCCGTAAATGCATGGAGTATAAGCCAAATTGCCTTAAAGATCGACCGAAACATTTTGGGAGGCGTTTCTGCTGGCGTGGGAAAGCGCAAATAATAAAAAAATAATTTGTGCGCTCCACGTCAGTTGGGGCCGCGTACTTCGTCGCGTTCTTGTTTTTATCTGTGTTTACAATGCTGCGTATAAGATCGGGACGATTTTGCCATAATCTTTCATTGCAAATTCACAGTGGGCGCAGCCTTTGGCGTATCAATTGTTTTTTCGCAAAAGACTGAAGCTGCGCCGGTTTTGCTATCTCAGATATAACTATTTAAGTTAATAGCGTTGATGTATTGAGCGCTCTCTTCGAGATAGTCTGTTAGTTCTTTAATGCTGTCAGCGTCTAATTCTGGATTTTTTAAAGCTTCGTATGTTTTTTTTCGTTCTTCTAATAATTGTTGATAGCATTCATACATGCCGCTATGAAAACGATCTTTTTGAAACATGTCAAATAGTCTTTTGTAGAAATCTGCGGATCGTTCAAGGTGAACTTTGTCATCGCGATCAATGGTTATCCATAGCATATTAAGTGGATTTTCTGTCGGATCGCCAACGTAACCTGGGCAGGAATAGTCTGAAAAATTAATTCGGTTTGCGGTGCTCATAATACCTCCAAAATAAATGGTTTATTACTTAATGAGCTTTTTATATAAATTATATCAAAAAACTCGGTTTATGTTAAGTTTTTAGTTATGTTTCTTGTAAAGACTTAATTTAGTTTTTGGTAGAATTTCTGAAGATAAGGTGTTTATCAAAGGCCGAAAATATATATATATATACCTGAAGAACTTGAAAAATCGGCTTTGGAGCTTTCACGCTAGCCAAATGGTTCAATTGATTGTTAGACAGCTCCGTTGGCCAAGCCTAAAAGTCGATTTTTCAAGTTCTTTGGGTAGAAAAGACTACGTTCGATGAAGAGAGTTAAGAATTAGTACGGCAGCTTTTTCTGCGGCATTTTCATTGCCGAGCATTTCGCGCATTCTTGCGCAATTGGCCTGGCAAACGGCGCGTACATTTGGATCGAACCAAAATTGCTGAGCTTTTTGGAAAAGAGAGTCGATTGTGAGATGCGGCCCGAATAATTCGGGAAAGACCTCTTTTCCTGCGAGGATATTCGGCATCGCATAGTAGGCAAGATTGATTCGCAATATTTTTTGGGCAATAAATACGTCCAGCGGCTTAATTGCAAAATTGACGATGGCTGGAGTTTGAAAGAGAGCGATCTCTAAAGTGACTGTGCCAGACGTTGCTAGCGCAAGATGGCTGTTTTGCATCAGATCGTAATGATGTTCCGGTTCTATAAGATGGATGTTTGGGGCGGCGAGAAGCGTTCGAAGATCCGGGTGCGCGAGCGACACTGCGATTTCTAGATCGTTTGCAGCCGCTTGCAGCCGGCGGGCGGTTTGCATCTGAATGGAAAAATTACGCTCGATTTCCGTTTTTCTGCTTCCAGGGAAGATCGCCAGGATTTTTCTTGCTGGATCGATTCCGTAATGCTCTTTGAAATGTTCAAACTTGCTGTGTTTTTTGATCTTTTCAACCAGCGGATGGCCGACATATTCGACAGATAAAGATGTGCCGGCAAAGCACTGTTTTTCAAACGGAAAGATGGAGAGCAGCGAGTCGAGATTTTGCGTCATAATCGGAATGCGCCCTTTTCCCCATGCCCAGACTGTCGGGCAGATATAATGAATCAATTGTCCATGATAACCATGGCGGCGCAAAGAGCGCTCAAGCCGGATGTTGAAGCCGGGATAATCGATGCAGACGACGGTTTTTGGTTGAAGACGTAAAATTTCATTGCGGATTTGACGAAACAGCCGCAAGAGACGGGGCATTGCTTTAAAGACGTCGATAAATCCCATGACCTGCAGCTCTTCCATGCGCGTGGTGCATTGGATGGGATGCATACGCATGCGAGGGCCTGCGACACCTGCAATAGTTAGATGAGGCGCTTGGGAATAGATGGCTTCCAAAAGATGCGCTCCCTGCAGATCGCCGCTCGGCTCGCCAGCCAGAACATATAAGTCTGTCATGGGTTTGGGGGCCTTCGCCTGCGGCGTCTCTGCCGGGGTTCTTCTTCGCCAACCGCAGGAGTCGGTGGCTGAGATTGAAAGGCAGCTTCGGTCCAAAGAGTATAAAGAGGAGTCAGCTCGGGTTGCAGAGTGCAGCGCATTTTAAAAAGATCCAACGCTAAGGGAACCATTTCATCGTGCGGAAGTCGCGGATGGCGGATGGGGCGGTTATCGAGAGGGGTAAAACGGTATTGGGAGGTGAGGATGAAAGCCATGACCGACTGCAATCTGCGCGGGAGGCGAAAAAATGGCGCAAAGAGATTGGTAATGAGTCCATATGCCTCTTGGTCGATGATTCCCAAATGAGGAATTTTGTCCGAGCTGTGCGCTAGATGGCGGATTGTCAGTTCGAAGATCGGGAAACAGACTGCAGCGAGGGGCAGCGCCCGGTCGGGAAGGTTAGGATAGCGCAGGCGTATTTCATCATCGACGATGTGCAGCATTTTGAAGATGCGGTGTTCTGTATCCAGATCGATGAAGTGGGCGAGAGGAGCGAGCAGAAGTTTTAAAAGGCCGTATTGATGCAATAATCGAAAGAACGATTCAGCAGATGCCGATTCGAGCATCCGGAGCAATTCTTCAAGGATGCGGGCCGGAGAACTTTTGATGATATGATCGCGGCATTGAATCAGCGCTTCATGAGTTTGGGGGTGAATCTGGAAATCAAAACGGGCGCAAAATTTTAATAGGCGGATCATCCGCACGGGATCTTGCACAAATCGAACATCGGGCTGGCCAATTGTGCGCAGCGTTCGTTTTTCCACATCGGGAAAACCTTCCACGTAGTCGATCACCGTCTGATTTTCGGGGTCATAAAAAAGTCCATTGATGGTAAAATCACGGCGGCGGACATCTTCTTCTTCCGTGCCCCATACATTGTCCCGCACGATTAGCGCTGCCGTTTCCAGATCTCCCGAACGAAATGTAGAGACCTCGATGATTTTTTTCCCAAATCGGACATGCGCCAGCCGAAAACGCCGTCCGATCAAGATGGCATTTCGAAAAAGAGCGCGAATTTCCTCAGGCTTGGCCGATGTCGAAATATCAAAATCTTTGGGCCGTTGATTCAATAACAAATCGCGTACGCCACCGCCGACTAGATAGGCGCTATATCCTGCCTGCCGAAGTTTTTGAATGACATAATATGCGTGGGGATCGATTTTGTCGGGGGTGATGCGGTGTTCTTCGAGTGGGTATATTTTTGGCTGCACGAAATCAATAGTTTATGAATTAATTGTCTTTCAATATAGATCTTTCACTCTTAGAGATCAAGCTCTCTCTTTGCAGATAAGTTGATTAACGCTTAGTTTGTACGGTTTAGTTCTGAAATAATTCGGTTTGTTTTTTGATAATTTAATATTGATTGGAGTCGGTTGTTGTGGTATTTGATAAGTATGGAAAGAAAACCTGTGTTGATTCGATTCCTGGTTGCTGTAACAGCGGCAGCAGCGGCAGTTTTAATTGCTATCGGCGCTATGTATAAAGTCTCAATTCCGTATGCGAGAGTTAATGCGTTGCAGACTGAAGGCCGTCCGAGAATTGGGCAGTTGGAAGCTAGGGTTCAACTGCTGCTCATTGAAGATTTGCGATGCGAGGCATGCCAATATTTTACTCAGGAAATTTTTCCGGAAATTTATGAAAGATATATTCAGACGGGCAGGGCCTATTGCGTGATTGTGCCGGTCTCGTTTCTGGAAGGATCTCATTATTTAGCTAATGCGGCTTTGTCTATATATCAATTGGCTCCGGATCATTTTTTGTCCTATTTGCACTCTCTCGTGGATTTTGATAATGAAAATGAAGCCGGCGATGATATCCAAGCGCAGCTTGTAAAATTGGCTGAAAAGTTTGAAGGCATCGATTTTGGCCGTCTTCGCAATCTCATCGAAACAAACCGTTTTCTGCCAGAGCTCGAACGAAATTTTGAGTGGGCAAAAAGCGTGATGGGTAAAAATTTTGGCACGCCCGCTTTCTACGTTAATGGGATTCGCACTCCAACCTCGATTGAAGCAATCGAAGCGCAAATCGAGAAGGCAGAAAGAAAACGATGAAATTTTTGCGTTCTTACGGACTATACCTCGCGTGGATTGTAAGTATAACGGGCGCTATGGCAAGCCTTTATTACAGCGAGATTGCCCATATTGAGCCATGCCGTTTTTGCTGGTATCAGCGCATTGCGCTTTTCCCGCTCGCGATTCAGCTGGGCATTTTTACTTATCGGGGAGATACCGGGGCAGCTCTTTACGGTATTCCTCTTTGTTTCGTCGGTTTTAGCGCTGCTTTGGTTCAATCGCTCAACCTTGCATTGGATGCCCACGGTCTTTGCGGAGCGATTTCATGCAATCAAGACATGGTTTATTTCTTTAATCTGATTCCCTTCAGCTGGGTTAGCGGAGCAGGATTCCTTCTCATTTCAAGCCTTCTTTGGCTGAGCCGCACGCCTGCATCAAAAGAAATATAAAAAATATTTTTTGAAAAGCTGATTTTTCAAGTTATTTGTGTATACTTTGCTCGGACGATATTTTTGGAGGAATTTATGGCAAAGCTCTACTTTCGATACGGAACCGTTGCGAGCGCAAAAACATTAAATCTATTAGCAGTAGCGCATAATTACCGTCAGCAAGGCAAAAAAATCCTTTTGATGAAACCTGAAATGGATTCTCGTTTTGGCAAAGAAAAGATCAGGTCCCGTGCAGGGTTGGAGCAAGAAGCCGATGTTTTGATTCATCCCGGAATGTCGCTCTTATCTTTTGATTTCCAAGGAATCAGCTGCATTTTAGTCGATGAGGCGCAGTTTTTGCCGCCTAAGATTATAGATGAGCTGCGCATGATTGGCGTGAAATGGAATGTCCCTGTCATTTGTTACGGTTTGCGAACCGATTTTAAATCGTTTCTGTTCGACGGATCGCGCCGGCTTCTGGAACTTGCTGATTCGATCGAAGAGGTCAAGGTGACCTGCAATTATTGCAACCGGAAGGCGACCATGAATTTGAAGCATGTGAATGGGATTGCCGTCAATGAAGGGCCATCGGTGGAGTTAGGCGCTGAGGAAAAATATCTCCCGAGCTGCTACGAGTGTTATTGCATCGAATTGCAGAAAGCAAAGGCGCTGCGCAAACAAAAATCTACGTGCTGCGAGCTGGTTCCTTAATAAACTGAATAGAGATGATTTAAGGATTTGGCGACAAGAGAGCCGCAGTGAAAAAAGATCTCTACCCGGCATAAAGCGTTTTGCTACGCCAAAACCCGTATAATCAACCATCGCAAATTGGTTCGTAGAGCTTTCATAAGAACCAATTTGCGAATCCTGTGGTCATCGATGACAGCCCAAAAACCGATTTTTCAAGTTCTTTGGGTATAATAGTCTTGGGAATACCAGTTTCCGGTTATGATTTTTCTTGCGAGAAGAGATATCGGTATCGCCGCTATTGATACTAATGGCCCAACAATTTCCGAATTTCCCGGATCTGAAATGTAGCCAGCTCGGTAAAGATATTGCACCCCTCCAAGTAAGACTGTACATGGAATGCCAACAAGTATCGTTCCCTCTAGAGCAAGAAAAGCTGCTTGTCTTGCAAATCCACATGAATTAGCAGGTTGAGTTTCAGCTTGACGCGTTTCATGAGCGGCGATCTCTTGTTTAGGTTCGGTTGCTTGTTTTTTTTCAGCGTGACGTGCTTCAGCTACTGTTTCCAATCGATGTGCAGCTTCATCTGCTTGACGAGCTTTTTTTTTGCCTCGCAATATCCTTTGGCTATCGGTTGCTGCGCGTATTGCTTTATCTGCTTGACGAGCTTCTTTTTTGCCTCGCAATATTCCTTGGATATCAGTCGCTGCACATTGTTTATTTGCCCAAGCTAGTTCTCTATCATGGGTTACATCTTGGTAACATTTGATTCCTGTCACAGTTCCGCAAGCAAGCGATGCACCACCCAATACTGCCCCGATAACGATACCAGCAATACCACCGGTTAATATTGATCCTGCGATTGCAGCTACAGCCAAGGCAGTTGTTGTGGCAGTGCTTGCTACGACGATTTTATGATTCGCCATCCAGCCGCTAGCTGTGTGGACGTTATTTTGAACGGCTTGCGAAACCACCGCCCATTTTTGTGAAATGGCTGTTGTCGTCATTTTATAATCCCAATGTTTATTATTGGTTTTTGCTTGTGTTAATTATATGTGTTTCTTTTGGTAAGATTCAACTAAATTACAAACTGTATTAAGTAAAATAAAGTTCTTACTTGTCGGGAGAATGTTTGTAAAAAAATCTATTTTTGGGAAATGGTATAATCTCTTAGCAACTGCTCATAATATGAGCAGTTGCATTCCTTAGGGTCTGTGAAACAATAAAGTGGGCGATTTGGCTGCGTCAAAGCCCGTATAATCGACGATCGCAAACGGGCGCGTATTGCATTAAT
>Ga0153915_10001242_pt1 | contig 23545 bp, 16 predicted proteins | sample Opewatmetagenome_2_FD_107003 | JGI IMG/M metagenome (GOLD analysis project Ga0153915, IMG submission 107003) | Freshwater wetland microbial communities from Ohio, USA - Open water 3 Core 3 Depth 3 metaG | ecosystem: Environmental > Aquatic > Freshwater > Wetlands | place: USA: Ohio, Lake Erie...
CCTGAGACGCTCCGCCGCCCGCGGTTACATTTTAAATGTCAGGCCCTCAGCAGGCCGCCCATTTCACTCTTAAAAAAAGGACCTCCCATGCCCTCAAGCAGGCTTTTTTTATATGCAAGATCCAAACCGGACATTTCTGAAGTTCTTCGACATCAACTTCAGAAAGGCTCGAAGATTATCACCGGCAAAATTTGATGTCAAGAAACATAGGCAGAAAGAAATGACGCTAATAGAAATAATCAAAGATTCATTAAACGATCGTAAACCTAAGATTATTAATAACCAGGAATCCCGATACGTCCATGCATCAGTACTGATTCCGCTTTTCATCGAAAACGGTCAATACTGGGTGCTTTTCACCAGGAGAACCACCAGGGTCGAGCATCATAAAGGGCAGATATCTTTTCCGGGGGGCGCCGTGGATAAAGAAGACGGCTCTCTGGAAGAAACCGCCTTAAGGGAGGCCCATGAAGAAATCGGCCTGTTAAAAAAGGATGTGGAACTGCTGGGACAGATAGATGACGAACTTGCAATACTCTCCAATTTTATCATACACCCCTTTGTAGGAAGGATATCCTATCCCTATAGCTTTCAAATCAACCCCCATGAAGTGGACAGCATAATAGTTGTCCCCATATATGTCTTCATGGATAAAAAAGCCGGATATAAAAAGGATTTCATAGAGGTGGATGGATTCGCCTATCACGGGCCCAGCTATGAATACCAGGGCAATATTATATGGGGCGCGACAGGCAGGATCATGGAAAATTTTGTGCGGATTATAGATAACAAGATTATGCTTGCCTGAAAAAAGGGAATAGGTTATAGATGCACAATGTCGGGATGTGGCGCAGCCTGGTAGCGCGCTTGCTTCGGGAGCAAGAAGCCGCTGGTTCAAATCCAGTCATCCCGACCAGCAAATTCAAGCACTTAGGCTTTATCATCTAAGTGCTTTTTTTGTGGTTTTTTGGATTTCTCAGACAGCAATAATAACAAAGGAGGAAACATGATTCGAGCCCATTGGTATATCATAGTGATTGGCCTTGTCATGGTCGGTTGTAATAATCCGGATTCTGCTAAAAAACTGGAACAGAAGAGCGAAACTGTTGACCAGAACGGTTCAGACACGACAAGTAAAAACTCGAAAACTGAAGAAGCCTTAATGAAAGAACTCCAAACGATAGGTAAAAGAGATTTTAGAAAGACAACCTGGGGCATGCCAAAAGCTACGGTAAAGTTAACAGAAGCAGATGACCCAAACAGTGAAGAGGATTCAGCCATTATCTATACCCGTCAGGTTGCGGGCATGGATGCTTTTCTGGGTTATGTATTTGCAGACGATAAATTGGTAAGAGCGAAATATATGTTTCATCAGCAACATTCAGATTTAAATGAATACATTACAGACCACAACAACCTGAAAAAAGCTTTAGAAAAGAAGTATGGCAAGGCCAAAAAAGAAAGAGCAATATGGAGTAATGACTTGTATACAAAGATCCCCGCTCAGTGGGGAATAGCATTGGGCTTCGGATACCTGACGTATATTTCAGTTTGGAGCACTAAAAATACGGAAATCAGCCTGACATTAAAAGGGAAAGATAATAAAATCGATTTGTGGTTAGAATACAGAAGTAAGGCAATGTCAAAACTTGAAAAAACAAGTAGTGGAAAACAACAGGAGGAAGGGCGTTAGAAAGAACTGAACGGCGTCAGACCTTGAGTATCAAGGAATTCAATCTGAAAATCTCATATCTTATGGATTGTCCCCCAGGCCGCTTGCCGAAGCGACCCATACAAAACGTGTCTGCGATTTGCTGCCCACGTAGGCGGAAGCCCGGAAACGGCGCACATGGAAGCTGCAACTCATCAAGAGCCGCTCGAATTTCTTACTCGGCCCAGCCGACCACACAGCAAGACACCCATGTTCGCGCAGCGCGCGGCGACAGGCCCTAATTCCTTCACGACCATACAGGCGGCGGTTCCCTGAATCTGTCAACGCGTCGGGACCGTTGTCGATATCCAGCAGGATCGCATCGAATCTGCTCTTGGAGCGTGAGATAAGCTCGACGATATCGCCCGTCTTGACGTCAACTCGTTCATCCCTCAGCGGCCGGCCGTTGAGTTCCCCCAGAAACTCACGATTCCATTCCACTACAACACCCAACAGTTCACTAACCACCACACGGGCGCGGGGGCTGAGCATATCGAGAGCCTGGCGCAGGGTATATCCCATGCCCAGGCCGCCGACGAGTATGCTGGGCGCCTTGCGACCAACCAGATGCGCACAGCCCAGCCTCGCCAGTTCCAGTTCCGACTCATGCTGGCGGCTGTGCATCAGATCCTGACCATTGATTGTGATCGAGAAATCGCGGCCATGCTGATAAAGCACCATCTCGCTTCCGTCCGGGGTCCGGGCTGATGCTATTCTTATTCTCTGTTTCATGATGACATCTTATTATTGGTCCACGCCGCCCTTACCGATTAAGGTAAAAGACCTACCGATTACTTACCGATTGCCGCTTCTGAACATTGCTTATGAAAATGCGAATAGGGGTCATGAGATGAAAAATTCCTTTCGACAGTTTTCAAAATTGAGCAACTTCATTGAATTTTTGCTTATTGGCTATATAAGTCTTTTACTCGTCTTCAACTCCAGTTATATTCAAATCCCGTTATCCGGCCCAAGATATTGTGAAGTCTTAAAGGCTTTAATATGAATGTTTGTACTTGACGCCGATCTTTCGCTTTCCATTCATCACCTAGGACTAACCCTCCGTGTCTATGAAAGCTTTGTTCAGGTCGTTTTCCCTGTACCCTTAGCGTCAAATGAATTTACTACCTTTTTTTCAATTTCAGTGTCTGACACCATTACTTTGTGCCTGGTCAGTGGTAAAATCAGTCTTGTTCTTATTTCAATTGTTTATCCTTCCTTGCAGGTGGAAGAAAGTTCTCTCCTGTGACAACGCTTCGTCCTAATTCCTTTTCAGTTTCTTTCCGCGCCGTACCGGCTACTCTTCCACCACGGTTGGCTACTTTTTTATTTTTCTCAAAGGTCTCAGGTTTTTCTTTCTGCGAGATCTCAGTCGTAACCCTTTCTCCGAGCATTGTAAATATAAGCTCAAGGTCGGTCATATGGTCGCGCAGGTTCTGATTTTTCTTTGTCAGTCCTTTCACTTCTTTGTATTCCGTGGGCGTCATACCAAAAGTCGCCTTGGATATCTCCGCCGTAAGAATAGCATAATCGCGTTCGCTTTCTATGCCTCGTTCCTTCCATTCATCTGTCAGATTCTGACGGACTGCAATCCCCCGCAGTCGCTTATCAATCCAGTCCTTGGGATAGCCTTTCAACTCATATAATTCTTTCATCCGCTCCTGTGCCAGTTCAGGATTTTCAATCTCCTGCACACGATCATAACCCACTTGAGCCAGCCATTGCTTAAATGGCTCAGCCTTGGGCGATGGGATGGATTGAATGATACGGAACATAGCCTTGGTATTAGCGCAATCAGTAGAATAGCTTTTGCCATCAGCACTTTCTAATTTCAGTTGTACCCAAATTGGGGACAACTGGAGGTCTACAAATTCTCTCTTCTTTACTTTTCCCCAGTACTGGCGTGGCGTAGGCGAATCAGTTAATGCCACCACAACATCCACCACAGAAAAATACCATTCGTCATCGTACCATATGCGCCTGATATTTTTACTTTCAAAGACAACGATTTTATTCTGTTCCATTTTAATCCCTTTTTCATGAACACCTGGAATAACCATATTGCACACATCAAAACTTCATGCTTTAAAAGATACATTCAAGGCCGATGACCATTTCTTATATTGACCCTTATGTCAATATAAGTGTCTGACACCATGTTTTTCAGACACCAAATAACATTTTGGTTGTTGATACGCTTGTGACCTAATTCTTTCTCAATTAAGAAATAATCGCTATTGATCCTTCCAAACGGCAACGGCCTTGTTTGCTAAGAAGCATGATCCCCTCATAAATCGATTCATGCACTTTAGGGCCGAGCCGTCGAATCCGGAACACATTAGCAGTTTCTCGGGATAGGTCCTCAACATCCATGCTGATGTGCTGTTTTAGTACTTGGAATGCCGCATTCGCTATTTCCTCAGGACAAATTTCATGTGCCTGGCGCGACTTCAGATTGCTATCGCTTGGGATACGGAAGCCCTCATATTCCTTTTCGGCAAGCTCCTTCGTCCAAATGAACTCTCGCTTTCCTGAACGACGCAGAATAAGTCCGCTTTCCTTCACCGCTCTATTGATTAGTTCACGGATGCGGTTCCCCGTTCTCTGCAATTGCCAGCAGGAAGCCACCCTCTTGCACATCGAATCCAAAAGTATAGGTGCCTCCATAAAAGCAATCCCTCTTACGATATCGCGCACATGTTTGGCATTTGCAGAATCGTAAACTTCACCGGTAAATATTTCTTTTCCCAGTTGATAGTATTGGTAAAACGATTGGCCTTGAAGTTGTTCATCTATCGAAATTGTTTCAATGGGTTTCTGCATAACGGATTCCACTGCTCTAGCGATCCTCAGGCTGCTACTTTCAGGCGAGCTGGGGTTGCCAGTCATTACAGATGCCTTCTTAACTGGGATATTCACTGAGGGACTAAGGTCCATATAATCGCTGGAGCTTGCTTTCATCTTAGCCTTTGTAAGGGCCTCTTCAAGCTTGGCAATTTCTTTTGTGCGTTGAAGCCACCAATCCGTTGACCAAATGCGATGCAAATTCCATCCCAGATTTTCCAGCACCGTCTGGCGAATCCTGTCGCGATCACGGGCCGACTTAGCGCTGTGATAGTGTGCACCATCGCACTCTATGCCCATGAGAAATCTGCCTTGCATTTTAGGATCGCGGACTGCCAGATCGATACGATATCCAGAACACCCTACTTGTTTGTCCACCAGCCAACCATCTTTTATGAGTTCATCGTAAACGGATTGCTCAAACGGTGATTCCACTTCTCCATTGGGCACATTGATTTTCTCTATAAGTGCCACCTGCCCGCGCTTAGCGTAATCAAGAAATGTACGGAGGTGTTGTACGCCAACCGCCTGTGTTCGGGAAAGGTCGATTTGCTCCGATTTTATGCTCGAAAACACATGCAACTGTTTTCGGGCACGTGTGATTGCGACATTGAGCCGCCGTTCTCCTCCCTTGTTGTTCAGTGGGCCGAAGTTCATTCGAATGACCCCTGCAGCATCGGGACCATAGCAAATCGAAAACAGGATCACATCCCGCTCGTCACCTTGAACTGTCTCCAGATTTTTGATGAAAACAGGCTCATTGATCTTTGCAAAGTAAGGTTCGATCTCCGGGTGCTTCTCCCGCGCTGCATCTAAAAGATCTTCTATAAGTTGTTGCTGTGGGATACTAAAGGTTACTATGCCTATGGAGTTACCCTGCTCTATCGGATCGCGTAACCTGTATATGATATCATCGACTATGGCTTCGGCCTCCTTTTGGTTGGTGCGCGACTTCCCATAGTCGTACACGCCATCCGGAATCCATCTCAAGTGTAAACCCACCCGGGGGTGCTCTGCCAATGCTGATGGGAAGGTATGAAGGCGGTTATCATAATACTGCTGGTTGCTGAAGGCTATCAGGCTCTCATGACGGCTGCGATAATGCCAATCCAGGCGAAGCGTAGTGAGTCCCGATGCTTCAACTTCCTCCAGAATACTTTCTAACTCCTCCGGCAGATCATTCTCATCATATTCCTCATCTTCCTTTTGGCGTTCAAAAAAGGTTGTCGGGGGAAGCTGTTTCGAATCACCCACTACAATAAGTTGCTTACCCCTGGCAATTGTACCTATGGCTTCGTATGTGGGCAGTTGAGACGCTTCGTCGAAGACTACTATATCAAATTTAGGAAAATCAGTGCCTATGAACTGTGCTACAGATAATGGGCTCATTAGAACACATGGTTTGTATTTTGAAAGTGCGTTTGGACATTCCTTAAAAATACGCCGGATAGTCTTGCGCCCACCTTGTGCGAATCGTTGAAGAATCCCGGTCTCTGAACTGGCTGGAATGCGCTGCCCAACTGCAATTATACGCGGAAGACTTTTTGCAATCCGTACGAAAGCCTCTTTCCTGGTTAAGTATGCGACTTTCTCTTCAAGTTCACGGAAATCGTAAATCTTCAGATTATGTCGTTCACCAACAAAACCTGTAAGGGATGGGATTGTCGTCAGAATCTTTCGAGCCCACCATTCGGCAAAAGAGTTCTCGAATACCGATTCCAAGTTATGAGTGTTAATCTGTCCCTTTTCAAGCCCCTCTACAATACCGGCAAGCTTAAGGTCGATGGCAACAGCACGCGATGCTTGGTAATAAGACCATTCTCGAAGACTAGGCAGGTTGGCCGTTAGACTCCCTAGGGTCCTCTCAGCCGTCTTCAACATCTGTCCATCGGTCTCCCCACCCCATGCAATCTGAAGGTCCAACTGCAGCAGATCAGTAATATGGGATCGATATGAATCGGTTTTCTGAAATGCCTTTTGAAATGCATGGGCTTGTTGAGCTGCCGAGGAACCGGTTAAAAACAAATAGCGATTTTCTGTAGCAAGTCGATTCCATATCTCTTCTCTCTTTAGATTAGACTCGAGGTCTGTACCTTTATGGTCATTAAGAATATGTCGGAACTTCTCTGTCCACTCAACGACTTTCTGTAGTTCATCCCAATCGGACGTAATACCACACCATAAAGAACCGAAAATTCGGGATAGTAACGGCTTCTGTTCCTCCAGCTTGGCCAATTCCTCCACAACGATTAAAGTTTCGTTGAGAGCTTGTTCTAAGGAAACATAATCTTTAGGTTTTTCACCATCTCGAAGGACCGTTTTAACAGCTTTAACTACAGACGATCCTAGACGCCAGCGCTTATAAAACCAAGCTTCTTTTCGGATACGCAACATATTTATTAAGCTGGGTAGATCCAAAGAGAATAGTGACTCTGTGTACCTTTCCAGCAGTGCAGATCGGCGTTGCACGCATCCTCGCCCCAATTCGATCCATTTCATCAATCCAGCCTTCACACTAAACCATTCCGGCTCAGTAAGAATAGCCTGCGTGACATTAGGTACATGTTCCAAAAGGGCAGTCAGACTGCTGGCTATCCTAAACTCAGCATGGGATGCTGATTCAAAGTTCAACTCCAATACCTGCAAGACGGACGGTGAAAGAACTCGCAAAGCTTCATAGGCTTCAGATGTATCTCGTAATATTTTACTCAATTCATCTTCAATTCCATAAGTCCATCTAGAAAGCCTGACTGCACTCAGCGGGTGACCGGATGGGTCGCCGGATAAGCGCACAGCTTCTATTATATCACGCACAGCAAGCCTCATCCGCTCAAATTCGGCAACGGTGCTGGTAGCTGGATCGCCCAAATCGAGTAAGACCTTAGGCAATTTTTGATGGCCGATAAGGCGCGAGATAACCCAGTACGCACTCTTACCGAATGCACGAGGCAGATGCAGAGCATGGATATATTCATTCAACTCGTTACGTAGCCCAGCTAAGCGTATTGTTTCTGATTCCCAATGCTCGCTGGTCCAGGTTCCTGCGACACTAAGAGCTTCTTGCAGTTGAATCCGGAAGGAATCTCTGGTTGTTTTATTTGAATGCAACTCCAGGCAAAATGATCCGAGTCCGATATCGGTAATGCGCTTGTGGACCACATCAAGTGCAGCCCGTTTCTGAGCAACGAACAGGACCCGTTTACCAATCGTTAGGCAATGAGCGATTAGGTTTGTGATGGTCTGAGACTTTCCAGTTCCTGGAGGGCCTTGTAAGACGAAAGTTCGATCTTCCGCTGCAGCAAAGACGGCACGCAACTGGGAAGAGTCAGCATGTAATGGGCAAAAGGTATCAGAAGGCAAATATTTATTGTCAAGATTTTCCAACTCGGGAAATGTCGCTAAAGGCTCGAATTGTTCATTAGGCGTTTCAACCAGATGACGGACAACCGCATTCTGTTTGAGTTCCTCGGCGTTCGCCTCCAGATCCAGCCACATCAAAAATCGTGAGAATGTTAAAATGGAAAGACTAGCCTCTTCTATCACTTTCCATCGTGGAGTTCGCTTTATAGCATTCCTAATTATATGCAAAATTTTTGGTACATCTAAACCGGATGCATCTTCAGGAAGCGGATCGAGGCCCTCAACACTGATACCGAAATCGACCTTGAGTTTCTGGAGTAACGTAATATTGATTCGAGATTCTTCATCAATTCGCTGAATACGGAACCCATCCTGCATAGATTTACGTTCAAGGCTCATTGGGACCAGTATGATCGGTGCACGTCTTTCTATTTCACTCGTCTCTGCTTCAGTCCAGACCAAATAGCCCAAGGCTAGGAACAGCATATTAGCGCCGCCCTCCTCAAGGCCCATACGCGCGGCACGATCAATCTCAGTAAGGCGCGCGGCAAGATCTCGGTCACTTATTGGGGTATGCAATCTGCGTTGCCTCATCTCCTCGTGCAAATAATTAGTCATTGCATCCTCACCTGTCTGATCTTTGTGTAAGACAGGATTGCGTGGGTCGGCATCTCCCCAAGTTGCTGGTTTGGGAAGAACCCGGAATGCCTCGTTGTTGGCCAGGGCATCTTCCAGTCCAGCAATGTCAGGGCACAAAATCGGAATTGACTTCTTTGAGTCTTTAAAATTTAACAGGCGATTACGCAGAGTGAGATCCAGCAGGTTAGTCTTCCATCGCAATAATCGATCGGCGGCGCTTTCATCCTCTCGCGGTTTTTGCTGTGATTTACTAACGATGGGAGTTGTCACAAAATCAGGCGCAATAAGGTCCTCATCTTTTACTGATATGCTTGGCTCATAGCCCATATCCGGCTCTGTTTTTTTTATAACTGATTCAGTCAATGACAATGGCCGGATTCCAATCTTGCGAGAAGCCTTGACATCAATTGCGTAACGAAAAGATACTTCTGTTTGCAGTAGATTGTATGCATGCTCCTGACTACTTTTAAATGAAGGAGGCGGGGCCTTAGTGATGAATGTCGATTCGATGACTACTAACTCACCGAGGGCAATTCGATTATTGAGGATTGAGGCGTACCTGGTTACCGGATCATCAAAAGATTTATCGATCAGCCAAACGCCGGGAAATGCGTGCCCTTCGACCAGTATCACCATTGATCGGAGCCCGGCTTGTTCGAAACAGGCGGCAAGAAGCACCGTAGTGTCTATACAAGTGCCTAACTTTCTGGTCAGCAATTGTTCCGGAGTTCTTATCTTCTGCCCAGTTTCCTCAAAGCTGGCTGGAGGATTGACATAGCTGATCTTCTGACGTGCGGCCGCCCAATAGATTGCAGCGGCCTGAGTATATGCGTGGCGTGGATCACCGGTTTGATAACCGGATAATGAAATATCCCGATTTTTTTCTTTAAGAATCTGTGACGCCTCAGCTAAAATAAGTTCAACAGCAGGGTCGTTAGGCAGAACATGGGCCACGATGATTTCCGGTAGAGAAGAAATACCGTACCACTCGTTGTAGGCGAGTACCGACAATGGAAACGTTTGTTTGTAAATCAACGCATCGTCCGCCATGACTTCTATCCATAGGTGACCTTCTTCACGTTCGGTTTGCAAGCGCAATGATTCACGCAATAGCGTAAGAGAGATGTTATCGATGACATATGAGGACCTGGGATCGATAATGTCAATCCATAGCGTCTTTTCAAGAAGGACCGGCGGGTCGCTCCAGACTCGGACTCGAAGGTTCGTCAATTGATCTGGTGTCTTGTTTTCAAATGTGATGGAACGGAGCAAAGGAACAGCATTCTGCTGCATCGCAAAGTTCACAAATGGCGACTGTTCAAGGCTAACAGTAATCGGAAAATCCTTCGTCTGCTGCTTAAAAGATTCCGACATAATACCTCCAAATCATTTTACAGGTTGAATGTAAAGACAGAGGATCAGGTCTTCATTCTTCACTAAATCCGAAAAGCTAGGAATGTCAAGGCCGTTGAGTAAATATCATCACTATTTTTGCCCTCATCCACGGAATAGATGATCCGCATATCTCCGAGCCTTAACCGTAAACTTCCCTTTAGTTCACCGGATAGACAGAGGTTGCATGGAGAAATTCATGGCCCTTTTTTTCCCAGCCAATACATCAGCACCATAGCTGCATTTGCTGCAAGAACTGCTTTGATGCGTTCTCGTGCGATGCGTTCTTTGATTGACGCAAAAAGGCAGCGTAACCACCCGGCGTTCTCACGAGGACTTCGGCAGCCGGCATGGCGACACCCTTCAGTGCACGACCCATGACCTTGCGTTCATCTTTCTTTGTCTTTACGGATGAGAGTTGTCTTGATTTCTTCATCGCATGATTCCCCGTAAGTACATTGCCTCAGGCGCCAAAGACCAACTAATATCAGACCTTCATTCTTGTATATCGGTCAAGAGATTAAAATCCCATTGTGGTTGTTCGGGTTTTTTATTGATGGTCATGAAAAAAGCCGGATTGGACAATCCGGCTTTTTTGAGGTAACTATCCGATTCATTGCTCGATATATAAAGGCCTATGGGATGAATGCGGCCAAGGAGGGGGGGTAGGCCGGTATGTTTTCACCCCATAGGACTATTTAGCCGCATCCGGATATTCGGATGCCGAGCCAAATTTTATAAGGCTATTTTACTGATCTTATTTCTTCTCAGGGAATGCCTCTTTAAAGACGCCTTCCGCAACAAGCTCTTTCAGAAGCCCGTCATCCAATAGCTTTGCAATTTTATCCAGAGTGCCCTTCTCTTTAAATTGCACAAATTCTCCAAGTGGGCAGCCAATGCCGGGAGCAGAACCGGCCTCAATTACTTTTATGCTGTCCTGCTTGCAAAGTTTTTGGAAAGAAGTGCTATAACTGAATCCTCCTGAGATCTTCAGTCCCACGCATTTTACCGGCAATCGATTTAAATAGAAAGCGCCGCCGCGCATTTCAAATAGAATTGTTTGATCGTCCAGCACCCTTGTTTCTTTTATCCTGGACACTTCGACGCATGACTCTTTCTTTCCAAGATATTTATCTGCCTTGTTTTCAGCCATTACGCTGGTATAAAATAATGGCACACAAAAAAAAATAATCAGAGACATAATAAATAATCGTTTCATAACTGCCTCCTTATAATATTACCGTCCGGTAATCCCTGCAGGCGGTATGCCGAAATGATTTGTTGTAATTAAGTCAGCATTAAAAGTGAAATTCAAGATTACTTCTTTGTATCTTTTTCAGTGTAAGGCACCAGTTCCTTAATTACGCATTTATCACCATTTGATAGAATGATGGTTGTATTTTCATCCAGGGCATAAGGCCCCTGGGTCATGAATCCAATGGTCTCGGTAAAAGAAATTTGAGGACAGCTTTGCATGAAGGTTGCCTTGAACTTGCCGTATGCAGATGTATCGATAATAATATTTTTGTTATCAATCACCTGCCAGTCTTTGATCTGACGTGTGCCGAAGACATCAGGGATTCTTACCTTTTCCACTGATTTTCCGGTATTTTCCACCTTAGTGGAAACATTTTCTTTTTTCTCTTCCGCTGTCGCCATCTGGAAAAACATAAAAGAAGAAATAATAGTTATCAATATTAGTATTTTTTTCATAAAGTACCTCCTGAAAAAATTGTTTATATAGGGGCGGTTTTATGAATGGAAAGATAAGGATGATTCGGCATTGTGTCAATTTAATGTATAAAACGCTTGAAGAAGATAAAGGTTACAGGATGTTTAAAATAATCAAGGATTGTGTGATAGGAACACCGCCGCTTGGGTTGAAAAATCAAGGCCAAAGGACAGATCCGGCTGATGTCCTTTAGCCTGATAGCAAGAAAACAAAACTGAATACAAATAAGCCTGACTTAGAGATCAGGCCCTATATGATTTAGTAATGCCCTATTCATTCTTCCACTCGGGCCTTCTCTTTTCGAGAAACGCGGTCAATCCTTCATGTGCGTCATGGGTTGTCATTAATTTATTAAGATAAATGTCCTCAATGATTCCAAGGGAAGGTTCCAGGTCATCCCTCAATCCCAAGGTCATGGCCTTTTTGGTTAGCCGGATGACCTCTGCGCTGAGTTTAGTGTACGGCTTTATAAAATCTTCCGTCTTTTTCTCCAGGTCCCCATCCTTTACAACCTTGTTGATAAGGCCCATCTTTAAAGCCTCTTCCGCAGAGATAACCTTGCCGGAAAAGATTAATTCATTTGCAGCCTTCCTGCCAATAATGCGCGGCATGATCTGGGCTGCTATGGGTGGAAACACGCCGACCTGGATTTCCGGCTGTCCGAATTTTGCGCCCTCAGAGGATATAACAAGGTCGCAAAATATGGCCAGTTCACATCCTCCGCCCAGGCATGAGCTGTATACTGATGCGATTGTAAGGCATCCAAGTTTGTCCATGCGCCGGAAGATACCGTGAAATACGTCGATCATTTTTGACGCCATATCACCCATGTGTTCGCCCACATCCACACCGGCTGAAAAACATTTCCCCTTTGCATTGAACAACGCAACCTTCAGGTCTTTATTGCCCTGCCATGAACTGAGAACCTGATTGATCTCCTCCATCATGGCGATGTTAAGGATATTTACAGGGGGCCTGTTAAGGGTGATTACACCTATCCCGTTATTGAGAGAAACCTCGATATGTTGATATGTCATTTTTATCCTCCTTTGATATGCTCCCGGAGTCTTTCAAGGACGCCGCCAAATTAATAAGGCAGGCGGGCTCTTCAACCCTGCCTGCCTTATAGAATTATGTTTTAAAAATATGCTTACTTACTGATCGGCTTGCCCATAACCTCGGCAAACATCTCCGGGTCCCATGACCTGCCTTCCGCAATGTTCTGACGGAACTTGATGAAGTCGATCGTATCCTTGCCGGTGATCTTTTTTGTGTTGAAGGCGCCGAAACCCAGGAAGGCCTCGCCGCTCATGTTCGCTGCCAGCCAATGCCTGTTGTAGTTCTTGGAGTAATCCCAGAAGAATTTTTTCTTGGCGCGAATTTCGTCAATGGCCTTGATCAAACAACCGGGGAAAAGATTGGCAAAGGTCCAGACTACTTTGTCCACTTCCGCATCAAGCAACGTAAAGTCGTACTCGTTATTTTTAATCTTCTCGGCTACCCATGCACGGGCCTTTTTAAATTCCTCGCCGGTCTTATTCTCGCCGTAAACGATCTCTCCATCATCGATATATTTGTCAGTAATGACCTGGGGGTTGCGCACCCATTTGCCCTGGTCGTCTTTGAGCACGGGCACTACCTTGCTGATCAAGGTCTTGGCCTTCATCTTGTAGGCGCTCCACATCTCACAACTCACGCAGTTCCACATGGCGTCTTCCATGGAGAGGAACCAGGGCAGGAAGTCAGAGCTTCCGCCGGCCGGTGAAGAACCATGGCGCGGGCCAGCTTGGCCGTAGATGGCTAAGTCCGAAGAAATGGCGAGATCGCAGGCCAGGCCGATTTCCTGCCCGCCGGCAACACGCATCCCGTTAACCCGGCAAATGACGGGTTTTTTGCACATCAGGATAGCATCCACCATATTGTTGAAGAGTTCCATGTATTGACCGTACTCGTCGGGACGGCTGCTGTAATACTCGGAATACTCTTTGGTATTCCCGCCGGTGCAGAAGGCATTGGCGCCGACAGCGGTGAAGACTACTGCCACAACCTCACGATCTGTGGAGGAGTTTTCCATGCCGGCGATGACTCCCTTGACCATCTCGGTCGTATATGAGTTGAACTGTGTCGGATTATTAAGAGTAATCCATGCTACGGAGAGTCCTTCAATAACTTTGCCGGAAGGATCTTTAAGGGGCCGCTTTTCGTATACAACGCAAGGAGCCTTGTCCAGGGCGCCCCAGTGTTCACTGCCATACCGGGCATGACTTCTCGTTCCACCTTCCCTTGGCATCCATTCTAAAGCCATATTCATTCCTCCTTCTATAAATTTAAATGTTACGGTTTGCACTCAACAAATTTAACCTATGCGCTTCAATTAAAAGCTCCTTCAAAAATCGGGAGTCAAAACAATACGTTTCATGGGCGGCGTCTTATGAGCCTCAGCGAATGTCTCAGCTATTGTGCTCATGGGCCTTGTTTCGACAAATTCCTCAATGTTGATCCTGCCATTCAGCACCATGTCCAGAACGATGGGATAATATTCCGGCAGGCATCCCCAGGTGCCGATGATCTCAGCATCAAAAGCCATGATCCGTCCGAGGGCGTATTCTGTCTTGGCGAGTCCGAACCCAACCACGATCAGCTTGCCGGTGAATCCCAGCAGTGTAAGGGCTATCTCCTGGCCGGGTTTAACGCCTGTAACCTCAAATATCTTCCATCCAGTGTTCGGGAGCCCGTTTGCCTTGCTGATCTCCCTGAAATCCTTAGACACGGCATTGGCGTCCTTTCCGGTTGAATTGATGATAAAATCCGCGCCGAATTTCTGCGCCCTTTCAAGCTTTTCCTGGCTCCTTGCAATGCCTATTACCGTTTTAGCGCCAAGGGCCTTGGCCATCTGTCCAACATACTGACCCACGCCGCCGGTGATGCCTATGACAATCACGTTGTCCCCGGGTTGCAGGTCTGCCCTTTTCATAGCCTGGTATGGCGTTGTTGCGGCATCGGCAACTACTGCCAGATGGGACAAGGGTATATTGCCTCTGCTTTTCACTTCGCAAAGATCAACGCTGGGAACAGGGATATGGCTGGAGAACCCGCCGTAGACGCCGATGCTGTTGCCGGGCATCTTCTGGCTAAGGCACCTGTTGCCTCGTCCGGTCTTGCAAAGCATGCACTGCCTGCAGGGCATGACGGCCGGGATGATCACCTCTTTGCCTATCCATGCCGCATCTCCGGCGACAACCGTGCCTGCGATCTCATGCCCCAGAGTCAAGGGAGGTTTTGATACAGTAGGCACTCCATCGTAAAAATATCCAAGGTCAGTATGACATACGCCGCAGCCAGCGACCTCCACCAACACCTCGCCGGGTTTTAATTCCGGTACAGGGATCTCCGTTTTTTCAAGCTTGCCTGGTGTGGATTCCTTGGTCTCCTTATTGAATGTCGTAGGCTGAACCATCTGCCATGTTTTAATCTTATCCGGTATTTGGGCCATAGTTGCTCTCCTTCCTGGAAGTTTTATTTTATAAATGTCTTATTATATTTTTGCCCCATTGGGGAAAGGGGTAACCTCTTTTAAATCGATCGAAGAATTTCTCTTTATGAATTACAACCGTGAGAGAGGTTGAGCATTAAAAATATTCATTTGATCCGTCAGCTCCGGCTAGGTCATGCCATAACCGCCGTCAACGCAAAGGATTTGACCGGTTATATAATTACTATCTTCGGAGGCCAGAAACACAAAGGAAGGAGTGATATCCTCTGCCTCTGCGATTTTTTTTAAGAGGATCCGGTTCATGTAGATTTCACTAAGTTTCTCGTCGCTTCTTATCTTTTCAGTCATGTCTGTGGCCACAATGCCCATGGATATGACATTGACACAGACATTATAACGGGCAAGTTCGCGGGCTGCCGATTTGGTAAGGCTTATGACCCCGCCCTTGGCGGCGCTATAATTGATCTGGCCTACTGTTCCCACAAGACCGGCAACGGAAGTGACATTGATTATCTTTCCGCTATTCTGGTCTTTCATATGACGTGCAACCGCCTGGGTGCAAAGGAATGCCCCTTTTAAGTGGATGTCAACAACCGCATCCCATTCATCTTCAGTCATTTTGAGCAGCATGGCAGGACGGATAAAACCGGCATTATTTACAAGAATATCAACTCTTCCGAATTCATCTATTGCCGCCTGGACAAGCCCTTCGATCTCAGTTTTTTTGGTCATGTCAGCTTTGACTGCAATCGCGCGACTTTTAAAGGACTTTATCTTTTCAATCACTTCATCAGGCGATTCTTCGAAAGGGGGATAATTCACAACAACGTTAGCGCCTTCCCTTCCAAAGGCAATGGCAATAGCCTTTCCCACACCGCGGCTGCTCCCTGTAACTATCGCGACCTTGTCTTTTAACCTCATTAATGACTCTCTCTTTTAATGAATTGTTGACCTGATTGGAAATAATGTGAATGTGATTACATTATAACTACAATATAATTACCGAACCGTTTTCACATGTCAAGCAAAATTGTTCAACCCGGATTATGAAATGGGTATTGTAACGAGGGTTGAAAAACCATAGCGAAACGCGAAGATAGTCTGGGATTATTCCTGGACATATTTTATGTGGATTTGATTTTTTGCCTGGTTTTTACAAATGCCCCCGTTGCCTCCCTTTGAATCTCCTCAGCCTTGTAACTGTATCGCGGAGAAAAATGGAAAAGGGTAAAGCGTTTAACCCCGGCCTCTCCGGCAATCTCTCCTGCCTCCCTTGCTGTAAGGTGATGTTTCTTTCTTGCCGTATCACTGTCACAATCCATAAAGGCCGCTTCTATAAACAGATGTTCGGCCCCCTTGGCTAGATTCAGGATTTTTGTCCTGTTTTCAGGGCTGCCGCCTGCATCGGTGATGTAGGCGATCTTCTGCCCCGGGGAGATGAGGGCAATCTCCTTTGCAAGATCTCCCAACATAAATTCTTTTTTTCTGATGACATTCCCTTTTTCCTTCCATGTGACAGAAAAGGGTTCATTCATATCTCTTTTATCATACAGGGCCTTTTTAAAGTCATTGATCCATGGGCCTGTCTCAAGGCCCAGTCTCTTTAATCCCTCCTTGATGATATTGACATAAAAATTTTCCACCAGGGAGAGGCCGAGGCAAGAGACCCGATGATCAAGCAGTGCGGCCTCTACATAAAAGGCGGGGGTCTTCAGAAGCACGCCTGAAAAGGGCTCCTGCGCTGTTGCCTCCTCTGGTCTGAAACCTTCCCTGCATGCGTATGTCCTGGTAAGGGTGTTGTCCTCATGGACCTCCGTGACCTTCAGGATAAAGTTGTTCTCATATTCCCTGACAAGATTCCATGTATAACCGGAAAGTCTTCCTTCCACATGGCCGAAAAATCCCGGGGGGCCATAGAAGTGAAGCACCTTTTCCCGTCCCAGGAAGATCCTCAGGAGCGTGTCAAAGCCTATGAAATGATCCATGTGTGTGTGTGTGACAAAGACATGGTCTATCTTGAGCAGCTCTTTGGGTGTAAGGGAATTCAATTCTCCCAGGTCAAATAACAGAGCCCTCTTCTCAAAGAGAAAGGGGATGTATAAACCTGGATCGGAAAATGGGTCATTGATCAGTCTTGGATGAAAGGAGGGCCTCATAGACGTACTTTTTTGAAGGACATTAATCGATTCCAACGGTTAATTTGCTTGACTGTCTTCAGTGATATCACTTAACCTTATGTAATGCAAGGTAATAATCCCCCCCAGATGACAAGCGCAGTCCGGAACAGGATTGAAATAGACCAGGGAGTATTAAGATCTGACCTTCCCGAAGAACCTGGGGTCTATCTGTTTAAAGACGTCTCAGGTCATGTAATATATGTGGGCAAGGCAAAGAATCTGAAGAAGAGGGTATCATCCTATTTTAAATCCGGCGCTGATATCTCTCCGAAAACGGGCTTCATGATAAACAGGGCAAGGGGGTTGGATTATATCCTCACCACAACCGAAAATGAGGCATTTATACTTGAAAGCAGCCTTATCAAGGGTCACATGCCCAAATACAATGTTATCCTGAGAGATGACAAGCAGTACCCCTGCCTTCGTCTGGATATCAAAGAGCCCTATCCGCGACTGGCTATAGTAAGGAAGATACGAACAGACGGGGCAGTCTATTTCGGGCCATTTTCCTCATCACATTCCGTAAGAAGCAGCCTCAAGTTAATAGACAGGGTCTTTCGATTGAGAAAATGCAAGACCGGCACATTGACAAAAAGACAGAGGCCCTGTCTGAACTTCCAGATGGGCAGGTGTCTTGGTCCATGCGCCCATGGAGTGCCGGTCTCCCTGTATGGGGATATTGTCGATCAGGTGAGGTTGTTTCTGGAAGGACGGAATAATGAACTGCTGAGACAACTGGAAAAGGAGATGAGACGCCTTTCGGAGCAGGAGAACTTTGAGGAAGCGGCCAGGATAAGAGACCAGATCAGCGCAGTAAAAAAGACCGTTGAAAGACAGCATGTAGTATCCAAGCGGTTGGAGGACCAGGATGTCATAGGGCTTGCGTACAGGGAAAATATATATCAACTGGTGATTCAATTTGTTAGAAAAGGGTATCTAACGGGCAGCCGTAATTATTCCTTCAAGGACACGGCGGCGCCGCCTTCGGAGGTTATGGAGGCATTTCTTAAGCAGTATTACAGCCAATCCATATTCATACCAAAAAATATAATTATTTCAGAGTTATTCGAGGATCTTGATTCTGTCAGGGAGTGGATAGCCGGGATTGCGGGTGAAAAGATATCCATAACCAGACCTATGAGGGGTGAAAAGCTTAGTATTATAAAGATGGCAGTTTCCAATGCCGAGGATGCCCTTTTAAGAACTGAGCGACAGCCGAAGGAAGATATTATAGAACTGACAAGGTCGATCCTCAACCTTGAAAAGACGCCGGAAAGAATCGAATGTCTGGATATTTCAAATCTGCAAGGGGATAATGCCGTGGGGACAGTGGCATCTTTTTTAAATGGCAAGCCTTTCAAGACAGGATATCGAAATTATAGAATAAGAGAGGTTGAAGGGATTAATGATTACGGGATGATGTCGGAACTGGTCGTGAGACATCTCACCGGGGGCGCTCCTCCCGATCTTTTGGTATTGGATGGCGGAAAGGGACATCTTTTGGCCGTTAATAAAGTGATAAACGGACTTTCCCTTGAGACCCCCTTAGAAATTATATCAATTGCCAAGGCAGATGAAAAAAGGGGAGAAAAGGCCGATAAGATATACCTGAAAGGCAGGAAGAATCCTTTAGTGCTGAGAAGAGATCACCCGGTTTTGTTGTTATTGATGCATATAAGAGATGAGGCCCATCGGAGGGCCGTTTCCTATCATCGCAAGCTGAGGAATAATGAGATGGAAAAATCCCAGCTTGATCTTATCCCGGGGATAGGCCCAAAGAGGAAGAGACAATTATTGAAGAAATTCGGTGAAATTGATGCTATTTCCAGGGCAAGACCTGAAGAACTGGCCCTTGTCCAGGGCATTAGTGAATCCCTGGCGCAATCTATCGCAGGTTTTTTTCTTCAGAAAACAGGAAAAACTGCCGATAAAATAAAAGATATGGGTTGACACCCCTTGGCATTTTGTGTTATTTGACGAGAAAATTTCAGATATCACATCCGAGTTCCGAAGAATATTTTATAGCTGCAAAAAATCATAATAATATCTGGCAGTTATAATTAACCGATGTAAGTCCGAAAAAGGGTGATTTTTGGATTAGGCCTTCAGCATGCAGCAAACCGGCTAATTTTATGTTTTATTTTAAAGTCTGAACACTAAAGGCATGAATCCGGAAATGATGGTTTTTGGATGAACATCAGCTAACGAAGAGGCTGTTTTGTCGTTGAAAAAGATAACCATAGTATATCTCCCGGATGGAATAAATGCGGTCAGACAGTTTAAGGTGCCCAAGATCCTTATTAGTCTAGTCTTTATTTTATCTTTTTTTGCGACAGCCTACCTTGTTTGGGCCTCCAATGATTATCTGGACTTAAAGAAAAATATCCCCAAAAATCTCAGTCTCTTACAAGAGAACAATCAATATAAGAATCAATTGACCGCCCTTGCCGGCAAGATAGACCAGATAAATAAAAAAATGGCGGAACTTAAAGAGTTTGAAACCAAACTCAAGAGTATGGTCAATCTGGAAACAGGAGTGGGAGATACCCAGTTTTTGGGCATAGGAGGATCAGACTCTTCTCTTCTGGAGACCGACAAGTCCCTTAAAAATTCGCCTCAAAAACTGGTAAGCCTCATGCACGAGTCTCTTGACAATCTGGACACGGAGATTTCCGTCCAGACACAGGCAAAGACCGAATTATTTGATTTTCTTGAAAACCAGAAATCCATGTTCTCGTGCACCCCTTCCGTAACGCCGGCTGTGGGTTGGGTAAGCTCCAGATTCGGATATCGTATTTCACCCTTTACCAATCAAAGGGAATTCCATAGTGGCCTTGATATATCCTCAAGGGCCGGGACGGAGATTTTTTCACCGGCTGACGGTGTTGTCTCGTCCATAGATAAGTCAGACGGGTTAGGTATCAACATAACCGTCAACCATGGTTATGGTCTCCAAACCAGGTATGGCCATCTCTCCAAGGCACTTGTAACAAAGGGCCAATCTGTCAAGCGCGGTCAGAATATCGCCCTCATGGGAAATACGGGCCGCTCGACCGGACCACACCTGCATTATGAAGTCCATCTTAACGGTGTGCCCACCAATCCTGAAAGATATATCCTAAATTAACTTTCAGAGCCATTTTATTTATCATATATAGAGAACAGGCGTTATCAGAATCCTTTGTTTTGGATTTTTTTAATTTTATTACGGCATGGGCGATGGAAATAGCAGCAAGGTTTTTTAAACCATCACAAATGACTATTGCACAATCTGATTTAAAAGGTTATGTAATATGAAAAAATTCCGTCAGTTATCCTGATACAAGTGGTTAAATAAATTTAGATAGGGAAAGACATTATGTTAGGCGACTTTATTAAAAAGGTTTTTAAAAGCAAGAATGAGAGGGAGCTTAGGTCCATGGCTCCGCTTGTGGAAGAGATAAACAGGCTTGAACCATCTTTTAAGGCAATGTCGGATGATCAGTTACGGGCCAAGACCGGGGAATTCAAGGAAAGACTTTCCAAGGGCGAGACCCTGGATGAGCTTCTTCCAGAGGCATTTGCCTCGGTTCGTGAAGCGTCCGTAAGGACCCTTAAGATGCGCCACTTTGATGTCCAGCTCATAGGCGGCATAGTGCTTCACAGAGGGAAGATAGCTGAAATGAAGACAGGCGAGGGAAAAACCCTTGCCGCGACCCTCCCTCTATATCTGAACGCCCTTACCGGCAGGGGCGTGCATCTAATTACAGTAAATGATTATCTGGCAAGACGCGACGCGGAATGGATGGGTGGAATATATAGTTTTCTTGGCCTCTCGGTCGGCGTTATCGTGCATGGGATGGATGAAACAGAGAGGAAAAATGCCTATGCCTGTGACATAACCTATGGCACAAACAATGAGTTCGGATTCGATTACCTGAGAGACAATATGAAATATAATGTCAATGAGCTTGTCCAGAGAGGTTTTTATTTCTCGATCGTGGACGAGGTTGACAGCATACTTATAGATGAATCGAGGACCCCGCTGATTATAAGCGGTCCGGTTGAACACAGCGAAAACAAGATATACATGGAGGCAAAGCCCATTGTAATAAATTTAAAGAGAAAACAGGGGGCTGTGGTTCGCGGGATACTTAATGAAGTAAAGGAAATGCTGAAAGAGAATGATGAAGGAGGGGACAGGACAATAGAACTCCTGTTGCAGGCTCAAAGAGGAGATCCGAAAAATCCGGCCTTTCTCGACATCGTTGCGCATAATCAGGCCCTTAAAAAACGAATAGACAGGACAGAAAGCCTGATGAGGAGTCAAAAGCTTCTTCCTGAGCTTGATCAGGATCTCTATTGCACTATTGATGAACGCGGCAATGCCGTTGAACTGACTGAAAAAGGGATCAAACTCCTTTCCGGCGGGGAGTTCGGGGAGTTTATCCTGACTGATATAGAGCAGGAAAGTTATGCTATTAGAGAGGACAAGACCTTGTCCGAGGATGAAAGGGCTGAGAGGTTAACGGAGCTTGAAGGACGTTACATGCGCTCATCCGAACTTCTTCATGCTACTCAGCAACTCATCAAGGCATACTGGTTGTTTGAAAAAGATGTTCAATACGTCATCAAAGACGGTCAGGTAGTTATTGTGGATGAATTTACAGGGCGGATGATGCCCGGTCGTCGATGGAGCGACGGCCTGCATCAGGCTGTAGAGGCAAAGGAAGGAGTGAGTGTCGCTGAAGAAAATCAGACCCTGGCCACTATAACCTTTCAAAATTTCTTCAGGATGTACGAAAAACTGGCAGGCATGACGGGCACCGCCGACACTGAGGCGGCTGAATTCCATAATATCTATAAACTGGATGTTGTTGTCATCCCTACAAACATGAAGATGATACGCAAGGACAATTCGGACGTAATCTATAAGACTGAAAGGGAAAAATTTAATGCCGTAATCAATGAGATCAAAGAGCTTTATGACAAGGGACAGCCTGTTCTTGTGGGCACCATATCAATTGAAAAATCCGAGATATTGAGCAAGATGCTGAAGAGGACCGGAATACCCCATTCTGTTCTGAATGCCAAACAACACCAGAAGGAGGCTGAGATTATCGCACAGGCCGGGCAAAAAAAGACAGTAACAATCTCCACTAACATGGCTGGAAGGGGTACAGATATTGTGCTTGGCGACGATGTAACGGCCCTGGGCGGCCTTCATATCCTGGGCACTGAAAGACACGAGAGCCGACGCATCGATAACCAACTCAGGGGAAGGTCCGGCAGACAGGGCGATCCAGGGTCATCCCGTTTTTATATGTCACTTGAAGATGATCTCTTAAGGATATTCGGATCAGACAGGATATCGTCAATTATGGAACGCTTAGGGATGGAGGAAGGACAACCAATAGAGGCTAATCTTATCTCCAGGGCAATTGAAAATGCCCAAAAAAGGGTTGAGGCCCATAATTTTGACATAAGAAAACACCTCCTCGAGTATGATGATGTTATGAACAAACACAGGGAAATCATCTATTCCCTGAGGAATAATATCCTTTCCGCGGATGGTCAGGCGGATATCATTCAGGAGATGATGGAGGAAAAGATCGATTCCGCAATCCTGACATTCATTGATCCCAAGACACACCCTGAAGAATGGGATATAGACGGCCTGAGCGAGTTCCTTGCCCGGGTATTCGGATTTCGCCCGATGATAGGACCTAAAGACCTTGGAGAGGAACAGTTCGAGGACCTTAATCCCGAAACGCTGGCAGAGCTTTTAAAGAAACAGGCTAAGGAAGCCTATGAAAAAAGGATTAAGGATATTGGAAAAGAAAACCTGGAATCCTTTCAACGTATTATCATGCTCCAGATAATCGATAATAACTGGATTATGCATCTGCAGGATATGGATCATATGAAGGAAGGTATCGGACTCAGGGGCTACGGACAACTTGATCCTTTAAGAGAATATAAAAAGGAAGGTTACGCTCTTTTCGAGGAACTCATGAACCGGGTTAGGGAGGATATACTTTCAACCCTTGCCAGGATACAAGTCCGCAAACAGAGACAGGAAGAACCTACGATTAAGAAAAGGGCTATGCATTTCAGCCATGGAGAAGAAGGAGACAAGCCTGTTACGGTAAGACGACAGGGTGACAAGATAGGCAGGAATGATCCTTGTCCCTGTGGAAGCGGGAAGAAATACAAGA
>Ga0153915_10001243_pt1 | contig 23493 bp, 16 predicted proteins | sample Opewatmetagenome_2_FD_107003 | JGI IMG/M metagenome (GOLD analysis project Ga0153915, IMG submission 107003) | Freshwater wetland microbial communities from Ohio, USA - Open water 3 Core 3 Depth 3 metaG | ecosystem: Environmental > Aquatic > Freshwater > Wetlands | place: USA: Ohio, Lake Erie...
CTCCCGGATGGCGAGCAGGGCGAGCTCGTCCTGACCTCCCTCACCAAGGAGGCGTTGCCCGTGATCCGCTATCGGACGCGAGATCTCACGCGCCTGCTGCCTCCCACTGCGCGCTCGATGCGCCGCATGGCGAAGATCACCGGACGCTCGGACGACATGCTGATCATCCGCGGCGTCAACGTGTTTCCGACGCAGATCGAGGAGCTGGTGCTAAAGCAGCCCGGACTCGCGGCTCACTATCGTCTCGAGATCTTCCGCGAGGGGCATCTCGATCGATTGCGGGTGCTTGTTGAGCGTGTCGCCAGTTCCAGGTCGGATGAGACGGGCGGGCAGCTCGCGCACCACATCAAGTCGTACATCGGCGTGAGCGCCGAAGTCATCGTCGGCGAACCCGGTTCCATCGAGCGCTCGGTTGGCAAGGCCAAGCGCGTGATCGATCGGCGGCGCTCCTGAGGCAGGGTGTTGTTCGATGCAACTCAAGAACTATGTGGTCGGTCGATGGCAGGCGGGCAGCGGCGAGCAGTCGAGGCTGCGTGACGCGACTACGGGCGAAGTGATCGCCGAGACATCCTCGGGAGGCATCGACTTTAGCGCCGTGCTCGAGCATGCGCGCCGCGTCGGCAGTCCGGATCTCAGGCGCCTGACCTTCCACGAGCGCGCGGCGATGCTCAAGGCGCTCGCCAAGTACCTGGGCGAACGCAAGGAAGAGCTCTACACCTTGTCCTACGGGACGGGCGCGACGCGCTCCGACTCGTGGATCGACATCGACGGCGGCATCGGCACGGCTTTCGTGTTTGCCAGCAAGGGCGTGCGCGAGCTGCCGAACCGGCGTGTCTATGCTGAAGGCGCTACGGAAATTCTGTCCAAGAACGGCGCATTCATGGGGCAGCACGTCTACGTGCCGCTCGAGGGCGCGGCCGTTCACATCAATGCCTTCAACTTCCCGTGCTGGGGCATGCTCGAGAAGTTCGCACCGGCCCTCATCGCCGGCATGCCGGTCATCGTGAAGCCTGCAACGGCAACCTCGTACCTCACCGAGTTACTGGTGCGCATGATCGTCGAGTCAGGGCTCATTCCCGAGGGCGCGCTGCAGCTCATCTGCGGCAGCGCCGGCGATCTTTTCGATCACCTCACGTGTCAGGACGTCGTTTCATTCACCGGCTCGGCGAGCACGGCGAGAGCGCTGCGACAGCATCCGGCCGTCGTGGCGAACTCCGTGCGCTTCGTCGCCGAGACCGACTCGCTCAACTCGTGCGTGCTTGGACCCGATGCGAGGGTGGGAACGCCGGAATTCGATCTCTTCGTCAACGAGGTCGTGCGCGAAATGACGGTGAAGGCAGGGCAGAAGTGCACTGCCATCCGCAAGGCCGTAGTGCCGCGCGAGTCGTTCGACGCGGTGCTCGGCGCGCTGGAAGCGGCGCTGCGCACAGTTACCGTCGGCGACCCGAGGCAGAAAGAAGTGCGGATGGGACCGTTGGTCGGGCTCAGCCAGCGCCGCGAGGTGCGCGAGCGGATAGCGGAGCTTGCGCACGAGGCGGATGTCGTTCTTGGCGGGTCCACCAGGCTCGAGCTGCGCGGCGCGGATCCCGAGCGCGGAGCGTTTGTAGCGCCGACTCTGCTGGCCTGCCGGGCGCCGGAGCGGGCCCGCGCCATTCACGAGGTCGAGGCGTTCGGCCCGGTGTCGACCGTGGTTCCCTACCGCTCGCTCGAGGACGCAATCGATCTGGCCCGAAGGGGCGCCGGCAGTCTGGTGAGTTCCGTATTCACGGCCGACAACGATATGGCTGCGGAGCTGATGCTCGGCCTCGCTCCGTTTCACGGGCGGCTGCTCGTCGTGAATCGCAACTGCGCCAAGGAGTCGACCGGCCATGGCTCACCGCTGGCCCATCTCGTGCACGGCGGACCGGGTCGCGCCGGCGGCGGCGAGGAGCTTGGCGGCATTCGCGGAGTGCTGCATTACATGCAACGCACGGCCATTCAGGGAACGCCCGACGTCATTACCGCCGTGACGGGGCGTTGGACGCGCGGCGCAGCGCAGATCACGCCCTCACGTCACCCGTTTCGCAAGGCCTTTCACGAGCTTGCCGTGGGTGACACCCTGCTCAGCGGCGAGCGCACGGTAACGTTGCAGGACATCGAGGCGTTCGCGCAGTTGTCGGGCGACCATTTCTACGCCCACATGGATGAAGCCGCCGCGCGTCGCAATCCACTCTTCGGCGGCCGGGTCGCTCACGGCTACTTCCTCGTCTCTGCCGCAGCCGGCCTTTTCGTCGATCCCCCCTATGGTCCGGTCCTTGCGAACTACGGGCTCGATCATCTGCGATTCCTGAAGCCGGTACGTGCGGGCGACCGCATCAAGGTGCGCCTCACCTGCAAGGAAAAGTCGCTGCGCGCGGGCGCCGGCTACGGCGAGGTGCGCTGGGACACCGAGATCACCAATCAATCCGGCGAGATCGTCGCCCAATACGAAGTTCTCACGATTGTCAGCGAACACGAAGTGCCCGACGCTGTGCCCGCGGCCCAACATCCGGGCCCTGCTTGAGGGTGGGCAATGTACGAGTACCGTCCCCCGCTGGACGAAATTCGCTTCGTCCTGCACGACCTGCTGAACGCGGAAGCTGAGCTCGCGGCGCTCGGGCGCACCGACGTCAATCGCGAGACGCTCGACGGCATTCTCGAGGCGATCGGCGAGTTCGCCGCCAAGCGCGTCGCGCCCACGAACGCTACCGGCGATCGGGTGGGTGTCCATCTCGAGAATGGGCACGTGACGACGCCGCCCGGCTTTCGGGAGTGCTATCGGCAGCTCGGTGCGGACGGCTGGATCGGCATCAACATCGACGAGCGTTACGGCGGCCAGGGGCTGCCCTACCTGGCGCACGTCGGCCTCAACGAGATTCTCCTCTCGGCGAATATGGCGTGGCGCATGAGCGTGGGCCTCGCCGAGGGCGCCATGATCGCCCTGGAGCTGCACGGAAGCCAGGAGCTCAAGGACCGTTTCATCCGCCGCATCGCGAGCGGCGAGTGGGCGGCGACCATGTGCCTCACGGAGCCGCAGGCGGGCTCCGACCTCGGATTGCTCAAGACGCGCGCCGTCCCGCAAGCGGACGGCAGCTTTCGCTTGACCGGCAACAAGATCTTCATCACCTATGGTGATCACGACATGACCGAGAACATCGTGCATCTCGTGCTTGCGCGTTTGCCGGATGCGCCGCCAGCGAGCCGCGGCATCAGCATGTTCGCCGTGCCCAAGTTTCTGCCGGACGCCGGCGGGCATTCGACCGTTGCGAACGGCGTCGTCTGCACGGGCCTCGAGGAGAAGATGGGCATCCACGGGTCGCCGACCTGTGCCTTGAGCTTTGAGAATTCCGTCGGCTGGATTGTCGGGGCGCCCAACAAGGGGCTCGCCGCCATGTTCACCATGATGAATCACGCGCGCATCACCGTCGCCGTGCAGGGGCTCGCTCTGTCCGAATGTGCCCGCCAGGCGAGCTTTGCCTATGCGATGGAGCGCAGACAAGGCCGCGCACCCGCATCGCGCGAGCAGCAGGCTGGGCGAGCGGATCTTCTCATCGAGCACGCCGATGTCCGCCGCATGCTGCTGACCCAGAGAGCGCTTATCGAGAGCAGCCGTCTGCTCGCGTACTACACCGTCCTGCAGATGGACAGGGCCGAGCGGTCGAAGGACGCCGGCGTGCGCCAGGAAGCCGAAGAGGAAGTCGCGTTGCTGACGCCGATCGTGAAGTCGATGCTGACCGACGGCGCGATCGAGACCACGGGGCTCGCGGTCCAGGTGCACGGCGGTCACGGCTACATTCGCGAAACGGGTGTGGAGCAGCTGTCGCGGGATGCTCGCATTACCGCGATCTACGAAGGCACAAACGGCATCCAGGCGCTCGATCTCATCGCGCGCAAGGTGCTGCCAGCGGGTGGTGCGCCGGTCACGAGGATGGTTGCGAAGATCCGCGCCGACCACGCCTCACTCGTCCTCGAGGGTGACCTCGCGCGCTGGCGGCAGATTGCGGGGGAATACCTCGCGCAGTGGGAAGCTCTGACGGCGGACGTCCTGCGCGCGAGCCAGACAGATCCGAATGCAGTGGCGGCGGCAGCCACCGATTACCTCAATTTTGCCGGGCTTACGCTCCTCGCCTGCTGTTGGGTCGACCTGGCGGCGCGCGCAGCGGGTCACGATGACCGCGATTTCGCCGCGGCCAAGCACGAGACGGCCCGATTCTTCTTCGATCGGCTGCTGCCCCGCGCGCAAGGCCATGCGGCGGCCGTGCGCAGCGGCCCCGGCAGCACGATGACGATCTCTCCCGCCCAGATGGGCCGTTGAGTTACGCTCGCGGGCCTGAATAAAGGTTATAGTTAACCGCGACTTACCCGCGAGTGCATCACCTGTAGTCCTGGACCGCCCGAGCGAGGCCGGCCGATCGGTGTGGGCCAGGCCCTCGCTCGCGCGCTGCGGGCATGTGGTATTTGCGCACGCGGTATCGTGCAACTCGACAGGAAAGAATTTGAGATGACGGCATCGGATTGGATCATTCACAAGTTCGGCGGCTCGAGCGTCGCCGATGCGGAGTGCTTTCGGCGCGTCGCCGACATTCTCGAGGGTCAGCCGCCGGCGAGGCTCGGCGTCGTGCTTTCCGCGTGCCGCGGAGTCACCGACACACTGCTCGGTCTGGTCGCGCTGGCCGAAGTGCAGGATCCGAGCTATGCGGCGCGGCTCATGGATCTGCGGGCGCGTCACGCCACGATAGCCGAAGCGCTGCTGCGCCCCGCAACGGCCGCGAGCTACCTGACCGCGCTCGATGCGGACCTCAAGGACATCGAGGGCGTGCTCAACAGCGTGCGCCTCATCCGCTCGGCGGCCGACAACGTGCGCGATCTCATCGCGGGCTTCGGCGAGATCTGGTCGACACGGCTCTTCACGGAGTTCCTGCGCGAGCGCGGCAAGCGCCCGGGCGAAGTACGCTGGCTCGATGCGCGCCGCGTCGTGATCGTTGAGTGGGGCCCGCTCGGGCCCTCCGTCGATTGGGACGCCTCGCAGAGCAATTTCGACTCGCTCGTCGAGAAGGATTTCGCCGGCACGCTCATCATCACCGGCTTCATCGCGAGCAACCGAAGCGGCATCCAGACGACGCTCGGACGCAACGGCAGCGACTTCTCCGCATCGATCTTCGGCGCCTTGAGCCATGCCCGCGAGATTCAGATCTGGACCGACGTGGACGGCGTGCTGAGCGCGGATCCCCGGCTCGTGCCGGACGCCGAGGTCATCGATTCACTTTCGTACAATGAGGCGATGGAGCTCGCGTATTTCGGGGCCAAGGTGATCCATCCGCAAACGATGGCGCCTGCGATCATGCGACGAATCCCGATCTACATCCGCAACACCTTCGCAGCGGACAAGCCCGGGACGCTCATCTGTGCCGAACCGGACTCGAAGCTCAAGGTGAAGGGCATCACGAGCATCGACCACATCGCGCTCGTGAATCTGGAGGGCGCCGGCATGATCGGCGTGCCAGGAACGGCGCATCGGCTGTTCGGCGCACTTCGCGATGAGAACATTTCGGTCATCCTCATCTCGCAGGGCAGCTCCGAGCACTCGATCTGCTTCGCGATTCCCGAAGCGCAGGCGACGCGCGCCGAGGACGTCGTGCGGCGAGCGTTCGACAGCGAGCTGCGCCAGGGTCAGATCCAGCGCGTCGAAGTGAGCCGCGGATCGAGCATCCTCGCGGTGGTGGGCGACGGGATGGCAGGCGTGCACGGCGTCGCGGCGCGGGTGTTCGGCACGCTCGCCAATGCGGGCGTCAACGTACGCGCCATCGCACAAGGCGCATCGGAACGAAATATCTCCGTCGTCATCGACGGACGGGACACCGCGCGCGCCCTGCGCGCGGTACATGCAGGCTTTTACCTCTCGCCGCACACGATCTCGATCGGAGTGATCGGCCCGGGCGCTGTCGGCAGCGTGCTCATCGACCAGATCGCGGGCGAGGCGGAGCGGCTGCGGCGCGAGTTCAAGCTCGACCTGCGCGTGCGCGGCATCCTGACCTCCAAGCGCATGTATCTCGCGAGCGGCGCGATCGACCTCAGGAACTGGCGCGAGCGCATGGCAGCCGCGTCGGAGCCGACCGATCTTGTGCGCTTCGTCAATCACCTGCATGCGGCCTGGCTGCCGCACACGGTCATCATCGACTGCACGGCGTCCGCTAAGGTGGCCGAGCACTATCGGGAGTGGCTGCAGGCGGGCATTCACATCGTCACGCCGAACAAGAAGGCGAACTCGGCGCCGCTCAGCTCCTATCGCGCGGTCCAGGAAGCGCGCCGTGCAACCGATGCCCACTACCTTTACGAAGCGACGGTCGGGGCGGGTCTGCCGATCATCACGACCGTGCGTGACCTGAGGGAAACGGGCGACCGAATCCGCAGCATTGAGGGACTGCTCTCCGGCACGCTCGCGTATCTCTTCAACGTGTATGACGGCGGCGAGCCGTTTTCGGGCATCGTCAAGGCGGCGCAGACGAAGGGCTACACCGAGCCTGACCCGCGTGATGACCTTTCCGGGCTGGACGTTGCGCGCAAGCTCATCATTCTCGGCCGCGAGATGGGTCTGCCACTCGAAATGAAGGATGTCATCGTCGAGAGCCTGGTGCCCGCGGCACTTGCTGATTGCAGTATCGACGAGTTTTTCGAGCGCCTGCCTCAGTACGATGAGGCCATGTCGAAGCGCTTCCAGGCGGCGAAGTCGAAGGGAAAGCTCCTGCGTTACGTCGGCCGCCTCGATGCCAGCGGCGCGGCTTCGGTCGGTCTCGTGGAGCTCGATGCGCGCCACCCGTTCGCCAACATTGCGCTCACAGACAACGTCGTACGCTTCGTGACGGATCGCTACTGCGACAATCCGCTCATCGTACAGGGCCCGGGAGCGGGGCCGGCCGTGACGGCGGCCGGCGTATTTGCCGATCTCCTTAGAGTCAGCGCCTATCTCGGCGCCAAGGTCTAGGGGAACGCGTGGACGAGGTTACGGCATTTGCACCGGCGAGCGTCGGCAACGTAGGGGTCGGATTCGACATCCTCGGCCAGTCCGTCGCGGCGCTCGGCGATCGCGTCACGCTGCGACGGAGCAAGGCGCCGGGCGTGCGGATCGAACGCATCGAAGGGATCAAGGAAGCGCTCCCGCGCGAGGCCGAGAAGAACACGGCGGGCCGCGCACTGCTCGCCATGCAGGACGGGCTGCGTCTCGATTTTGGCTTCGACGTGGCCATCGAGAAGGGCATTCCCCTCGGCTCCGGTCTCGGCGGATCCGCGGCATCGGCGGTGGCCGCAGTGGTGGCGGCCAACGAATTGCTGCCGCAAAGACTGACGCGGCTCGATCTCCTCAAGTTCGCGATGCAGGGGGAAGCGGTCGCGAGCGGCTCGGTGCACGTCGACAACATCGCACCGTCGCTTTTCGGCGGACTCGTCCTGACCGTCGGCATCGACAATCCGCGCATCAAGCAGATTCCCGTGCCGGCCGACATCCGATGCGTGCTCGTCCATCCCCACATGTACCTTTCGACGCGGGAAGCGCGGGCCATTCTCAAGCCGACCTGCGCAATGTCCGACGTGATATGGCAGACGGCCAATCTCGCAGGGTTCATCGCCGGCTGTTACACGAATGATCTTGCGATGATCCGTGATTCGTTCGAGGACGTGATCATCGAGCCGCAACGACAGGCGCTCATCCCGGGCTTCAAAGCCGTCAAGAGTGCCGCGCGTGGCGCCGGCGCACTCGGCTGCTCGATCTCCGGCGCCGGCCCGACGATTTTCGCGTGGTGCGAGTCGCGCGATGCGCCGGCCGTCCGCGACGGCATGGTTCAGGCATTCACCGCTCACGGGCTGGCATCGGATCAGTGGATTTCGGCCACTTCCCTCACCGGCGCGAGCATCGTCGACAGCCGATGATATTCACGAGCACCCGCGGCAAGTCTCCAGCGGTCGCAATCTCCACGGCGATTGCAAATGGCATTGCGCCCGACGGCGGCCTGTATGTACCCGCATCCTGGCCGGCGATCGATCTCGATGCGCTCGCCACGTGCACGACATTGCCTGACATCGGCTTGCCTTCCCTGCGGCCGTTCTTCTCGGGCGATGCGCTCGAAGCGGAGCTCGGGCCGATCGTCAGCGAGGCGTTCGATTTTCCGGCCCCCGTCACGGCGCTCAAGGGCGCGGCGGAGCCCGCCTTTGTGCTCGAGCTCTTTCACGGCCCGACAGCGGCGTTCAAGGACTTTGGCGCGAGATTCCTCGCCGCGTGCATGGGGCGGCAGCGCAAATCCGGCGCACGGCCCCTGACGATACTGGTCGCGACGTCGGGCGACACCGGCGGAGCGGCGGCTGCGGCGTTCCACCGTCGTCCAGGCATCGACGTCGTCGTGCTCTTTCCGCGGGGCCTCGTCAGCAAGCGCCAGCAGCAACAGCTCACCTGCTGGGGGGGCAATGTGCAGGCGGTCGTGGTTCGCGGGACGTTCGATGACTGTCAACGCCTCGTGAAGGAAGCATTTCGCGACCCGGAGCTCGCACGCACACACGACCTGTCATCGGCAAACAGTATCAATATCGGTCGCCTGCTGCCGCAGATCGTGTACTACGCCGCGGCGAGCCTCGACATTCGCCGCCGCTGCGGGCAGGCGGCGTCGTTCATCGTCCCCTCAGGAAATCTGGGCAATTCGATGGGTTGCGTCTGGGCGCGTCGGCTCGGTTTTCCGATCGACGAGATTGTGCTCGCCCACAATGCCAACCGCACCGTGCCGGAATTCCTGGCGACGGGCGAATACCGGCCGCGTCCAAGTATTGCGACGTTGGCGTCAGCGATGGATATCGGCGACCCGAGCAATATGGAGCGGCTACGGGCATTCGAACCGGACTGGACGCGGCTCAGATCCGAAGTCAGTGCATTTTCCGTCAGCGATGAGGAGATTCGTGCGCAGATAGCCGGGGATTATGTGCGCTATGGCCGTATCTGGTGCCCGCACACGGCGACGGCCGCGCGCGTTTATGATCAACTTGTCGGGGATCGTCGCCGCAAAGCCTGGGTGCTGGTGGCGACCGCGCATCCGGCCAAGTTCGACGAGATCGTCGAGCCCTTGATCGGCCGGAGCGTCGACGTACCGGCGGCACTGGCGCGGCTCCTCGAGCTGCCGAGCAGCTCCGTCGAGATAGGGCCTGAGCTCGCCGAACTTCGAACGTTGTTGACACGGGGCCGATGATGGATCCGCAGGTCAAGGAGTTACTCGAACACTGGGGCCTGCCGGCCGCGGGAATGCTCGCGGTGCTTGCGGCGGGTCTCTACGCGCTTGCGCGCTATCGGCGCTTTCGAGCGCGACGTCTCCTGATCGCGACTGTCAATCGGGTTGGCTACGAGACGCTCATCAACGTGATGGTGCCGGACGGCATGGACGGCTACTACCACCTCGATTTCCTGCTGCTCACTCAGCGCGGCATCCTGATCGTCGACCTGCGCAAGAACGGCGGCAACGTCTTCGGCGGCGACCAGATGAGCGAATGGGCCGTCATGACGCGCAACCGCCGCTACTCTTTCGCGAATCCGCAGCAGGCGCTGTACGACAGGCTAGCGGCCGTCAGGCGCCTGGCGGGCGACGTTCCGGTGGAAGGGCGGATCGTGTTCACGAGCCGCGCGAGCTTCCCGAAGGGTATGCCGAAGTACGTCCTGATGCTCGAATCCCTGGGGGCCGAGTTCGCGCCGGTCGACAAGGGCGCCATGGCCGAGCATGTCGAGAAATTCCGTTCGGGCTGGGAGCAGGTCAAGCGCCACGCTGGACCGAGCACGCATCCGTCAGTTTGATTTCCGGCTCAAGTGATCGGCCAGCACGTGCGACACGCACGCGGTCAGCCGGCTCGCCTTCTCGAGATGCAGGAATTCGTTGGGGCCGTGGGCATTCGCTTGCGGACCCAGCACTCCCGTGATCATGAATTGCGTGCGCGGGAAGCGCTCCCCCAGCATGCCCATGAAGGGAATGCTTCCGCCCACGCCCATGTACATCGCGGAGCGGCCAAAGAACGCCTGGGACGCCGCCTCGATGGCCTTTTCCAGCCAGGGTGCAACCGGTGGGGCATTCCAGCCACCCATGGCGGAGTCGATATCGAATTGCACGCGCGCTCCGTAAGGGGGATCGCGCTCGAGCGCGGTCTTGAGCGCCGCCGAGACCGTCCGAGGGTCCGACGTCGGCGGCAGCCGCACGGAAAGCCGGGCGCTCACCGCAGGCAACAACACGTTGCCGGCATCGCGGACCGCAGGCAGCCCGTCGGCGCCGGTGATGACGAGGGTCGGGAGCCAGGTGCTGCCGAGCAGCAGCTCGACCGGGTCATTCGATACGGGCCGCACCCCAGCTGCGAACGGGAGCTTCCGATACACATCATCACCGAGGAGCTCGGCGGTGGCGCGCGCTTGTCGCCTGCGGTCGGCCGGAATCGGCGCGTGCAGCGCGTCGACCTTGAGATCGCCGGTATTCTCGTCCTCGATGCGCGAGAGGAGCTGCCGCAGAATGCGAAAGCTCGACGGTGCGATACCGCTCGCCATGCCGGAGTGCACACCCTCCTTCAGCACCTCCACGGTCAGCGTGCCGGTAAGGTTTCCCCGCAGCGACGTGGTCAACCAGAGTTGCTCGTAGTTGCCGCACTCGGCGTCGAGGCAGACAACGAGCGACGGTTCGCCGATGCGTTTGGCAAGGTGGTCGATGTAGTAGGGGAGGTCGTAGCTGCCGCTCTCTTCGCAACCCTCGATGATGAGCACGCATCGCGCGTGCGGGATGCCGGCGGCCTGAAGCGCGGCAATGGCCGTGAGTGAGCTGAAGGTCGCGTAGCCGTCGTCAGCGCCACCGCGGCCATAGAGCCGGCCGTTGCGAATGACCGGCGCCCAGGGACTCAGGCCCTCGGCCCAACCCGTGAATTCGGGCTGCTTGTCGTAGTGACCATACAGCAGCACGGTGTCGGAACCCGTGCCGGGTATTTCGACGAACAGCAACGGCGTGCGATTGGGCAGGCGGACGATCTCGATCACCGCTCCCTTCACGGGCTGTTTGCGGCACCAATCGGCGAGCAGTGCGATGGCCTGGTCCATGTGTCCATGCGGCGCCCAGTCGGGGTCGAAGGCCGGCGACTTGTTCGGGATTGCGATGTAGCGCTCGAGCTCGCCGACGATGGACTCCTGCCAGCGCCGGTTCACGAATAGGCGGATCGCTTGCGTATCCATATTTATAGATCAATAAGTTAGAACTTAAATTTAAAGTTATATCGTCTAGCTTGGCGGCTCCGGCAGGCCGAAGAACTTGCGTGCTGTCCGAGTTGTGGAGGCCGCGAGCTCTTCCAGACTCTCACCACGCGCTGCTGCTACCGCGGCGAGAACATGCGGAAGATACATGGGTTCGTTCCGCCGCGTGGCGGGTTTCGGCTTGAGATCTCGCGGCAACAGGTACGGTCCGTCGGTCTCGAGCATCAGCCGATTGGCTGGGACGAAGCGCACGACCTCGGCGAGGTGGCGTCCGCGGCGTTCGTCGTTGATCCAGCCCGTGATTCCGATGTGCAGGTCGAGATCGAGACACGCGCGCGCTTCCTTTACACCACCCGTGAAGCAATGCGCGACCGCGCCTGGCAGCCGCGGCCGAAATTCCCTCACCAGGGCGATGAAGTCCTGATGCGCGTCACGCTGATGCAGGAACACGGGCCGCGCCAGATCCGCGGCGATCTCAAGTTGCGTGCGGAAGGACGCGCGCTGGGCGTCGCGCGGCGAGTAGTTGCGGTAGTAATCGAGTCCGCATTCGCCGGCAGCGCAAATCTCAGGCTGCACGAGCCAGGCTTTGAGTGCCGCCGTCGCCGCGGCGTCGTGCTCGGCGGCATGATGGGGATGGATGCCGGCAGTCGCCGAGAGCACGCCGGGATGCTGGCGGACGAGTTCGACAGCGCGCGCGATGCTCGCCATGTCGCTGCCCGTCACGATCATCTGGCACACCCCGGCGGCGCGCGCGCGGGCGATGACTGCCTCGCGATCCGCGTCGTAGCTCGAATGCGCCAGATTGATGCCGATGTCGATGAGTTGCATGCAAAGCCGAGCGCTGTCGAACATGGGGCTGTGATATCTTTTCGCGCCCCGAATTCCAGGCCGCACCATGCCAGTAGACGAGGAAGCACTCAACCGCTTGCGAATCGAGCCGTCGACAACGGCCATGCCCGGCACGCCGCGAGGGGTGACTGTCACCCGCAATCGATCACACACCGTCGCAGTGGCGATTGCCTGCGCGGTGAGTCTGCTCTCCTGTGTGATCACCGCGCATGCGCAAGTAACGGTCGCTGAAGCCTCGGACTACGAGAACCGCATCGAATTCTCCTTTCTGTCGGAAGACATGAAGGCCCTGCGTGCTCTCGCACATTCGTTGACCGAGCTTGCCGCCGGTGATGAAAGTGGACGTCTTGAGCACTATCTGGCGGCGCACGCCGACTACCGATTGGCGCAGGTCCTGAACGAATCCCAGACGTCCGCTGCTGAGGACGCGGCCAAGGCTTGCGTCGAAGAGCTTGCGACGCTGATGCACAAGGACTCGAAGGACGTCGAAGCCCTGTCCCAGGAAGCTGCATGCCATGCATTGCTCGCCGCCACGTCGGTCATCCGAAGCGTGACGCATGGGCCCGCAGCCGGCGACGCCATAGCAATGGCACTCAGTCTCGCGCCGAAGAATCCCCGCGCGCACCTGGTCGACGCGCTGGTGGATTACTGGCGGCCGGCAAAGCTCGGCGGGGATCCGCAGCGCGCATTCGCGAAGTTCAAGCGGGCTGCCGAGGCATTCGAAGCGATGCCACCGGGTGCAACCGAATTTCCGTCCTGGGGCGGCGCCGATGTCTACTACTGGCTTGGAAGGTGCTACGCCAATCGCGGCGACATTGCGGCGGCACGTAACGCGTTCGAGCAGGCGCTGATCGTCGCGCCGGACTATGCCGCCGCGCGCCGCCAGCTCACGCGACTATCGTCGCAGACCACCCCGCACTGAGCGCGAGGCGCGCTTCACGCTGGCGAAACGCGGTACTCGAGCTCGATTCCGGCCAGCTCGTAGCCGCGCTTGAAGTCACGGATGTGCTTCTCCATCCACTCGCCCGCGTCGGCCGCATGCCGTTCACGAATTGCCGAGGCGATCCGCCGTTGTGCACTCGTGATGCGCGCTCGCGCCTGCGGCACCTGATCGATCATGCGGCTCAAGGTCGGGGCGAGCAGCCGATTGAGCGGGTCCTGCGCGGTCGCCAGCACCTGGTTGTGGCTCGCGCGCGCGATGGCCTCGAAGTATTCGACCACGAGCGGCACGGCGGTCTTGCCATCGCGGGACGCGGCAACCGCGGTTACCAGCCGATCGATATTCTCGAGTTCATCGCCGGTGCGTCGCTCCGCGGCGTGCCGTGCCGCCGCTGGGACGATGACCATCATCGCTTCCCACAGCTCGAGAAAAGTCACGCCGTTCATTGCAAGCGCACGGCTGACTCCCGACGCCACGCGATCCTGTCTGGGCTGCGTGACGAAGAGCCGTTTTCCGCCGGCCCGCCGCCCGACGAGCCCATGGGTCTCGAGCTCGCGCAATGCCTCGCGCACGGTCGAGCGATTGACCTTGAACTGGCCGGCGAGCGCGGTCTCCGCTGGCAGGGCATCGCCGGCGCGCAAGCTGCGCTCCACGATCTTGCGCTCGATGGCGGCCGCGACCATGCGATAGGCGGGCTCGTGCTTGAGCGGCTCGAACTCGATCATTGCAGGCCCTCTGAGAAGAGCTCACGACCGATCAACATGCGCCGCACTTCGGACGTGCCTGCGCCGATTTCGTAGAGCTTGGCATCGCGCAGCAGGCGACCCGCCGCATAGTCATTGATGTAGCCATTGCCGCCGAGCGCCTGGATGGCCTCGAGCGCCATCCGTGTCGCGTGCTCCGAGGAAAAGAGAATGCAGGCCGCGGCATCCTTGCGCGCCGCTTTGCCTGCGTCTGCTGCGCGCGCAACGGCGTACACGTATGCACGCGCCGCGTTGAGCTGCGTGTACATGTCGGCGAGCTTCGCCTGCATCAGCTGGAAAGTGCCGATCGGCGCGCCGAATTGCTTGCGCTCGCGCACGTAGGGCAGCACGAGATCGATCGCCGCGGCCATGATGCCGAGAGGTCCCGCGGCGAGCACGATGCGCTCGTAGTCAAGACCACGCATCAGGACGCGTACTCCTTCGTTCTCGCGACCGAGCAGATTCGCCGCGGGCACCGCGCAATCGCGAAACACGAGCTCGCTCGTGCTCGACCCGCGCATGCCGAGCTTGTCGAGCTTCTGGGCCGTGCTGAAGCCGGGCATTCCCTTCTCGACGATGAAGGCGCTGATTCCGTGTTCGCGCGCGCCCGGTTCGGTCTTCGCGTAGACGACGAGCACGTCGGCGTCCGGGCCATTGGTAATCCACATCTTGTTGCCATTCAGCACGTAGCGGTCGCCGCGACGCTCGGCCCGCATCTGCATCGACACGACGTCGGAGCCTGCGTGCGGCTCGGACATGGCGAGCGCGCCGACGTGCTCTCCCGAGACCAGGCGGGGGAGGTAGCGCGCGCGCTGCTCCTCGCTGCCGTTGAGGACGATCTGATTGACGCAGAGATTGGCGTGAGCACCGTAGCTCAGGCCCACGGATGCCGACGCGCGGGAGATCTCCTCCATCGCAATGACATGCGCGAGGTAGCCGAGGTCCGCGCCGCCGAAGCGCTCGGGCACGGTGATGCCGAGCAGTCCCTGCTCACCGAGCAGGGGCCAGAGGTCACGGGGAAACTCGTTGCTGCGGTCGATTTCATCGGCACGTGGGGCGATGCGCTCAGCGGCGAGGCGCCGAACCAGGGCCCGAACCTCATCGCAGGTTTCGCCGAGTCCGAAATCGAAGTCGATCCAGGCTGGAGAGGCCATGTCGGGTTCCGTTTGACTTAATACGGGATTGACGGATAGTCGGATTGTCGGACAATATAGGCGTGTCGTCGGACAGCCGCAACCCTCCAAGGCACAGAGGCAACGCCATGCCGGTCCTCTCTACGGGCATCGATCCAAACGGCGAGGAGTTTCGGGGCAACGCGGCCGTCATGGCCGCGCTCGCACGGGATCTGCGCGCAACGGTCGCGCGCATCGCGCTCGGCGGTGCCGCGAAAGCGCGCGAGAAGCATACGTCGCAGGGGAAACTCCTGGCGCGCCAGCGGATCGACGAGCTGCTCGATGCGGGGTCGCCATTTCTCGAGCTGTCGCAGCTCGCGGGCTACAAGCTATACGAGGACGAGACCCCGGCAGGAGGCATCATCACCGGCGTTGGCCGCGTTTGCGGCCGGGAATGCATGGTGGTCGCCAACGACCCGACCGTGAAGGGCGGCACCTATCTGCCGATTACCGTCAAGAAACACCTGCGAGCGCAGGAGATCGCCGCCGAGAACCGCTTGCCGTGCATCTATCTCGTCGAGAGCGGGGGCGCATTCCTGCCGAGACAGGACGAAGTGTTCCCGGACCGCGACCATTTCGGTCGCATCTTCTTCAACCAGGCGAATCTCTCGGCGCAAGGCATCGCGCAGATCGCGGTCGTGCACGGTTCCTCGACGGCGGGCGGCGCCTACGTGCCGGCCATGTCGGATGAAAACGTGATCGTGCGCGGCCAGGGGCGCATTTTTCTCGGCGGGCCGCCGCTCGTGAAGGCAGCCACTGGCGAGATCGTGAGTGCGGAAGAGCTCGGCGGCGCGGACGTGCACTGTCGCGAGTCGGGCGTCACCGATCACTACGCCGAGAATGACGCCCACGGCCTCGCCATCGCGCGGCGCATCGTCTCGCACCTGCGTGTGCCGCAAACCTCGCGTGCGCCACCGGGCGACGCGAACGCGCCGAAATTCGATCCTGCCGAACTGTACGGCGTCGTGCCCCAGAATCCGCGCAAGCCCTACGATGTGCGCGAAGTGATCGCCCGTATCGTCGATGGCTCGGAATTCGAGGAATTCAAGCAGCTTTACGGCTCGACGCTCGTCACGGGCTTTGCGCACGTCGGCGGCTATCCGGTCGGGATCATCGGCAACAACGGCATTCTGTTCTCCGAGAGCGCGCTGAAGGGGGCGCACTTCATCGAGCTGTGCGCCCGGGAGCACATTCCGCTCATATTCCTGCAGAACATCACGGGCTTCATGGTTGGCAGGAAGGCCGAGGCGGGCGGCATTGCGCGCGACGGCGCGAAGATGGTGACTGCGGTCGCGTCGGCGCGCGTACCGAAGGTCACGGTGATCATCGGCGGCAGCTACGGTGCCGGCAACTACGCGATGTGCGGTCGCGCCTATGCGCCGCGGTTCCTGTTTCAGTGGCCGAACGCCCGTACGTCAGTCATGGGCGGGGAGCAGGCGGCGTCCGTGCTCGCGACGATTCGGCGTGACGCCCTCGAGCTTCAGGGCAAGTCGTGGTCGACAGCCGACGAGACAGCCTTCAAGCAGCCAATCCGCGATCAATACGAGACGCAGGGCCATCCCTATTACTCATCGGCGCGGCTCTGGGACGACGGCGTCATCGACCCGATCGACACGCGGCGAGTGCTCACGCTTTGTCTTGCGGCGAGCCGTAACGCGCCGATCGAAGATACGCGCTTCGGCATCTTCAGGATGTAGGCGCATGGCGATCATCCGCCGGCTGTTGATCGCGAATCGCGGCGAAATCGCCTGCCGCGTCATTCGCACCGCGCGCCGTCTCGGAATGACGAGCATTGCCGTATTTTCGGACGCCGACCGGGCGAGCCGGCATGTCGCACTCGCCGACGAGGCGATGCATATCGGTGCGTCGCCAGCTTCCGAGAGCTATCTGTCGATCGAGTCCGTGCTCGACGCCGCCCGGAGCGCGCATGTGGACGCCATTCATCCCGGGTATGGTTTCCTTTCCGAGAATGCCGATTTCGCGGCAGCCTGCGAGCGCAGCGGGATCGTGTGGGTCGGTCCGCCATCGGCGGCGATCGCGGCCATGGGTTCGAAGAGTGCGGCGAAGGAGATGATGGCCCGGGCCGGCGTGCCGGTGCTGCCTGGCTACCACGGCGCGGACCAGGCGACCGCGACGCTCGTCGCCGCCGCGGAACGCGTCGGATTTCCGATCATTCTCAAGGCGGTGGCCGGTGGCGGCGGCAAGGGCATGCAGATCGTCACGGATCCGGCGGGGCTGACCACGGCAATCGATTCGGCACGACGCATCGCACGGTCGGCGTTTCGCAGCGACGCCTTGTTACTCGAGCGCTACGTGCTCGAGCCGAGGCACGTCGAAGTGCAGGTGTTCGGCGATCAGCAGGGCAACGTCACGCAGCTTTTCGACCGTGATTGCTCGGTGCAGCGGCGCCATCAGAAGATCATCGAGGAGGCGCCTGCGCCACGCGTGCCCGACTCCGTGCGCGCGGCGATGGGGCAAGCGGCCGTCACGGTTGCGGCGACCGTGGGGTACGTCGGTGCGGGCACGGTTGAGTTCCTGCTCGACGCCGACGGCAGCTTCTATTTCATGGAAATGAACACGCGCCTGCAGGTCGAACATCCCGTGACCGAGATGATCACCGGTCTCGACCTCGTCGAATGGCAACTGCGCATTGCGGCCGGCGAGCCTCTGCCAGTCCTCGCCGGTGGCATCAAATCCCGGGGCCACGCGATCGAAGCGCGCATCTATGCGGAGGATCCGGCACACGGGTTCCTGCCGAGCGTCGGCCGGATCTCTCACCTGCACTGGCCCGCGGAATCACCGGATTTGCGTATCGACACGGGAGTCGCGGCCGGCGACGAGATTTCCTCGTTCTACGATCCGATGATCGCCAAGATCGTGGCCCACGGCGCAACGCGCGATGCGGCGCTTGCGCGACTGCGTGCAGCGCTGCGGGAGCTCAGGATCTCGGGAGTCACGACGAATGCGGCATTTCTGCAGCGCGTCCTTGCGGATGAGGCATTCGCGGGCGCGAGCCTCAGCACACGATTGCTCGAGCGCGAGGCTGGGCTCGAACGTCCCGACGAGAATGCTCAGGAAGACCTGAAAGCGGCCGCGGCCCTGTGGCTTGCGACCCAGATGACGCCGAAAGGCAACTCGCCCTGGGATGTCTCGGACTCGTGGCGAGTCAATTTGCCACCGACGCGAGTGCTCTGGCTGAAAATCGATGACCGGCTCGAGGCGATCGAAGTTGAGGCGCTCGCCGACGGTTCGATGCTGGTCACGAGCGCGGGAAACAAGCGCACGCTCAATGCGACGCGGACGGCACCGAACACGATGTGCATCCTCGAGCACGGCAAGAGCACTGTCGTCGATGTACGCATCGAGGGCCGGCGCGTTCATGTCTGGTCAGGCGGCGAAGAAGCGCAGTTCGAGGTGGCGGAGCCCGCGGGTGCCACGCCGGAGGACGCCGCGACCGGGGGTGCGTTATCAACGCCGCTTCCAGGCACGGTTGTGGCCGTCGAAGTGCAGGCCGGCGACAAGGTGGCGGCCGGCCAGATACTGCTCGTGGTCGAGGCGATGAAAATGGAGCACGCCATTCGCGCGCCGCGCGCCGGTGTCGTGACCGCCGTGCGCTACGGCGTCGGCGAGCGTGTGGCAGAGGGCGTCGCTTTGGTCGATCTCGGCGAGGACTAGCCGCCCGGTCACTCCGCGTTTGCCGTTCGTGCCTTGATCGTATCAGCGACGGCGGCTACCAGTGCCTCGACCTCGCGCGCACGATCCGCATCGACGTCCGCCGACTCGGCGGCTCCGGCGACGGCGCGCGCAAGCGTATCGAATTGGGCACTCAGGAGGCTCAGCTCCGGTCGCGAGAGGGCGCCAAGATTCGCCCGTGTGCCGACCGCAAAGGCATAGATCGATTCGATGACGGCATCCGCGCGTCCGAGTGATGCCGCACATTGAGCGCGCAGCTCGAATTGCGCGACAGCGGGCTCCGAGACGATGGCCCGATCGACCATGGCAAGGCACTCGCTGCCAAGCTGCTGGTGCAGGTCCGCGTTGGCCACATGGCTCCGCCATTCGGCGCGCCGTGTGAGCGCGTCGAAGTACCAGGCGTCGGTGGGATTGGCGAGCGCCAGGGTTGCATCGAGCGCGGCGACCTTGTCCCATTGTCCCGCTGCAGCGAATCGCGCGGCATCGACGACTGCGGCGGCGGAGCCCGTCTGGCGGGACATGAGCTGCGCAATCTGCGCGCCGGCGGTTCCCGCCGCGATGGCGGCGATTTCGGGTCTGAGCAACTCGTAGAGGATCTGGCGATTCTCGGGCGCGAGAGCGAGAGCTTCGGCCAGCAACTGTGCCGCACCGGCCGTATCGCCTCGCGCCTTCATCGCTACGGACCGAACGTAGAGCGCCGTCGGCTGGTCTGCGACGCTCGCCGCCAGCACGTCGATGCGTTCCGCCAGCGTGGGATCGAGCTGCGAAAAGCGAGCCAGCCTGCGCGCGCAGTACGGTAGAGACAGGCTGCGCGCGGCATCGGTGAAGAGCCAGCTCCCGCCGCGGCGCAGCGGATCATAAGGAGCGAGGAAACGGCCCGCAGTTTCCGGGGTGAGGCCGCGGCCGAGATCGTACACGCTGGAGGTCGCCAGCCTGTTGCGATCGTCGGTGATGAGCGGTGCATTGTCCGCGAGCGCGCGAGCGCTGACATGATCGGCGACGAGAGTGGTGACGACATCCTCTGGGGTGAGAATGCCGTATCGAGCATAGTGATCCGGCGCCCACCAGATAGGTGCGCTGTTGCGCGCGAGACGACTGGCGGTGTCGAGCGGCGCAGCGGCGGCGACAAAGAGGAGCGTGTAAGGATCCGGACGGTAAATCTCGAGCCCGGGAAAGACATCGAGCAGCGTCGCGGCAAATGAACGCAGCAGCGCCTCATCGAGGTACGCAATGTTCATCCATTGCATGAAGACGCCCTGTTCGGCGAGGTGCTCGCGCACGATCCGCAGAAAGTCGCGCGTGTAGAGATGAGAGGCGCCGGCCGTCCAGGGATGCGAAGGCTGGGAGATGATCGCGTCATAGCGCTTGTCGGTGAGCGCGAGCGCGGCGCGTGCATCATTCAGAATGACGTTGACGCGCGGGTCGTGCAGCGGATCCACGGCGCGTAACGCTGCGATGGCGCGATTGGCATCGAGGACCCTCGGTTCGAGCTCGATGACGTCGATCGACTGAATTGCGGGCGGCGCCGCTTCGATTGCGGTGCCGCCGCCGAGACCGACAACAAGCAAGCTCGTCGCGCGAGGCGCGGCGATCGTCGCAAGCGGAGCGAGCCAGAATTCGCCGCTGAACTTGGGCGGGGCGCCGCGCGATCCGATGAGAGCCTCGGGCAGGCCATTTGTCCTCAGTGCGAGCATGCCGTCATGTGCGAAAACGACGACGCTCGCTGATCGGCCGACGTCGTAGTAGCGCATTGTGCCGCTGGAATCGACCGGCAATGGCGACGCTCGCAGAAGTCGCGCGGGCGGCAGTGGTCTGAAAAGCAATGCTCCCCCGACCGAAATCGCGAGTGTCGTTATGAGCCAGGGCAGCCGCGGGCGAACGATCAGGAGCAGCGCGATGAATCCGAGCGCAAGATTCGCCGCGACGCCGAGTTGTGCTGCGCCCTCGAAGCGCAATGCAGGCAGAACGGCGAGGCCCGCGAGCAGCGCCCCGAAGACGGCGCCGACCGTGTTCCAGGCAAAGACCCGAGCAGCGGCAGATTCCGCGCTCGTGGACTCGCCAGCGAGAATGCGCACGGCCAGCGGATAGGTCGCGCCGATTGCGAGCGTCGCCGGCAGCAGCAGAGGAACTGCGAGTAGCGAATGGCGGCTCAAGCCACCCGCCGCAGGGATCCAATGATCGAGATTGAGGTATATGAAGGCGCACGCCCCGGCGATCGCGAGTTGCGCCACGACGAATGCGCGTCCGGCGATGCGCCGATTGCGCGCAATGCCGCCCGCGAGCGCGCCGCCGAGCGCGATTCCTGCCAGGACGCTCGCGAGCATCGTGGCGAATGCAAAGATGCTGCTTCCGAGCACGTGGCTCAGCATGCGAGTCCAAAGCACCTCGTAGAGGAACGAGACGCCACCGGACAGCAGCATGATCGGCAGAATCCACGATGGCCCCGGCCCCAAACCAGCACGCGATTGAGCAGCCTCTGCGGCGCGCCGCGCCGAGAAATCGATCCGGCCGCGAGGCCGAGCAGAGCGCGGTTCGATCCGCTTTGCCAGCCACGCTGCAGCGATGCACGCAAGAACGTTGACGAGCGCCCCGAGCACGATCGTCCTCGCGAGGCCGAGCCGAGGGAGCAGCACGAATCCGGCCGCGAGGGCGCCGCTCATCGCGCCGAGCGTGTTCAAGGCATACAGCAGGCCTACGCGCCGGCCAACCTGGGCATCGCTCTGCACGGCGTAGCGTGTGAGCAGCGGCAAAGTCGCGCCCATCAGCCCGGTCGGCAGCGCCAGGGTCAGGAATGCACCGGCCATGTAGAAGAGAGAGCTGGCGAAGGATTGGCCTGCGGGAGGCTCAGGCTGGTGACCCAGCGTCGTCGCCATGACCCAGTCGAGTCCCGCGAGTTCGTACGGCACGGCCAGCGCACTCAGCGCAATTCCGAGCTCGAGAACGGCGTAGGTAAACAACGGCCGCGAGATGTACGGCAGCCAGCGGTTGATGAGTCCGGCGCCGGCCGCGAGGCCCGCCATGTACGCCGCGAGCACCGTGGAGACTGCGAGCTCCGCCGTGCCGAAAACGAGTGAGAACTCCCGCAACCAGGCCGTTTGATAGGCGAGCGCCGCGAAGCCCGAAAGGACAAAGCAGCTGGCGACGGCGGCGAACTGCCAGACGCCGGGTGACCCTGTCACGATCGGGTCCGTCCCCAGCCCTCGGACCGACTTCAATCGGGCTTGGGCAGACATGGGCGCGCAGTCTATCTTGTAGGCTTTAGGCGCGGAACGGCGCCAGGAGTCGACGATGCCAGCGTTTCAGGCGAGTGGCGTGATCACGCTCACCACCGATTTCGGACAGGAAGGTCCCTTCGTCGCGACGATGAAGGGAAGGATCGTCGGCCGATTCGCCGATGCGACGATCATCGACGTGACGCACGAGATTGTCGTGCACTGGCCGGTGGAAGCCGGATTCTGGCTTGCGCGCTCATACCCGTATTTTCCGCCGGGCACGGTGCATGTTGCCGTTGTCGATCCCGGCGTGGGGACCGAGCGGGACATCGTTGCCGTGGTCGCCGACGGCCATGTCTTTCTGGCGCCGGACAACGGATTGCTGGCCCCAGTTCTCACGCGCACTCGCGACCCGCACGCGTATCGGCTGACGCCGCGTCACCTGGAGCGTTTCGGTCTGGGACAGGTCAGCGCAACCTTTCACGGCCGCGATATCTTCGCCCCACTGGCAGCTGAGCTTGCCGCAGGTCGCTGCCAGCCCGAGGACCTCGGCCGCGAGACGAGCGACCTTGCGATCGGGTGGACGGATGAGGCGGAGCGCGGTCCGAACGGCGTGCGGGGCATCGTGATCACGATTGATCACTTCGGCAATCTCATCACGAACATCGACGAGGCCCTGATCGCAAGCCTCGCGCGCCCGATTGTCAGGGCCGGCAACCGTGTGATCCCCATGCGAAGGACCTACGGCGAGATGAGGCCGGGCGACTACCTGGCGCTGATCAACTCGTTCGGCGTGCTGGAGATCGCTCGGGCCGAGCAAAGCGCGGCGGAAGGCCTCGGCCTCGGGCGTGGAGCGCCCGTCAGCGTAACGTCAGGATAATCCCGTAAGATCATGATTATAAATGAGTTAGTTGACTCAAATGCGGGTCGATTACAGCCTCCCGCGCGGCACATAAAGGTCTTGAACCTGTTTGCAGTTCGTATATAGTCCGCAGCCACTTCGCCTCTGCAAAACGAGGCGATCTCTCTGATCTCAATGGCTTTTTTGTAGAACATGAGCGAGCGCGACGGGGAACATTTCGAGATTGACGACGATTTTCTCGCGGACCAGGAAGAGCCGCAGGAATTCGATCGTATGCTCGATCGGGTCGACCGCCGCGTGAAACCAACCGGTAAACGCGGTAAAGCCGCATGGAGCCGGCTCGAGGACGTGCTCGCCGAGCGCAAGCTGGAAAAAGAGCTGCGCGAGTTCTACGACGAAGACAAGTAGTTCGATTTTTCCCGTAGCACGCCTCGAGTCTCCCGCCGCCAAGCGGCAGGGTGAAGCGGGTGTGCATGCGTTCGTGGTCGAGAGAAGCGGAGAGATTCCAGATGCAAAGGTCGGGCGAGGCGCGCTGGGTCGTTTTGAAGTTCGGTGGCACGAGCGTGTCGACCGCCGCCAACTGGCGCAATATCGCGGCCATCGTTCGCGCGCGCCTTGATGAGGGACTGCGCCCGCTCGTCGTGCACTCCGCGCTCTCTGGCATCACCGATCGGCTCGATGGACTCCTCGCCGTTGCGGTGAAGGGCGGAGCGACATCGGCGCTCGATGAGATCGAGCAGCGGCACGCTGCGCTTGCGC
>Ga0153915_10001244_pt1 | contig 23492 bp, 25 predicted proteins | sample Opewatmetagenome_2_FD_107003 | JGI IMG/M metagenome (GOLD analysis project Ga0153915, IMG submission 107003) | Freshwater wetland microbial communities from Ohio, USA - Open water 3 Core 3 Depth 3 metaG | ecosystem: Environmental > Aquatic > Freshwater > Wetlands | place: USA: Ohio, Lake Erie...
AACCCCCGGGCGAACCCGGGGGTTAGATGGAGCGGGAAAAGGGATTTGAACCCTCGACCCTCGCCTTGGCAAGGCGATGCTCTACCACTGAGCTATTCCCGCAGGAATCCTGCGAAGGGTGGGAGTCATAGCGGCTCCGGTCGGAGGGTGTCAAGGGCCTCGCGCGCCCGCGCCTTCGCGAACCAGGGCGCACCGCGCGTGGTATCCTGCCGCTCCGCGCGTGCCCGGCCTCTCCGTCACCGTCATCGTGAAGAACGAGGAGGAGGCCCTGCCGGCCCTACTCGTCTCGGTACGGGGCGTCGCCACCGAGGTGCTGGTCGTGGACTCGGGCTCGACCGACCGCACCGTCGAGATCGCGCGGGCCGCCGGCGCGCGCGTGCTGCACCGCGACTGGACCACCTACGGGGAGCAGCGGCTGTTCGCCGTATCGCAGGCGTCGAACGACTGGATCCTCTCGCTCGACGCCGACGAGCGCCTGTCCCCGGAGCTGGCCGCCGCCCTCCGCGCCGAGATGGCGAGGCCCGAGGGCGAGCTCCAGGCGGCCTATCGCATCCACTTCCGCCACCGCGCGCTCGGCCAACGCGTCCGCTTCGGGGAGATGTGGCGCGACCGGCGCATCCGCCTCTTCGACCGCCGGCGCGGGAACTACGACGGCGCCCCCATACACGAGCGGGTGGTGGTGAACGGCCCGGTCGGCCTCCTCCCCGGCCGGTGCGAGCACGAGGGATACCGGGATGCGGCCGAGGCCCGCGCCAAGCTCGGGCGGTACGCCGAGGCGGTGGCCCGCGAGCGCTTCCGCAAGGGCGCGCGCTTCCGCGCCTGGCACTGGCTGCGCTGGCCCGCCGGATTCCTGAAGCGCTACCTGCTCCAGCTCGGCGTCCTCGACGGAACGGCAGGCCTGCGCCTCGCCTTCCTCTTCGCGAGCTACGACCTGCAGAAGTCCCTCTGGCTGCGCCGCCTGGAGCGGGAGCGCGGCGGATCGTAGCGCCGCTCCCTGCCGCGAGGGGTCAGTGCCGCCCGGCCGCGGCCCGCTCGTCGGCCTCGGCCTGCGCGTCCTGCCGGTAGACGGCGTGGACGAAGTCGGCGAGGTACCGCCAGGCCGACCACACCGACAGCACCAGCGAGAGGTAGATGAGCCAGGTGCCGACGACGTTGGCGTCCACCTCGACCGTCTCCACGAGGAAGTTCACCGGGTAGCTGTAGTGGAGGAGGAGGAAGCTGATGCCGGCGAGCTGCAGCCCGGTCTTGTACTTCCCCTCCTGGCTCGCCGCGATCACGATCCCCTCGCTCATGGCGATGGTGCGCAGCCCGGTGATGATGAACTCGCGCGCCATGATGACGATGACCACCCACGCCGCCACCCGCCCGAGGTGCACCAGCATGATGAGCGCCGAGACCACCACCAGCTTGTCGGCGAGCGGGTCGATGAACTTGCCGATGACGGTGACCAGGTTCTGGCGCCGGGCGAGCCATCCGTCGAGGAAGTCGGTGGCGCTGGTGATGGCGTAGAGGATGGCGGCGATGAAGCTGTTCACCCTCGACTCGTAGTAGGTGAAGGCGAGGATGATCGGGATCATCCCGATTCGCACCAGCGTGATGGCGTTGGGCGCGTTCCAGAACTCCCTCTTGAGCGAGCGGGCCACGGAAGCTCGGGAATCCCTAGGCGGGGGCCGGCGGTGCGGGCGCGGCCGGGGACGCGCCCGCGGCGGGGTCCACGAGGGCGCGCCCCTCGCCGGTCAGCTCCACCATGACGGGGCCGCCTCCATCGGCGTCGGACGGGGCTCCCGCCGGCGGCTCGATGAGCGCCACCACCCTGGGCGTGAGCGCGCCCACCCAGCCCACGAGCGCCTCGAGCGGAACGCGCAGCGGCGCCTCGGGCCCGACCTCGACCGCCACCGGCTCGCCCTCGGTGGCGAGCAGGAAACGCCCGCGCCCCCTGAGATGCACCAAGTTGAGGTCGGCCGACAGCTTGGAAGGCACGCGGCCGTTCTCGAAGACCACCGGCTCCTCGAGCGCGAACACCACCTCCTCGCGGAAGTAGGCGGCGTCACCGCCCAGGTCGAGCGCCGTGTAGCGGCGCCCCTCGAGCCGGTAGAGCAGCGCGCCTTCCCCCGCCACCCGGTGCATGCGGTGCTCTCGGTCGCCGAACGGCTTGTCGGTCGCGCGCCCGCGGAAGCGCTTCATGGTCGGGCTCATCTGGAGCGCGCCACGCGCGGCGAAGAGACCGTCGAGACGGGCCAGCACCTCGCCGTGCACGGCGATGGTGAGGACCCGGGCGTCGGCGGCGAAGGGATCGGCAGCGAGGGGTGAGACCAGCCGCCCGGCGGCCCAGGCGGCGAGGCCGAGCGGGCCGGCGGGAGCGCGGGCGGTCGCGGGCGCCCCCGGGACCAGGGTGTGGATGGGCTCGAGGACATCCTCGGCGGCCGCCGCCAGGGCGGCGTCCTCGGGGCGCTGCGCGGACGAGGCGAGCACCTCGTTGCAGCGCGCCACCATCAGCTCGCTGCCCGCCCTGGCGAACCAGTCCCTGGCGACGCGGACGTTTCCGGACTCGAAGTGGGCGAGCCCGAGGTAACCCATGGCCTTCTTGTGGTCGGGGTTGAGGTCGAGAGCGATACCGAGTTGCTTCACCGCGTCGGCGTACCGCTTGCCCTTGAGGCAGGCGAGACCGAGGTTCACGCGCGCGGCCGCCTCGACCGGGTTGTCGTCGACGAGCCGCCCGTAGGCGGCGGCGGCCTCGTCGAAGCGGCCGAGCCGATAGCTCGCCTGACCGAGCAGGCCGAGCACCTTGGCGTCCCGGGGGCGGAGCTGCGCCGCCCGATCCAGGGAGGCCCTGGCGGCCTCGGCCTCGCCCCTGGCGAGGAGATCCGAGCCGCGGGAGAGGTGGTAGAGGAACTCCTCGTCGAGCCCCTCGACCTCGTCCTCCGGTCCGATCGCGCGGGCCACGGGGGTCAGCGCCCCGCCTTGAAGTCCTGGTAGAGCGCCAGCACCTTGCGGACGTACTCGCGCGTCTCCGGGATGTCGGGGATCTTCCCGCCGGAGCGCCGCACCGCATCGGGCCCTGCGTTGTAGGCGGCGAGCGTCCTCATGAGGTCGCCGCCGTACTGGTTGGCGAGCAATCTCAGATAACGCGCCCCGCCGTCGATGTTCTGGGCCGGGTCCCAGACGTCGTAGACGTACATGTCCCTCGCGGTCCCCGGCATGAGCTGCATGAGGCCGACCGCGCCCTTCTCGGAGACGGCCCGGGCGTTGTAGTTCGACTCCACCGCCATGACCGCGCGGAGGAGGTCCACCGGCACGCGGTACTTCTCTGCGGCTTGTCGGATGTGCTCCTGGTAGCTCGCCTCGCTCGAGGGCCTCGGGCTCCAGGAGCCGTTGGCGGCCCCGCCCGGGGAGGCCGACCGACCCTGGACGGTCACGCGGTACACGCCGGCCACGTCGGACGCGCGAGTCACCTTCCGCCAGCGCTCGCTGCTCGTCGGCGCGTTGGTGAAGTGGATGACGCCGTCGGCGTCGACGAAGGAGTACAGCTCTCCGCCTGCCGCGGCGGCGGGAAGCGCGAGCAGCCCCAGCAGGGCCAGGCGTGAGGTGAACGGGCCCATCTGGATTTCAAAAGGTACCAGGGTCGGCGGCCGGCCGACAACTTTCTTCCGAACCCTGTGGTACGGTTCCGGCCATGCGCCCACTCGCGCCGCGCGAGAACGCCGACTTCCTGGTCCTGGGGGGCGGGATCGCGGGCCTCTCCTTCGCGCTGGAGGCGGCGGCGCTCGGCTCGGTGGCGGTACTCACCAAGCGGCAGCGGCAGGAGGGGAACACCCAGTACGCTCAGGGCGGAATCGCCTCCGTGCTCGGCGCCGACGACGACCTCGAGCGCCACGTCGAGGACACGCTCACCGCCGGCGCCGGCCTGTGCCACCGCGACGCCGTGGAGGTGACGGTCCGGGAGGGGCCGGGGCGCATCCGGTGGCTGCTCTCCCTCGGCGTCGAGTTCGACCGGGAGGGCGATCACCTGCACCTCACCCGCGAGGGCGGCCACTCCCGGCGCCGCGTGGCCCACGCCAAGGACACCACCGGGCGCGAGGTCGAGCGAGCCCTCCTCGCCGCCTGCGACGCCCGCGGCATCCGCGTGGTGGAGGACGCGGTCGCCATCGATCTCGTCACCAGCGAGAAGGCGGGGATGGGCGGCCCGAACCGCGCCCTCGGGGCCTACGTCCTCGACCGGGCCTCGGGCGAGATCACCGCCTTCTCCGCCGGCGTCACGGTCCTCGCCACGGGCGGCTCGGGCAAGGTGTACCTCTACACCTCGAATCCGGACGTGGCCACGGGCGACGGGGTGGCCATGGCGTACCGCGCCGGCGCAGCGGTCGCCAACATGGAATTCTTCCAGTTCCACCCCACCTGCCTCTTCCACCCGCTGGCGAAGAGCTTCCTCATCTCGGAGGCGCTGCGGGGCGAGGGGGGCATCCTCCGCAACAGGGCGGGCGAGGCCTTCATGGCGCGCTACGACCCGCGCAAGGAGCTGGCGCCGCGCGACGTCGTGGCCCGCAGCATCGACGCCGAGGTGAAGCGCCGCGGCGACGACTGCGCCTTCCTCGACATGACCCACCTGCCGAAGGGCTTCCTCCTCGAGCACTTCCCGCACATCTACCAGACGTGCAGGGAGTTCGGCATCGACATGGCGGCCCAACCCATCCCGGTGGTGCCGGCCGCCCACTACCAGTGCGGCGGCGTGGTGACCGACCTGGATGGGCGCACCACGGTCCCGCACCTCCTGGCGGTGGGCGAGGTGGCCTGCACCGGCCTCCACGGCGCGAACCGCCTCGCTTCCAACTCGCTCCTCGAGGGGCTGGTCTTCGGCCGCCGCGCCGCGCTCGCCTCGCGCGAGCTCCTCGCCTCGGCGAGGAACGAGGTCGCGATCCCCCCCTGGAACCCCGGGCACGCCCTCGACCCCGACGAGGGCGTGGTGGTCACGCACAACTGGGACGAGGTGCGGCGCCTGGTGTGGAACTACGTTGGCATCGTCCGCAGCCAGAAACGGCTCGACCGCGCCCGCACCCGCCTGCTCACGCTTCGCCACGAGATCCGCGAGTACTACTGGGAATACAAGGTGACGCCGGACCTGGTGGAGTTGCGCAACCTCGCCGACGTCGCCATGCTCATCGTGGAGAGCGCGCGGCAGCGCAAGGAGTCGCGCGGCTGCCACTACCTCCTCGACTTCCCCAAGCCCGACGACCAGTGGCTGAAGGACACCGTGCTGCACCGCGGCGACCTCGACGAGCGCTGAACGGCCGATCCGGCGGGGGACGAGCCCCCGCCCTAAGGGTTCCAGCGCAGCTCGATCTTCCCGAGCGCCCCGGCGATCACCAGCTCGAAGGGGGTCTCGGCGAGCGGCCGCGCTCCCTTCCAGGGCGGGAAGCGGATGAGGTAGGCGAGGTCGAACGTCCCGAGGTACGGGTAGAGCGCCTGGAGGGTGGGGTCGATCGGCACCATCTCCACCCGCTCTGGCAGCACGTCGGTCTCGCCGGCGACGGCGAGGGCAATGCGCCAGGAAGAGCGAGGGGAGACGAGGTCGTTGGCGCGCCGGTCGCTCGTGAAGAAGGCGAGGAAGAAGTCCTCGTGGCGCTCGCCCTCCGCCCGCTCGGCGGCGAGGAGCTTCTCCCGCTCTGCCGGCGTCATGTCCTTCCAGGCCGCGAGCTGCCCGGCACGCGCCTCCCGCACCCGCGGCGCCTGCCAGGTGGCCGTGGCGAAGGCCTGGTCGTCGAAGGCGTCGTAGATCTTGCGCGAGCGCGTGAAGCGCTCGCGTTCCTCGTCCCACCGTTCCTCGGCGGCATTCGGCCCGGGCTGGCGCTCGAGGTTCGGCGCGGCGCAGCCTGCCAGGGCTGCGAGCGCGATCGCGGCGGCCGTGCGGGACGTCATCCGAGGAAGTCCTCGCTCGTGAAGAGGCAGTCGAGCGGGACGCCCTGCCCCTCGATGGACTCGCGCCCCCCTTCCATCCGGTCCACCAGCGCGAAGCATCCCACGACCTCCAGCTTCTCGGCGCGGCAGCGCTCGATGGCCTTGAGGGCGCTGCCGCCGCTCGTGACCACGTCCTCGAGCACGGCCACGCGGCTGCCGTCGGGGATGGTCCTGCGCCCCTCGATCCACTGACCGGTGCCGTGCCCCTTCGGCTCCTTCCGGACGATGAAGGCGTCAATCCAGCCGAGGGGATGAGGCTCCCCCGGCCCCCTCCCTCGCCTCTCGCACTCCAGCCAGCTCGTCATCGCCACCGCGCTCGCGAGCGGATCGGCGCCGAGCGTGAGCCCTCCCGCGCCGCGCGGCAGCGGGCGCAGCCGGCGGATCCGATCGAGAAGGAGCCTTCCCACGAGCACGTGACCTTCGGCGGTGAGGGCCGTGCGCTTGCAGTCGATGTAGAAATCGCTCTCCCTGCCGGAGGCGAGGACGACCTTCCGGCGCTCGAAGGAGAGCGCTCTCAGGAGCTCCAGAAGCCGCTCGCGATCCGCGTCGAGGCTCATTCCGGCTCCGGTTCCAGGTGCTGGAGGATCTCCGCGACGTAGCGTGCCTGCTCCAGGATCTGGCGGCGGCCCTCGGCCGGCAGGTCGGGCCAGGCCTCGAAGGCGGCGGCGAGGTCCTGGTTCACCTCGTAGAGCCGGACCGAGAGGTCCTCGGCCAGCTCCTCCGGGGTCATCTCGATCGTTCCCGCCTCGGTTCCGGCCTCCGTCCCTGCCTCGGTTCCGGGCTCGGGCCCCGCGTCGCCGGCGCCTTCCTCCACCGCGCGTGGCTGGCGCAGGAAGGCGTGGAAGCTCTCGCGCAGCTCGGGCGCCACTGGAGCCCGCACCTGTGCCTCGTCGATGAGCTCGTCGGCCCAGCCGGCGCCCGCGGAGCGGAGCTTCTCGCGCAGCGCCTCCAGCTCCATCGCTCCGAGCGGCTCGGTGAGAAGGGCCTGCGCCAGTGCCAGGGCCCAGGCGTCCTCGTCCGCGAGGTGGTCGTGCAGCCGGGCCAGCACCCGATCGCGCTGCAGGAGCCGGAGCGCGGCGATGCGGCGGAAGCCCGCCACCACCTGCCAGCGAGGCTCGCCGCCCGAGGCGCCGGAGCGCAGGCGCAGCTCGATCGGCTCGAGCTGTCCCAGCCTTCCCATGGAAGTGGCGAGGTCGGAGACGTCGCCCGGCTCGCGGAGCTGGAACTGCGGGTCCTCGGCGACCTCGTCGAGGCGCACCAACTCGACCGCGCCGGTCGCGTGCGCGGGCGCCGAGGTGCGGTGCTCGAGATCCACGGTGGCCCCGACGGGCCCGGCGGCTACTTCCGCCGGACCACGACCTTGCGCTTGACCGCCCCCATGCCCACCGCGGGCGGCGGGGCCGGAGGCTTGCCGGGCGCGGCCTTCTCCTCGGCCTTGCCCTTCGCCTCCTCCTTCTTGCCGCCCTTGGCGGCCGCCGGGGCGCGGAGCGCCGGGCGCGGAGCCGGACGGGCGATGGGGCGGCCGATGCGCTCGCCGCGGCCCACGTCCACCTCGCCCATGTCGATGCGGCCGCGGAAGCTGGCGCCGTCCACGATGATGACGCGCGGGGCGCCGATGTCGCCCACCATCCGCCCTTCCTTCGTGATCTCGACGCTCTCGGTGGCGGTCACGTTCCCGACCACCACGCCCGCGATGACGCAGTTCCGGACCTGCACCTCGGCCTTGACGATGCCGCTCTGCTCCACGACCAGCGTCTTGGTGAGGGTCAGCGTCCCCTCCACGCGGCCGCGGACGGTGAGGTCCTCGTCCCCGTTGAGGGAGCCGTTGATGAGGATCGACTCGCCGATGATGGTGCTGCCGTCGAGCGTGGCCATGCTCACTTCCCCTTCGATTCACGGACTTCCATGTCCACGTTGCCCTTGAACATGGCGCCGTCGGCGATGAGGATGCGGGGGGCACGGATGTCGCCCACCACCTTGCAGTCGGTCTTGAGCTCCACCTTGTCGGTGGCGGCGATGTTGCCCGTCACCTGGCCCGAGACCTCGACGTTCGCGGTCTCGATGTCGGCCTCGATCACGCCCGAGCTCTCGACGTAGAGGCTCTCCTTCAGGCTGATCTTGCCCTTGACCGTGCCCTGGATGACGAGGTCCTCGTCGCCGGAGATCTCGCCGTCGATGACGATGGAGCTGCCGATGACGGTGTTCGCGCCGCTTCGAGGCGCGGAGGTCTTCTCGATCGCTGCCATTTAGATGTCCTCCGGAAGCTTGACTTCCATCTCGATGGAACCCTTGAAGCGCGCGCCGTCCTGGATGACGACGCGCGGAGCCTTGATGTCGCCCACCACCTTGGCGGTCGCGGCGATCACGACCTTGTCGCCCGCGCGGATGTCTCCGCTCATCTCGCCGTGGACGTCGAGGTTCTCGATCTCGACGTCGGCGTAGACCTTGCCCTCGGGCTCGATGGTGAGCTGGTCCCGCAGGCTGACGGTGCCCTCGACGCGCCCCCGGACGACGACGTCGCCCGAGCCGGAGAGGTTTCCCTTCACGACCGTGTCGCGGCCGATGAGGCCGCTCGTTTGCGCCATGTTCTCGGGACCGGCCTTTCTGGCCTACGAGAAGCAGGATAGAGGCCCCCATGAGGGTGCGTCAAATTGTTTCACCCCCGGCCTCAGCCGGCGCGGGCGGCGATCCAGGCGACGGTGTCGGCGATCGGGCGCTCCCGTCCCACCTCGTTGAAGATCTCGTGGCGGAAGCCCTCGTAGGCCTTCAGCTCCTTGTCCTTCGAGGACGCGGCCGCGAGGAAGGCGCGTCCGGCCGCGGGATCGGCGATGCGGTCGGCCGTGCCCACCATGACGAGCAACGGATAGGCGAACTCGGCGGCGCGCCCGCGCACCACCTCCTGCGCCCGGTTCGACTCGGTGAACCAGCGCGGCGTGGTGGCGCGACCGTAGAGCGGGTCGCGGTCGGTCCAGATCCGCATCTCCTCGTCGCTCGTCAGGTCGGCGAGGTCGAGGCCGACGCTCACCGGCAGGAACGGGACCACCTTGCCGGCCAGGAGCGAGGCATAGACCTTGAGCGTGGGCGGCTTCATCGCCAGGGCGAGGTACGGCGAGGAGAGCGCGAAGCCGGCGACGCCGCGCCCCGGCGACAGCCCCCATAGCGCGGCGATGTGCCCACCCTGGCTGTGCCCCACCACGAAGATCTTCCGGCCGGCGGCGCCCTCCCGCACCTTCGCCAGAAAGGCGTCGAGGTCGGCGAGGTAGTCGTCGAAGGCGTCGACGTGCCAGCGGCGGCCGTCCGACTGGCCGTGGCCGCGGAAGTCGAGGAGCGCGACCGCGAAGCCGGCCCGGACGAGCGCGGCGGTGATGCCCGGATAGCGCCCGGAGTGGTCGCCGCCCCCGTGCAGCACGGCCACCGTGGCCCGCGGGGGCGTGGGAGGGAGGTAGCGCTGCCAGTAGATGCGCACGCCGTCCCTCGAGTGGAGGAATCCCTCCTCGTGCTTCGCCTCGGACGCGGTCGGGAAGGTGGGAACCGGCATGGTCGCGGACGGTACCACCCGCTCGAGGGGCGCGCTACCGCTTCGCCGGCCGCCGCTCGCCGCCCGGCAGCTCGCGCAGCTTCTTCTCGATGCCGGCCCGCTGGGTCGGCCGTTCCGGCTCCGAGCCCGCGTCGAAGCTCTTCAGCGCGCGCCGGTAGGCGCTGGCGGCGTCGGCCGGGCGCTGGGCCTGGCGGTAGGCGTCGCCGAGGTGCTCGAGGATGGTGGGCTCGGGGCCGGAGAGGGCGTCGGCCTTCTCGAGGGTGGTCACCGCCCGTACGAAGTCGCCCTTCTGGAAGTAGACCCACCCGAGCGAGTCCGTGAAGTAGCCGCTGTCGGGCCGGAGCTGGAGCGCCTGCTCCACCAGCTTCTCCGCCTCGTCGAGCCTCACGCCCCGCTCCGCCCAGCTGTAGCCGATGAAGTTGAGGGCGTCGGCGTGCTCCGGATCGCGGGCGAGCACCCGCTGCATCGCCGCCACCGCCGCCTCGTGATCGCCCGCCTTCTCGTAGGCGATGGCGAGGGCATAGCCCAGGTCCCCGTCGTCCGGGCGCGCCGCGAGCGCCTTCTTCAGCGCCGCGATCGCGTCGGCGACGCGCCCGGCCTTCTGGAGGCTCGAGGCGAGCGCCTCGGCGAGCTCGGCGCTGCCGCCGCCCCCGGGCTCCCCTTCCCGCTCCTTCACCGCCTTCTCGAGCAGCGCCACCGCGTCCGCGGGCCGGCCGGCGCGTTCCAGGACGTAGGCCTTCATGGTGACGAGCCGCACGTCGCGGGGCCTCTGCGCCAGGGCCGGCTCGAGCGCCCTCGCCGCGTCGTCGTGGCGGCCTGCCTGCGAGAGGGAGTAGGCGAGGCTCGCGCGGGCGCTCGCGTACAGCTCGCCCTCCTCCGGGAGGACGGCCGCGAAGGCCTCCGCCGCCCCGGCCCAGCGCTTCTGGTCCTGAAGGGCGAGCCCCTTGGCGTAGCGCAGCCGGCCGTCGGTGGGCGTCGCGGCGAGCCCGTCCTCGGCCACCTGCAGCGCGTCGGCGGACCTTCGCGCGTCGAGCCAGGCGAAGGCCACGCCCAGTCGCGCGCCGCCCTCGTCGCGGGCGACGCGGAAGAGCTGGCCGAACCAGGCGCGGGCCGCGTCGAGGTCGCCGGCGCGGAGCGAGATCCTCCCGAGGGCGAGGAGCGCGTCGCCGTCGTCCGGGTCGTGCCGGAGCAGCGCCTCGTAGTCCGTGCGCGCCGCGTCGGGACGGCGCCGCCCCTCCTCCATCTGGGCGAGCTTCCGCCACGCCTCGACGTCGCCCGGGTCCTTCTCCACCGCCTTGCGCAGGTACCGCTCGGCGCGATCCAGGTCCTTGCGCTCGAGGAAGTACCGCCCCATCTCCCGGAAGCCGCCGCCCTCGCCGGGGACGCGCGCCGCCAGCTCCTCGAAGGTGCGGGCGGCCGCCTCCTCCTCGCCCGCCTCGAGCTGGATCTCCCCGAGGAGCCGCCACGGATCCGGATCGAGCGCGGCGTCGTCGCCGGTCTTCCCCTGGGCGTTTGCGAGCTGGACGGCGATGGCCGCCCGCAGCTCCGCCACCGCCCGGTCCCGCTGCCGCTGCAGGGCGGCGAGCTTTCCGAGGAGCAGGTGGGCCTCCGCGGCCGAGGGGCCCTTCGCGTCCGCCTCCAGCGCCCGCCGCGCCTCCTCCTCGGCCCGCGGCAACTGCGCCATGCGGGCGAGCACCTCGGCGAGCGCGAGCCGGAGCTGCGGGCTCCGAGGGTCGTGGACCAGGGCCTGCTGCAGCTCCTCGGCGGCGAGCCGGAAGTCTCCGTCGATCTCCGCCCGCCGCGCCCGGAGGTAGTGGGCGAAGGCGCGGGAGGAGGCCTGGTGGCCGGGCGCGTCGGGCCGGGTCGCCTCCCGGATGGCGTCGCGGTCGGCAGACGGGCGCGTCCCCGCCGCGGCGCACGAGGTGGCCGCGAGGACGACGATCAGGAGCCGGTGGCCGAGCGACAAGCCTTTCCTTCCGGCGGCCGTGCGGGCCGCCTCGGGAAAGTGTAGCGGCGGGAGGGGGCGCGTTCAACGCAGGCGCGCTACCGTCGCGGCCGGCGCGGCGCGGCCGTGGCCACGAGCGAGAGCGCCTGGGCCAGGGCCGCCGCCAGCGCGCCGTCGCCGGTCGGCCGGGCCAGCGCAGCCTGGCAGCCGGCCCCTTCCAGGCGCGCCGTCCAGTCCGCGGCGCCCACGGCCACGACCGGCACGTCCGCGAGGTCGTGATCGCAGCGGATGGCCTCCAGCGTGTCGCCCCCGTCTGGAGACTGCGCCAGGAGCACGACGGCGTCCGGCTGGAAGCGCGCGGCCGCGGCGCCGGCGGCGAAGCCGGGCGAGGCCTGCTCCACCGCGTAGCCGGCCTCCGCCAGCTGGCGCACGCTGCCCTCGCGCATGGGCCCGGCCTCACCGACGACCAGCGCCTTGCGGCGCGGCGCGACGGCGTCGGAGAGCTCGGACGGGAGCGGCATGCCGTGGCGCAGCATGAAGGCGCCGAGGTCCTCGCGCGCGATGCGCCGGTGGCCGCCCGGGGTGCGGTGGGCCTTGAGACGCCGCGCCTTCACCCAGTTCACCACCGTCGGGAGCGAGACGCCGAGCAGATGGGCCGCCTCGTACGTGGTGTAGAACCGGCGCATGCGCGGGCGGAAGTCTACACCATGGAGCGGACGTCGAGCGGAACGGAAGAGGACCACGGCCGTGGGGCGGCGCGAAGGGCCCGCGTCGTGGTAGATGGGGACATGGCCCCAACGTCCTATCTCATGGGCGCGGTCCAGATGACGTCGACGGCGGACCGCAAGAAGAACCTGGACGCGGCGTTGCGGCTCGTCTCGGATGCGGCCGGGCTCGGCGCGAAGCTCGTGGGCCTGCCCGAGAACTTCGCCTTCATGGGGCGCGAGGAGGAACGCATCTCCGGCGCGGAGACCCTGGAGGGCCCGACCATCTCGGCGCTGCGGGACGTGGCGCGCAAGCTCGACGTCTACGTGCTCGCCGGCTCCATCGCCGAGAAGGTGGACGTGCCCGGCAAGACCGCCAACACCAGCGTGCTCGTCGCCGACGACGGCTCGGTCGTTGCCTCCTACCGGAAGATCCACCTCTTCGACGTGAACATCCCCGATGGCGCGCGTTACGCCGAGTCCGAGACGGTCGTCGCGGGCGACAAGGCGGTCGTCGCCCCGACGCCGCTCGGGCGCATCGGCCTCACCGTCTGCTACGACCTGCGCTTCCCGGAGCTGTACCGGGCCCTCGCCACCCTGGGCGCGGAGATGCTCTGCATCCCCAGCGCCTTCACCCTCTTCACCGGCAAGGACCACTGGGAGGTCCTGGTCCGCGCCCGCGCCATCGAGAACCTGGCCTACGTGATGGCGCCGGCGCAGGTGGGCCGGCACTCCTCGACCCGAGTCACCTTCGGCAACGCCATGATCGTGGACCCGTGGGGCGTCGTCCTGGCGCGCTGCCCGGACGGCGAGGGCGTCTGCGTCGCGCCCTTCCGGCGCGAGCGTCTCGAGCAGGTGCGGCGCGAGCTGCCCTCCCTCGAGCACCGCAAGCTGTAAGGGGGGTGGCCAAGGGGGGCGAGGTCCTTCGGGGCCTTGCGCAAGCCGGCCAGATCGTCCATGGCTGCGACCATGTCCCTCCGGTCGCCGACCCCCACGTTCGCCCCCCTCGCCACCACCTTCATCGTGGGCCGGCACGCCGTGAAGGTGTCCCGCTCGGCCCAGGGGCGCTGGAGCGCCACCGTGGATGGCGGGGCACCGACGGCCAGCTTCTCCACGCAGGCCGAGGCGTGGGAGGCCGGGGTGCGGGAGGCGGACCGGCTGGATCGCGCCGCGCCCGGCGCCCGACCCGCTACCTCGTAGATGCACGCGCCGCGGAGGGACGGGTCGCTCTCCGGCGCGCGGCTCAGGCCATGCGCTTGTGGAAGCGGGCGGTGGCGAGCCCGAGGATGGCGGCGCCGAAGACGAGGAGCGCGGCGAGCTGGAAGGCGACGTCGCCGAGCCCCGCGCCCTTGAGGAGGATGGCGCGGACGAGCTCCGCGAAGTAGCGGAGCGGGTTCAGGTAGGTCACCGCTTGCAGCCACTCCGGCATCGCCCGGATGGGCGTCATCACGCCCGACAGCAGGATGGCCGGCAGCGCGAAGAGGAAGCCGCCCAGGAACGACTGCTGCTGGTTCGACGAGGCCGTGGAGATGAGGAGCCCCACGCCCAGGGTCGAGAGCAGGTAGAGGAGCGTCCCGAGGAAGAGCACCGGCAGCGGGCCGCGGATGGGGATGTCGAAGAGCCAGGTCCCGACCGAGAGCACCAGCAGCACGTCGAAGAGGCCGATGACGACGAAGGGGGTCATCTTGGCGGCGAGGAGCCAGAGCGGCCGGATGGGCGTCACCAGCACCTGTTCCAGCGTGCCCACCTCGCGCTCGCGCGAGAGGCCCATGGCGGTGACGATGGTGGTCACGATGACGAGCAGCATCGCGAGGATGCCGGGGACGACGTAGGGCGCGGTCCGGAGGCTCGGGTTGTAGGACACGCGAGGTGTCGCCGCCACCGCCGCCGGCGGCGCGCGGCCCGCCCGATCGAGCCGCTCCCGGAGCATCGTCTGCGCTACCTCCCCGAAGTACCGGGAGACGGCGCCGGAGGCCACGGCGGCGCGGTTGGGATCGGTGCCGTCGATCACCACCTGCACTTCTGCGAGGCGCTCGGCGGCGAGGTCGGCGCCGAAGCGCGGCGGGAGGATCACCGCGGCGGCGGCGTCGCCGGAGTCCATCATTCGCTCCGCCTCCTCCGCGCTCGCCGCCTCCGCGCCGCGCAGGAGCGTCCCGTCCGCGAGCAGGCGGCGCAGGTGGTCGCGCGAGGCGTCGCTGCGGTCGTGATCGGCCACCGCCGTGGGCACGCGATCGACGTCGAAGTCCACCGCGAAGCCGAAGATCACCGTCTGGATGAGGGGCGCGGCGATGAGCATGAACATGATCCGCCGGTCCCGCAGCGTCTGAAGGACCTCCTTGCGGACCGTGGCCGCGTACTGGATGCGGGCGAGGCCCGGCCTCCCCCGCTCTGACGGGGCGCTCACGCCAGCCTCCGCTTGAAGCGCCGGGTGGCGAGCGCCAGGACGAGGAGCCCGATGACCGCCAGCGCGGCGAGGTCGGTCCAGACCTCGGCGAGGCCGTTGCCCTTGAGGAGCGTTCCGCGCAGGCCGTGCACGAGGTAGCGCGCCGGGATGACGCGCGAGAGCATGCGCAGCGGCAGCGGCATGTTCTCGATGGGGAAGACCATGCCGGAGAGCAGGAGCGACGGGATGAGCGAGGAGAGCGCCCCCGCCTGCGTCGCGACCAGCTGGTTCTTGGTGACCACCGAGATGAGGAGCCCCTGCCCCAGCATGCTCACCAGGAACAGGAGGCCGAGGACGAAGATCAGCACCGGGCTGCCGCGCACCGGAACGTCGAAGGCGGTGGTGCCGACCCCGAGCACGAGGAGGAGCTGGAGCATCCCCAGCGCGAGGTACGGGAGCAGCTTGCCGAGGATGATCTCGAGCCGCCCCACCGGCGACGCGAACAGCTGCTCCATGGAGCCGCGCTCCCACTCGCCGGCCACGGTGAGCGCCGTGAGGAGGACGGCGCCGATGGCCATGAGGTAGGCGGCGAGGCCGGGGACGAAGAACACCGCCGAGCGCCCCTCGGGGTTGTAGCGGGTCCAGATGTCCACCTGGAGGGGTGGCTGCCCGACGAACCCCGCCGCCGCGGCCCGCGCCTGGCTCACCGCCCGGACGATGGCGTCGGCCTTGGAGAGGACCTGGTTGGCGCTGACCGGGTCGGCGCCGTCCACGAGGAGCTGCAGCTCGACCCGGTCGCCGCGCGAGAGGTCGCGCTCGTAGTCGCGCGGCACCACCAGGGCGGCCAGCGCCTTCCCGCGCCGGAAGAGGGCGCCGGCTTCCTCGGGTGTCGCGAGCTCGCGCGCCAGCGCGAATTCGCCGGGCTCGACGAAGGCGTTCACCAGCTCGCGCGACGCCCGGGTCCGGTCGGCGTCCGCCACGGCGAGCGGCATCCGGTCGAGGTCGAAGGACACTCCGTAGCCGAAGAGCAGGAGCAGTACCACCGGCATCACCAGCGCCAGGTAGAGGGTGCGTGGGTCCCGCTGGATGTGCAGGACCTCCTTCGCCGACATGGCGCCGACGCGGACGACGAAGCGGCGCAGGCGCTCCTTCACGGCCCCGCCTCCACCGGCGCGGTCTGCGGCCGGCCGACCACCGCCAGGAACACGTCCTCGAGCGAGGGCTCCGCCTCCTCCACCTGGACGTCGGACGCGCCCGCGGCGCCGAGCGCCGCCCGCACCGACGCCGCGTCCCAGCGGTCCGGGCTCACGCGGACGTGCAGCCCCGCGCCGAACGGCTCGGCGGCGGCGACGCCTGGGCGGGCGGCCAGCGCGGCGGCGGCGACGAGGAGGTTCCGGCCGCGGGCCACGAGCACCCGATCCGGGACCCAGGCGCGCTTGAGCGCGGCCGGCGTGTCGAGGGCCACGAGCCGCCCGTCGGCCATGAGGCCGATGCGCCGGCAGTACTCGGCCTCGTCGAGGTAGTGGGTGGTGACGAAGACCGTCGTGCCGGCGGCGGAGAGCTCGCGGATGAGCTTCCAGAACCGGCGGCGGGCTACCGGGTCCACGCCGGCGGTGGGCTCGTCGAGGAAGACGACGCCGGGCCGATGCAGGATGGCGCATCCCAGCGCCAGCCGCTGGCGGATGCCGCCCGGCAGGGAACCCGTGGTGGCGCCCCGGAAGTCCACGAGCCCGGTCAGCTCCAGGATCTCTCCGGCCCGGACCTTCAAGGCGTCGCCCCACAGGCCGTAGGCGCCTCCGAAGAAGAGCAGGTTCTCCCAGACCGGCAGGTCGAGGTAGAGGGAGAACTTCTGGGACATGTAGCCGATCGACGCCTTCACCGACTCGGGGCTCGTGGCCACGTCGTATCCGGCGACGCGCGCCTCGCCGCTCGTCGGCGTGAGGAGCCCGGTGAGCATGCGGATGGTGGTGGACTTCCCGGCGCCGTTCGCACCCAGGTAGCCGAAGATCTCGCCGCGCGAGACCTCGAAGAAGACCCGGTCCACGGCGGTGAAGTCGCCGAAGCGGCGGGTGAGGCCGACGGCCTCGATGCTGGGGCCGTCCGTCACGCCGCCTCCTCGCCGATCCGGGAGACGAAGAGCTCCTCGAAGGACTTCAGCGCGGCGTCGCGCAGCAGCTCTCCCGGCGCCCCCTCGAGCAGCAGCCGGCCCCGGTGGACGAGCCCCACCCGGTCGCACCGCTCCGCCTCGTCCATGTAGGGCGTCGAGACCAGGACCGTCATGCCGCCCTGGACGAATTCGTGCAGCAGCGCCCACAGCTCGCGCCGCGAGACCGGGTCCACGCCGTTCGTGGGCTCGTCGAGGAGCAGGACCCTGGGCTGGTGGAGGAGTGCGCAGGCGAGCGCCAGCTTCTTGTACATGCCGCCCGACAGCGCGTCGGCCCGCCGGTCGAGGAAGCGGTCGAGGCGCGTGATGGACAGGAGCCGCCGGGCGCGCTCCCGGTAGACGGCCCGAGGCAGGACGTAGAGGCGCGAGAAGAAGCGCAGGTTCTCCTGCACCGAGAGGTCGCGGTAGAGGCTGTACTGCTGCGGCATGAGGCCGAGCGACTCGCGCACCGCCGGGCCGCCATCCGCCGGATCGACGCCGAGGACGCGGGCCTCGCCGCCGTCGAGGTCGATGAGGCCGGCGAGCGCGCGGATGGCGGTGGTCTTTCCGGCCCCGTCCGGCCCGACGAGCCCGTACAGCTCCCCCTCCTTCACCGCGAAGGAGAGTCCGGCGAGCGCCTCCACCGCGCCGAAGCGGCGCGTCATGGCGCGGGCCTCGAGCGTCACCTCCATCACCGCTCCGTGCCGGGCAAGCTCACCTGGACGGGCATGCCCGGCCGCAGCTTGCGGTCCGGGTTCGCGAGCCTCACCTCGACCGGGTAGACGAGCCGGTCGCGGTCGCTGCGGGTCTGGATGTTGCGCGGCGTGAACTCCGCCTTCGCCGACACGGTCGAGACGACACCCTCGAACTTCTCGCCGGGCCAGGCGTCGGCGACGACCCAGGCCTTCGCGCCGGGCCGCGCCGCCGAGAGCTCGGCGTTGGGCAGGTAGAAGGTGGCCTTCACCTCGTCGAGTACCACGAGCTTCACGAGGGCCTGGCCCGGCTGGACGAGCTCCCCGGCCTCGTGCGGCAGATCGTTCACCACCGCGTCGCGCGGGGCGCGCATCTCGCACTCGGCGGCGAGGATGCGCGAGCGGGTCACGGCCGCCTCGGCGGCGCGGACCTGGGCCTCGGACGCGACCGCCTGCGCACCGGACGCCCGAATGGCCGCCGCCGCCGCGTTGGCCTGGTCGGCGCTGGCCTGCGCCTGGGCCTCGGCCGCCTCCACCTGCCGCGAGAGCCCTTCGGCGCTGGCCTTCATCTGGTCGCGGCTCTGGAAGGAGACGTCGGAGGTGAGGTTCTCGAGCCTTGCCGACTGCCGGGCCGCCGCGTCCCGCTGGGCGGCGAGCGCCAGGGCCTGTGCCCTCGCCGCGGCCTTGCCCGCGACCGCCGCCTCCTGAGAGCGGCGGGAGGCGTCCACCGACGCGGTGGCCGCCACCGCCTGGGCCTGAGCCTGGGCGAGCCGCGCCTCGGACTCGGCGAGAGCGGCCTTCGGATCGGAGCAGTCGAGCGCGAGCAGGAGGTCGCCCTGCTTCACGGCGTCGCCCTTCTTCACCTTCACCGTCTCGACCCGGGCGCCGACGCGAGAGGAGAGGTCCACGTCCGTCCCCTCGATCTCGCCCGAGCCCCCCGACGGGGCGCTCTGGATCCTCGCCTGGGCCCGGAGGCGGATGGCGAGCAGGCCCCCGAGCACGAGGACGACGGCGACCAGGAGGACGATCATGCGGCGCATGGGCATGGAGCTGCTCCTCGCCCGCGGCAGGGCGGGCCGCGCCATCCCCGTGCGAGCGGCGTGCCGAAGCCGCTCGCGCCCGAGGGCGCGGATTCGCCGCGCGATTCGCTTCCTGCCGCCGCTCGAGCCGGCGCGCGTGTCAGGATTCCCGACGCGGCGTAAGGATCTCCTGACAGCTTCGGGCGCCATGGCCCGCGTCTCCGTGCGAACAGGGCCGTTCTGCTCGGCCCCGGTGCTCCTTCCCGACGGCACCGTCCTTGCTCCCCCGGGTCCCGCGCCCCACGCGCCCCGGGAGAACCCATGGTCATGCTCGCCCTCCTCGCCCTCGCCGTCGCCTCTCCCGCGACCCCGACGCTCGACGCCCCCGTCGAGACGCTGACCCTCGAGCAGGCGCTCGGGGAGCTGGACGCCCGGAACCCGACCCTCGCCCAGGCCCGCAGCCGCGCCGAGGAGGCGCTCGGCGTCGTGAAGCAGGCGGCGGCGCCGCTCCTCCCCACGCTCGCAGCCACGGGAAGCTACACCCGCAACAGCGAGCAGCTGAAGCTCGGGCTGCCGGGCAACCCGCCGGTCACCATGCAGCCCCTCGAGGCCTTCACCGGCGGCGGGTCGCTGCGCGTGCCCCTGGTCGTCCCCGACGCCTGGTTCGGGCTCGGCGCGGCTCGCGACGCCGCCCTCGCGGCCGCCGCCTCCTCCGACGCCACCCGCCTCGCCCTGCGAGCGGCGCTCCTCCAGACCGCCTGGAGCGCGGCCGCGGGCGAGGAGATCGTCGCCGCCTCGCAGCGAGCGGTGGACGCCGCGCGGGAGCAGGTGCGGAGCTCCCGGCGGCAGCTCCAGGCCGGCACCGGCACGAACCTCGCCATCCTCCAGGCGCAGACCGAGGCCACGCGCCGGGAGAGCGACCTCGTCCGGGCGCGCTCCGAGACCGCGCGCGCCGAGCTGGCGCTGGCGGTGCTCCTCGGCCGCACCGGGCCCGTCCGCATCCCGCTCGGCGAGCCCCGGCCGGCTGGGGCCACGGACCTCACCGCCCTTTCGGCCGAGTCGCTGGAGCGGCGACCCGAGATCCGGGCCCAGGCCTCCCTCGTTCGCTCTTCCGAGCGGCAGGCGAGGGCGGCGTGGTGGCGGCTCGCGCCCCAGATCTCGGCGACGGGCCAGGCCTTCGCGGCCGACGTCCCCTATCCGACCGGCAAGAAGGAAGGGTGGCGCGTCAGCGTGGACCTCACCTGGACGCTCTACGACGGCGGCTTCCGCTACGGGAAGGTGCGCCAGGCCGAGGCGGCAGAGGACGGGGCCCGCGCCGCCGAGACCTCGCAGCGGCTCGCCGTCTTGCAGGAGGTGCAGGACGGCGTCCGGGACGTCGAGGTGGCGCGCGAGCGCCTGCGCCTCGGCGACGAGGAGCGGGCCACCGCCGCCGAGGCCGCCGCCTCCGCCAAGCGCGGCTTCGACGCGGGAGTGGCGAGCTCGCTCGACGTCCTCACGGCAAACGATCGTCTCTATCAGACGGAGGTCGCGGTCGCCGACGCGCGGGCCCGCCTGGGCGGGGCACTCGCCGCGCTGGACCGCGCGGTGGGGCGGCTCCCCTGAGGGCGGCGGGCGTGCGCGACGGACCGGGTCGGCGTATGGTGAGGCCTCGCGCGAGCCGCGAGATGCCCACCCCACCGCCCCCGCCCGGCTTCGAGGAGATCCAGCGCCAGGAGCTGTCCGAGCTCTTCGGCCGCATGGTGGGGGCGCGCCTCGTGGCCCTGCCCGTGGTGCTGGGCCTCGGTGCGTGGGCCGCCTTCCTCGAGCCGGGCTTGTGGCGGCGTGGGCTCCTCGCCGCGCTCATCGCCGGGCTCATGTCCTTCTTCGTCGTCGAGCTCCTGCGCTTCCGCCGCCAGGGAATCGGCCGAAACTCCATCCCCGTGAACCTCGGCGTCGGCGTGGTGGGCACGGCCCTCGTCGCCCTCACCACCGGCGGCCTCCAGAGCCCGTTCCTCTACGTCGTGATCCCGCTCGCCATCGTCAGCGGCATCTTCATCGGGCCGCCGCTGCTCTTCCTCTTCGTGGGCTTCCAGGTGGCGGCGGTCCTGGGCTTCGCGCTGCTGGAGGTGTCCGGCGCCATGCAGGGCCTCCACCTGCACGCCTTCAGCGGCGGCGCCGGCTGGACGGCCGCGCATGCCTGGACGGTGGCCTCCATCGTGGCCTTCGTGACCGCGGGCGGCTCGGGTGTGGGCCGCGCCGTCCGCGCCGTCTTCGACGGCATGGTGAAGAAGGCCCTCGCCGCGCAGCAGGAGTCGCTCCGGCTCCACGGCGAGCGGGCCGAGGAGCTGGGGGCGCTCTCCGCCGAGATCGCCCACGAGCTCAAGAACCCGCTCGCGAGCGTGAAGGGGCTCGCCGGCCTCCTCGCGCCCGGCGTCGAAGGCGGAAAGGCCGCCGAGCGGCTCGCGGTGCTGCGGCGCGAGGTGGACCGGATGCAGTCCATCCTCGACGAGTTCCTGAACTTCTCGAGGCCGCTCGTGCCGCTCGCCCTCGGCCGCGTCGACCTCGCGGCGCTCTGCGCGGAGGTGGCCGCGCTCCACGAGGGCATGGCCCAGGAGCGCAGCGTCCTGCTCGAGGTCCGCGGCGCCGGCGCCTCCCGCTGCGATCCGCGCAAGGTGAAGCAGATCCTCGTGAACCTCGTGCAGAACGCGCTCGACGCGAGCCCGCCCGGCAGCGCCGTCGAGGTCGAGGTGGCGGACGGCTCCGGCGGCATGGCGCGCGTCCGCGTGCTCGACCGCGGCCACGGCCTCGACCCGGCGCTCGGCGAGAAGGTGTTCGAGGCCGGCGTCACCACCAAGGCACGCGGCTCGGGCATCGGCCTCACCGTGGCCCGGGCGCTGGCGCGCCAGCACGGCGGCGACCTCGCCCTCTCGGCCCGGTCGGGCGGCGGCTGCGCGGCCGAGCTCAGGCTCCCGGCCGGTGGCGAGGCGACGCCGGTGCCCGGGGAGGCGGCGTGAACCGGCCGCGGGTGCTGGTCGTCGACGACGACGCCGGCGTCCGCTACACGCTGCGCGAGATCCTGGAGACGCAGGGGCTCGAGGTGGCGGAGGCCACCGACGGCGACGAGGCGCTGGAGCGGTTCGAGGCGGCGCCCGCACAGCTCGTCATCACCGACCTCCGCATGCCTCGCGTGGGCGGGATGGAGCTCCTCCGGCGTCTCGCCGCCCGCGCGCCGGCGCCGCGCGTGGTGGTGATCACCGCCCACGGCTCCGAGCGCCAGGCGGTCGAGGCCATGAAGGCCGGCGCCTACGACTACTTCCGCAAGCCCTTCGAGACCGATGAGCTCGTCGCCGTGGTGCAGCGGGCGGTCGAGGCCGTGCGGCTCCGGGCCGAGAACGAGCGGCTCGAGGGCGAGCTGGTGCTCTCGCGGACCATGGTCTTCGCCTCCGCGGCCATGCGCCAGCTCGCGGGACTCGTCGCTCGCGTCGCGCCGCGCGACGTGACCGTGCTCCTCACCGGCGAGAGCGGGACCGGCAAGGAGCGGGTCGCCGAGGCCATCGTGGCGGCGTCGCGCCGCGCCGAGAGGCCCTTCATCCGCTTCAACTGCGCGGCGCTCACTCCCGACCTGGCCGAGGCGGAGCTGTTCGGCCACGCCCGCGGCGCCTTCACCGGCGCGGTGCGGTCGCGCCCCGGCCTCTTCGGCGAGGCCGACGGCGGGACGATCCTGCTCGACGAGGTGGGGGAGCTCGCTCCGTCCACGCAGGGGAAGCTCCTGCGGGCCCTGCAGGAGGGCGAGGTGCGGCCGGTCGGCGAGGAGCGGCCGCGCAAGGTGGACGTGCGCCTCCTCGCCGCGACCCACCGCGATCTTCGAGAGATGGTGGGGCGGGGCGCCTTCCGCGAGGACCTCTACTACCGGCTCGCCGTCGTCCACCTGCGCGTGCCGCCGCTCCGCGATCGGCCCGAGGACGTGCCGGTGCTGGCGCGCCACTTCCTCGCCCGCGCCGCCGATCGCTTCGGGGTGGCGCATCTGCGCGTCCCGGAGGCCCTCTTCTCCATGCTCCTCGCCCATTCGTGGCCCGGCAACGTCCGGGAGCTGGAGAACGCCATCGAGACCCTCGTCGCCTTGTCGGAAGGAGGAGAGCTGGACCTGTCGCACCTCCCCGCGGCCGGCGCGGCGCCTCGCTCCGAGCCCGCGACGATGGCCCTCAGGCCCCGCGTCGAGGCCTACGAGCGCGGGCTCGTCGTGGAGGCGCTCCGCGCCGCGCGCGGCAGCCGCACCGAGGCGGCCCGCGCGCTCGGCATCTCGCGCGTCACCCTTCACGACAAGCTCCGGAAGTACGGGCTCGCGCGGGGCGAGGAGGAGTGACCCTAGTCGAGGACGTCGCTCGCCACGGTGAACTGCACGTCGACGACCACCTCGCCCTTCTTCGCCTTCTTGGTGGGCACGAGCCGCGCCTGGTACGTGCCGTTCACGACGTAACGGCCCGGGAGCTGGGCGTATCGTTCCATGTTCGCAATGGTGAGCGTCACCTCTCCCTTTCCGCGCTCGCCACCCGTAGCGGTGAAGTGCGCTCCGGCGGCGGTGGTGAGGCTCGCCTTTGCCTGGACCAGTGTCTGGGTCGGGTAGGTCTTCAGCTCGAGGGGCCCGCGCACCTCGATGGCGCCGGGCGCAAACGACTTCGTACCCGGCACCTTCGCAGCGGGGGTGACGGCGAAGGAGATCCTGCCCGCGCCGCCCTTGCCCATGGTGATCGTGCAGTCGAAGGCGGCCTGGACCGCGCCCGAGAGCGTTCCCGAGCATCCCGGAGCCTGGGCCCGGGCGGGCGGGGCCGCGAGGAGGATGGCGAGGAATGCGGCGAGCGAGGCGATGCGGGCGTGCATGGTGACCCCTGGGTTCGAGTGTGGGTGTGCTGCGCGAGCATCTATGCCCGGGTACCCGGGTCCGAACATCCGTCAGATGACGCATCCGGAAAAAGTCCATGACGGCAGGGGCTTGCCAAGTCCCCACGACCCAGAGTAGTTGGCTACGGACCGGCCCTCTCGCGTCCCTTCCTCCCTTCCTGACCCAGAGTAGTTGTGCCCCTTGCCCCTGCCAGACCCAGAGTAATCGCGAGCTGCCCGAGACGTTCTGGACTGGACC
>Ga0153915_10001245_pt1 | contig 23481 bp, 20 predicted proteins | sample Opewatmetagenome_2_FD_107003 | JGI IMG/M metagenome (GOLD analysis project Ga0153915, IMG submission 107003) | Freshwater wetland microbial communities from Ohio, USA - Open water 3 Core 3 Depth 3 metaG | ecosystem: Environmental > Aquatic > Freshwater > Wetlands | place: USA: Ohio, Lake Erie...
CGCGTGACGTCCTCGAAGCGGTTGCCTCCGAGGTTCCGGTAGAGGCGGCCGCAGCTCTTCTCGTTCGACTTTCCCCAGTGTGGGATCGAGTTGGTCACGTACAGGTCGGGCAGGCCGTCGCCGTCGTAATCGCCGAAGGCGCACCCCCCGATCATCGTGGGGATCATCTTCAACCGCCGCATGTCCGACGCGATCCGGAACTTGATCCCCGACTCCTTCGTGATGTCCCGGAACACTCCGTCTGCTCCCGATGAGTTCGCCGCCGCCGGGGCGAAGGCCACGAACAGAGCCACGGCCAGAAGGAGGGGGAACGTTCGCTTCACCGGAGACGTCCCGGGTTTCCCCTTTCGTTTCCCGTTTCCCGTTTCCCGTTTCCCGACTGGAGCGCGTCGATGAACTCCTCCGGACCTCCGCGCCGCGTCAGGTACTGCGCCCGGAAGCGGCGGTGCTCCGGATCGTCCGGATACCTCTGCGACGCATCGCCATACCGCGCGTCGTCCATGCCGTGGAAAGGAAGCGGCTCGACGGTCTGGCCGGCGATCGTGTTCTTGTCGGCGTCCTTGTCCCAGCCGTCGAGCGCGAGAACGTAATCGCGGACCCATCCCGCAGGGAGCGGCGGCAGAGCCGTCGCTCCGAATGCGAGGCGCACCGCGTCCCCTCCCTTCATGACGACGTAGCGGTCGTCGGCCGCCGTCAGCAGGTCGCGCACCGGCCCGAATCGCGTGTAGAGGCCCGCCATGTCCGCCCAGCGAGGCGAGGAGTCCGTTTCGTCGTGCACGAAGACCTGGGGCCCTCCGTCGCTCTCCCGCGTCATGCGCGAAAAGCCGCGGAAGAAGAGGTCGGCTGAAACGAGCGGCGCCGCCGTGATCGTCAGCGGCGCCGGCTCCTCATCCACGGTGTAGAAGATCCGATCCCAGGAAATCTCCAGGTTCGTCCGGATGCGCACTCTCGCGTCGCTCCGGTCGAGGACGCCGGAGAGGTCCACCGGCATGGTCTTGGTCTTCCCGGCGGGATAGCCCATCGCGGGAATCCCGGTTTTCCATCCGCCGCGGCCGTCCGGAACTTCAAGAACCGGCCCGAAGGGCTTCGCCGCGCTCCCCTGCGAGAGCGACACGTTGATTGACGTGTCGCTGTAGAAGATCCAGCCCGTCAGGTACAACATCACTTTTCGGCCGCGCCGGGCCTCGGGCAGCTCGAGCGTCAGCTCGTGCGGGGCGACGATCCCCTGATAGCGCGTCGGTGCGAAGCCGCGCAGGTAGATCCCGTCGGCGCTCGCAATCTCGCTTGTGCGGTCACGACCGGCCCCGTCTGTCGCGCGGGGTGTGAAGGAACGAGACACCGTGAAGAGGGCCTTCTCGGGGAATGGAGGAGCGACCATCTTTTCGTTGGCGACGACCTCGACGCCGGCCGGATGGTCCACGGCGCGAAGCTCGGCGAGATCGAAATAAGCCGTTTCCCAGAGCTCCTCGGTGAAGTCGAGAAGGAGCCGGCCTCCCGACGGGCGCAGCCTCTCCCCCGGCACAATGAGCCATTCCCGCGTATCCGCGGGCGCCTGGTGGACCCCGTCGTAGAGGAGTCCCGCGGGGCTCCGCCCGAGAACGTCGGTGATGAAGTTCCAGCCCGCGCCGTCGTAGGCATACAGGAAAGGACAGGATCCCTTCAACTGCTGGACTTCACGCACCAGCGTCCTGGCCGGCGGCGCGAGGGTGTTCTGGGGAACGCCGTTGGTCCAGACGACGCGCAGGACGTCGGCCTTGCGCATCGCGCCGAGCCCCAGGTGCGTAACCGGCCGCGACACCATGCGCAGCGAGTAAAGCTGCCCGGCCTTCACCTCGACCTCCGAGCCGTAGCCGAAGCGGTTGACCTTGGCGGAGCCCGCCGGCAGGCCCTCGAGCGCGACGTCCAGCCAGCCGTTGGCGTTTCCCCCCTGGTTTTCGAAGAGCGCCGCGCCGCCCTCCGCCGTGATGAGCACGAGATCGAGGTCGCCGTCGCCGTCGAAGTCCACGGCCTCGGCGTCCAGGGCCGGAGGAAACGCGGTTTCGACCTTCGAGAACGTGCCCGAACCGTCGTTGCGGAAGAGCGCCGAGCCCCGCGGTCCCGCAAGAAAGAGGTCGAGGTGTCCGTCGTTGTCGAAATCGAAGAGAAGCGGCGTCCCTCCCGCCGGGAGCTCCACGGCCGGGAGGAACGTTCCGTCCCCCCGGTTCAACGCGATCCATGCGCGGCTCTCGCTCGTCCAGACGAGGTCCGGGCGTCCGTCGGCGTTCAGGTCGCCGGCTGCGGCGGCGAGGAACGACCCGCTCCGCGGCAGGCCGGCGGTCTTTTCGGCAAGGCGCCCGCCGCGCAGGTTGTCCAAGAGGAGGAGCCCGCCGCCGCTTCCCGCCAGGACGAGGTCCGGATCGCCGTCCCGGTCGAAATCCGCAGCCGCGGCCCATCGCGACGCAACGCCCGCAGGGAGAGCGGAGGCGGTGACGTCGCTCCACGTTCCGTCGAGATTGTTGCGCAGCAGCCGGTCTCCCGCCTTCGAAGAGACATAGAGGTCGAGATCACCGTCGTTGTCGTAGTCGACGGGCAGGATGCGCTCGCCGGAAGCGATCGGCGTCTTCCGGAAGCCCTCCTTTCCCGCCACCCAGAGGGCGCCGGGCGCCACAAGATCGAGGTTGCCGGAGTTGGTCACGTCCGCCACCTCGAGAGCGCGCGCGGCCGACCCCGGCAGCGGCGTCCCGGCCCGGTAGCCGTCACGGGCCGCGGCGACGAGTAGTCCGTGTTCTCCCGCGAAGGCGAGGTCGCGTCCCACCTTTCCGGCCGTCCGGACGGCGGCGAGGCCCTTCAACGCGGCAAGAGCCGGAACCCTTCTCTCGGTGAACCTGACCGGAATGGGACGGGGGCGCGAGCGGACGCGCGCGGCGAGCTCGGAGGACCAGTCCTCGAGCGGCATGCCGAGAACCCCCGGCTCGACATCGCGGCGGGCCTGCTGATACCGCGGCGCCGCCCGCAGGAGGTTCTCGACGACGCGGTATTTGATCGAGGCGCCGGCCGCGTCGCCCGAGGCGAGGGCAGCCCGGGCGTCGGACAGATACTTTTGGAGCTTCGCGTCACCTCCCTCGATCGCGCGTCCCATCCGGTCGCAGGCCGAGAGAGCCGCCGCCCTGTCCCCTTCTTCTCGCCGGTTCTCGCAGAGGCGCGCGAGCAGGAAGAGATTCGCGGGCGATTGCTCGAGCGCCGCTTCGACGTTGCGGATGGCGCGGGACCGGCCGCCAGGAGCCGCCGCGGAGAGCCTCGCCGCGCTCCAGCGTGAGGGAAGGTCCTTCGCGTTGATGGCCGCCGCCTTTTCGAAGCCTTCGAGAGCACCGGTTGCGTCGCCGGCGAGCTCGAGCCGGGTCGCTTCGAGCGCGAGCACGCGCCCATCCCCGGGCGTGAGCCGGAGTGCCTCCGCCAGAAGCTTCTGCGCCTCCGGCAGAGCCTTGCTCCGCATCGCCGCGACGGCCCCGTCCGCCCAACCCAGAGGCTCTCCGGGCGCGAGCTTTCGCACCGCCTCGAAGCGCTTCCTCGCTTCCCCCGCGTCCCCCTCCTCGAGCGCCGCCAGCCCCAGGTTCTTCTCCGCCTCCAGCCGCGACAGCTCCTCGGCCGAAGGACCCCGGGGAGCCGCGGAGAGAGATGTCAGAAGGAAGATGAGCGCGGCGAAAGGAGGCATCCGGCGCGGATGATAACCAAAGCAGCCCCAAGAGCTTCGGAGACCGCCTCTCCAGTGGGCGCCCGGTGGACGGCGCACAACGCCGAGGGGCTTGCGGTTCTGACTATCTCGCGCCCAGGGCTCGTCGGAAGGCGGCCAGCGCCTCCTGGTCGAAGAGGCAGAAGACGATCCTGCGGACACGGCGCGCGTGCGCCGCGAAGCGGCGGGCCTCCGCGAAAGAGATCTCGGCGGCGCGCTCGAGCGGGAAGCCATAAACGCCGGTCGAGATCGCCGGCAGCGCGACCGATTCCGCACCGATCTCCTCCGATCGGGCGAGCGCCGAGGCGACGGCGGAGGCCAGGAGCTTTTATTCGCCCGCTCCGCCGCCCCGCCAGACCGGCCCGACCGCGTGGATGACCCACCTCGCTGGAAGTCTTCCTCCTCCCGTCACGACCGCGGAGCCGGTCCCGCAGTGTCCGATCCGGTTGCACTCCTCCTGGATCGCCGGCCCTCCCCTCCTCGCGATCGCTCCAGCCACTCCCGCGCCCAGCTGCAGATGCTCGTTGGCGGCGTTGACGATGGCGTCCACGTCGAGGGCGGTGATGTCGCCTCGAGCGAGTTGGATCTCGGCGCTCATGACTGAGGACTGAGGACCGGGGACTGCGGACTCGGGCGGCTGATACCTTCCTCCCGCCGAGCAGCGCGGCCAGGTCCCATTGAGTCCTCGGTCCTCGGTCTTAGGTCCCCGAACTGAGCTACGCTCCCAGCTGGCGGCCGATTTCATCGGCGATGCGCAGGTACGCCGCGGTGACGGCGGACCCGGGCTCGGCGGCGACGATGGGCTGGCCGGCGTCGCCGCCGATGGCGACTTTCGGGTCGAGCGGGATTTCCCCCAGGAACGGGACCTTCAACTGGTCGGCGGTCCTGCGGCCGCCGCCATGCTTGAAGATCTCCTCGCGGTGGCCGCACTGAGGGCAAACGTAGTAGGACATGTTCTCGACGATCCCGAGCACCGGCACGTTGACCTTCTGGAACATCGCCAGGCCCTTGCGCGCGTCGATCAAAGAGACGTCCTGGGGTGTCGTCACGATGACGGCGCCCGAGAGATGGATCTTCTGCGTCAGGGTCAACTGGGCGTCGCCCGTCCCCGGAGGCAGGTCGATCAGGAGGAAGTCGAGCCGCCCCCAGTCCACGTCCTGCAGGAACTGCTCGACCGCCTTCATGACCATCGGGCCGCGCCAGATGACGGGCTGGTCCACGTCCATGAGAAAACCGAGCGACATCACCTTCACGCCGTAGCGCTCGATCGGCACGATCTGGTTCGCCTCGTTGATGAAGGGTTTCTCGGCGATCCCCATCATCATCTGCTGCGAGGGGCCGTAGATGTCCGAGTCCATGAGCCCCACGCGATGTCCGACGCGCTGGAGGGCCAGCGCCAGATTGGCCGCGACCGTGGACTTGCCGACCCCACCCTTTCCGGACGCGACGGCAATCTTGAAACGGACCTCCGGCAGGATATTGGCCTGTGGCGGCGGCACGCCGACGGCCCCGCGAGGGGGCGGCGGGCCCGGCGGCTGGGCCTCCATCCGAATCGTCACGGCGTGGACGCCGGGGACCGACCGAAGCTTCTCCGTCGCGTCCCTCTTGATCTCCTCGGCAGCGCGCGGCGAATCCGTCGTGATCTCGAGCCGGAAGGAGACGTTGCCTCCGCCGACGGCGAGGTCCTTGACGAAACCGAAGGAGACGATGTCCCGGGTCAGTCCCGGGAACCGGACCGTCCGGAGCACGTCCAGGACCTTCTCTTCGGTCAGCTCCGTCGTCGCGCCCATCTCGATCGCAAAATATCAGAAACTGACTCATTGATTCATTGAGTCAATGAGCCATTGGGTCATTGACCGGAGCAGGCGACCAACGAACCAATGATTCAATGGCTCAATGAGTCAATTCTCCGGCCGCTTCCGCGCGCAGCGCGGCGATCGCTTCCCTCGCGGCGCGCGTGACGCTCTCGCGATCGCGAACGGACCGGCCGGCGACCGGGATCGGCTCTCCGATCGCGAGCGCGACGCGGCCGGGCGTCACGGCGAGCGTCCCTCGCGGCAGCGCGGCGCGGGTCCCCGCGACCCCGACAGGCAGGAGCGGAAACCCCGAGCGCAGGGCGAGCAGGGCCGCCCCCGGCTTGAACGGGAGCAGGTCCTCCGAGCGGGAGCGCGTCTCCTCGGGAAAGATCAGCACCGACCGCCCCGCCTTCAGGAGCTTCAAAGCAGCCTCCACCGTGGCCGCGCCGCGGGAGCGGACTCCTCTATCTACCGGCACGAAGCCGGCCGCGCGGATGGACCAGCCCAGAACGGGGACGCGGAAGACGCTTCTCTTGGCGAGCAAACGCACCGGCAGCGGCAGGCTCGAGAGCAGGACCAGGATGTCGGCGTAACTCTCGTGGTTGGACACGACGATCCAGCCGCGCCCGCTGTGGAGTCGCTCCCGGTGCAGCACGCGCACGGGGATGCCCGAGAAGAAGAGAATCGTCCGCGCCCAGCCGCGGGCGAAGTGCAGAAACCAGTCTCCACGCGGCGGAATGTAGGCCGCGACGATCGCCGGCAGCCCGAAGAGAACGGTCGCCAGGATGATCCCCATCCAGACCGCGGCCGAACGAATCGCGCGCAGGACGTTCAAGTCTCCACCCGTCCGACATTTACACGAAACCAAACTCAACATACAATCGGGCACTCCTCATGAGCGCCCCTCAAGGCCAATTCACCGGCCCTCAGCCGTCGGCGACCGCCATCTTCTACCGGAACATCCGCTGGCTCCGGTTCGTGGACCGCTTCGGCCGCAAGGGCTCGGCGGCAATGGATTACCTCGGGGGACTGGCGGAGCTGGCGTGGGAGACGATCCGCGCGTGCGTCAGTCGTCCCTTCTACGCCTCGGAGGTCATGACCCAGCTGGACGAAATTGGGGTCAAGTCGCTCTCGATCACGGGCATCACGGCCTTCTCGACGGGCATGGTGCTGGCCCTTCAAACCGCCTACGCTCTGGCCGCGTTCGGCGGAAAGATGTTCGTGGGTCGGGTCGTGGCGCTCTCGCTGCTGCGGGAGCTCGGCCCCGTGCTGACCGCGCTCATGGTCGGAGGCCGCGTGGGCTCCGGGATCACGGCGGAGCTGGGCTCCATGAAGGTGACCGAACAGGTGGACGCCCTGCGCTCCATGGCGATCTCGCCCGTCCGGCGCCTCGTCGTGCCGCGCGTGCTCGCGACGGTTCTGATGCTGCCGGTGCTGACGGCCCTGGCCGACGTGCTCGGCATCCTCGGCGGCTTGCTCATCGCGGTCGTGGAGCTCCAGATGACGGCGCAGGACTACCTGACGAGCATCTGGAACCAGCTCGCGATCTCGGACATCATGAGCGGCTTGTCCAAGACATTCTTCTTCGGATTCGAGATCGCGGTCATCGGTTGCTTCAACGGGATGCGGGTCGAGGGCGGGGCCTCCGCCGTCGGCGTCGCCACGACGCGGACGGTCGTGCTTGCGTCGATCTGCGTGCTCGTGTCCGACTTCTTCCTGACGAAGCTCTTCCTGGCGCTCTGAACCATGGCCGCCTTCGATCCGAACATTCCCCTGGGCGCGCGGCCGGCGCCGCCCCGAGAGACGATCGTCGAGTTCGAGAACGTCACGAAGAGGTACAGCGGCAAGGAGATTCTCGCCGGCGTCAACCTGCAGATCCGCCGGGGCGAGATCCTCTGCGTCCTGGGGCCGTCAGGCACCGGCAAGAGCGTGACGCTGCGGCACATCAACGGCCTGACCCACCCCGACGAGGGCGACGTGAGGGTCTTCGGCGAGTCGGTCGTCGGGCTCTCGGAGGAAGAACTTTCGCCCATCCGCCGCCGGCTCGCGATGCTGTTCCAGGGAGGGGCGCTCTTCGATTCGATGACCGTCGAGGAGAACGTCGCGTTCCCCCTCCAGGAGCACACCACAAAGTCCCCTCGCGAGATCGCCGAGACCGTGGCCGAGAAGCTCTCGATGGTGGGACTCCCGGGCACCCAGCGCAAGATGCCCTCCGAGCTGTCGGGCGGGATGCGCAAGCGCGTGGCCCTCGCGCGATCGATCGCTCTCGAGCCCGAGATCATCCTCTACGACGAGCCGACGACCGGGCTCGACCCGCTGACCTCCGAGAAGATCGGCCACCTGATCGTGGACATCAACAAACGCATCCGCACGACCTCGGTCGTCGTCACGCACGATATCGTCATGGCCCGCACGGTCTCCGATCGCCTGGCCTTTCTGCACCAGGGACGCTTCCAGTTCATCGGGACCTTTTCCGAAGCCTCCCGGGGAGGGCACCCGGTGCTGATGGAATACTTCCGCTCCATGGGGTTCCCCTGCGGCACCGGCCTCGTCCAGACCGTGAAGGACCTCTGAGAATCAAGGAGATTTCATGACCCGTCTCCCGTCTCCCGTCTCCCGTCTCCCGCGCGACCGGAGGAAGCGGTAATGCCCGGCGAGTTCCAGGTCGGGAAACGTTTCCGCGTCGGCGTCGTGGTCCTGATCGCGCTCCTCGCGGTCATGCTCGGCATCTTCATGGTTGGACAGCGGGCCAATCTCTTCCGCAAGAAGTTCCCTTACGAGACCCGCTTCGACTCCGCTTCCGGCCTCGTGTCCGGCAACCCGGTGCGATTGAACGGCGTGACCGTCGGCAACGTGCTCGAGGTCATCCTCTCGCCCGACCCGGCCGACCGCACGGTGCGCGTCGTGTACGACGTGGATCGCCGGGCGGCTCCGCGCCTCCGGAAGGGAACGCGCGCGTCGATCAAGACGATCGGCCTTCTCGGGGACAAGTACATCGAGCTCTCCGGGGGCACGGCCGAGGAGCCCGAGATCGAGATCGGCGGCACGATCCCGCCGGCGCCCGGCGCGGGGATCGAGAAGCTGCTCGAAGGGGGAGGTGATCTCGTCGTCGACCTTTCCGCGATCGCGCGGTCCTTGAAGAACATCCTCGGCCGGACCGAGCAGGGGAAAGGATTCCTCGGGGCGATCACGACCGACAGCGAGGAGAGCGCGCGCCTCGGAAACAATCTGAACGCGACGCTCACCTCCTTGAACTCGATTCTGCGGAAGGTCGAGAGCGGCCACAGCCTGGCCGGCAAGCTCCTGAGTGACGAGAAGTACGGCCGTGAGACGGGGGATGCCCTCAGGGAGGCTATTCGTTCCGTCCAGAACGTCTTCGGCAAGATCGACGAAGGATTGCGCAGCAACACCGGGATGATCGCGGCTCTTCTCGCCGACCCGGAAGGGAAGAAGAAGCTCTACACGTTCCTGGACAACCTGACGACCGCCGCGGGCTCGCTGGCCACGACGGTCCAGCGGCTCGAGAAGGACAACGGGGCCCTGGCGATCCTGCTGCGCGACGAGAAGTTCGGGAAGGAGTTCACGCAGAACCTCCTGGGATTGAGCAGGAGCCTCGATTCGATCGGTCGCAAGCTCGATTCGGGCCAGGGGACGGCCGGCAAGCTCATCAACGACCCGGCCATCTTCGACGCGGCCAACCACGTCGTCGTCGGGATCGACGAGTCCACCCTGCTGCGCTGGCTGATCCGGAACCGCCAGAGGGCCGGCATCCGGAAGGAGTACGACGAGACCGTGCGCAAGCACGGAAACGCGGCCGGGGCCCCCTCCCCCCCTCCCGGGAGCCGCCCGACGCCTCATCCGTGAGGCTGCTCATCACGGGTGGCGCGGGCTTCATCGGCTCGCACCTGGCGGACCGGCGCCTCGAGCGGGGCGATCGGGTCGTCGTGCTCGACGACTTCAACGACGCCTACGACCCGGCGCGCAAGAGAAGGAACGTCGCGCCGCATGCCGGCAAACCGGGTTACCGGCTGGTCGAGGGGGACATCCGGGACCGGGCGCTTCTGGCGCGGCTCTTCGCGGAGGAGCCCTTCGACGCGGTGATCCATCTGGCGGCGCGGGCGGGCGTGCGGCCGTCGCTCGAGCAGCCGGTCCTCTACGAGGAAGTCAACGTCGTCGGGACTCTGTGCCTGCTCGAAGCCGCGGTCGCTCGGGGCAAGCCGCGCTTCCTGTTCGCTTCTTCCTCTTCGGTGTACGGTGTGAACTCCAAGCTTCCCTTCTCCGAGGAGGACCCGATCGAGCGGCCGATCTCTCCCTATGCGGCCACCAAGAGAGGCGCGGAGCTGCATGTCTTCGCGTTTCACCACGTCCACGGGCTGAACGCCGTGTGCCTGCGCTTCTTCACCGTCTATGGCCCCCGGCAGCGTCCCGAGATGGCGATCGCCCGGTTCATCCGGTGCCTGGAAGAAGGCCGCCCGGTCCCGTTCTTCGGTGACGGCGGCTCGCGCCGGGACTACACCTACATCGACGACATCGCCGACGGCGTCGAAGCGGCGCTTTCCCTCCCCTTCGCGTTCGAGATCATCAACCTCGGGGGCGCGCACCCCGTCTCGCTCTCCGATCTCGTGAGGGCGCTCGAGGCCGCCACGGGCAGGACGGCGGTCCTCGACCGGCAGCCCGACCAGCCCGGTGATGTCCCGGTGACCTACGCCTCCGTCGAGAAGGCCGAGAGGCTGCTCGGGTTTCGCGCACGCGTGCCGCTCGCCGAGGGCCTCAGAAGAAGCGTCGAGTGGTACAGGAAGGAAGCGAGAGAACCGTGACATCTCGATCCAGGATCCAAAAACCAGAATCCAGAATCGGCAGGCCATGAACATCTGCATGGTGGGCACCGGGTACGTGGGGCTCGTGACGGGGGCCGGGCTGGCCGACCTCGGCATGGACGTCATCTGCGTGGACAAGGACGAAGCGAAGATCGACGCTTTGGCAAAAGGGATCATCCCCATCTACGAGCCGGGGCTGGAGGAGCTCGTGGCCCGCAACGAGCGGAAAGGGCGCCTGCGCTTCACGACGGATCTGAAGGCGGGAATCGAGAACGCCCTCGTCATCTTCATCGCGGTCGGCACGCCGCCGAAATCCGGCGGCGCCCCCGACCTCACATTCGTGCGCCAGGTCGCCGAGGCGGTCGCCGAGCACATGAATGGCTACAAGGTCGTCGTGACGAAGTCCACGGTTCCGATCGGCACGGGAAACACGATCGCGGACATCCTCCGCACTGGAAATGGCCGGTTCGAGTTTTCGATCGTCTCGAACCCGGAGTTCCTGAGAGAGGGCTCCGCGGTCAACGACTTCCTCCAACCCGACCGGATCGTGATCGGCGCCTCCGACGCCCGGGCGATCGAGATCATGAAAGAGATCTACAAACCCCTCTTCCTGCGCGAGACCCCGTTCGTGATCACCGACGTCGCCTCGGCCGAGCTCATCAAGTACGCCTCGAACGGATTCCTCGCCGTCAAGATCTCCTTCATCAACGAGATCGCGCACCTCTGCGAGCTCATGGGCGCCGACGTCGAGGACGTCGCGACCGGGATGGGCCTCGATCCTCGAATCGGCCCGCGATTCCTGCTGCCCGGCCCCGGATTCGGCGGCTCCTGCTTCCCGAAGGACACCTGGGCCGCGGCCGACATCGCCCGCAATCTCGGCACGACGTTCGAGTTGATCGAGGCGACGATCCGCGTCAACGCCCGGACGAAGGCCCGCATGCTCGACAAGATCGAGGCCGCGGCCGGGCCGCTGGCGGGCAAGACCGCGGCGGTCCTCGGGCTCTCTTTCAAGCCCGAGACCGACGATATCCGGGAATCGCCGGCCCTGGCCGTCGTCTCGGGCCTGCTCGGAGCGGGAGCGCACGTGCGCGCCTTCGACCCGGCGGCCATGGAGAACACGAAGGCGGTCCTTCCCAGCCTCCATTACGCCGCCGACGCGTACGATTGCGCGACGGGGGCGGACTTCATCGTCCTCGCCACGGAATGGAACGAGTTCCGCGCCCTGGACCTCTCGAAGCTCGCCCGGGCCGTTCGCTCGAAGACGATGATCGACCTTCGCAACGTCTACAACTCCCGCGAGCTGCGGGCGGCCGGGTGGGACTACACCGGCGTGGGACGCCCATGAAGGACGGGACGCGGGACTCGGGACGCGGGACGCGGACCCCCTCGGGCAGACTCGTCGAGTTCCGAGTCCCTGTTCCTGAGTCCCGAGGGCGCGCATAGATGCGTGTCCTGGTCACGGGGGGCGCGGGGTTCCTCGGGAGCCACCTCTGCGACCGGCTGCTCGCGGAAGGGCACGAGGTCCTGGCAATGGACAACCTGATCACGGGCAACCTCCGCAACATCGCCCACCTCGAGAGGGCTCGCCGCTTTCACTTCGTCCGCCATGACGTAACGCAGTTCATCACCGTGGAGGGGACGCTCGACGCGGTCCTGCATTTTGCTTCCCCCGCCTCCCCGATCGACTATCTCGAGCTGCCAATCCAGACGCTCAAAGTCGGCTCTCTCGGCACCCACAACGCGCTCGGCCTCGCCATGGCGAAGAAGGCCCGCTTCCTGCTGGCCTCCACGTCGGAAGTCTACGGAGACCCGCTCGTCCACCCTCAGCCCGAGACCTACTGGGGCAACGTCAATCCGATCGGCCCGCGCGGCGTGTACGACGAGGCCAAGCGCTTCGCCGAGGCGATGACGATGGCCTACCACCGCGCCCACGGAGTGGACACGCGCATCGTGCGGATCTTCAACACGTACGGGGAGAGGATGCGCCCGCGGGACGGGCGGGTGGTGCCCGCCCTCATCTGCCAGGCGCTCGCTGACGAGCCGCTGACCGTCTTCGGGGACGGTTCGCAGACGCGGTCCTTCTGCTACGTCTCGGACCTGATCGAAGGAATTTACAGGCTGCTGCTCTCGAGCGAGGCGGATCCGGTCAATATCGGCAATCCGAGCGAGCTCTCGGTGCTCGACTTCGCGCGCACGATCCAGAAGCTGACCGGCACGCGGAGCTCGATCGCCTTCAAGCCCCTCCCCGTGGACGACCCCCGGGTCCGCCAGCCGGACATCAGCCGCGCCCGAGCGCTCCTGGGCTGGGAACCAAGAGTGCCACTCGAGCAGGGGCTGCTGAGGACGATCGAGTACTTCCGCACCCTGGGAAGCTCTCAGCCGTCGGCTCTCGGCTCTCAGCCAGGCACCCACCCTGTTCCTCCGAAAGCTGACAGCTGACAGCCGACAGCTAGGGCGCGTCAGCGCCGTCGTTGCCGATGGCCTCGACCGGGCAACTGTCCATCGCCTCCTGGCACAACGCCTCCTCGTCGGCGTTCGACGGCTGTCGGTAAACGTAGGAGTAGGGATTGTCTTCGTGTCGCTGGAAGTTGTTCGGAGCGGTCACACGGCATACGTCGCAGTCGATGCACTGCGCATCCACGTAGTATTTTCCCGCGGCGTTCTCGGGAAGGCGGTCGCCGGGATTGGCCATGAGAGAAAGGTATCAGGGTGATGGCCGCCGGTGGTAGAAGCGAGGCGCGCCACGGCGCTTTAGGCGGAAATTAGGGGCCGCGCTCCTTCCGGACGATCCTCGTTAGACTCTCCGCGTGCTCCGTTCCCTTTCACTGGTTCTTGCCGCTTCCCTCACGCTCTCGTGCCACGAGAGAGCTTTACCGGTGGCCGACGGGCGGACGGGCGATCTCGCCGCGGGACAAAGGATCTTCGAGCGCAAGTGCGCTTCCTGCCACAACGTGAACGGCGACGGCAAGACGGTGACGGGCCGCCGTTTCCGGTACGCGAACCTGATCGATGGGGTCTGGCGCTCCGATGGGAGCCCGGAGGCGATCGAACGGCAGATCCGCCTGGGGCACGATCCCATGCCGAAGTTCCAGGGTAAGCTGACCGACGAGGAGATCCGGCAGACGGTGGTGTACGTTCTCGAGCTGTCCCGTTCGGGAGACGGGAGGCGATGAGCCGTCGCATCCCGCTCTTTCCGCTGCCGGGGGTCGTCCTGCTTCCAGGGACCCTTCTCCCACTGCACATCTTCGAGCCGCGTTACCGCGCGATGGTCGCCGACGCGCTCGCCGGCGAAAGGACCATCGGAATGGCGATGCTCAGGCCCGGCCGGGAATCCGCTCCAGACGTGCCCGGGGTCCATACGATCGGGGGCGCCGGAGTGATCATCGAGTCCGAGGAGCTCGCCGACGGCCGCTACAACATCCTGCTCGAAGGGCGGTTTCGCTACCGCATCCTGCGCGAGGATGCAGCGGCGACTCCGTACCGCACGGCAAGCGTTGACGAGCTCGCCTCGATTCCCTTCCGAAGCCCCGGCGAGGAGGCGCGTGTCTCCGAATCCGCTCGGGACCTCTATGAAAGGATCCGCGGCCAGCTCGACCTGCCACCCGTGCCGGAAGGCCCGCTCCCCTCCGAGCGCCTCGCCTCCGAGATTGCCCTCCGGCTCCGCTACACGCCCGAGGAGCTGCAGGCCCTCCTCGAGACCGACTCGATCTCGGCTCGCTTTGGGCGCCTGATCGGCCGCCTCGTCGAATGGGAGCGGAGGATCCGGTTCCTCGCGCCCTTCCGCCCCGACGACCTGGACGTCACCAGAAACTAGCCACCAGGACGGGACGCGTTCAAGGCTCGGTCGTGCGCCCAGCTCTTGATCGCCTTGATCTGGTCCTCCATCGTGACGGAGAGAGGGACGGTGGAGGAAATCACGCGATGAAGATCGTCCTCCGTCAGCGTCCGTTTCTCCGCATAAGCGTCCACGACAGAGGCGATCACGACCTGCTCGATCTCCGCGCCGTTCCACCCCTTCGTGGCCTTGGCCAGGAAGACGAGGTCGAAGCGCCCCGGATCGCAACGGTTCTTCTTCAGGTGAATCGCGAAGATTTGCTTGCGCTCTTCCTCGTTGGGCAGGTCTACGAAGAAGACCTGGTCGAAACGGCCTTTGCGGATCACCTCGGCCGGCAGAAGCTGGATGCGGTTGGCGGTCGCGGCGACGAAGACGAGAGCGTTCTTTTCCTGCATCCAGGTCAGGAACCCGGAGAAGATGCGGGACATCGAAGCGTCCCCTCCCTCCCGGTAGCCTCCCACCCCCATCTCGATCTCGTCGATCCAGAGCACCGCGGGCGAGACGGACTCGACCGACCGCAGCGCGCGCAGGAACGTGGCCTCCGGGTTCGGCGTGCCGAAGACCGCGTTCATGTCGAGCCGGAAGAGCGGGAGGTTCCAGAGCGTGGAGATCGTCTTGACGGCGAGGCTCTTGCCGCAGCCCGAGACCCCCATGAGGAGAATCCCCCTCGGGATCGGGATTCCGGCGTCGAGCGCTTCCCTCGAGAAGAGCGACCGGCGCTTCTTCAGCCAGTTCTTCAGCGTATCGTAGCCGCCGATGTCGTCGATCGAGAAGCGGGGGGACACGAACTCCAGCACCCCCTCCTTCTTCGACATCTGTTCCTTCTCCGCCAGCACCTCCAGATACGCGGACTCGTCGAAGGACTGTCGCTGGGCGAACACCTTCGAGAGAAGGTGCCCGATCTCGTCCGCGGTCAACCCGCGCATGGCGAGCGACAGCCGGCGCACGGCGGTTTCGTCGAGGACGGCGCCGGGCCGCCGGCGCATCACGCCTTCGATGATCCGCCCGATCTCGGCGTCATCGGGAAGCTCGTACTCGACGACGTAGATCTCCTTCTTCGCCTCTTCGGGGATCGCGAGGATCGGCGAGACCAGCAGGACATGGCGGCCGCGGTCCTTCAGCCCGCGGTACAGGTCGCGCAGGCGGCGCACGATTTCCGGTCTCCCGTCGGGCGAGGTCGGGAAGTCCTTCAGGAGGTAGAAGCCCTTCCCCTGGGCCTGGAGGATCGCTTCGAGAGCCTTCAAGGGGTCGCGGGTGTCGGGAACCGGCACCCCGTCCACGACGAGGCCGTCCACGACAGACCAGATGCCGCAGGGCGCAGGAGAGCCGAAGAACGTCTTGGCCAGGTGTTGCGCCAGGCGCTCGACCCGGGCTTCCTCCCAGGTCTGCACGTAGAGAATGGGGTGGCCTCCAAGCAGGGCGCGCCGGATCCGATCGGTCGCCTTGGGAGGCGCCGCAACCGCCGGTGCCAGACTGCTCATTTGCGACAATTGTAACGCCGGAGGAGGAGGTTCGGAGGCCCGAGTTCTGAGATCGGAGCTCCGGGCAACGGGACTCTCCGCCGGAGTCGTTCGAACGGCCTCTCATGCCGCGCGACTCACGATTCACGACTTCTCTTACAATCACCTCGATGGCCAACCCTGAACACCTGGCGTTGTTGCTCTCGGCGGAGTGGAACGCCTGGCGCGGCCGCAACGCCAATGTCACGCCGGACCTGACCGGAGCGGATCTCTCCGGACGGGACCTCTCGGGCAAGGACCTGAAGCGCGCGGACCTCTCGCGCGCCAATCTGACCGACTCTTCGCTGGCGGCGGCGGACCTGTCGCGGGCCATGCTGCCCGAGGCCTGCTTCGGCCGAGTTTCGGCGCCCGGAGCGATTTTCGACAACTGCGTGCTCGATCTCCTCGACTTCTCCAAAGCCTTCCTGACGGGCGCGCGCTTTCGGTCGGCGTCGCTCCAGGGTTGCTCGCTCGTTGCCGCGAATCTCGCCGGGGCCGATCTCACCCGGGCGCGGCTGGACGGCTCCAACCTCTCCGAGGCGAATCTCGCCGGGGCTACTGTTTCCGAGGTCAGCTTCCGCGGCGTCCGGACGAGCGGCACGCACTTCGACGGAGCGGACCTCTCGCGTTGCATCTTCGAAGGCGTGAGGCTCGCCGGCGGCTCGTTCCCGAACGCGAACTTCGAGGGAGCGAACCTGAAGAGCGCCGACCTGACCGGCGCGGATCTGCGGCGGGCGAAGTTCAACCGTGCGGTCCTGCGCCAGGTCGCCCTGAACGCGGCCAATTGCGAGGGGGCCGACTTCACGGAGGCCGACATGGAGATGGTCCTGGCGGTCGAGACGAACTTCACGGACGCGGACTTCGACCGGGCCCGGGTCCGCAAGGCGGACTTGAGGAAAGCCATCTTCCTCGACGCCTTCGGCCAGGACGTCAGTTTCGCAGACTCGAAGCTGACGGAGGTGGACCTGCGCTCCGCCCGGTTCGAGAGCGCCAACTTCCACGGGGCGGACCTGTCCAAGGCCATCCTCTCGCGGACCAATCTCAAGCCCTACTCCTTCGTCGGCGCGAAGTTCGCCGGCTGCGACGTCTCGGAAGCCCAGGCGCAGGAGGTCAACTTCTCCCGCGCGGACCTCTCGTTCGGCAATTTTCGGCTGGCGAACCTGAAGCGCGCGAACCTGTCGGGCTGCCGGGCCTTCGACACGGACCTCTCCGGGACGCTCCTCGTCGGGACGAACTTCACCGACGCTTCCCTCGAGGAAGCGGACCTTCGCTTCGCGCGCGCGATCGGAGCGGACTTCACGCGGGCGCGGCTGAAGGGAGCCGACCTGGCCAACGCCGACCTCTCGGAGGCGAAATTCAAGAAGACGAAGATCTGGGGCGTGACCGCGAACCGCGTCAAGGCGCCGGCGGGTATCGGCATCCTCCTCTCGATCTCGACAGCGTTCTCGAAGGCCAAGGAGAAGAAGACGAAGACCACCGACCAGAAGGAGCTGCAACGCAAGAAGCGGATCGCCGATCTGGAAGCCGAGGCCGATCAGAAACCTCCGCATCGGACCGGACGACGGTAGCCGTCGCTTCGCGCGGAGCGGGCGACGCTGCTGCGCCGCCGGCGGGCGGCTCGGCCGGATGCGGCCTCGACCGCCCGCCTCGTCACCCGCTCCGTGCTTCGCTCCCGCGGCGCGCGCCTCCTCCTTCGATTACCTCAGGAGACTTCGCTCGCCGCGACCAGGGCTGGGGACGACCCGGAACCTGACCGTGGCTTACTTCTTTGGGGGCGGGGGCTTGGGAGGGGACGAGGGCGCGGCCGGCGTGGCGGCAGGCGGCACCGTCGGAGGCGTCGCGGCCTTCTGAAATGCGCTTTCGAGAGCCGACACGACGTCACCCGCCAGCGTGAACGAGCCGGGACGCGCGCTGACCGTCGCCTCCGACTGGGCTCCGGAGGGGTAGAGCTTCAAGACCCAGGGAGCGGGTTGCGTTCCCGACGAAATCCGGACGGTGATGGTCGCCGCCGGCTGGCCCGCGGCAAGCGCCTTCGCGCGCGCATCGTCGCCGAAAGACTTGCTCTTGACGTCGAGGAGCGCGGTCAGGAGGTCGTCCACAGAAGGCGCCATCAGGCTCTTTCCGGCCAGCGTCCAGCCCTCCTGCTTTCGCTCGAGAGAGAACTTCGACCGGGAAAAGACCCCCTCGATTCCGGTGACCGCCCCGCGGTCGAACCGGACCAGGCGTGGCTCGCGGAATGCCTCGGCCTCCTTCGAGAGGTCCTCGCCGATCGTGCTCGTTACCGTGAAGACCTGATTCTCGCGCCGCCCGTAGACCGAATTGCCGTCCGAGCGCGTCGCTCCGAAATCGACCGAGACCCCCGACCCCTTCGCGTCGGCCAGGACGACATGAAAGAGCGGAGGGGCGAGCCCGAGCGAGGCCAGGCCCTGGCCCTGCGGGGACGGCAGGAAATCGATCACGCGAAGGGCCGTCAGCGCGCCGATCAACTTGTCCACCGCGTCGCCGTCCGCGAGATCGGAGAAGGGCTGCCGGAGCCACCAGGTCCCGTCCTTCTTCGCCAGCGAGAGTCGCCCGCGCCCGCGGTCGACGTCGAGGCGAGCCATATCCGAGGCGACGGAGCCGAAGACTTCCTTGCTCTTGAACTCGTCCGCCCCCTTCTTGACGGCGGACGCCAGGGTCGTCGGAACGAAGAGCACCGAGCTCGCGCCGGTCGCGAGCGCCGCCGTGGCGTCCGTGCCCGGGATCTCGATACCGAACTCCAGCGTTCGCGAGAGGGTCTTTCCAGGCTTCGTGTCGTCTTTCCAGACGATCGTGGCCTTCGCCGACGGGGTCTTCAAACCGTAGTACTCCGGCTTCGCCTCGGAGGAATCCCCTCCGGTCCGACGCAGGCGCGCCAGCTGCGAGACGACGTCGGAGGCCGCGAATCCGTCGGCCGGATAGGCATCCGGCTTGACGAGTCTCCAGGTTTTCTCGCCGCTCCTCGCGAGCTCCACGACGCCGGAGGGGCGCTCGAGACGCAGCGACTCGACCTTCTCCTCGGGGATCTCCCACACGAGGTCCCCCTTCTGGGCGCGTTCGGCCGTGGTCGGCATCTTCCGCTCGAAGAGGAAGACGAACGCGAAGAGGGCGATGACGAGCGCCGTCAGAACGATGAGCTTCCGCGAGGTCATGCCAGGCTGTCGGCGGCCGTCGCTAGTCGCGGCGCCTGTACCAGACCCACACTCCGATCACGACGGCGACGGCCGGCATGCCCAGGGTCGCGAACAGGCCGATCCGAGTGACCTGCGAGTGCGTCAGCGTGAGAGCGGCCTGCTCCGGAGTCTTGGGAGCGATCCCCACGAGCCTCTCCTGTCCCGCGAGCCAGCTGACCGCGTTCAGGAAGAGATTCGCGTTGCCGCCGTTGGCGATGCTTCCGTTGGCCGCGAAGCGCGAGTTGCCGACGACGACCAGCCGGAAAGGCTTCACCGGGGCCTTCGCGTCCTTCTCCTTCTTCGCCACCTCGACGGAGACCGCGATAGGGACGGGTCCCGGCGTGTCTTCCTTGTCCTTCTGGACTGCCTCGAGCTTCTTGAGTGAAGTCTCGCCCCACCCGTCCTTGCTCGTGTCCACGAGCATCGACTCGGTGTACCCCTCCGGCGCCTTCTCCGGCTTGAAGACCGAGCGAGCCAGCGGGAAGACGACCGGTAGCCCTTCCTCGGAAAGGGGCCGCACGATCGGGTGGGAGCCGTAGTCGTTGGCGATCAGCGTCTCGGGCCCGACCATGGGCACGGCGTTGGTGGGATCGATCACGATGTCGTTTCCGAGCTTGATGCCGTAGGTGGAGAGAAGGCCTCCGAGCCCGAGGTCGCTCGGCGGCGCGGCCGGCTCGGGGAGGACCGGGTCGGCCAGGATGAGGATCCGGCCTCCGGCTTCCGCGAACTTCTTGAGCGCTCCGACTTCCGGATCGAGCAGGGCCGCCCGCGGGCCCGCCACGACCACGACGGCCGCGTCGGCCGGAACCGTGTCCTTGCCGAGCGAATCCCAGGAGGCAACGACGAAATTCGATCGTTCGAGAAGCTGCTTGGCCGAGCCGAAGCCGCGGCCGCGCTCCTGGGAGTCGAGCTTGGGCTCGCCGTGACCCGCCGTGAAGTAGATCTTCGTGACGTTCTTTTCCGTCACGTCCAGGATCGCCGACGTGAAGGCCTCCTCTCCCTTGAACGCCTTGATCTGCGGCGCCGCCCCCATTTGGATACCGGTGTAGTCGAAGTCCGCGATCTTGTCCTCCTCGACGTACTTCTTGCGGTCACCCGATCGGAAGACGACGGTGTTCTGGCGGATGCCGAACTGCTTGACCAGCTCTTCGGCACGAAGCGGATTCCGCTCCGGGTCGAGGAACTCGACTTCGACCTTTGGCGAGGCGGCGCGGTACCGGCTCATGAGCTCCGAGACCGGCTGGTAGAGGCGGGAGGCCCGCGGCATGAAGACGGTCACCTGGACCGGCTTCGTCAGCCCGGCCAGGACCTTCCGGGTCGTCTCCGAGAGAGAGAAGAGCCGGGTCTTCGTCCAATCCCCACGCGCCCAGTGCCGGGCTCCCAGGTAGTTGACACCGACCGCGAGGAGGAGAACGAGCGCGATCCCCGCGGCGCTCGTGCCGGCCCGGACCGTCCGGATGCGGCTCACGGCCGCTCCTTCCTGGCGGTCACCGAAATAACCGAGAGAAAGAGGAAGAAGGCCGTCGCCGACAGGTAGTAGACCAACCGCCGCGTGTCCACGATGCCGCGGGCGAACTCTTCCATGTGGTCCCAGAGATTGAAGTACCCCAGGAGGTCGTGTTTTCCCGGGTCGGTGATCATCGACTCGAGGAGCCCCGTCGAGAAGATCGCGATGAGCATCCCGAAGGCGAGAATTGCCGCGACGATCTGGTTCTTGGTGAGCGTCGACGCGAACGTCCCCACGGAGAGGAAGTAGCCTCCGAGCAGGACGATTCCGAGATAGCCCGCGCCGACCGGGCCCAGGTCGATCGGGATCTGCGAGCGCAGGATCCAGACGTAGATCAACGTGGGCGCCCAGAGCGTCAGGAAAAACCCGAGCGCGCCTGCGAACTTTCCGAGCACGACCTCCGTCTCTGTGACGGGCGAGGTGAGAAGGATCTCGATCGTGCCGCTCTTCCTCTCTTCGGCGAAGAGGCGCATCGCGATGATGGGCACGACGAACAGGTTGAAGATCCAGAAGTAGTAGTTCGTGAACAGGAGCGGCAGAGCCTGCCCTTTCGGGGCGTTGGGCGAGTTCAGGAAGTTGACGATGGCCCAGAAGATCTGGCCGTTCATCACGAGGAACGCGGCCACGATGACGTAGGCGAGCGGCGAGAAGAAGTACGCCCGCCACTCCCGGGCGACGATCGCCAGGAACCTTCTCATGGCTCCGCCTTCGCCGAGGCTACGGCGGATGTTTCACCGGACGGAGTCTCGACCGGGGGCTGGCCCGCCGTGGCTTGCGCGGAGGGAGAGGCCTCCTCGTGGTGCGTCAACCGCACGAAGACGTCTTCCAGCGAGAGCGATTCCCGGGACAGCTCCCGCAGGACCCATCCCTTGGAGACCGCGAGGCGGAAGATGTCCTCCGCCACCTCGGCCCCCTCGGCGCACTCGATGCGGATGCGCGTCTCGCCGTCCGCGGGGGACACCTGCGCGGACACGACGCCCTGGAGACTCCCCAGTGCCTCCTGCGCGGCCACCTCCCCCTTGAACGCCGCGCGCACGATCGGGGTGCCGGTGAGGCGCCGCCGAAGCTCCTCGGGCGTTCCTTCGGCCACGATCCGGCCGCGGTCGATGATGAGGACCCGGTCGCAGACCGCGTCCACCTCCGGCAGGATGTGGGTCGAGAGGAGCACGGCCCGCTCGCGGCCGAGCGACCGGATCATCTCTCGGATCTTGATGATCTGCGCGGGGTCGAGTCCGACGGTCGGCTCGTCCAGGATCAGGACAGGCGGTTGGTGAACGAGCGAGCCGGCCAGGGCCGCTCTCTGGCGGTATCCGCGGGAGAGGTTCTCGACCTTCCGGTCGGCGACCTCCTCGAGCAGACAGAGCCCGACGATCTCCTCCACCCGGGACCCGACCTCCTGGCCGGCGAGGCCCTCGAGCCGCGCGCGGTAGGCCAGATACTCCCGCACCCGCATCTCCGGATAAAGGGCGGCGGACTCGGGCAGGTATCCGAGGCTTGCTCGGGCGCGGCGGGAGTCCGAAACGATGTCGTGCCCGGCGACGCGCGCGGTCCCTTCGCTCGGGGGGAGGAACCCCGTCAGAACCCGCATGGTCGTCGTCTTGCCCGCGCCGTTGGGCCCCAGGAATCCGACGATCTCTCCCTGCCGGACGGAAAAGGTCACATCGGCAACGGCTGCCTGGGTCCCGAATCTTTTCGTGAGGCTCTGAACTTCGATCATTTCCCGGCCCGTAAAAAAAGCGCCGAAACTTACCACGTATTCCCGGCCCCGCGGAAAACGGAAAGCGGGAAGCGGGAAACGAGGGCCGCCCGTGTCGTTTTTCGTTTTCCGTTTCCCGTTTCCCGGCTATCCTCGAAGGCCGTGATTACCGTCTCGGATGTGTCGAAGACCTACGGGCGTTTCGGCCGGCGCACGCGAGCCCTCGACGGGGTCTCGCTCGAAGTGCGCCACGGAGAGACGCTCGGCCTGATCGGACCCAACGGAGCCGGCAAAACCACCCTGCTTTCCTGCCTTCTCGGTTTCCTGAGACCCGACTCCGGCTTCATCCGGGTAGACGGCAAGGCGCCGGACGACCTGTCGGTCCGCGCGCGAACAGGCTACATGCCCGAGCGCCTGGGGTTCGACCCGGACCTCTCGGGCGGGGCGTTCCTGGCCCACCACTGGCGCCTCCTGGGAGGGGATCCGGCGCGCGCCGGCGCGGCCGCGGCCGAGGCGTCGGCCCGGGTCGGACTCGAGCCGGGAGTGCTCGAGCGCCGGCTACGCACGTACTCACGAGGGATGCTGCAGCGGATCGGTGTCGCGCAGGCGACGCTTGCAGAACCCGACCTCCTCTTCCTGGACGAGCCCGCCTCCGGGACCGACCCGCTCGGAGTCGCGGTCGTGCGCGAACGGATCCTGGAGGCAAAAAAACGGGGAGCGACGATCGTGTTGAACTCTCACCAGCTCGCCGAGGTCGAGAAGGTCTGCGACCGCATCGTCTTCATCGACCGGGGCCGGTTGACGCGAACGGAGACCCTGCGAGGGGATGCCGCGGCTCCCCGCCGGGCCGTCCTGCGCGTGCCGGCCGGCCGGATCGTTGAGGCGGCCGCCGCCCTGTCCGCCGCCGGTTTTTCGGTCTCGTCCTCGTCGGACGGGACTCTTCACCTGCCCGCCGCGCGAGAGGAAGACCTGGCCCGCGCCGTCAAGACCCTCACGCTCGCCGATCTGCCCGTCGTCGAGGCTCGCCTCTCGGCGGACCTGGAAGAGCTCTTCCGCAAATCGGAGACGTCATGACGGAGATGGTCCGCCGGCTCCTTCGACAGAAGTTCGGCTCGGTCCTCGTGATGATCGGGCTGGCAGTCCTTTCGGCGCTGACGGCCGTACAAGCCGCCCTGGGCGGAGAGGCCGCGCTCGAGTCCTCGGGTTTCCTGACCCTTCTGCTCCTCGGAGCCGCGTCGGTGTCCCGGGACGTCTCGACCGGGGCTCTCCAGATGATCCTCGCGCGGCCGATCCTGCGCGTGGAGTACCTCTTCGGACGCTATTGCGGGATCCTCCTCGCCTACGCGATCTGCCTCGCGATGACCGGCGCGCTCACGCTCGTCTTCTCGCCGCTCCTCCGCGGATTGCTGGGAAGCGCCAGGCCGCTCTCGC
>Ga0153915_10001246_pt1 | contig 23459 bp, 18 predicted proteins | sample Opewatmetagenome_2_FD_107003 | JGI IMG/M metagenome (GOLD analysis project Ga0153915, IMG submission 107003) | Freshwater wetland microbial communities from Ohio, USA - Open water 3 Core 3 Depth 3 metaG | ecosystem: Environmental > Aquatic > Freshwater > Wetlands | place: USA: Ohio, Lake Erie...
CGTTTGAGTCGAATCCGCGATATATAAGTTATGCCTTTGCGGTCTTTGAAGAAATGGAACCCATCCTGACGCAACTGCGTTTGGAAACTGGTGGCGGTTTTCAGTGGGAACCCCGACTCAATCTCCCACGCTTGGCGGACGGCTTCGTGAATGCCATCGTGCGTGATTCTGCGGCTTGCGGGGCCGCTGATTTGGAGTTCCGTCGCCGATATGACGAACTTGTCGAGGTGATTTGCGAGGATATGTTTCTCGATTTCCTCGCGCGTGGCGAACCGCGGCGCAGCCGCAGATTCAGGCGTCGCCGGCGGTGGTGGCGTTTGGGGCGTTGGTTGTTCCGGTGATGAAGACACCGCTGCCATGTCGCCGACCGGTTCTTCGACCGCGTCCGCTGTGGGGGTTGAGGGCGGCGTTGCCGCTTCTTTCGATGGGGCGGCTGCTGGTACGCAGCATCGGCACTCGAATTCGGTCTTGGAACTCATCTTGTCCAGCCACATCTTGATGGCTTCGGGGGCTTTGCTGGTCTCGATGCGCGCCTTGAATCTGTCGAATGGCATATCCGACGACAACTGTTCTTTCCAGTGACGTATGATGCGCGTCTGGTACTCGTGGTAATTTGGCGGGCCGAGCAACTCGCCGGTGAACCCGCAACGATTCACAAATGTAAAGTTGCCTTTGGGTGGATCGATTGGTGTCTCGACCTGTTTCCAGAGCAGGTTCGTGTGGCGACGAAGCAGGAATCGAATAGCTTCATCGCGTGTGAGAAATGGACTCTCGCTTGGCAACACCAGCCACAGCGGCGCGCGCGCGTCGTCAGCGGCGGGTTTGCGCGCGAGTTTCACGATGTGACGCTCAGGCTTGTTGAGAATCAAACGGGCAATATCGAAGAACGCGTAAGCGCGCGTGGATTGCTTCAGCGTATCGAGCATCGCCGTGAAGCGTTTTTCTTCGGGAACAAATGATACCTCGATTGCTGCGGGCGCGGGCCGATGTTCGGGAGGACGTTGCGGACCTTTGCCGTGAGGACCGGATTTTCCCGCCGACGGACGCATCCGGTCCGAGCGTTGTTCCATGCGACGGTCACCGGGAGCGGATGGCCGACCGCCGGGGCGATGCCCGAATTTCCCCGCACCGCTGCCACCATGTCTTCCCGGTTGAGATGGACGCTGCGGACCACCGCGTTCCCGCTCGCGGTTGCGGTCGCGATGGCCACGAGGACGTTCACGGTCCGCGCCTTCGCCGCCGGTATAATGGTCATACGACTTGTCGGTGGATTTGAGCCACTGTGGCGTAATACTAAGTTCATCCAGCGGCAGCGCCGGTATTTCATCCGAACCAGGATTCATTGGCGGCCACTATACCAAAGAACCGTCAGGCCACAATCTTTTGAATAGCGGCAAGCGTTTTTTCGCGCAAAGTAGATGGCACAACCCGTTCGAGGGTTGAATTGAAAAAGCGCTGTTATGCCACTACATTGGTCGGCGAAGAGCGAACGCAGATGGCAACTCAACTCCAGCCGAGTTCGGCGAGGCGATCCTCGCCAAGGCCGAAATGGTGGGCGACTTCGCGGCTGATCTCGACGGGATTGTCGAATCTTTCGATAATCGGGCGGCGGAATATGGTGATACAGTCAGGAAACCCCGAATACTCGATGCTGCGTTTCGTAAGCGGCGTGCCAGTGTACAAACCGAACAGGGTTTTGTTGGGCGGCACGCCCAGTCTTTCGAGCAATTCTGCGCTCGGTTCCTCCTCGATGACGACTTGGACGTTGTCGAGGAACGGGCGGAACTCGTCAGGAACCAGATTCAGCCCTTCGGTAACGAGCTTATCAAATTCGTCCGGTGATGGTTTCATTACCGTTCTGCGGCAACTTTAGGAGAATCGTATGGAAAGGCAAACCATGATTCGACTTCCATCAGTGGCGGGACAGTTCTACCCGGGCACGGCGGCCCAGGTGAACGCCGATTTGGATAGGTTTCTGCGGCCTGCCGAGAAGCAACGAGATGCGCTCGCGGTGGTGGTGCCGCACGCCGGCTGGATGTACTCGGGCGCGACAGCAGGGACTGCGTATGCGGCGGTACGCGTGCCTGACCGCGTTATCATGCTCGGCCCGAACCATCATGGTCTCGGCGATACGTACGCCGTGGCGGATGCTGGCGCATGGCGGACGCCGGTCGGTGACGTGCCCATTTGCGAGCCGCTGGCTGCGGCATTGCTGAAGAACTGCGCCTTATTGACGGCCGACCGACGCGCCCACAGCGTGGAACATTCGCTCGAAGTGCAGGTCCCATTCCTGTTGCGGCGGAACCCGAACGTGCAGATCGTGCCGATCCTGATCGGCCGCGCCGGGCGAAAAGAGTTGCGCGAGATCGGCGGGGCGATTGCGCGAACGATTCAGGAATCCAACGAACGGGTGCTGCTACTGGCTTCGAGCGATCTGAACCACTACGAAGACCAGGAGACGTCGAACCGCAAAGACAAGCTGGCACTCGACGCCGTGGTGAGCCTTGACGAAGAAACGTTGCTCAAACAAGTTGCGACGCACGACATTTCGATGTGCGGCGTGCTACCGACGTACATCGTGTTGGTCGCGGCAAAAGCGCTGGGCGCCAAACGGGCCGAGGTGGTGGATTATCGCACGAGCGGCGACACAACCGGCGATTACTCGGCAGTGGTTGGCTACGGCGCGGTGGTGATTGAGTAGTTTGACTGTCAGTCGCCATGTTGGTAGTGTTAAAGGCGAGCGGTGCAGCTTAGTTTGGGGAGCCTTTCGGGGCTGAGACCCGCGCAGGCGGGAAACCCATTGAACCTGACCCAGGTAATGCTGGCGTAGGGAAACGCTTTAACAAGCCGATTCCTGGTTCAGGAGTCGGCTGTTTTTTTATTCGGCAGGAGGGAAAATGACCGCACCAAAGAATGCCAACAGGAAGGCGCGCGAGAGCGACGCGATTCCGAAATCGCGTAAGATTTACGTCGCGGGCGCGTTGCATAAGGACATTCGTGTCCCGATGCGCGAGATTGCGCTATCGCCAACGGTCAGCCACACGGGCCGTATCGAAATCAACGAACCTGTCCGCGTCTATGACACCAGCGGGCCGGACCACGACGATTTGAAGGCTGGCCTGCCCAAATTGCGTCGTCTGTGGATTCTTGCACGCGGTGATGTGGACAAGAGCACTTCATCCTTCATCCTTCATCCTTCATCCTTTCCCATCCGTGCCAAGCCCGGCAAAACTGTCACTCAGATGCATTACGCGCGGCAGGGTGTCGTCACGCCCGAAATGGAATTCGTTGCCATCCGCGAGGGACTCGACCCCGAATTCGTCTGCAGCGAAATCGCGCGGGGCAGGGCGATCATCCCCGCCAACATCAACCATCCCGAATCCGAGCCGATGATTATCGGCCGGAATTTCCTGACGAAAATCAACGCCAACATCGGCAACTCCGTTGTCGCCAGTTCGGTCGAGGAAGAGGTTGAAAAGATGCGGTGGGCGATCAAGTGGGGCGCCGACACGGTGATGGATCTTTCCACAGGCAAAAACATTCACGAAACGCGGGAGTGGATTATTCGGAACTCGCCAGTGCCTATCGGCACGGTACCGATCTATCAAGCATTGGAGAAGGTTGGCGGCAGGGCCGAGGAACTGACTTGGGAGATCTACCGCGACACCATTATTGAACAGTGCGAGCAGGGTGTGGATTATTTTACCGTCCATGCCGGTGTCCTACTGCGGCACGTACCGCTGACTGCCAAGCGTCTCACGGGCATTGTCAGCCGGGGCGGCGCTATTCTGGCAAAATGGTGTCTGGCGCATCATCAGGAGAACTTCCTCTACACGCATTTCCGTGAGCTATGTCAAATCATGGCGGCTTACGATGCCGCGTTCAGTCTGGGGGATGGGTTGCGGCCCGGTTCAATCGCCGACGCCAACGATAAAGCGCAGTTCGCGGAGTTAAAGACGCAAGGCGAACTGACGAAGATCGGCTGGGAGCATGATTGTCAGGTGATGAACGAAGGTCCTGGCCACGTGCCGCTGCACCTGATCAAGGAGAACATGGACAAGCAGTTGGAATGGTGTCAGGAAGCGCCATTTTACACTTTGGGGCCGATCCCGACGGACATTGCCGCGGGTTACGACCACATGGCGAGCGCGATTGGGGCCGCGTTGATTGGGTGGTACGGCGCCGCGTTGCTCTGCTACGTCACACCGAAGGAACACCTCGGTTTGCCGACCAAGAAAGACGTCAAAAACGGCGTCATCGCGTACAAGATCGCCGCGCACGCCGCTGACCTTGCGAAGGGGCATCCGATGGCACGTCAGCGTGACGACGCGATGAGCAAGGCCCGGTTTGAGTTCCGCTGGGAAGACCAGTTCAACCTGTCACTCGATCCAGAAACCGCCCACAAGTTTCACGATGAAACGCTTCCTGCTGAAGGCAAAAAAATCGCTCATTTCTGCTCGATGTGCGGCCCGCAATTCTGCGCAATGCAGATCACCAAAGACGTCCGCAAGGTGGCGAAGCATGGGATTTCTGACGAGGCAACTTTGAAAAAGGGAATGGAAGAAAAGAGCCGCTAGTTCACCGAAAATGGAAGCGAGCTTTACGCGAAGACATAACTTCGCCATCCCAAAATCTCGCGACGGATGAAATTATTCGTAACGCAGGGCGTCAATCGGATCGAGGGCGGCGGCCTTGCGGGCGGGATAGAAACCGAAGAACACTCCGATCACAAAGCTGACGCCGAAGGCGAGAAGGATCGAACCTGTGGAGACGATGGCCTTGAAATCGGCGAAGACGCCAACCAGCCTTGACGCGCCCACCCCGGCCAGCACACCGATGAGGCCACCAATAAGGCTCAACGTGATCGCCTCGATCAGGAATTGCAGTTTGATGTCGCCGGGCTGCGCGCCCACGGCGATGCGGATGCCGATTTCGCGGGTGCGTTCGGTGACGCTGACCAACATGATGTTCATGATGCCGATGCCACCGACCACCAGCGATATTCCGGCAATCGAGCCGAGCAGCAGGGTGATGATCTTGGAAATGGAATTGACGGTATCGGCGATTTCCTTCTGGTTAAAGATGTTGAAATCGTTGTCACGGTCGGCCGCCAGGCGGTGTCGCTGGCGGAGCAGGCTTGTGATCTGTTGCTGGGCGCTTTCCATCTTGTCCGAACTGACGATCTGGACGTTGATTGAGCGCAGGTATTTATCGCCGGTGATTCTTTTCATGGCGGTGGTGTAGGGAATGATGAACCGGTCGTCCTGGTTCTGTCCGCCCATGCCGGCGCCCTTGCTTTCGAGCTGGCCGATGATGACGAATGGTATATTGCCGAGCCGCACGGTCTGGCCGATGGGGTCAAGAGGGCCGAAAAGTTCATTCGCTGTTTTTGAGCCGATGACGGCCACCTTTGCTGCGCTGCGGACTTCGCGGGTGGTGAACATCGAGCCGGAGGCCAGTTTCCAGTCGCGAATTTTCAGGTAATCCGGCGATTCGCCGGCAACGGTGGTGGACCAGTTGCGTCCATTGGCGATGGCCTGGACAGTGGTGGAATCTTCGGGGCTTACGGCCACAACAGCCGTGACTTCGCGGGCGATGGCATCGGCGTCGGAAAGCGTCAGGGCGCTGGCGCTACCAAGACCGGAGCGCACGCCGCCCGATTTACGGCTGCCGGCGAAGACGGAAAGCAGGTTCTGTCCGAGGGCGGACACCTGGCTGGTGATGCGGGCCTGGGCGCCGTTGCCTACGGCCACCATTGCCACGACGGAAGCCACTCCGATGATGATGCCCAGCGCGGTGAGCAAGGAGCGCATTTTGTTGCGGTGCAACGCGCGCAGGGAAATCAGCGCGGTCTGCAACGTGCTCAGCAGGAAGGTTCGGATGTAATCGAGAAATATCATGGTTCAGGCGAGTTTGGCTTTTTGTTCGGCTTGATTGAGCGTGGCAATTTCTTCAACTGCCGAGTGGCGGCGCTCGTTTCGTGTATCGCTGATGATCTGACCGTCGCGCATTACCACGATGCGCTTGCTGTAGCCGGCAATATCCAGCTCGTGCGTGACCATCACGATACTGATGCCGGAGTTGTTGAGATCTTGGAACAGCCCCATGATCTCGATGCTGGTGCGGGTGTCGAGATTGCCGGTTGGCTCGTCGGCAAGCACCAGCTCTGGCCGGTTCACCAGTGCACGGGCGATGGCGATGCGCTGCTGCTGGCCGCCGGAAAGCTGGCTGGGATGATGATAGAGCCGATCGCCCAGGCCAACTTTTTCCAGCGCTTTAATGGCTCGTTCCCGCCGCTCCCGCAGTGGCACCAGCGGTTGACTGTAAAACATCGGCAGCTCGATGTTGTCCAGCGCCGTCGTGCGGGCCAGCAGGTTGAAACCTTGAAAGACAAAACCAAGTTTCTTGTTCCGCAATTTCGCCAGCTCCTTGCGGTTCAGCCCGGCCACCGCAATGCCGTCGAGCAGGTAGCTGCCGCTCGTGGGCTGGTCGAGACAGCCCAGCGTGTTCATCAGGGTGGACTTGCCGGAACCACTCGCGCCCATGATGGCCACGAAGTCGCCGCGCTGAATGTCCAGCGTGACGCAGCGCACGGCCTTTACCTCGACTTCATCACCAGTCTGGTAAGTCTTGGTGAGGTCGCGGAGCTGGATGACCGGCTTGATGTTGGTCGGTGCGTTCATGGGCTGGGAGGCGGGCCGCTAGAGTCGCTGGTTTTTATGCCGCCTGAAAGCGTCGAAGTCACAACTGGCGTGTGTTCCGCAAGACCTTCGAGAACCTCCGTGTCCACGCCATCGGATATTCCGGTTTTGATAATGACGGGTTTGAGCTTTGCGCCATCGCTGCCCGGAACATAAACGAGGCGTTGGTTGCGCTCCAATTTCGCCGGCGGTTTTTGCTCAAACGTTGCGCCGTCCGGTGGCGTGTAGCGCAGAGCGGTGTTGGGAATTTTTAGAACATTTGCGCGTTCGGCAACGAGGATGGAAACGTCCGCCGTCATGCCGGGAAACAATTTTTGTTCCGGATTGTCCACCGTGATGATGGTTTCGTAGGTGACGACATTCTGGGTTGTTGTGGGCGATTTGCGCACTTGCGTGACCTTGCCGTGGAAAATTTCGTCGGGGAATGCGTCCACTGTAAAGTCCACCGTCTGCCCGTCCTTCACCTGGCCGATGTCCGCCTCGGAGACCGAGGCGCTGATGTTCATCTTGGTGATGTCCTGCGCGACGGTGAACAGCACCGGCGTGCTCATGGCGGCGTTCACCGTCTGGCCGAGGTCCACCTTGCGCGCGATGACAATGCCGTCCACCGGCGCGGTAATTTTGCAGTAACCGAGGTTCGCCTGGGCGCTTTCGAGCGACGCCTGTTTGATGGCGACCGAAGCCTCGGCCTGCGCCAGTTCGGCGACGGCCTGGTCCAGATCCAACTGCGACGCGGCGCGCAGCGGAACGAGGACTTTTTTTCGCTCCAGATTCTGGCGCTTGAGGGTGACGTCGGCATTGGCGCTGGTGAGTTCGCCCTCAGCCTGGCGACGGGAGGCTTCATAGACAGTCGGATCAATTTCCGCCACGAGCTGGCCTTTTTTCACCGGCGAGTTGTAATCGGCATTCAGAACGGAGATTTTTCCGGAAACCTGGCTGCCCACGTCCACGCTGACCACGGCGCTCAAAGTGCCGCTGGCGGTGGCGTGCTGCACGATGTTGCCACGCGCGGTAGGCGAGGTATCGTATTTGAACGCGCCGTCGCCCGATTTTTTGCAACCGGGGCATAACGCAAACACGAGCGCCGCGAGGATTGCCGGTAGAGAGAGAGAAAGTTTCAGGTTTGATTTCATGGTTTTGAATCCGTTGTTGATCTTTTTCATAATTTTCAGCCGCTACTTTGTTTGCTCAGGTTTTCAATGGCTTTGAAAGGATTTCCATCCTCAGGCTTGTGCGGCAAGCCGTGTTCAGACGGCAGGACATTGAACCGTTTGCTGCCAAGATACGCCAGCCAACTCAAACCCATCAGGACCGCGAGTCCCACCGCGTGTTTAAGTCCGGAATGATAAACCAGCCGCGCCACAAGGCCCGAAATAAGCGCAAAAATCAGGATTTGGGTAAACCCTTGCAGCGAGGCGGCCAGCCCCTTTCGCTGCGGAAACATGTCGAGGCCTTCGATCGTGGCCACGGGGGCGACGAATGAAAAACCAAAGGTGTAAATGGTCAGCGGAAAAACCGCCCAGGGAACCCGTGGGGCAAGCCACAAGCTGGCGGCGACATTGACGGCGGCGCCCACGGCCATCAGACCAAATCCCTGCCTCACCAACCGCGCCGCCGGAACGCGTCCCATCAGTTTGGCGACCACGGCGGAACCCAAAATCATCCCGGAGATGAGCGGAACAAAGAGCCAGCCGAATTGCGTTTCGGAGAGATGGAAAATGTTCAGCACGACATCCGGCGCCGTCGCCACGTAAAGCAGGAAGCCACCGCAGCCGAAGGCCAGCGCGAAACACGACAAAAGAAAGGCGGGATTTCTGAACGTTTCCGTGTAGGCACGAAACAGTTTTCCCGGGTGAAACGAGTGCCGCAAATGCGCCGGCAGACTTTCCGGCAATCCATACCGGCAGGCGCACAACAACGCCATCCCCAACAGCCCCAGGAAGACGAATGGCCCGCGCCAGCCAAACCACACGTGCAGCCAGCCGCCCAAAATGGGCGCGATGACCGGCCCCAACCCGCTTAGCATAACCATCTGTGACATGAGTTTTTGTGAATCAACGTTGTTGAAAAGGTCGCGAATCATCGCCCGGCTCACGATCATCCCGGCGCCGGCAGCCAGTCCCTGGATCACGCGCAGGGCCAGCAACCAGCCGAAGTCGGGCGCCACCACACAGGCCAGCGCGCTGACGATGTAAATTCCCAGCGACGCCAGGATGACACTTCGCCGGCCAAACGAATCCGACAGCGCGCCATGGAACAAATTCATTCCCGCCAGGGCGACGAGGTAGAAGCTCAATGTGGCCTGCACCTGAATCTCGCTGACCTGAAAATGCGCCGCCAGCGCCGGGAACGAGGGGAAATACGTGTCCGTGGAAAACGGTCCCAGCGTGGACAGGGCGGCAACAATCAAGGTTGTTTTCAGGTGTTTCACGGGTTTCCATCCTGCTTTCGTTGCAGGCCGTCATTTCCAGCCGCCACCCAGCGCCTTGTAGAGCGAGATCTGGCTGGCGAGTTTGTTGTATTGAGCTTCGAGTTGGCCCTGCTGCGCGCTGTAAAGGTCCTGTTGCGCGGACAGCACGTTCAGGTAGGTGTCATCGCCCTTGCGATAGCGGAGGATGGCGAGATCGAAACGAATTTGCTGGGCATTGCTCAACGCCGCTTGCGCCTCGATCTGACTCGCATAGCTGCTGCCGGCGACGAGCGCATCCGCCACTTCGCGGAACGCGGTCTGAATGGCCTTCTCGTAATTGGCGACTTCGATGCGCGCGCTGATCTTCGCCGCGTCCAGGTCGGCGCGGTTCTGGCCGCCGGTGAAAATGGGCACGGTGATCTGCGGCGAAAAACTCCACACGCCCGTGCCTGCGCCGAAGAGTTTGGAGAATTCATCACTAGTCGTGCCGATCGAACTGGTGAACTTGATGCTGGGGAAGAAAGCGGCGCGGGCCGCACCGATACTCGCGTTCGCAGCTTTCAGCGTGTGCTCGGCTTCAAGAATGTCCGGGCGACGTTGCACCAATTCGGAGGGCAATCCCGCCGGGATTTCCGCCAGCAGATTGGTGTCATTGAACGGCTTGGGCGCTGGCAGGTCCGCCGGAAGCGGCTGGCCGACGAGCAGCACCAGATAATTCTGCGCTTGGGCGAGCTGACGTTCGTAAGTCAGCACATTGATCTTCGCGGTTTGCACCTGGCCTTCCGCGGTGCGCAGATCGAGTTCGTTGCTCGCGCCGGCGTCGAAAGTGGCTTTGTTCAAATCATAAGATCCCCGCACCGTATCCAGGGTCTGCCGCGCAAGCCGAAGTTGCTCTTCCATCTGGCGCACCGTGAGGTATTCCGTGGCGACTTCGGCCACGAGGGAAATTTTTTCGCTGCGTTGCGCTTCACCAGTGGCGAAATATTTTTCCAAGGCCTGTTTGTTCAGGCTGCGCACCCGGCCAAAGAAGTCCAATTCATACGCCGTCGAGCCAAGGTTGGCGCTCCACTGATCGGACGTGACGCCGGAAGAACGGGAGCGGGCGTAACTGCCGCTGCCATTAACGCTAGGAAATGACGACGACCGCGTAATGCGATACTGCGCGCGGCTCTGCTCGACGTTGAGCATGGCCACCCGGAAATCGCGGTTGTTGGCCAGTGCCAGCTCGATCAATTTTTTCAGACGCTCGTCCGCGAAGAAATTTTGCCACGCGATGTCCGAAGCGGCGGGCGCAGCATTGGTCTGGGTGACGCCCGGATACTGTGCTGCGACGGGCGCGACCGGGCGGTCATGTTGGGGAATCATCGTGCAGCCGGCCAAAGCCAGGGCCGCAGCGAACAGTGATAGCGGGAATTTTGACATGATAAAGTTGTTCATTTGCGTGATAGTTTGGGCGGTCGTGGAAAGGGCGTGCGGTCGGAGGTGGAAACCGCGGGCTCGCTTTGCAAACCCGTCGAGATGAATCGGACAAACTCCTTGAGAACACTCTCATCAAATTTGGAGTTGCGCGCGGTCTTCCTCTTGCCGTGTTGCATCGAAAACATCAGAAGCGACCCCATCGAGAACATCGTTCGCAAATGGATCAGATCCTCCGGCACGTTTGGAATGGAACGACGGAGTGCCGCAATGAACGCTTCGATATTTGGCGCCATCTCCCCGTGAATGGCGGCGTGCAAAAAGGGAGGCGGCGTCAGGAGGTTCCGCGCCAGTAGGGCGTTGAAATTCGGATGCTTCAGCCCCTGCAAAAACGGCGGTCTGACCATGCAATCCACGATCCTTTCCACCGTCAATGGCTTGCCTTTCGCTTCGGCCTCAGCTTCCCGCAACAATCTCAACCGCTCGGAGTTTGCGGGACGAAAGCGGCGCATGAAGGTTTCGATGTAAAGCGCCTGCTTAGATCCGTAATGATATGTCGCTGCACCGAGGTTCACGCCGGCTTCGGCTGCCAGCGCGCGCATCCCCACACCGTCATAGCCCAACTGGCCAAAAAGCCGCTCCGCCGCATCCAGCAGCCGCTCCGTCGTCTCCCGCACGTCGGCGGTTTGAGCGGTTGATTTCTTCTTCATGGCTCAAATCATACATACGTATGAAGTAAATGTCAAGTGAGGTGTTATTCTTCCGTGGTGCGGGCTTTGATGGGCGGCGTCAGTCTCAATATTGGCGCCGCGTTGCCGTGTTTTGCATATTGGCGTGATATGATATAAACTCTCAAAATTATCATGTTAGTCTCCTATGAATGCCAGCGTTGCACGGCCTGTTGTCGGTGGCCGGGACAGGTGCGGCTGACCGATGATGAAATCGGGCAGTTGGCCGCCCACCTCGGATTGTCTGGGGACGAATTTATACAGCAATACATGCGATTGACCCGGGATCGTCACGGTGTCGCGTTGATGGAGAAGGGGAACGGCGAGTGCATTTTCCTGCGCGACCGCGATTGTACGATTCAGTCGGTCAAACCCCGGCAGTGCCGCGATTTCCCAAATAGCTGGAATTTCCCCGGCTTCGAGAAGGAATGCCGCGCCATCGCGCGAACTACAGCTTCGGCGGCAGATTCATTGGGGCAACCCACGCATCTATCGGATGCATCACGCCACAATCCAGACACCGTGTCTCATTGAACTGCGTCCCGCAATTTGGACAGACGGCGTGGGTTTCAAATGTATCGAACGCTTTCCGGCATTTGCCGCATCCCCAAAATGCCCCAACCATGGGCGCAACATGACAGGATGGACATTCGAACCCGACGCGTCGCGGCGCATCTTCCATTTGAGACATGATTCGCGCTGTTCGGAGCCCGCTCCAGCAATTCATGAGAATAAAAACTGCGATGACGACCAACCACAGATCGTGTTTTAGGATGGCCAGGAGGATCAGTCCGGCCACGCCGAAAAAACCGATAATGGTCGCGACTTTCAAGCTGCGGGCGCGTCCCAACCTGAACCAGAGCAGTGAACGCAGGATTTGGCCGCCATCGAGTGGGTAAATTGGCAACAGGTTGAGACCTAAGAGCATAAGATTGATAAACCAGACGACATAGAGGAACTTGATTGGATCTGGCGCGCCATCCAACGAACCTGTTATTGGATTCAGAAACAGAAGCACAGTCAAGATTGGGAACAGCACAACGTTGACCAGTGGTCCCGCAGCGATGCTCCACAGCATTGCGCCGGGACGTTGTGGCGGATCCACGTACGCCACGCCACCGAGCGGCCAAAGGACTATCTGGTTGGCTTTCCCGCCCACCGAACGGCAGGCAAGCGAATGCCCGAACTCATGCATCGTCACGATGACGAATAACGCCAGATACTCCAGTACGTTCCAGAGCAGTGAGGAGTAGTTCCCTTGGCGGCTTTGGATCTCGTACAACGCGACAAAAAACCACGACCAATGCAGGAATACATCAATTCCCGCGAAGCGAAACAGGCGAAACGATCCTGAACGAGTGGGCGTCATGAGCGTGTGACAATAGCACGGCAGCCAGCAACCACAAGCGTTTTGAAGCCGAGGTTGTCTCCTCGAGTTGCCGCAGATCAAATGACACCGGCGAGGTGGGTTGGGGGTGTGTTTGGACAGGTCGTTGCCTCATAAAGAAATAGGCCTATGCACATCACTCCACCAACCTCAACCTGTTGTTGTTCGCAGCCTGAAGATCACGCTACCGGCTGTAGAAGGTTGAGTCAAGTAAGTAGGCCTATTTTTTTATGAGGCAACAAGCCTAATCTGGATGGCCACGCTCTGTCGCGGCCGCATTTCGCGAATGGACGCGATGCTTCGCGGCTCAGCACAGACTCTGCGCCCTTCAGAGTTTCGATGTGTAAGTTGGATTGACCTGCTAACGCGGGCTGGGAAGATCAGAGCGGCCTCTGAAATTTGGTTTAAGGGCAAACGGCTGCTACCTTTCGTGACGGCAGAAACAGTGCGACATAAGATAGCGCGTAAATCCCCAAACTGATCAAGAAAAGGTGGCGGAAACCAATTACCAGCGAACTGTACTCGATCAACCCTCCTATGACTGCACCGAGCAGATTGGAGGCGAAAGCAAGATCGACGTTTGGCGTTTGCATGTATGATCGCGCGAAAATGACTGCGGCGAAAAAAATCGGCGAGGCCATCAGAATCATGGAGGCAAACAGGCGCATGGCCAGTGCATACCGTAGGAGAAGATGAATGGGGAACACGAAATTCATTGCGACTGAAGTGGCCAGCAACACGTAAAACAGGTGGATATTCAATGATGTAATGCGATTCGTCCACAGGTTGGCAAATAGCACGACGAGCAGTATCGCGCTGAATACGATTGAATTGACCACCCACGTTGAACCAAACAGCATGGCAAGGCGTGTTACGCTTACTGTTTCGATGAGCAGAAACGCTGCGCCAAGGAAGAAGAAGTGTCCATTGACCGTCTGCATCTTGCCCTGTGACGCTACCAGCAGGCAGACCAATGCGATCAGTGCCATTATTTCGAGGGCCAGACGATACTCCGGCGGCAGGATGTGGCCGTCCAAATAGAAGAACGGCCAGTCATCCGTTGCAGGATCGACTGCGGGAACATCCGCTGTTTCCTGGCTTGCAATAAACTTGTTTACACCTGGTCCGGCAAAAAACGTGCCTTCTCCAATCAGGTTCTCCGTATAATACGGTTTCGCTCCAAATGCATCGGTCAACATTCGGTACATCTTCATATTCATGTATGGTTTTCCCAAGGCGTGTTGAACGACGACGATGCCGTCTTTCTTGAGAAGCGAACGGGTTTCTTGAAAACTCTCCACTGTGTACACGAACGAGTCGAGCCGCACCGAAGACATGCTGGAAAACAGACGATGGGCATCCAGGAACCCAAACACAATGAGGTCATATTTCCGGTCGGTTCTGTTGAAAAACGAGCGGGCATCGTCCACGCACACACGAACGCGTGGGTCGCTATATGGTTGTTCCGGATGGGCGATCTGACCAAGCCTGAGGATTCCGGGATCAATCTCCACGGCATCAACATGCTTCGCTCCACCGCGCAATGCCGCCGCGACGTCATCACCAGTGCCGGCGCCAACAATAAGCACGTCGTTATAGGAGAAATCGCGGATGCTGAAAGGCAAGTTGTAATGTTCCGCTATGCCTATGATATTTGAGTGAATTTGCACCGAGAATGGAGACATGTCCATGGTTCGCTGGTAGAAGTCATCATTGACTGTCATGTTAAATCCCAAAGTCCGCCTAAGGGCGGGTACTTCCTTCAATCGAACCATCTCATCCCCAACCGCCCATTTCCCGTTGCCTTTCTCCACCATCGGGTGCATGGCGAGTTTGCTGTACGGTGTCCAGTAATACATTTCACCTGCCAACCAGACTGTAATAATTGCGAGCACTCCAATGGTCGTATTCAAGTTGCGCCAGAACTTGTCCTGTCGGACAAACCACAATAATCCGAACATTGTGACGGCAAACCACCACCAAGGGCCTAATTCGAGAAGCGATATGACCGTGAATGCCAACACGCCCACAAGGCTGCCCAGAATGTTGATTGTGTAACCTTTAAGCGGTGGCGAAATGATTTTAAGTCCTTCCCCAATTTGCTGCCCCATGGGCATGAACACCACCGCAACGATAAAAAAGAAAAAGCCAAGACACTCTGGCGCCAGCAACCACAGCCTGACTTTACGTCCGAACTCGGTGTAGTAAGTGTCACCTTGGGCGCCACCAGTCCCGACGTATTGATTGAACAGAATACATATCAGGACCAAACACAGTATCAACAATGGCTGACACCGAATCCACCTTCGTCCACGTCCAGCCAACATCGCGCCCAAACCCAAACCTAGGAAAGCCGCGATCAAAATGAAATTCGTGAAATATGCCAGCACCCGTTCATAGGATGGCACCCAACGTATCAACATCACCTCCGTGAATAGCGCTATAATACTCACAACAAATAGATCCACTTGTGTGGATCTCGATAAACGACTTGGGGCCGGCTGCTGCAGTGTAGCGTATGATGATACTGACAATTTTGGGATATCGGTCATCGCCTTGACCTACCTTTTAGTAAAACAGCAACGACTGTACAATACTGCATTCTTGTGTGCAGAAGCATATTCTCCCCAAAGTATCGCATACCATAAGGATCATCTTGAAGACGGAGAGGTAGCTTCAGTACGACCCGTCATGAAGTTATCTCGATGTTCCGTCCGCAATCATCGCAGTGAATGTGGGAGGCAGCAAACGATGGACTGAGTTGAATGGTGCGGCCGCACGAGCACCGGAACGATTCCCATCCTGAACCGGCGCGGCGGTACTGGAGTGGCGGGGCAAGCGACGGAATGACGGGCGGCAGTCCGGCGGCGGTCGGGGCTGGAGCGGCTGCATGGGTTTTGCTCGCGGCAGGCAACAGCAGGACGCTGCCGCAACGGATGCAGGTGATTTCGTCGCCCTCGTAGCCTTCCGGCACGGAAATCTCCATGCCACAATCGCATTTTACCTTGAGATAACCGCGTGTCCGGTAAAGGGGTGCGCGGATGTCCTGGCGGGTCTCGATGGGACCTTCGTCGGACGGCGCGCGGATGGTTCCGCGTTGCGAGGTCTTCAGCGTTTCGCGGCTGAACAAGGTGTCCTGCGCGGCTTTATGATAAGCCGTTTCGTAGTCAGTTAATGACGAACCGGCCATGCCTCGAAGGATGCGAATGCGCTCCGCCGTGGACGGATGCGACGAGAAAACGCTGCTGGGTTCGCCACCTCCGGCGTAGAGCGGGTTGACGATGAACAACGGCGCGGTAGCTTTACTGGCGAAACTCGTAGTGGCGCTAGCCGCCGAAATTTTTTCGAGCGCGGAGGCGAGGCCTTCGGGGTACCGGGTGAACTGCGCGCCACAAGCGTCGGCGAGGAACTCGCGTTTGCGCGAACATGCGAAGTAAAGAATTTGCGCCATCAGCGGACCGAGGATGAGAAAGATCAGTCCAACGGCGAGAATAATCAGTTGCGCTTGGCCGCCCCCGCTACCGCGCGATTCCGAACGGTCGCGCCGGCGTCCGCCCCCGAGCCAGAGCACTCGTTGAACGATTTCAGCGAGGATGACAATCGAACCGAGCATCACGGCGGCCAGCGTCATGAACTGCACGTCGTGGTTCTTGAGGTGCGCCATTTCGTGGGCGATGACACCTTCCAGTTCATCGCGGTTGAGCCGGTGGACAAGACCGGTGGTGACGGCAACGACACAGTCATCGGGTTTCCGTCCCATGGCGAAGGCATTCGGCGCGGGATCGTCAATCAGGTAAATCCTCGGTGTGAACTCCAGACCCGAAGCCAGTTTCATCTCCTCGACGATATTGAAGAGCCGCGGGCTGTCTTCGCGCTTCAGCTCGACGAAGTTAGCGCCCTGGAGCAGCATCGTCTCCGCGGCGCCGTAGTAAACGCCAAGCTGGACAAAAAAGATGACCAGCGCTAAGCCAAGACCGAGCACGCCGTTGCCGTGGGCAAAGAGTTCACCCGCCGTGTAGCCGATGACGAGCAGCACCGCGCCCATCAGCGTGATGAGTGCGACGGCCCGGCGACGGTTGGCGCGAATTTGCTCCCACATGGTTTCAAAACCCCCCTCTCCCTTGAGGGAGAGGGTCAGGGCGAGGGTGTGCTGCGACCCCTCACCTTAATCCTCTCCCCGCACGCGGGGAGAGGAGATCAGAACTTCACCTGTGGCGCCTGGCGTTGTTCCTCGCCTTTGACCTCGAAGAATTCGCGGCGCAGGAAGTTGAACATACCGGCCACGAGGTTGACGGGGAACACTTCTATACGCGTGTTGAACGTCATCACGGTGTCGTTGTAGAACTGGCGCGAAAACGCGATCTTGTTTTCCGTCGAGGTCAGTTCCTCTTGAAGCCGCAGGAAGTTCTGGTTGGCCTTCAGGTCGGGGTACGCCTCGGCAACGGCGAACAACGACTTGAGCGCGCCGGTCAGGACGTTTTCCGCCTCGGCGCGATCGCCGACTGTCTTGGCGCTCATCGCCATGTTGCGGGCCTGGGTGACGCGCTCGAACGTTCCGCTTTCATGCTTCGCGTAGCCTTTGACTGTTTCGACAAGGTTCGGGATCAGGTCGTAGCGGCGTTTAAGTTGCACGTCAATCTGCGCCCAGGCGTTCTCGAGCTGATTGCGCAACCGAATCAGTCCGTTGTAAACGCCGACCAGCCAAAGGGCGACGATGACAATCAAGCCTATCAGAACTATCGGCAGTAACGCTATCAGTGTCATAGTGTGGTTTCTCCTTATCTAGGTTTTGTTTTTCACTCCAAGCAACTCGTTCAGGTAGCCAATCGTTTTGCCAGCGCCGCTTTCCGGGGCGAAATCAGCCAGCAACTCTTGCAGTTCGTCAGCATCGAACCATAAACCGTGGTTGGCTGGGCAGCGATCCAGTAGCAACGGCGCGGCGCCCGCTTTTGTTACGGAGATCTCGCGCAACTGCTTGTCGCACCGTGGGCAAAGATATTTGCCACCGGGCGGCAATGTACCCTCCTGCTTGAGCGACAGCAGCACAGGATCATCCGCGCGCGCACCGGTTTGCTGCAACAGCGCTTCCAGTTCGCCCGCATCCAGCCACAATCCGCAGCAGCGATGACAATAATCCACCTCGATGTCCTTGAACCGCAGGATGAACAACTCGACGTCGCATTTTGGACACACAGGAATCACTGCGCACATTTCTCCATGCGCATCATGCTGGGGTGGGGAAGAGGTGTCAAGCGCATCCGAGGAAAGCTGGTTAGGGAGAGTTTTTTGCGGTAAGGCTGATCGCATGAGCGTGTGGGTTAACGAAATAGATTGGGAACGATGGCGGCCGACGGAGCATGCCATCCTGTGTTTTGTGATGCGCAACGGGCAGATTCTGTTGATTCATAAAAAACGTGGGTTGGGGGCGGGGAAAATCAACGGGCCAGGCGGGCGATTGGAGCCGGGCGAAACCGCATTGGCGGCAGCGATCCGGGAGACGCAAGAGGAGATCGGCGTGACGCCAACGGGTTTGGAGCAGATTGGCGAACTGTTCTTTCATTTTCTCGACGGCTACAAACTTCAAGTGGCTGTATTCGCGGCGTCCGGATGCACGGGCGAACTGTGCGAAACCGACGAGGCGACACCGTTTTGGGCGCCAATCGTGCAGATGCCTTACGACAACATGTGGCAGGATGATCCTTATTGGCTGCCGTTGCTGATAGCACGGCGAAAATTCAAAGGATACTTTGTCTTTGATAAAGACCAGTTGCTCAGCTATCGAGTTCTTGAGCCTACGACGTAACCATCGTATAGCCAGATAGATACAGCGTAGATACGTTGCGGGTCAATGTGGCGCAAATTGCATGGTATCAGGCGTTGTCTATATGGCCGTATTTAGCTTATCACATTGGTCGGCAGGTAGTTATGAATTGTAGCGGGTACTGGATGTATTCTATCCTTGATTTGAACGTCAAGCCACCATACAATGTCTCTCTAAAATAGTATGAAAGCTCGTCAGAAAGCAGCTAAAACAATGAAAACGATCAGGTCGCGACGCCATCGCTCACTGATGGTGCGGTTACTTAAAACCTCTCGGAGGCCGAAGGAGCCGACGCTGCTGCAGAAAATCACGCAGATGACGGAAGAGCTGCAAATTCTGCGCAGCAGGTTGTCCAATGCCGGGACCGATATTCCGGCCGTGGGTACTCACCGTATCACTGCTTTGGAGATGGAGCTGGAGCGACTGTGGGAACAGCGGCGACAGGAACAAGCTTCTCCTTTACGCGAAGCCGCGTTGAGCGATCAGGATATCGAAGTTCTGGCATTTCCCGGTGCCAACCGGTCGCGCGGTAGCTGAACCATCGCAGAGCAATTCATTTTGCTGCGGGTGAGATTTGCCATCCGCAGAACTTTCTCGGTTGTGCAGCGCTCTTACAAATTCATCTGAAAATGATGTTTTTCTTTGCGTTCGCCTTCGCCACGCGGCTATTGTGATGGACGTTTATGGCATCGCAAACCAAGAATCTTGCGCGGCTGCTTCGCATCGTGGCGCAGTTACGCGGTCCACGCGGCTGTCCCTGGGACCGTGAACAGACGCACCAATCCATCCGGCATGATCTCATCGAGGAATGCTACGAGGTTATCGATGCGTTAGACAGCGGCAACATGCACGAGTTCTGCGACGAACTCGGCGACTTGCTGTTGCAGGTGGTTTTTCATGCCCAACTGGCCAGCGAGCGGAATGAGTTCGATTTCGATGCCGTGGCGAAGGCGATTGGCGACAAGCTTATTCGTCGTCATCCGCACGTGTTCTGCGGCAAAAAGTTGGGCGATACCAAACAGGTGCTCAAGCAATGGGAAACCATCAAGAAGAGCGAGAAAAACGCCGGCTCTATTTTTACCGAGGTGCCGCGCAGTTTGCCCGCGCTCCTCAAAGCCGACAAAATCCAACGCAAAGCTGCCCGCGTCGGCTTCGACTGGCGACACGTAAACGACGTTGTAGCGAAAGTTGACGAGGAACTGCGCGAGTTGAAAGGCGCAATGGCTTCAGGTGACAAGAAGCAGTTCGAAGAAGAACTCGGAGACCTGCTCTTCGCCGCCGTCAACCTCGCACGATTCGAGAAGTTGCAGGCCGAAGAACTGCTCAATCGCACCATCAGCAAGTTCGTGACCCGTTTCCAGTACATTGAGCGCGCGGTCCACAAGAGCGGTCGCCATCTGGAAGATTGTTCGCTGGAAGAACTCGACACCCTCTGGGAATCAGCAAAACACCGGCGGAAACGCCGGCACCGCGTCACCCGGTCTTAGCCAGCAACATCCCAACCCCGTCACTTCACCTCTACTTCGTGCAACAATCGTGTTCGCAACCACATTCCTCTGTGGTGCAACGGGCGTGCGATGCGCACATCTCGCTACAGAACGCGAGATTGCCTTTACGGACGGCCTTGTCCACGTCCACTGTACAATTACAGCTTGTGCACGCGCATTTCACGCGCTGCGAACTGCAACCGCATCCGCAGGTACCTTCTTTTTTTGCGCTCTGTTTCATCGAATCTCCTTTTCTCGGCGGCAATATAACCGCAACAGTATCCATTGGCAAATGCCCACTCTCAGAAATCACGCCGCGTTCGCGCCGGAATAGACGCGCGGGACGCGGGTGGTCTTGGTGATGCCACAGAGGATATCCCACGCGATGGTGTCGGCCCAGCCAGCTATTTCTGCTGCGGTGATCTCGGCTTCGGTCTTGCTTCCATTGGGACAGGTTTGACGCCCGATGAACACAACCTCGTCGCCACAATGCACCTCCGGCACTTCCGAGGCGTCCACCATGATCTGGTCCATGGTCACGCGCCCGACCACGCGGCATCGTTTCCCGCCAATAAGAACCTCGGCGCGGTTCGAAAGTGTGCGGCTGAATCCGTCGCTGTAACCTGCGGTGACGGTGGCGATTTTCATGTGTTGTTTCGCCACAAATGTCTGCCCGTAACTGATTGTGCGGCCAGCCTCGACTGTTTTCACAAACGCCACGCGCGACTTGAACGACAGCAACGGACGATATCCCGGCGCCACGCAGCCGATTGGACAAAGCCCGTACAGTAGCAACCCGGGCCGCACCATGCCGAGCGTTACGTCGGACAGGTTCAGCAGCGCCGCGCTGTTGGCGGCATGCAGGAGTGGCACCTTCATCCCTGCCGCCTCCAGCTCGTGCGCCACCTGCATAAACACCGCCAACTCTTGTCGCGTCTCATTCACATTCACGTCCGCCGACGGGAAATGCGTGTACATGCCCTCGATTCGCAGATGGGGCAGGGCGGTTAACTTGCCGATTTGGACCGCGGCATCCTCGTACCAGAACCCGACGCGCCCCATGCCCGTGTCCACTTCGACCTGCACGCCCACCGTCTTTTTTTGCCGTTCCGCTTCGGCATTGACAAGCGCGGCTTCCTCCAGCGTTGAGATGGTCGGTACGATGTCCTGCTCGACGAGTTTGGGCAACTCGAACGACAGCGCCGATCCGAACAGCAGAATCGGCCAGCCGCGCCCGCCGATTCGCCGCAGTTCAAGGGCCTCGCCGAGGTTCGCCACCGCAAACGCATCCACGTCGCATTGCATCAACGTGGCTGCGACCTGTGACAACCCGTGCCCGTAGGCGTCAGCCTTCACCACGGCCATGAGTTTTGTCTTGGAGCCAATGCGTTGGCGGATTAACGCCACGTTGTGTCGCAACGCATCCAAATCCACCTCCACCCAACACCGATAATACGATTGCGGAACCATTGCGTTGGGATTGTAAAGGCGATGGCGCGATCACACAAGCCTGCTGGGAGGTATCCTTACTGGTTTGTCGTGAAACAAGTCGGCACGCTCTTGGGCAACGATGTTGACAAGCTTGCCGGGAACAACAACGACTTTCTTGACTTGTTTGCCCGTTAGATGTTCCTGCACGCGCGGATTGGCAAGCGCGAGCTTCTCTAGTTCAGCCTGAGACGCTTTGGCGGGCGCTTCGATGCGATCGCGCAACTTGCCGTTGATTTGCAGGATAATCGTGACAGTCTCTTCTACCAGTAATGCCGGGTCGTATTCCGGCCACGGTTCGCAGGCGAGTGATACCTTGTGGCCTAATCGCTCCCACAACTCCTCCGCCAGATGCGGCGCGTACGGCGAGAGAATCAGCACGAACGATTCGAGAAGTTTGCGGGGACGTTTCTCTTGCGCAGTGACTGCGTTGACAAATTCCATCATGGTTGAGACCGCGGTGTTGAACGCGAGCGTGTCCGTGTCCTCGCCGACCTTTTTGATCGTATGGTGCAGAACCTTCAGCAACTTGGGATCGGGTTCGGTGTCCTCGATGGCAAGTTTTCCGTCCTCATCGCAGAACAACCGCCAGACCCGGCCGAGGAACCGGTACACGCCTTCGAGTCCCTGTGTGTTCCACGGTTTTGTCGCTTCGAGCGGTCCCATGAACATCTCGTACATGCGGAACGCGTCGGCTCCATACTCGTGCACGACGTCGTCGGGATTGATGACATTGCCGCGCGACTTCGACATCTTTTGGCCATCCTCTCCGAGGATCATGCCCTGATTGATCAATCGCATGAACGGCTCTGGCGTCGAGACGTGGCCGAGATCAAACAACACCTTGTGCCAGAACCGGGAGTAGAGCAGGTGCAATACCGCGTGCTCCGCACCGCCGACGTATAGATTAACCGGCATCCAATACTTTTCCTTGTCCTTCGCGACGAACGCGCTGCTGTTATTCGGGTCAATGTAGCGGAGGTAATACCAACACGAACCCGCCCACTGCGGCATCGTATTTGTCTCGCGCTTCGCCGGCCCTTTGCATTGCGGACACTTTGTGTTGACCCAGTCCGTTGCCTTCGCCAATGGCGGCTCGGCGCTGCCTGTCGGCGTGTAATCTTTCATCTCCGGCAACGTCAGCGGCAACTCGCTCTCAGGCACGGCAACTGTGCCGCACTTGTCGCAATGCACTATCGGAATCGGCTCGCCCCAATACCGCTGCCGCGAAAACAACCAATCGCGCAGTTTGTATTGCACCGTTGCTTTGCCAAGGCCTTTCTCATCGAGCCACGCAGTGATCTTTTTCTTGGCTTCGGGTGTCGGTAGCCCATCGAGTATTTGAGAATTGATAGCGATGCCATCGCCTATGTACACCTCCCGTAAGGGCGCAGCATGCTGCGCCCCTACCGCGTCATCCGCCGGTCTTACGACCTCAACAATCTCCAGCCCAAACTTCTTCGCGAACTCGAAATCCCTCTCGTCGTGCGCCGGCACGGCCATGATGGCGCCGGTGCCGTAGCCCATCATCACATAATCAGCAACCCAGATCGGAATCTTCTCGTCGTTGACCGGATTGATCGCGTAGGCGCCGGTGAACACGCCGGTTTTTTCCTTATCCAACTGCGTCCGCTCCAACTCGCTCTTATGCGTCGCTTGGGTTCGGTAGCTTTCGACCTTCGCACGTTGCTCTGGCGTCGTGACCTTTTCGACGAGCGGATGCTCCGGAGCAAGCACCATGTAAGTCGCGCCGAAAAGCGTGTCGGGCCGTGTCGTGAACACCACAATCCGCGATTCGCAATCCGCAATCCGAAATTCGACATTCGCTCCTTCACTTCGCCCGATCCAGTTGCGTTGCTGTTCCTTGATTGACTCAGGCCAGTTGACCAGTTCCAAGTCTTTAAGCAAGCGCTCGGCGTAGGCTGTGATCTTGAGAATCCATTGCCGGAGCGGACGACGATAGACGTTCTTGTGCCCTTTCCGGTCGCATGTGCCGTCGGCATTGACTTCCTCATTGGCGA
>Ga0153915_10001247_pt1 | contig 23457 bp, 17 predicted proteins | sample Opewatmetagenome_2_FD_107003 | JGI IMG/M metagenome (GOLD analysis project Ga0153915, IMG submission 107003) | Freshwater wetland microbial communities from Ohio, USA - Open water 3 Core 3 Depth 3 metaG | ecosystem: Environmental > Aquatic > Freshwater > Wetlands | place: USA: Ohio, Lake Erie...
GCCAGGCGCTCCTGCAGCTTCTCGCGGTCGTAGTCGGAGGTGGTCTCGTCGATCTGGACCTTGATCTGCGCGATGCGGTCCTTGATGTCCTTCTGCTTGCCGGCGCCCTCGATGATGGTGGTGTTCTCCTTGTCCACCTTCACGGACTTGGCGCGTCCCAGCATGCTGATCTCGGTGTTCTCCAGCTTCAGGCCCAGCTCGTCGGAGATGACCTGACCGCCGGTGAGGATGGCGATGTCCTCGAGCATTGCCTTGCGCCTGTCTCCGAAGCCGGGGGCCTTCACGGCGCAGCAGGACAGCGTCCCGCGCAGGTTGTTGACCACCAGGGTGGCCATGGCCTCGCCCTCGATGTCCTCGGCAATGAGGAGCAGGGGCTTGCCGGTCTGCGCGATCTTCTCCAGCAGGGGCAGCAGGTCCTTCATGCTGGAGATCTTCTTGTCGTGGATCAGGATGTAAGGATTCTCCTGGATGGCCACCTGGGTGTCGCGGTTGGTCACGAAGTAGGCGGAAACGAAGCCGCGGTCGAACTGCATCCCCTCGACCACTTCCAGGTTGGTGTCCATGGACTTGGACTCTTCCACGGTGATGACGCCGTCCTTGCCCACCTTCTCCATGGCATCCGCGATCAGGTTGCCGATGTCCATGTCGTTGTTGGCGGAAATGGCGGCCACGTGGGCGATCTCTTCCTTCTCCTTGATGTCCTTGGAGGCCTTCTTGATGTCTTCCACGGCGGTCTCGACGGCCTTGGCGATGCCCCTCTTGATGTCCATGGGGTTGATGCCGGCCGCGACGGACTTGAGGCCTTCCCGGATCATGGAGTAGGCGAGGACCGTGGCGGTGGTGGTTCCGTCTCCGGCCACGTCATTGGTCTTGGTGGCCACTTCCTTGAGAAGCTGGGCGCCCATGTTCTCGAACGGATCTTCCAGTTCGATCTCCTTGGCGATGGTCACGCCGTCGTTTGTGACGGTCGGCGCGCCGAACTTCTTGTCGAGGACGACATTGCGTCCCTTGGGGCCCAGGGTGACCTTCACGGCCGTGGCCATCTTGTCCACGCCCCTCAGAAGTTTCTGCCGGGCCTCCTCATCGAACCGTAACTGCTTTGCCATGTCTCTACCCTTTCCTTTTCCCAAAATACTGACGCATGGTCGTGCACGCTTTGTGGAGAGTATCTCCGTTTTGCAGCAAAGATACACAGACTTTTCGATATCATCAAGAAAAATTTTACCCGAAAAAAACACGGACTCGGACCGTGCCGTTCCAAGACCGCGGCCCGGGGCATGGGCCACGGCCTTGACTTTCGGTCTTCATTTGATGCAAAAGTGGGGTAATGCCCGCTGACTCGCAACCGCACGCTGTCTGGACCGTGGGAATCGACGTTCCGCGCGGACCGGTGGATGACGCCGTTTTCGAACGAATCCTGCGAAAATTGGGGAAACGCCCCGTCGCATGGGTGATCCCGGCCTCGGAAGGCCTGAAATCCTCGGCGCTCCTGGGTTGGATCGCGCAGCGTCGCGATCACCTGGGCGATATCGTGTTTCCCAAAGGATATGCGGGAAGCCTGCACCCCCTTCTCACGCACGATGAGCTGGAGAAGGAGCTCGAGTGGGGACTGCACAACCCATGGTCCACGGGCATGGCGGACCTTTTTGGAAGCGCTCCCGACCTTCTGATGCCCCGACTGCCCGACCTGGCCCGGGAGTCGGCCCGGGCGCTGTACAGGCAGATGGGGTTCCATTCCATCGGAGTGCCCGTCGGAGTCATGCCGGCACCCGACGGGACGGGACTGAAGACCGTCCCCTACCTTAGGATCCCCGACGGGGCGGGCTCGCCCGGCATCGGCGCCGCGGGCCGAAGCGCCCTGTCGCGCCATGACCGGCCGCTTCTGCTCATCGACATCGCGCGCATCCTGAGGGCAGGAGCCTCCGCGCAGGATGCCCCGTCCCTTTCGATCCTGGACGCGGCACTGGATGCGGCCCTGCGGATCGCCGTCGCGGCCGGTCCCCTGGGACCGCTGTTCCGGCTCCTGCCGGTCTCCGGAAACCAGGCGGACTGCAGCGAATGGGACGGCATCAGGCCGCATGAGCTGCGAAGGGCCATGATCTCCGTGGGCGAGCTTCGAAGGAAAAAACGGCGGAAAAACGAGGAATATCAGAAGATCCTGTCGCTGCTCGCGGGTACGGACAAGGAAACGCAGGAGGAGGTCCCGGCGGCCGGGGAGGCGGATCCGGTTCCGCGAAACCGAACGCCGATCGCCCACATGCAGGGGGAGGTGCTGCTGGCAGGCAGCGATTTCGACGTGATCCTCGAAGGAGGCCGCTTCTGCGGCATCGCCAGCAAGGGCAGGATGGTGGTCCCGCGCATCCCCGCGGAATCCTCACTAACCCTTCACGGCACCCGCCTCGCCTTCCGCACTGTCAGCGCCACATCCTTCGAGGGGGATGGATGCACGGGACTCCGGGAGGAACTGCGCCTGGAACGCCTCGGCGGATCGACCATGGCGGTCGACTATTTTTTCCTCGACGGATTCCCGCACCTGCTGATCCATGTCGAGGTCATCTGGCCGGAACTGGGCCGCGACGCCCCCGTGGACGCATGCGTCCCCTTCGGCATGCGCCTCTTCCCCCTGGAATCCCAGGAAGAGGTCCTCATACACTCCTGCGGATCGGACGGGGACGTCATGCGCTTGACCCGGGACATGAGGGGATGCACCGGCATCTGCGCCTGCGGGTCTTTTCTCCACATTGCCAAGGGAAACGACGGGGTGACCCTGTCCTTCCCCACGTCGGCCGGGGCGACCCAGGGCATGGTGCCGTTCCGCATCGTCGAGGATGGGAAGGGCGCTTGGCTGGAAGCCAATCCCTTCGGCAACTGGTCGCGTTTCCTCTCGGATTGGACGGCAGGACGCACCGAGTGTTTCACCTTCGCCATCGGGATCGGAGGCGCGACGCCCCCGCGCAAGCCGCCTGCCCTGCCGCGTGTCGTCAAGGAAGAGACAGCCTCATGAGCGCGGGGCAACCCCGAAGCCGCGCCAAAGGCATCGAGTTCTTCGACGTGGACCACACCATCATCCGGTGCTCTTCCGGCGTACGTTTCATCTCCGCGGCGATCCGCAGGAAACTTTTCCCGAGGCGGCTGCTGCTTCTCCTGCCCTGGTATTCGATCACTTATCGCCTCGGAATCCTGTACGTCGGAAGTTACGAGAAGGAGTTCCCCCTTTTCCGGGGCCTGTCCCGCGACGACTTCCAGAGGATCGCGGAGGACAGCTTCCGCTCGAAGATGCTCTCGGACATCCACCCGCAGGCCGCGCGGCTCATCGCCGGCCTGAAGGCCGCGGGCCGCAAGGTCTACCTGGCCACATCCTCGCTGGACCTCATCGTGGCGCCCCTGGCGCGCCATCTCGGGGTGGACGGCGTCATCGCGACAGCGCTGGAGTTCAAGGACGGGGTGTGCACGGGCCGCTACGCCGGGGAACCCCTGTTCCACGGGGGCAAGAGGATCCGGGTGCTGCGCTTCATGAAGGAGGCAGGAGTGGATGCCGCGGACTGCTCCTTCTATTCGGACAGCGTCTACGACCTTCCCCTGCTGGACGCCGTGGGCCGTCCCGTGGCGGTCAACCCGGATTTCCGCCTGCGCCGCCTGGCGTGCAAGCGCGGCTGGGAGATCCTGAAGTTCTCCTGAACGGGAACCGGACATCCGCCCGACGCCGTACCCGGGATTCCTGAACGCCGCAAGATGGGCTATAATTAACGTTTCCGGCACCGTCAAGCGCGGCGCCGTCAGGGAACTGCCCGCGGGAAGCCCGTCGGGGTCCGCCTCGTGGATCGGCGGGGCGCGTGGGATCCCGCTCGCGACGGAGGACGCCCTGGAGCGACCGGTATCGGACCGGCCCGGCGGAGCGTGCCTCACGGAAGGATTGGGGACATGGAAGTCGACATAGCGGACTTTTCTACTCGCCTGTATTTCGCCGTACACCGCATCGACGGGGTGGAGCCGCTGGAGATCTGGAGCGGGTTCCGGGAGCTGACCGACCCGACGGAGAGGGCGGCGCTTCTGAAGAACCTCATCAAGATGGCCATCCCGCCGGTCAACGAACGTTGCGCCTCCTGGGCATTCGAAGAGCAGGCCCGGCTGACGGGCCTCGCGGTGTCCCGGACCCTGTCCTGGTACGCGGAGTCCCTGGCGGGACGCCTGTTCGCGTCCTTTCCGGACCCTCCCGTCCGGGAGCCGGAACAGAAACGGCTCTACCTGTCCGTGCGGGAGCGCATCTCATCGATCCTGGACGGGTGCATGGCATCGGAAAACGCCACGGTACACCAGGGGGCGCACGCGCCTGCCGGACAGGAGCTGCCCGACGGCCTCTTCGACCTGCGGGAGATGAGGATCACCGACAATGAACTGCCGTTCCTCATCTTCACGGACAAGGAGTACCGGGTCATCCACGGCCTGGCACTCGTCTATCTCTGGCTCCTGGACGTGGACACGGTGTTCCTCGAGGCGCTGCGCGACGGCCCCGGCACGGAGGAGATCGCCGCGGGATACAGGCAGGTCATGAAGAAGGCGGACCAGGAGAATCCGCTGTTCTCCGGGATCGGAAAGCCGGAGATGGGCGCCCTTCCCGAAGGACTCTGCAAACGCCTGGCCGGAGAGGATTATCTGGACTTCTACGACAGGATGCACCACTGGTTCGAAAAGATGGAGTCGAGGCTGGCCCCCAAGGAATAGGCCTCAGAGGATGACCCCTCCGCCCAGCACCACCTCCCCGTCGTAGAACACGGCCGACTGGCCGGGGGTGACGGACTCCATTCCCTCCATCAGGACCCGGACGGAGGACCCCTCGGGCTCCACGCGGCAGGCAACGTCGCGCGAGCGGTAGCGGACCTTGACGGTACAGGACAGGCTCCGCGCCGGAGGATCCACCAGCCAATGGAGGTCCGCCGCGGAGAAGCGGTCTACGCGCACCTCGTCGGACCGCCCGATGACGATCCTCCCCTCCCCCGCCTCGATGCGCGCCACGTACCAGGGGCCATTGCCCAGCCCTAGGCCCTGGCGCTGCCCCACGGTATACAGCGCGGTCCCGCGGTGCCTGCCGAGGACCCTGCCCCGCATGTCCACGATGTCTCCGGCACGGAGCGCCCGGGCTCCCCCCGCTTGCGCCCGCAGGAAGGCTTCCAGGCCGCCGTCCGCGAAGCAGACGTCCTGGCTCTCGGGCTCTTCGGCGGCGGGGAGGCCTTCCCGGACGGCGAGGCGGCGCACGTCCTCCTTCCGCATGACCCCGAGGGGGAAAAGCAGGGTGGGCAGGAGCTCCCGCGGGAGGCGGTAGAGCACGTAGGACTGGTCCTTGGCCGCCGAGGCGGCCCGCAGCAGGAGGGCTCCGTCGGGGCCCGTGCGGATGCGCGCGTAATGGCCCGTGGCGAAAAGGAAACATCCTCCCGGGGCGAGCGTCCCGGACGCCTCCATGAGGGAGCGGAGGGCCTGCGCGAAAAGGCCGAACTTCACGGCCGGATTGCAGGCCACGCAGGGATTGGGCGTGCGGCCGGAAAGGTAGGTTTCCACGAACGGTCCCACGACCAGACGGCGGAAGCCGTTGCCGACGTCCACGGGATGGAAGGGGATTCCCAGGCGGCCGCAGAGGGCACGCGCGCGCGCCGCCGCGGGCTCCTCCCCGGCATCGCCGTGGACCGTGAAGCATCCCCCGGCCAGGGTCCTTCCCTCCTGCCGGAGAAGCAGCGCCGCGACGCTGGAATCCACGCCGCCGCTCAGGGCGACTCCGACCGCCTCTTCCACCACGGGAGCTACTATACGGCCCCGAGGCGGGACGGGGAAGGGGCGGCGGCCCCCGAAGGGCGAAGCCTCCAAGGGCCGGACGGCGCATGCCCGCCGCGCCGGATTCACACCTTCGGCAACTCCTTTTCCGCCGCGCGGACGGCCGCGTCCGGGTACTCGTAGTCCTCCAGCTTGCCGGCGAAGTACTGCTCGTAGGCGGTCATGTCGAAATGGCCGTGCCCGGAGAGGTTGAACAGGATCACCTTCTTCTCTCCAGTCTCTTTGCACTTCTTGGCGGCCCGGATGGCCGAGGCGATGGCATGGGCCGACTCGGGGGCCGGGACGATGCCCTCCGTGCGGGCGAAGAGCACAGCGGCCTCGAAGGTCTCCTTCTGCATGAGGGCCTCGGGGCGGATCAGGCCCTTGTCGTTGAGCAGCGAAACGATGGGCGAAGCGCCGTGGTAGCGCAGGCCTCCCGCGTGGACCGAGGGCGGGACGAATCCATGTCCCAGGGTGTACATCTTGGCAAGCGGCATGAGCTTTCCGGCGTCCCCGTAATCATAGGCGAACACGCCCTTGCTCAAGCTCGGGCAGGCCATGGGCTCCGAAGCCACGAACTCGATGTCCCTCTTGCCGCTGAGTTTGTCCTCCATGAAGGGCAGCGCGAGACCGCCGAAGTTGCTCCCTCCGCCATGGCAGGCGATCACGATGTCGGGCATCAGGCCCAGGTCCTCAAGCACCGCCCGGGCTTCCAGGCCGATCACGGTCTGGTGCAGGAGCACATGGTTGAGCACCGAACCCAGCGAGTACTTGGCCGTGGGATCGGATGCCGCCACCTCGACCGCCTCGCTGATGGCCATGCCGAGGGAACCGGGCAGGTTCCTCGGGTCCTCCCGCAGCCTGCGGCCCACCTGAGTGTCCGCCGTGGGGCTGGGATGCACCTTGGCGCCGTAGCTCTGCATCATGACCTTGCGGTACGGCTTCTGCTCGAAGGAAGCCCGCACCATGAAGACCTCGATGTCCATGTCGAAATGCGCGCCCGCGAAGGCCAGGGCGCAGCCCCACTGCCCGGCGCCCGTCTCCGTCACGAGCCTTTTCACCCCTTCCTTTTTGTTGTAGTAGGCCTGGGCCACGGCCGTGTTCGGCTTGTGGCTTCCGGTGGGCGTCACGCTCTCGTTCTTGAAGAAAATCATGGCGGGCGTGCCCAGCGTCTCCTCCAGGAACCTGGCGCGGATCAGGGGCGTCGGACGGAACATGGACAATACCTTGAGCACCTCCTCGGGGATCGGGAACTCGCGCTGCATCGAGACTTCCTGCTCGAGAAGGCTCATCGGGGTCAAGCGTGCCATCGCCGAAAGCGGCACCGGCTTGCCGTCGGCCGGGTTGAGCATGGGCGCAAGGGGCCCGGGCAGCGAGGGGATGATGTTGAGCCACTTCTTCGGGATCTCCCGCGTGGGCAACTGATAGATGCGGTCCGTCATGGAAACCTCCTTGTAAATAAAAAACCCGGGCTTTTACCGCGCCCGGGTTCAAAAAAAAACCGCAGGCGATTTCGCTCCATGGGGAGGGAAACCGCCTGCGGTCTCCTGCGGGATCGAATACCGATCGTCAGGCGGACCGCGGTTTCCTCCCCACGGGCCACCACCACCGGCCTGCCTCGATCACTCTACCTGTCGTTTGCTCGCTCATCACATGTATAATTATACATGATCTGCATAAAAAGTCAATCTGTTTTTTACTTCATGTTCCGGATCCGCACTTCGATGCCCGGGATGTCCTGAAGCAGGACGGCAAGCCGCGCGGTATCGGTCTCGCCGAAATGGTACGGGTAGAGGATCCGCGGCCGCAGGATCCGGGCCGCTGCGGCCGCCTGTTCCGGGGTCATCGTGTACGGCTGGTTCATGGGGAGGAAGGCGACGTCGATGTCATGCAGCTTTTTCATCTCCGGGATGTCCTCGGTGTCCCCGGCCACGTAGAGGCGAAGGCCGCCGAGGGTGAGCACGTAGCCGTTGTCCCGTCCCTTGGGATGGAACTGGGTGTGTCCGCTGCTCGTGTTGTACGCCGGAACCGCCTCGACGGAGATCCCCTGGAACTCCCGGGTCTCCCCGTGCCTCAGCGCCACGGCCCCCGCTGCCAACCTGGCGGCCGCCGCGGGATTGCCCACCACCACCGTGCCCGGTTTGCCGAGGGTCCGCACGGCCGCGGGGTCCATGTGATCGCCGTGCTCGTGCGTCACGAGGACCAGGTCCGCCTTGGGCAGTCTGGAATAATCCGCGTACTGTCCCACGGGATCCACGTGGACGACCTTCCCGTCCCATTCCAGAAAGAAGGTCGCATGCCCGATGAAGGTGATCTTCACCGCGCCGTCCCTGGCCTGGATCGTGTCCGTCATGAAGTCCCCTCCTGCAGCGGGGGCGTACGGGGCGACGAAGGCCGCCAGGAAGGCCGCATAGGCGCAATACTGTTTGAATCCCGCGTGCATGGGCAAAATGCTACCCCCCCCGTCCCCGCCTGTCAACGCGCCGGGACCGTGGAGGGCACGGCCGGCCTAGAATCCGATCAGCTCCACATCGAAGACCAGGTACGCGTTGGGCGGGATGACCCCGGGATACCCGCGCGCCCCGTAGCCGAGGTCAGGCGGGATGACCAGGATCCGCTTCTCCCCTTTTTTCATGTCCATCAGGGCCTCGTTCCACCCCTTGATCACCTGCCCCACCTGGAAGGTCGCGGGCTTCCCGCGCTGCACGGAGCTGTCGAAGACCGTCCCGTCCAGGAGCTTGCCCGTGTAGTTCACGTTCACGGAGGTCCCCATCGCGGGCTTGGCGGAACCGGAACCCTGCTTGATCACCTTGTACATCAGGCCCGACCTGGTCGTCTTTAGGTCCGGATACTGCTTGGCGACCTGGGCGAGGGACGCATCCCGTTCCTTCACGGCCTGCTCCTCGATGGGCTTCTTCGCCGCGGCCACCAGGGAGTCGAAGGACTGCTGCGTGACCAGGAACGCATTGGCCTTGGCGCCGACGCGCAGGATCTTCACGGAGTCGATCCTGTCGTTCTTCACGATCCTGGCGACCACCTCCTGGCCCTTCACCACGCGGCCGAACACGGAATAGCCGCCGTCCAGGTGCGGCGTGGCGGTCATGGTGATGTAGAACTGGCTGCCGTTGGTGTTGGGCCCCGAATTGGCCATGGCCATCACGCCGGCGCCGTCGTGCTTCAGCTCGGGGCGAACCTCGTTGGGAAACTGGTAGCCGGGCCCCCCGGTCCCATTGCCCTTGGGATCCCCGCCCTGGATGACGAAGCCCGGCTCCACCCGGTGGAACGTCAGGCCGTCGAAGAACCTCTTGCCCGCCGCGCCATTGGCGGCGATGGTCCCCTCGGCCAGGCCGACGAAGTTGGACACCGTCATCGGCGCCTTCTCGAACTCGAGGCGCGCCACGATCTGGCCGCGCGCGGTGTTGATCTCCGCGTACAGACCGTCGGGGAGCGTCTCGGCCTCCGCGGGCACGACCGCGGCGAAAAGGGCCGTGGCGGCGAGCGCGCCGCCGATCAGACCGTCCAAACGAAACGACATGGTACCCTCCGTGGATTCGCGGCATTCTGATGAAACGCGGCGGTGGTGTCAACCAGCGCCACGGATGGCGCAAGGGCGAGGCGTACAGGGATGTACAAGCCGAGCCCCAGCGCCACGGTCACGCGTATGCGCGTGACGGGGATGGCGCAATCGTGACCGGGCCTACGCCCGCTCACTGTGGCGAGGCGTACAGGGATGTACAAGCCGAGCCCCAGCGCCACGGTCACGCGTATGCGCGTGCGGGCCCCGGGCCCGGCCTACCCCATCCCCGCGTCGAAGGATGCCTTGTACATGGCGGCCAGGTTGGGCCAGGGCGCGCCGGGAGGCAGGTTGTTCGCCTCGTGCAGGGAGAAGCGGCCGCCGGCGAGGATTCCGGAGGAAAGGATCTCCCGCGCGCGCCGGTAGACCTGCGCCGGGGAGGCGTTCAGGAGGAGGCCCACCTCCACCCCGCCTGTGATCTCCGTCCCCGGCCCCAGTTCCTCCCTGAGGCGGCGGAAATCCACGGGGAAACCGGTGTCGAAGGCCGTGACGCCCAGTTCCCTGGCGATGAGGGGGAAGTGCCGCTGCGCGTCGCCGCAGAGGTGGATGGTCCGCCGGCGCGCGCCCGCGGGATCCCGCTCACGGAACCAGAGGCGGTGCGCGGGGAGGACCTGCGCGGCGTAGCGCTGCGCGCCCAGCAGGGCGATGGAATCGTCGGCGAGGCCCACCGCTTCCCCGGGCCCCTCCGGCGCGCCCCAGTAGTCCCGCAGGGCACGGCCGCGGAGCACGGCGGCGCGGACCACGAAGTCGAACAGGCGCGCGGCGTAGCCGGGATCGTCGGAGAGGTCGGTGAGGATCTCGGGTCCGCGCAGGTTCATGGACACCGTGAGGGGCCCGTCGGTTCCCGCGGCCAGGTACGGATCCACCGCGATCGGCCGCCCCAGGAACACGCTCCGCGCGGCCAGCTCCCGCATGCGGTGCGTCATCTCCACCGCGCGCCGGAGGAAGGGACCGTCCAGCGGGCGTTCGATGTCCACGTCGAAGACCGCCTCCTTGCGCGCGCCGCCGAAGGCCGGCTCCGTGTCGGGCAGCTCCCCGTCCCGGTAGACGACGGGGCAGCCGAAGGATGCCGCCTCGTGGCAGTTCTGGAAATGCGGCGCCACCCGCCATGTCTCCGGCAGCCCCGTGTCCTGGTCCGAGAAGACATGGTGGCGCATGCGGGTGACGTACTGCCAGCGCAGCTGCGTCGTGAGCATCGCGGCCGGATCCGTGAAAACCTCCCTGTAGCCCGTGCCTTCAGGATTGAACCGGCGGTCCAGGATCACCACGCGGTTGTTGGTGGCCAGGGCCACGGGCGCCCGGGGCGCGGCCGCCTTGCCCCAGGCGGCCCAAAGGCCGCGCTTCTCCGCGTCCGAAAGGCGCGGAAAGCCGCCATAGGGGCCGGCCTCCCCGGCGGCCAGGGGCTCGAGGATCCATGCGTCGCGGGCCAGCTCGTTTTTCATGCCCCCCCCCCCGCGGGCCGCCTCAGGGCCACTCGGCCCAGAACCGCTTCCGTCCCGCCGCGCTCACCTCCCGCCGCAGGTCTTCCCGGACCGCGCCGCCCTCGATCAGCCGCTTCGCCTCCTTGGCGGCTTCTATGAAGGCATGCACCTTGGCGACCATGGTCTCATTGCACATCATGGAACACACGAAGGTGAACACGGAGGAGGCGCCGTCCGCCGCGGCCTGGAAGACCCAATCGCGGATGTCCCGCTCGTTCATCGTCTGGTAGTGGAAGTTCACCAGGCGCCAGCCGAAGGGCACGCGGATGGTCCGCGCGATGAGGGCCGGGTTCAGCTTGGCGGAGACCGACGGATCGTAGGACACGAGACCGATCTCCTCCAGGAAGGGCAGCTGCGCCTCCCGAAGGTCCTCCACGTGGGCCGTGCGGTCCCCCGTGGTGATGCCCGAGAAGTAGCGTTCCCAGGCGGGCATCACGAATTCCGGCCACAGATCGTGCCCGAACATGCTGGAGCAGTCGTCGGACAGCCCCCCCGACTTCGGGTTCACCTCCGGCTGCCCGCGGAGGCGGTTCATGAAACGGATGAAATCCACGATGCTGTCCGTGGCCAGGCGCAGGAAACGCCTGAAATCCTCCGGTTCGTCGTACGGGGCGGTGAAGGCGCGGAAATCCAGCATTTCGTACGCCGTGGTCAAGGGACCTTCGTGCCCCCACGAGAGCTTGACCTCCTCCCCCGGCAGGGCCTTCTGCATCCTCTCCCGGTACTCGAGGAAGGAAGGAAGCATGCCCGCGTGAGCCCAGTCGACGGGGCGTTCCAGGACGGGAATCCAGTCGCGGACCGACCGGTCGCTGCGGACGTAGTTCACCTCCCCTCCCTCGGGGAACACGAGGTCCATGCCGAGCCCGCTCACGTGCCCGTAGGAGACCGGGGGGGTTGCCGGCGCGGGGAGCGCCACGTCGGGGCCGTACATCTCGGCGAGCAGGGGCCGGCCGCGCCGATACGCCTCGATGCCCGCGTCGGGATCGGTGTAGAACGCGTGCAGCGGGATGCCGGTAGCTTCCAGAAGGGCCAGATAGGTGGATCCCACGGACCAGGAGAACCGTGAAGGATCGCGAAGACTCTGATAATCGGGTCTGCTCAAGAGAACCTCCTTGGATCGCATCGCAGTCCTCAACCGCCTTCTTCCAGGCTGCCGCGCAGCAGGATCTGGGACGCCTCGAAGTACTGCGGCCCCAGGCGGGTGAGGACGTCGGCCACGTCCCGTTCGTCGCCCTGCACGCCCAGGACGGCATAGCCACGTTCCCCGCGCGCGCCGAGCTGCAGGTCCGTCACATTGACGTTCCGCGAGGCCAGGGCGGAAAGGAGCACCAGGAGCGTGCCGGGCCGGTTGGCATGCACGGTGAGGACCATGTGGCGCGTCACGGGCACGGGCAGCCAGACGCCGTCGGCCTCAAGCAGGTAGACGGCCGCCTTGCGCAGGGGCGGGAAGGCCATGCGCGCCTCCGCCTCGATGCGCAGGAAACGGTCGCCCGAGGTGCCCCGGACGAAGTCCACGGCCTCCCGCACGGACCCGGCGGGCCCATCCAGCGTGAGGTAGGCCGTCGCCGTCCCGTCCTCCAGCGTGACCAGGCGCGCGGTCTCCACGTTGATCTCCTCCGAGGCCAGCGTGTTGAACAGGACCGAAAGGACGCCCGGCTTGTCGGCGTGGTGGGAGAACAGGCAGGCCGCTTCCTCGGGGGAGGAGGGAGGCGCCGCGTCGCTCAGCGTGACGGAGGACTCCCCTTTGCGCACCCGCAGGGCATGGAACCGGTCCAGGGAGGCGGAGTCGGGGAAGTGGGAGGCGAGGGACAGGAATCCCCCCCCGAAGGACAGGCGCGGGAGCTCCAGGCGCCGTTCCCGCGCCAGGCGCAGGTTCAGCATCTCGATGCCCAGGTTCAGCACGCGGAAGGCGTGGCCGCTCGCGGGCGTACCCGCACGGCCGCCGACGGGCCTCTTCTCCGGGATGCCCCGGGAGAAGGAGACGTAGTACCGGTACCCGGCATCCTGCACGTGCTCGATGCCCGCCGCGTAGTCCCGGCCGACTTCGGCCAGGTCGTGGGAATCGGTGCCGATGGCGATGGGAATGGAAAGCTGGCGCGCCCGCTTGAGGATGGCGAGGGACGGGTAGATGCCCACGCCCTTGCGCAGGCCGGAAAGGTTCACGTCCAGGCTGAGGGCGCGGTCCGCGATCATCTCAAGCAGGGTGAACAGGCGTCGGGAGGCCTCCCCGCCGGAGCGCGTGGGCTCCGAAAGCGACGGGGGCAGGGGCGCATACAGCTTGGGCAGGTCCAGGTGCCCCACGGCGGACAGCATCCCCCCTTCCGCGTCCACCATGGCGATCAGCTCGTCGAAGTACGCGGCCCAGAAGCCTTCCGGACCGCCGCGTTCCCGCAGGAGGCGTTCCGTCTCCTCCTTCGTCCCGTCGTAGGGCAGGCCATTGGAGGCGAAATGCACCGAGCCGACGGCGAAGTCGACGCCGTGCGCCTGGAAGAGCTTGGCGCGGTTCCACTGCTGCCCCAGGCCGCGGCCCATCCATTCCAGCTCCACGCCGAAGCGGATGTCGATCCGGTTCCTGTAGTGGGCCCGGATCCCCTCCATGGCGCGGCCGTAGCCGAAATAGGAGGCGTCGCCGCGGATGAACTTCACTTGGGTGGCCCGTTCCGCCTCGTAGCGGAACCGCGTCAGGCGCGGGGTGTGGATGATGAAGGTGATCGAGGGGAAACCGCGGCTGAGGGCCAGGCGCACCACCGCGTCCAGGTCGTCCACGCCGTGGCGGACATGATCCGCCCCGGTTCCCACGTGGATGCCGTGGGTCTCCCAGATGAAAGTCTCGGGCGTCGGGGAGGGTGCGCGCATCGGGAGTTTATAGCACGCGGGTTCCGCTCCGGGAAGACCCGACGGCCGTCCGCCTTGCAGAACCCGCCGACGCTCCGTTATAGTGCTCACCACGACGAGGAGAAGACATTTCCATGGACAAATACGACTTCGACGTATTGATCATCGGCGCCGGACCGGGCGGCTACGTGGCCGCCATCCGCGCCTCCCAACTCGGCCTGAAGGCCGCGGTCATCGAGAAGGACAAGGTGGGCGGGGTCTGCCTGAACGTCGGCTGCATCCCCTCCAAGGCCCTCATCCGGCAGGCGGAGGCCTATCGGGGCATCGCGGACCTGGAGGCGCTTGGCGTGAAGGCGGACGTTTCCGGTTTCCGCTACGAATCCGTGTTCCAGAAATCGCGCAAGGCCGCGGACACGCTGTCCAAGGGCGTGCAGTTCCTGCTTGCCAAGAACAAGGTGGAGCTCATCCAGGGCACGGGCATGATCCAGTCCGCCCATGAGGTGTCCGTGGGCGGCAGGAAGGTCACGGGAAAGAACCTGATCCTCGCCACAGGCTCCAGGCCCCGGGTGATCCCGGGCTTCGAGTTCGACGAGAAGAAGGTGCTCTCCTCCACGGGAGCCCTCATGCTCGATTCCCTGCCCGGGAAGATGCTCATCCTCGGGGCGGGCGCCATCGGCGTGGAGTTCAGCCACGTGCTGAATTCCTTCGGCGTGGAGGTGCACCTGGTGGAGATGATGGACCGCATCCTGCCCCTGGAGGACGGGGAGGCGGTGCAGGTGGTCTCCCGAAGCTTCCAGAAACGTGGCATCACGGTCTCCACGGGCACAAAGGCGGTCTCCCTGGACCGCGGCGGCTCCGGCGTGAAGGTGGTGCTGGAGGACAAGGCGGGCAAGCGGAACACGGTGGAGGCGGACAAGGCCCTCGTGGTCATCGGACGGGCCATCAACACGGACGGGATCGGCCTCGAGAAGATCGGCATCGCGCCGGAGCGCGGCTTCATCCCCGTGGGCGACTGGAACCAGACGAAGGTCCCCGGCGTCTATGCCATCGGGGACGTGGTGGGCACCACGCCCCTCCTGGCCCATGTGGCCTCCAAGGAGGGCGAGATGGCCGCGGAGCACATCGCGGGGCACAAGTGCGAACCGCGCCTCGATCCGCTCTCCATCCCGAGCGCCGTGTACTGCGAGCCGCAGATCGGCAGCTTCGGCCTCACGGAGGAGAAGGCGAAGGACAAGGGCGTGAAGTACGTGAAGGCCGTCTTCCCCTACCGGGGCGCGGGCAAGTCCGTGGCCATCGAGCGCAGCGAGGGCATGGTGAAGGTCCTCCTGGACCCGGCGAGCAAGGAGATCCTGGGCGCCCACATCGTCGGCGCCGAGGCCACGGAGCTGATCCACGAGCTGCTCCTGGCGCGCAGGGCGGAGCTGTTGCCGGAGGACATTGCCGGCATGATCCACGCGCACCCCACCCTCTCCGAGGCGGTGATGGAATCCATGCGCGCCGCGGAGGGTTGGGCTATCCACGCCTGAACGACGGGAGGTGTGCGGCGGTGATCGGGGAATACGCGTACCTGGCGGCCATCGCGGCCGTGGCGGCGGTATCCGCCGCGCTTTCGCTGGAGGCGCTGCGTCACCTGCGCACGCCGGGCGCAGGGTCCTTCGCCTTCCTGATGGCCGACCTCGCCGTCATGATCGGCGCGGGCGGAGGGATCGTGGCCAGCCGGAGCCCCGAAACGGCCAATTTCTGCCTGGATGTCACCGTGGGATGCTCCGCCCTCACGGGTCCGGCCCTCCTGATCTTCGCCTTCCGCTTCTGCGGGGGAGGACGGAGGACCTCGCAGTGGATGGCCGCTGCGCTCTTCGCCATGCCCGCGCTCACGCTGGCCGCCCTGGCGTTCGGCGGCCCCTACGACCTGGTATTCCAGGCCCGCGATTTCATCCAGGAGACCCCGCGCATCGCCCGCGTCGTCTCCCGTTACGGACCCGTGTTCCACCTGCACACCGCCTACAGCTACGCGTGCATCCTCGCCGCGATGGTCCTTCTGGCCCGCCGCGCGGTAAGGTCCTACCGCATGTACCGGCGCCAGTCGATCGCCCTGCTCCTGGGCATCCTGGCCGCGCTTGCCTCCAACGCGCTCTTCCTCCTGCGCGTCTTTCCCCCATGGGTCAACCCGATGCCCATCGGCTTCGCGCTCATGGGACTGGCGCTTTCGTGGGCCCTGTTCTACGGCCGCATGTTCGAGGTGGCCGCCGTGGCGCGCGGGCTCCTGATCGACCAGATGACCGACGGCATGCTGGTGCTGGACGCGGGGGACAGGATCGTGGATTTCAACCCGGCCCTGCAGGCCATCACGGAAATCCCGCTGGACAGGGCGATCGGCTCCGCGGCCGTCGGGGTCTTCCGGGACCAGGCGCGGTTCCTGGCGCGCCCGTACGGTACGGAGGCGGCCCACGAGGAGATCTCCATGGTCCGGCAGGGGGAGGAACGCCGCTACGACGCCCAGGTCACGCCCCTACTCTCGCACCGGGGCCGCCCGATGGGCCGCATGATCGTGCTGCGGGACGTGAGCGCCCTGGCGCACGCGAGGGAGGAGCTGAAGGAGCAGGCCATCCGGGATCCGCTCACGGGGCTGCACAACCGCCGCTACTTCGCCGAGCGCATGCAGGAGGAGCTGGACAGGGCCCGGCGCAACCAGCGGCCCGTGAGCCTCATCATGGCCGACGTGGACCGGTTCAAGTCGATCAACGACTCCTACGGACACGCGGCCGGGGACGCGACGCTGCAGTCCATCGCCGTCCACCTGGGACTGTTCACGCGGCGCAGCGACGTGGTCTGCCGCTACGGCGGGGAGGAGTTCATGCTTCTGATGCCGGAGATGGACCTGGAAAGCGCGGCCCGCAGGGCGGAGCAGATCCGCCAGGGTTTCCAGGCCATCGCGGTGCGCCATGAAGGCTCGGAGGTGCGCGCCACCATCTCACTCGGCGTCGCGGCCTTCCCCGAACACGGCGCCACGGCCGACGCGGTACTGAAGGCCGTGGACGAGGCGCTCTACAGGGCCAAGGACTGCGGACGGAACCGGGTGGCGGTGTATTCGCCGAAGCGATGAAGATGGCGGATCCGCACGGTTCAAACCTGTACCGGTCGTAACTCCTGACCGCTTCCAGTCCTGCCGCGGACCCTTTCCTACCGGATTTCCTTCATCAATTCCGCCACATCCACGCTGAAACCCGGCAGGACCACGGAGGAGACTACCCCGGTCCCGACGGCGGAGGAGTGCAGGTCGAACTCCCCATCGCGCAAGGACAGTACTTCAATGGAACCGGCGGCAGGATCCACGATCCAGTATTCGGGAATCTTGAAGTCGCGGTAAAGGGCGAGTTTGCGGTACCGGTCCATGCGGATGGATGAGGGAGACAGGACCTCCACGACAAGGTCGGGTACTCCGAAGATCCCGGTCTTCTTCAGGACTCCTTGATTCTTGCGGGATACGAAGACCAGGTCCGGCTGCACCACATTCCGATCGTCCAGGACCACATCCACGGGGACGACATAGAGTTTCCCCAATGAGCCGGCGACGATATGAGCCCGCATGCCGCTGAACAGTTCCCCAATAAGGCCTTGATGATCCAATTCCGGGGCGGGTGCCATGACAAGCTCCCCTTCCAGGATTTCGTACCTTTTTCCATCATCCAGAGCAGCATAATCCGTATAGGTCCAGATTTTTCCCACAACAGCCGTCGTGGACGCCATATTTGCCTTCCTGATCCAAGTATAGGGTAGCTCCGGAAGGAAGGCAATGGCGGAAAATCACTTACCCGGTCCAACACGTCTCCCTGAGTGCCGATCCGCGGTCCGCAACGCCGTGCTACCATGGCGATCGACGCACGCATCAGCCGCGGAGAGGATCGCCAGGGAAAAAAAAGGGGCCCGACGATCGGACCCCCCGAAGAAACGTTTCGAAACCGCATCGCGCCGATGGCGTTGCGCGTCGGGCGCCGCTATCTCTGCACGCGTCCGGAGCCGGACCCGCCCATGAGGGCCTTCACCTCGGCCACGGTGAGGAGCGGCAGGTCCCCCGGGATGGAATGCTTGAGGCAGGAGGCCGCCACGGCGAACTCCAGGGCTTCCTGGGCCGTGGGCAGGTTGGTGAGGCCATAGATCAAGCCCGCGGCGAAGCTGTCCCCGCCGCCTACGCGGTCCACGATATCCGTGATGTCGTACTTGCGGGACGCGTAGAAGCCTTTACGGTCGTTCAGAACCCCCGACCAGCCATTGTTGTCCGCGGAACGGCTCTCCCGCAGCGTGATGGCGATGTGCGTCAGGTTGGGGTACGCGGAGAGCACCTTGTCCGTGAGCGTCTTGTACTGCTCCGCGGAAAGGTGGCCGGACTCCACGTCCACCGGCACGCTGATGCCGAGGGCCTTCTGGCAGTCCTCCTCATTGGCGATGGCCACGTCCGTGTACTTGATCAGCTCCCCCATGACCTGGGGCGCCGTCTTGCCGTATTTCCACAGATTCTTCCTGTAGTTCAGGTCCATGGACACCTTCAGGCCCATCTCCTTGGCCTTCTTCATGGATTCCAGGGAGAGGTCCGCGGCCGTCTGCGAGATGGCCGGCGTGATGCCCGTGATGTGGAACCATGTGGCGCCCTTGAAGGTTTTGGCCCAGTCGATGTCCCCGGGCTTGGCCTCGGCAATGGCGGCGCCGGCGCGGTCGTAGACGACCACGGACGGCCTCTGGTTGGCGCCGTTCTCCAGGAAGTAGATGCCCAGGCGCTTTCCCCCGCGCACCACGGTGGAGGTGTCGATGCCCTGCTTGCGCAGCTCCGCCACGCAGGCATCGCCGATGGCGTTGGCCGGGATGACGGACACGTAGGCCGTGTCCAGGCCGAAGCGGGCCAGAGCGGTGGCCACGTTGGCCTCCCCGCCTCCGAAGGTGGCCTCCAGGTGCGGGCTCTGGAAGAAACGCTCGAAGCCGGGCGGCTTCAGGCGCAGCATGATCTCCCCGAACGTAACGAATCGCGGCATGGTCTCCTCCTTATTTCTGCAGCAGATGGATGGCGAAGCCGGAAAGCTCCATATCCAGGTAGACGGCGATCATCTGGCCGTTCTTCTCCTTGGCCGTGTCCGCCTTGATGCCGATGCCCTTACCCTTCAGGAAGGCGATGGCCCGGGCGATGTTGGGCACCGCGAGGGCGATGTGGCCGTACTTGCCGAGGTATGGGCTCTTCATGATCTCGAAGCCGGTGCCGGCGAACGTCGAGCTGTTGCCGTCCTTCACCGCCATGCCGAAGAGCTTCGCCATCAGCTCCGCCTGCGCCATGGCCTTGCCCGCGTCCGCCTCATTGATGCCGAGGTGGGCCAGCTCGAAGGCGTTGGCGATGGCCACGGCCTCCTTGGACAGCTTGGTGATCTCGTCAAACTTGCCCGCGCTGATCACGGCGTCCTTGGCCACCCAGGTGCCGCCCACCGCGTGCACCTTGGGGAAGGACAGATACTCCTTGAGGTTCCCCGGTTCGATGCCGCCGGTGGGGATGAACTTCACGCCGCCGTACGGCGCCGAGATGGCCTTGATGTAGTCCAGGCCGCCCAGCGCGCCGGCGGGGAAGAGCTTGAGCACCTCCAGGCCCTTGTCCAGGGCCATCTCGATCTCCGTCGGCCCGCTCACCCCGGGGGTGATGGGGACGCCGGCGCCGATGCAGTAATCGACGACCTTGGGATTGAACCCGGGGGCCACGATGTACTTGGCCCCGGCCGCGACGGCCTTCTTGGCCTGTTCCACGCTGAGGACAGTGCCCGCGCCCACAAGGACCTCGGGAAGCTGCTTGGCGATGATCCGGATGGATTCCTCCGCCGCATCCGTGCGGAAGGTGATCTCCGCCACGGGAAGGCCTCCCGCGGCCAGCGCCTTGCCCAGGTTCAGGGCGTCCGACGCCTTCTCGATCTTCACGACCGGGATGACCCCGATCTCGCCCAGTCTCTTCAATACCTCGTTCATGCCTTCCTCCTCACACCTTGTTCACCGGATACGTGGGGGCCTTGCCCGTGAGTATTTCCGCGATGTTCCGCGCGGCCTTGGTCTTCAACTCCACGACGGATTCCTCGCTGTACCAGCCCGCGTGGTCCGACAGGATCACATTGTCAAGCTTCCTGAGGGGGCTGTCCATGGGCAGGGGCTCCTTCTCGAAGACGTCCAGGCCCGCGCCGGCGATCCCGCCGTCCGCCAGGGCCTTGGCCACCGCCTTCTCGTCCAGCACGGGCCCGCGGGAGGTGTTGACGAGGATGGCGGTCTTCTTCATGAGGGAAAGCTGCTTCCCGCCGATCATCCCGCGGGTGGAGTCCATCAGGGGCACGTGGACGGAGACGTAGTCGCTCCCCTTGAGGAGCGTCTCCAGGTCGCACGGGTCCCCGCCCGCGCTTCGGATGGTCTCCGGCTTCACGAAGGGGTCGTAGACCATCACCTTGGAGAGGTTGAAGCCTCCCACCTTGCGGTGCAGGGTCCGGGCGATGGCGCCGTAACCCACGAGGCCCAGGACCTTGCCCGTCATGCGGAAGCAGGGCTGATCCTTGTGCAGGTTCCACTTCCCCTCGCGGACCTTCCTGTCCTTGTAGGCGATCTTGCGCACCGAGGCCATGATCATGGCCAGGGCCTGGTCGGAGACGTCCTCCAGCGAGTAGTCGGGCACCCGGGTCACCCAGATGCCCTTCTTGGTGGCCGCCTCCACGTCCACATTGTCGAATCCCACCCCGTAGCGGGAAAGCACCCTGCAGTGCGTGAGGGACGCGATGACCCTGGCGGTCATGGGGAACATGTTCACCAGGATCCCGTCGGCGTCCGCCAGTTCCCTGACCGCCTCGTCCTCGTCGGTGAAGTTGCGCACGACGAGCTTCGCGTCGATGCCATTGAGGACCGCTTCCTCTTCCTTGTAGCTGCCGTAGCGGTCGTCGGTCACGTATACTGTGAATCTGCTCATAGTTCGATCGTCTTCCCCTCCTTGTGGGACCTGTATGCCGCGTCGATGATGCGCAGCACGTTGCATCCATCCTCCGCCCGGGTGCCCTTCGTCTGTTCCGCGTCCCCGCGGATGCAGTCCGCGAAGTGGGCCAGCTCCGCAGGATACCCCAGGTTCTGCTGTTCGTTCACGGCGGGCCGGGTCCAGCCGTGCGTGAAGTCCGCCTTTTCTATGGCGTAGCCAAAGCCCTTCTGGGAGTAGACGGACAAGGGGCTGCCGAAGGTCATCTCCACCTTGATCACGCCGGTGGTGCCGTAGACCTCCACGAAGTCCTCCATGCCGCCCCAGGTGATGTAGTTACCCTCCACGTTCACCTGCGTCCCGTCGGCATACTCGAGAAGCGCGACGGCAAAGTCCTCACCCTCGAAATCCCTGTGCTGGAGGTTCTTCTCCCCGCCACCGGAGCAATGCCCCAGCACCTTCCTGGGCATGCCCAGCACATGATGGAAGAAACCGATAGGATGGATGCCCAGGTGGATGAGGCTCCCGCCCCCGCAGAACTTGATCTTCTGTGCGAACGGCGAATGGGACCCGCTGTGGCACTCCTTGCCACGGAAGTAGAGCGCCTTGCCGATGGCGCCCTCAGCGATGAGTTCCTTGGCCCTCACCAGCGCCGGGGCGAAGATCCAGTCCTCCGCGTAGAAGAGGCGCTTCCCTGTCTTCTTCTGCGCGGCAACCACCTTCTCCCCGTCCGCCAGCGTGGTGGCCAGGGGCTTCTCGCAGATCACGTCCTTTCCCGCCTCCATGGCGGCGATGGCCACCTCGGCATGGAGGAAGTTGGGCACGCAGATGTCCACGACGTCGATCCCTGGGTCCCGGATCAGTTCCTTGTAGTCCCCGTAGCCCTTGGAAATGCGGTATTTCGCCTTGAACTCATCCCTGGACTTCTGGTCCAGGTCCGCGACGGCTACGATGGCGATATCCCGAACCGTGGCCCAGCAGTCCGCGTGGAAACTCCCCGCGAACTTGGCCCCCACGATGCCGATCCTGATCTCACGGGGCATGGCTCGTTCTCCTCAGACAAGGTTGAATTCCGTGACGGCCCGCGCCAACTGCCAGCCCGTCTCCGGTAGGGGTAGATATAGAAGATATTCAGGTTTTGGACAAGGAGACGGGACCGGGGGGGATCCGCCGGACGGAGGCTGGAACGCGTAAGTGTCAACAAGGGAGGGAAATGCACGTCGGCCGACCGCTCGGCGATCCGTGGCTCATTTGCCGACTGTTCGCCGGTGAGTCCGACTTTCCGCATCCATCCTCCGCGGCTGGTCGAACATCGTCCCCTGGGGTATAGTTTATTGGTGCGTAAAATAGAAGCTATTAACGCAAAAAAACCTGGAAATTCTCCTCCCGATCCCCATAATTGTTTTCAGACTGAGAGGACCCGCATGAGAAGACGCCTACGAACTCCCCTGATGGTTCTGGTCATCGGATTGTTTGCACTGTCTCCCATGGGAACATGGGCAGCCTCGGTATCCTGGGATGGTGAAGCCTCCGACGGGAAATGGAGCAGTCCAACCAACTGGTCATCCGACGCGGTTCCGGTTGCCGACGATGACGTCGCCATCGGAACCGGGTACGCCGTGACGCTCGACGTCGATTCAGCAGCCATCGCCAGCCTGACGATCACCTCGACCGGTTCCCTCGATACGAACGGCAACAATCTCGTGGTCACGGGCACGGGCACGTATTCCGGCTTGATCACCGGCACGGGCACCCTGACCGGAAACTCCACGGGATCGATCACACTGAGCGGCGACTTCAGCATCACGACCTTCACGCACGGGAACGGTACGGTCACCTTCTCCGGAGGCAATGCGCAGGCCGTTTCCACCACATCCTCCTTCTACGCCGTCCAGGTGAACAAAAACGGCGGTTCCCTCACCTTCTCGAATTCCCTCACCATCGCGAACGGACTGACGACCTCGGCCGCTTCCTACGGCATCACCTTCTCCGGAAGCTCCAACAGCATCGCGGGCTCGACAACGTTCAGTAATACCAGTCTTGCCATCGGCAGCCTGGAAACGGACGGCACCCTTTTCGCCGGCGGCCTCACGGCAACGACACCGACGACCATCCAACTGGCGGGTGCCGTTTCCACGACGTACACGGCCATCAGCCTGGGCGCGGTCACGTTGACGAAGAACACCACCCTCTCCACCTCTGGTACGGCCGCTGCCGCATCGATCGGGATCGGTGCGATAACGGGAAGCACCTTCAACCTTGGTCTGGATGCGGGATCCGCTGCGGGGATCACGGTAGCGTCATTCAATGGAACCGGCAGCCTTACGGTCACGGACGCGGGGGATACGGGGATTTCATTCACCGGGGCCGTCACCGCGGCAAGCCTTTCCCTGACCGCTGCGGCAGGAGACATCAGCGTCTCCGGTATCGCGACGATATCCGGTACAACAGCCTTGTCCACGGATTCAGCCAGCGATATCACGCTGAGCAACACTGGAAACAACTTCACCGGAGCGGTTTCCGCCTCATCCGGCAACAACCTCACCCTCGTGGGCGCAAACGCCATCGACCTGGGCCCCATCTCCATCACCGGTAACCTCTCCGTCACAGCTTACGACGCAGTCACGCAAAGTGATGCTATTGCGGGTTCCACGCTCACGTTGAAGACCCTCAACGACTCCGGTGCCGCCATCACGCTGAACAACTCCTCCAACGCCTTCACCACCGTCAACCTGCGAACAAGGAACGCGGTAGACGGCTCCAACGTGGCCGGCACCGTCTACTACAGGGACTCC
>Ga0153915_10001248_pt1 | contig 23434 bp, 14 predicted proteins | sample Opewatmetagenome_2_FD_107003 | JGI IMG/M metagenome (GOLD analysis project Ga0153915, IMG submission 107003) | Freshwater wetland microbial communities from Ohio, USA - Open water 3 Core 3 Depth 3 metaG | ecosystem: Environmental > Aquatic > Freshwater > Wetlands | place: USA: Ohio, Lake Erie...
GCTTTATTATTTGTGACCCCTCCCTGGAAGAAGATTTTATTTCCGACCTTACGGTCGGCCACAACCTTCTGGAGGTAGTTGTAAACTATTGAATAGGCCAGACCGCCAACAAGGTTTTCATTATGGGCGCCTTTTTGCATGTACGAATTAAGGTCTGATTCCATAAAAACAGTACACCTGTCACCCAGTTTAACCGGACACTCTGAGTTCAGCGCCATACACCCGAACTCTTCCACAATATTGATATTCAGTTTTTCGGCCTGCTCTTCAAGAAAGGAGCCCGTTCCGGCGGCACACACTTTGTTCATTTCAAAATCGACAACCACACCATTTTCAATACTAATATACTTTGAATCCTGGCCGCCAATCTCAAAAATTGTGTCAACTGTTGGATCATAATCTATTGCAGCAGTTGCCTGTGCCGTTATCTCATTCTGAATTGTATCTGCCCCAATGAAATCGCCGGTAAGATACCTGCCTGACCCGGTGGTTCCTGCGCCAATTACTTCAACATCCTGACCCACCTCATCATAGATTTCAGTCATACCTTTCTGGATAGCTTCCAGGGGTTTCCCTGCAGTGGGCAGATACCGCCTTGAAATAACTTTGTGGTCGGGATCGATCAGAACCACATTAGTGCTTAATGATCCGACATCAATTCCCAGATAAACAGGAATTCGTTCGGTCCCGTTCTTTTTGAAATGTACTGTTTTGTTGTATAAAGCTTCAGATTCCTTCAAAGGTGGCAGGCTATTGAATTCGGATGAGTCTTCCGAAAGATACTCTTTCAGTTTTTCCATCCCTTTAAAATGGTTCATCTCAAGGTTATTGGAATGCGCATACATAACAGCGCCTATTGCACCCATTGAAGCATGATATTGGGGGATAATAAGCTCGTTTTCCTTCAGGTCGAGAACCTCCCTGAAAGCCCTTATCATTCCTGTATTGGCGGCAACACCACCCGAGAAAATAACCGGTTTATTTATTTCTTTGCTTCTTGCCACGTTACTCCTGAAGTTACGGGCAAGCGCAAAACATAATCCTGCAACTATGTCATGCAGTGGAGTGGCGATCTGCTGATGGTGGATCATGTCGCTTTTGGCGAAGACACTGCACCTTCCTGCTATCCTGGGCGGATCAACCGATTTCAATGCCATCTCTCCGAATTCCCTGACAATTGGAACTCCGATCCTTCTGGCCTGCTGATCGAGAAATGATCCCGTACCAGCAGCACAAATACTATTCATTTCAAAATCAACAAGGCGTGAATGACCGTTTGAGGGATCTTTTTCAAGAATAATAAGTTTTGAGTCTTCTCCGCCGATCTCGATAACCGTCCGTGCTTCAGGAAATAATCTGCCCGAGGAAGTTGCCTGTGCAATAATCTCATTTACAAATATTCCGCCAATCAGCTCCGTAGCCAGTTTCCCGCCTGTGCCAGTAAGGGATATCCCGCATATCGTTTCTGCCGGATGGTTTCTTAAAATTGTTGATAATCTCTCCTCCAGTACGTTAAACGGTTTACCGTGGACATAATCGTAATAATCTTCCAGGACGTTATAGTTCTCATCTAAAAGTACTGTATTCAGCGAAACGGATCCGATATCAATTCCCAGGTAAAGCTTCTGATTAGCTGATGCTTCCTGAACTTTGTCTTGTGGCATAAACTGGATATTTATTTAGCTATAACCTTGTTCTACTTTCGGTCTGCGAAAATAATTATTTTTTTTTTAGGAAGCAATTCCGGTGGCTAATTTATGATATTTAGCACTTTACACCCACTCTTCTGTCAGCACTTCTCCTGAAATGCTGGCAATCATCTGTTTCACAGGAACCTTCCTTGATGATTTAGCCAATGCTGCCCTTACTATCTGTAGCAATCCTCCGCAGCATGGCACTTCCATCATCATTACAGTTATAGTGTTCACTTTTGCTGTATCAATCATTGAGGCCAGTTTTTCCACATAGATTTCTGTGCCATGGTCAAGCTTCGGACAAGCAATTGCCAAAGATTTTCCTTTCAGGTACCTGCTGTGAAAATTTCCCATTGAATAAGCTATACAGTCAGCAGCCAGAAGCAAATCGGCTCCCCTGAAATATGGGGCATTAGGATTAAGCAAATGCATTTGCACAGGCCATTGCTTTAATTCGGATGGCTGATCTGTCGCCGGAGAGTTGTTTTCAGAGGCCTGGGGTTTTTCAATTATCATTGTGCGCGACCCAGGGCATCCGCCTCCGGTGTGTGCCAGCAGGTTACCATGATTATGCACCTCTGACATAACTTCCCTTATGTCAAAGTCAAGTTCATCCTGATGTTCCCTGAGGTAGCCTACACCATCCTGCAGAAAATCCGTTTCTCCATGTTCCTTCAGATGCTTCAGATGGGCAATGATAATGTTTTTTCCTTTGTCCTTCATCTGTTCCATCACTTTTGATTCATTATAGGGATCAGCTTCCCTTTTTTCGATTGTGATGGCACCTTCCGGGCAGTGTCCGATACAGGCACCTAAACCATCGCACATAAGTTCGCTTACCAGTCTTACCTTGCCATCGATTACTTGTAAAGCTCCCTCGTGACAGTTCGGTACACATTGTCCGCAGCCATTACATAAATCCTCATCTATTTTTAATATGTCTCTTTTCATTTGGGGTGATTCTTTTATTTTCTGATGCAAAAATGAAGAAAACAAAGCATACAGATTGTAACATATGTTACAAATGAAGATGTTTTTGAAATTTATTTACCCTGGCCAATCTACCTCGTTAAGAACAAACCGCAAAGTTCGCAAGGTTTTTGTGCGAAGTTCGCGAAGGATTAGTAATTAAGGATTTGCTTTGCGTTCTTTGCGATTGCTTTGCGTTCTTAGCGGTTAAAGAGAAGGTCTTTAGCTATACGTAAAACGGGTGAAGGATCAGAATCCCAGATCCTTATCAATAGCCATATTGGTGAGAGCGACATAAATCATTTTTGCCACATCCTCCATAATGTCGATTGTTATGGCATTCGGATCATCACCGGGAAGATGGTAATAAACCTTCTTGTATCCTCCTGTTGTTCCGATCGACATTGTCCTGTACCCGATTGAACTGAAATTATACGAATCGCTTCTGGGGCGACCGAAAAATTCAACCGGTTCAGGTGCAGAGCCGCGGAAAGGCCGGTGTATATACCTGGTATTTGCCAACTCAAAAAATGTGAGGAGGCTTTTATACGGACTTGTAGTATTTACTGACAGACCGGTTCCGTTACCAACCATATCGAGATTGATAAAAACAACTGTCTTATCCTTTGGAAAAACCGGTTTCTGAACATACAGCTTACTGCCGAGCAAACCATTCTCTTCTCCACCGAAGAAAAGGAATAAAACAGACCGTTTGAGCTGAATCCCCGACTGGGCCATCGCTTTTGCAGCGCCCATTATATCAACAATACCGCTGGCATTATCGAGAGCTCCGTTCACCGTTTTTCCAGCCCTTCCGACAGCATCAAGATGGCCGCCAATTACGATTGCCTCGGTTTTCAGTTCCGGATCAGTTCCCTCAATCATCCCGATCACATTGCAGCCCCTGCCTTCAGGATGCCTGGTGGTATTTGCTTTGATGGTCATTATTTTACCGGTTTTAAAAGATGCAGGCTTAAGGGTCTTTATTATTTTCGCCGTTAATTCCTTATTCGAAGTATTCAGGCCGGCAAAAATATCATCAAGAACCTGTTGTCCAATCCCGCAGACAATTATTGAAGGATCGTATGTAATATTCGGATTTGCTCCTATCCCATCAATATACAGAAAGCCGGCAGCACCATGTTTTACCGCATTTTCGAGTTTATACTGATGATAACAATATTTTACCCATTTGGAGTATTCCGGATTTCTGGGATCCGTATATGGAACGTCCCTGTTCATCAGCACAATTTTACCTTTAACATCAATTCCACTGTAATCATCGTATTTCAGGTCAGGAGCACTCACCCCGTAACCGACAAAAACAACCTCAGCCGTTTTTTCGCCGGTTCCCGAATTCATACCGGGATAGTACTCATCCGGATAATTATATGATTTTCTTATGATGGAACCGTCTGGTTGCGGAATATTCAAGGTGAGACTGCCAACATCATTTATTTCAGTGTAAGGAAGATCGAACCATTGAAAATAGCTTCCGCTGTCACCTGCCGGTTTTATTCCCCACTCCCTGAGCTTTTCGGCCACCCATTCTGCACTTGCAATGAATCCGGGGGATCCGGTAAGCCTGCCGTTGAATTCAGGTGAACAAAGCTTTTCAATCCATGCCATCATTTCTTCACTCGTGATTTTATGGAACTGATTAAGGAGCTTTGTTTCAAAATCTTCTTGTGCCACGGCATAGAAACTGACTGAAATAAGGGTGCTTATCAGAATAATTTTGATTCTTTTCATTTTTTCCGGATTTTTATGGCACCAATATAGAAAAACTATGGATTATTCAATTCTCCTTGAAGCTCCCCTTTTCAGGAATATTTCATTGGAAGAGATCCGCGAAGCAATGTCAGCAGTGCCTCACAGGATAAAAAGGTACAATACGGGCACAATGATAGCTCAGAGCGGGGACAAGGTCAATTCTATGATGATAGTCATTAAAGGTGCTATCAAAGGTGAGATGGTCGATAATGCGGGCAGGGTGATAAAAATTGAAAATATCCCGGCACCCGGAGCGCTTGCATCGGCGTTTATATTCGGCAGCAAAAACATGTTTCCCGTAAATGTGGTTGCGCTTTCAGAGACTGAACTCCTGGTAATTGAAAAGATTGATTTTCTAAAGCTGTTGAAAAACAATGAAAAAATCCTCATCAATTTTCTGGATATGATTTCGGACAGGTCCCAATTCCTATCCCGAAAAATAAAGTTCCTCAATTTTAAGACTATCAAAGAAAAGTTGGCACAGTATATTCTTCAGTTGGCCGGAGATAATGAAACAGAGACAAAGCTGAATATGACCCAGAATGACCTCGCGGATTTTTTCGGAGTTGCACGTCCTTCAATCGGAAGGGCACTGGGAGAGCTTGAAAGTGAAGGATTAATCTATACAAAAGGCAGGCATATAAGGATACTTGATAAAAAAAGGCTTTCAGACCTCACCCGGGAGTGAAGTGCATCTATTCAGGCAGGGTGATCATGAAACAGGTCCCTTCTCCTTCCTTGCTTTCAACTGTTATCGTTCCATTGTTGATCTTGACCAGTTCATGGCAAAGCTTCAGACCGAAACCTGTGCCTCTCTCGTTTTCCGTACCCGGTGTACTTTCAACCTCAGTAGCAGCAAAAAGATATTTTTGTTTAGCTGGCGGGATACCAATGCCATTATCGCAGATCTTTAACACTATCCCTTCACCTGTAAGTGATTTATCCTTCAGAAGAATACTGATCCTTCCCCCCCTTTGGGTATATTTTACCGCATTCGACAACAGGTTCCTGATTATTATATCAAGAAGGTCCTTGTCGAAAAATGCCTTTGAATTTCCGATCTGGGTGAAATTTACAGATATCTCCTTTTTATCTGCTGTCTCCTTGAAGATGCTCAGATTCGTAAGTATAATATCCGCAAGATCTCTTTTTTCAGGGGAGAACTTGATCTTATCCTCCTGCCCTCTTCCCCAGACCAGCATATTTTCAAGAAGGTTGATTACCTGCTGCGAATACTGAATGCTTGCATTTGCGAAGTAATCGTACTTTTCCTTGTATTCCTTTTCTTTAAGGAGGTTAAGCATATAAAGAATATTGACAACAGGGCTTCTCAGATCGTGGGCAATAACTGAAAAGATCTTGTTTTTTAGCTGTATTGTCTCTGACAATTGTTTATTCTGGTAAGCTATTTTAATATTTTGATTTTCTATCTCCTCCTTACGGGCGTTTATCTCCTGCGTCCTTTCATTGACAAGTATTTCAAGGTTCCTGTTCATATATTCAAGGTCGCTCTGAAGTTTTTCCTTTTCAGAAAAGGATTTCACCCATTTGTAAAGAAGCATTGCTGCCTGAATAAAAACAAACAGAACAAGGACGTAAGCAAGTATATAACCGGAAGTGGTTGCTACTTTTCCAAGGGAAACTCTGACATCGTGTATTGCAGCTACAGATAACAGAATGAAGGTTGCGAAGTAAACGTATTCAATAGTGTTCTTTTTTAAAAATCCCTTTATATTGCGAGCAAGAGCATAACCAATGAGCAGTATCAGAGAAGGATAAATGATAAATGTTGAATTACTGAATATACTTACCCGGAGAAACAAGGTGAGCAGAAAAGTTGTTGAAAAAATACCGGTTATAATCCAGGTTATAATTCTGAAATACTTTGTCGGATAGAGGTTCAGAGTAAACCAGTACCATCCTATCAGAATAATGTAAAGACCAAGGTATTCGCATCGGACAATCCATGTCCAGTTAATGGCTATAATATTATGAATCAAATAATTTGATGTAAATAATGGTCTCAGTGCGAGCCCTATTGTAGCAAGGCTGAAGAATCCTATCATTCGGTCCTTGGGATAAATAGCGAAGAAAAAAAGGAAAAGAAGTGAGAATCCCAGAAGCAGGCTGACAGTCGACCAGTCCCTTGCCCATGATGCAGCATTGTGCTTTTGAACATTGGCAAAAGTACCGAATTTCACAGGCAGCCAAAAACCTCCCCGTCGATGATGAAAATTTGAGACATTGATTATTATTGAAATGGAATCGGATTTTGGATTATATCTGAAGAAAAGCTTTTCGTACCCCGGTTTGGTTTCTGCTTCCGTTTTGCCCGGATTTCCGTTTCCTCCCATATAATTCCCATCAACAAAAATATCATAGGCAGAATCGAATACAGGCATATCGAAGGCCAGGGATTCCCTGAAACCGGGTGGCAACAAGGCGATAAGCCTGTAAGTGGCAAATCCCATTGGTGCTGTCTTAACCAGCTTCGGGGAATAATCTGTCCAATAGGACGGGACCCGTCCAAAGCAACTTGGCTTCGGACCGCCTGAGACTTTAAAATCGTAAGGATGAAGCATCTTGCCCCAGTAGAATTCCCATTCACCATTGAGGGTTACAATGAAATTATTGGTCACAGCTATTTCCCGCAGATCAATGATCCCTTTGACAGCCAGAGGCGCTTTCACGCCTGCAAGGCATTCTGAAGCATAAAAGAGAATGAAAAAAAACAGTAATCTATTGATTTTCATTTCAGACCTCTGTTTTCAAGAAGGGCATCAATGCTTGGTTCCTTCCCCCTGAAAGCAATATACATTTCAAGTGGATCTGCTGTCCCTCCTTTTGAAAGGATTTCTTTTTCAAATCTGGAAGCCACTTCCCGGCTAAAAATATCTCCTGTTTCCTTGAATGCCTTGAATGCGTCAGCATCAAGCATTTCACTCCAGTAATAGCTGTAATATCCGGAAGCATAGCCGCCACTCCATATATGGTTGAAATAAGTTGACCTGTACCTTGGCTTGATCTCCGGAAGCAATCCGTATTTGTCCAGAACCCGTTTCTCAAAATCCCGGATGTTGAGATCAACAGGTTCACTAAGAATATGGTATTCCATATCCAGAAGGGCGGCTGCAAGAAATTCAACAGTAGTAAATCCTGTGTTAAACTTGCTTGCCTTATCAAGTTTTTCGACAATTTCAACGGGTACAACTTCACCTGTCCGATAGTGCTTTGCATAAACCTTAAGCACTTCGGGTTCAAGCACCCAGTGCTCCATTATCTGTGACGGCAGTTCAACAAAATCGCGTGGAACCGAGGTGCCTGAAACACCAGGGTAAGTTGAGTTTGAAAGAAGCTGATGAAGGGCATGACCGAATTCGTGGAACAAGGTGCTGGCTTCATCGGGTGTCAGGAGCGAAGGTTTATCGGCAGTCGGCGGGGTCGAGTTTGTAACCATTGTAACAACCGGGTGGATAATATTACCCCTAATGTCACGGCTCTGACCTCTATAGGCACCGCACCAGGCCCCTGCACGTTTCGAGGCACGCGGGTAATTGTCGATCATCAGGACACCAATGTGCTTCTTATCCCGTGTTACTTCATAAGTGACTACGTCGGGGTGATATTTTGGTATATCTGTTCTTTTGGTAAATGACAGATTATAAAGCCGGTTAGCCACATAGAACATACCTTCAATAACATTTTCCGTTTTGAAATACGGCCTTGTTAATTCGTCATCAAGCGCATACTTCTCCTTTTTTATTTTTTCCGTGTAATACCACCAATCCCATGGCTCAAGCTTGAATTTCCCTCCCTCTTTATCAATAAGCTTCTGCTGGGACACTGCCTCGGCTCTGGCTACAGGGATGGCTGAGTTCCATACCTGTCCAAGGAATTCCATCACACGCTCGGGTGTTTTGGCCATATTTCGTTCGAGGGCAAAAGTGGCATAGCTTTTATAACCAAGCAGTTTCGACCGTTCCACCCTAAGCTTTGCGATCCTGGCAATTATTGCTTTGTTATCCTTTTCATTGTCATTATCACCTTTCATGAAATAAGCAGTGAAGAGTTTCTGACGCAAATCACGTCTTTCGGAATACTTCAGGAAGGGTTCCATGATAGGATATTGTATTGTGAATACCCATTTACCCTTAAGGTTCATCTTTTCAGCCGTCGTTGCAGCCTGGGTAATGACTCCCTCCGGCAATCCGGCAAGATCTTCCTTATTATCAATAATCAGCTTGAAAGCATTTGTTTCTGCCAGAAGGTTCTGACCGAATTTTACAGAGAGAAGGGAAAGTTCTTCATTTATACTGCGAAGTTTTTCTTTGTCTTCAAAAGATAGCTCTGCTCCGTTCCGTACAAAGCTTTTGTAAGTATCCTCAAGGACCTTCTTTTCCTCCTTAGTCAATTTGAAATTATCCCTTTTCTCATAAACTGATTTTATTCTCTGGAACAGTGTGTCATTCAGATTGATATCATCCCTGTGTTTGGACGATAGAGGAGCAATCTCCATATTGATTGCCTGCAAGGAATCATTTGTATTGGCTGAGTTAAGAGAGCCAAAAACCCTGCTGACTTTTGTCAGGAGCTCGCTGCTGTATTCCAGGGCTTTTATTGTATTTTTGAAATCAGGCTTCTGCCGGTTTCTTGTTATTTTATTTACCGCGGCCTTTTGTTCTTCAAAACCCTTCAGAAATGCAGGCTTAAAATGAGATGCCTTAATAAGCTCAAAGGGAGGAACCCCAAATGGAGTGTCAAAATCACTGAAAAAGGGATTCCCATTTTCTTTTTTTTGTTTACATGACGCGAATGCTACAATGATTATGATAATAAATAATGCTGCTTTTTTCATAATTCAGGTTTGATTTAAGTTTATTGAACAGGCAAGGTACAAAGATTGAAAATTCCGGATTATTTACCGAGCTAAATATATTTTTTCTTGATATTTCTGCCTCCCGGGCAATTACTTTTGACCAGAATTTTGAATTCTAAGCCATCAGGAAGCAAGAAAAAAGGAATTAACGGACAAAAAAAAAGGAAAGATAGTTGGGAGTTATCTTTCCTTCATTAACCTAAACCTGATCGTAGAATTTGGCCGAACGGCCATTGAAGAAATCTTAAGTATTATATAGTTATTCCTTTTAAGGAGAAAACTAAGCCACTAAAAAAAGAACTTTCCGAAATTATATATTATTTATACTTTATTCTCAATATATAGACGCCTGGATTATGATTTTGTTGCAGGCTTTTATGTTAATCTTTTGTTAATTTTTCAACCGATTTTTCTTAATTTTTTAACAATTAATTTTTTTTTTATAACTTTCGGCCACATAATCAGTTATGATCTCAAGTCTAAGATATCGTTTTATGATGCAGCGTCTCGGAAGGAGGCTTTACAGCTGTCTTATGTTCTACAGCTAGTATTGCTGCCATCATTTCTGTTATTAAACAAACAGAATGATGATCTTGTTCCCGGTTTTTTTATTTTTTTTGTTTTTTCAGATTTTTTCGTATGCAGGGATTGATTTTCAGCGTTAAGCGTTATTCAATACATGATGGCCCCGGGATAAGGGTGACATTCTTTATGAAAGGCTGTCCTCTTTCCTGCTGGTGGTGCCATAATCCGGAGGGTATATCACCGGCAATGGAAAATGTCAGGCAGACAAGAAGGATAGGAGGGAAAGAGTTTTCCGAAAATAAAGAGGTAGGTAAATATTACACAGTTGAAAATATTATTGAAATCCTTGAAAAAGACAGAATATTCCTCGAACAATCAGGTGGCGGAGTTACTTTTTCAGGTGGCGAACCGATGATGCAGAGTGAGTTTCTTAAGGAATCACTGGAAGCCTGCAGGAAAAAAGGCTTTCATACAGCTGTCGATACATCAGGTTACGCATCGTCTGAAAGCTACCGGGCAATTATGAAGCTGACGGATCTTTTTCTTTTCGATATTAAACATCTTGATGAGCAAAAACACCTTGAATTTACCGGAGTTTCCAACGTTGGAATCCTGAAAAATCTAAAAATGATACTAAATAGCGGGAAGGATGTAATGATAAGAATTCCGGTAATCCCGGGTAAAAATGATGATGCCGGTCATCTTTCCGATTTAAGGGAACTATTGGCTGTAATGAAATGCCAGAATCTGAAAAAAGTCAACCTGCTCCCCTTTCACAGAATTGGTGCCTCGAAATATAAGAGGTTTAACCTTCCTTACAGGATGAATGATACGCAGCAGCCATCTTCGGAAAAGATGAAGGAATTAAAAGCCTTTTTTTCGGAAACAGGGCTGAAAGTCAAAATCGGAGGATGAGATTTTCACCCCAGGAGCAACGTAGGAATTAGTAAAAACACATAAAAGATCTTAGATGATACTTTCTGAAAGAGTAAAAAAATTACGGGAACAAAGCCTTAATACAGTTGAAAAGATCTCTTCTGAAAGGGCTCTTCTTGTTACCCGTTTTTATAAAAGCGATGAGGCGCGTGGATTGTCGGCTCCGGTTCGTCGGGCCAAAGCGTTTGAATACCTGCTGAAAAACAAGAAGTTATGCATAAATGATGGGGAACTTATAGTTGGTGAAAGAGGACCTGCTGCGAAAGAGACTCCCACTTATCCTGAGATTAGCCTTCATTCCTTGCAGGATCTGGATATTTTGAATTCCAGGGAAAAGGTGTTCTTCAAGGTTGATGATGAGGTAAGAAAAGCTTATAAGGAAGAGATCATACCATTCTGGAATGGCAAGAGCAACCGCGACAGAATTATGAGCCGGATGACACCTGAATGGATCAATGCCTATGAAGCCGGTATTTTCACAGAGTTTCAGGAGCAACGTGCTCCCGGTCATACGGTGCTTGGCTATAAAATGTTCAAAACGGGTTTCAATAAGTTGAAGGAAGAGATCAGGGATGCTGTTTCAAAGCTTGATTTCTTTAATGACAATGAAGCTTTTGATAAAACTGAGGAACTCAAAGGAATGGAGATTGCCTGTGATGCAATAATAATGTACGCAAACAGGTATTCCAGGGAGCTTGAGAGTCTGGCCTCCGTTGAAAAAGACAGCAAAAGAAAAAATGAGCTTTTAAAAATGGCTGAAATATGCCGGAAAGTACCGGCTGAAGCACCTGAGACTGTTCATGAGATGCTTCAGCATTACTGGTTTATACATATTGGAGTTATAACCGAACTAAATCCCTGGGATTCGTTTAATCCTGGCAGGCTCGACCAGCATCTTTATCCTGTGTACAAAAAGGAAATAGAAGCTGGAACACTGCCGATTGAAGAACTTTACGATCTTCTTGGTTGTTTCTGGGTCAAATTTAATAATCATCCTTCACCTCCCAAGATTGGCGTAACTGCTAGTGAAAGCAATACCTATACTGATTTTTGCCTGATTAACCTTGGTGGTGTTAAAGCCGACGGAACCGACGCGGTAAATGAGATGTCCTATATCCTGCTTGATGTAATTAAGGAAATGAGAATACTTCAGCCAAGCTCAATGGTGCAAATCAGCCGAAAGAGTCCTGACAGGTTTATACATAAAGCCCTGGATATAATCAGGACAGGTTTTGGACAACCATCCTGCTTTAACACTGAAGCAATAATACAGGAGTTGCTCCGACAGGGGAAGAACCTTATTGATGCCCGTAACGGAGGCGCCTCAGGATGTGTCGAAACGGGAGCTTTCGGTACAGAAGCATATTGGCTGACAGGTTATTTCAACCTTACAAAAATACTTGAGCTTACCCTTAACAACGGATTCGATAAACGTACCGGGAAACAAGTTGGTCTGCAAACCGGCTATACTGCCGATTATAAAACTTTCGACGACCTGATTAAAGCGTTCAGGGAGCAGGTGAAATACTTTGCTGATATTAAGATCAGAGGCAACAATGTCATAGAAAGAACCTTTGCCAACTGGCTGCCTGTTCCATTCCTGTCGCTGCTGGTTGAGGACTGCATCCTGAACGGAAGAGACTACAACAATGGAGGAGCGCGTTATAATACCACTTATATCCAGGGAGTTGGCCTTGGAAGCATAACTGATGTTCTGACTTCCGTCAGGTATAATATTTACGACAGGAAAGGATACACCTGGGCAGATCTAAATAAAGCCATTGAAGCAGATTTTAATGGCTTTGACCGGATAAGGTATGATCTGATCTATAATACGCCAAAATACGGGAATGACGACGACTACGCTGATCAGCAAGCTGTTACCGTTTTCGAGATATTTTATGATGCCGTTAACGGCAAACCTTCATCAAGAGGCGGAGTCCACAGAATTAACATGCTGCCTACGACATCGCATGTTTATTTCGGCAGTGTCACCGGCGCAACAGCTGATGGCAGGAAGGCTTACACACCACTCTCAGAAGGCATTTCGCCGAGTCAGGGAGTTGATAGCCAGGGACCGACATCGGTGATAAAATCTGCTTCAAAAATAGATCATCTTCGCACAGGGGGCACATTGCTTAATCAGAAATTCTCACCGTCATTCTTTGAGGATGAAGAAAGCTACAATTGTCTTACTGCTTTGATTCGCAGTTATTTCATTCTCGACGGACACCATATCCAGTTCAATGTTGTTGATGCTGCCACTCTGAGGGATGCACAGAAACATCCTGAGTTATACCGTGACCTGATAGTCAGGGTTGCCGGATACAGTGATTATTTCAACGATCTCGGAGAGGATCTTCAGAATGAGATAATAAACAGGACAGAGCATTCGGCGGTTTGATACTCACCCCCAAATCCCTCTGTAATTTTCAAAAGCTCTGTCAGGGTTCCCCATTATGTTGCCAGTCCGGGATTCATGTGTTACAACGGGGATTCAACAGATCCCACATAATCAAGTATCGGGATGTATATTGTAAATCAACAAATATTATATCCAGCACAATAAATATTTTACCTGAAACAATATGGTATTTACATCAATGAAGGTAAAAGCTTTAAAATAAAAGATGTGTATAAAGTGAAGTACGAAACAGAGACGGGGAACAAAAGGGGGTAAGTACCATGAGGTGAGGTTACCCCTTCTTATCCTTTATCTCATTAAACATTGATGTGGCTGTCGCTACTATACCTGCTACATCTGAAAGATTCGCCGGAAGTATTATCGTATTATTTAGTTTTGCCAGGTTTGCAAATCCAAGCAGGTATTGCTCAGCAACTCTCAGGTTGACTGCATTCAGCCCGTTTTCCTCAGAAATCGCCAATGCTATTGCCCGCAAACCGTTAGCAGTTGCTTTGGCTACCTGTTCGATTTCTGATGCGCGTCCGGCAGCCTCATTGATACGCTTCTGCATTTCACCTTCCGATTTCTTAATAAGCTCCTGCTTGTCACCCTCTGCGTTATTTATCTTAGCCTGCTTTGTCCCTTCCGATTCGGCAATAACAGCTCTTTTCTCTCTTTCAGCCCTCATTTGTTTTTCCATTGCATCCTTAATACTCTGAGGAGGAGAAATGTTCTTGACCTCATAGCGTGTGACCTTCACTCCCCAGGGTTCGCTTGCTTTATCTACTGCGTCAACTATTGTGACATTTATTGTTTCCCTTTCTTCGAAAGTTCTGTCAAGTTCCAGTTTACCGATTACACTTCTCATTGTTGTCTGGGCGATCTGAATAGAAGCAAAACGATAATTGTCAATACCATAGGAAGCCTTCTGAGGATCCAGTACCTGAAGGTACAGGATGCCATCAACCTCAACGGCTATATTATCACGGGTAATGCAAACCTGTGGAGCCACATCAATAGCCTGTTCCTTAAGCGTATGCCTGTATCTTATCTTATCGATAAAAGGGATAAGAATCTGGAATCCGGCTGTAAATGTCGCCCTGTATTTTCCAAGTCTTTCAACAATTATAGCTGTTCTCTGTGGAACAACTTTTACCATCGATGCAATCAGTATAAAACCAAGGATGATTACACCAATCAGAATTATAGTACCGCTTGATCCTGCCATTTTATTTATTTTTTTGGTTCAACAATCAGTTTAAAATTTTCTTTCCCTTTAATAATAACTATTTCTCCCTCATTAATAGTTGATTTCGATTCAGCCTTCCAGGTAGTTCCCTTAAAATCGACTTTCCCGTTTTTGCCCGGTTCAAAATCCATAAGTGCCAGAGCTTCTTTTCCGGTAAACTCATCCTCCACACTTTCCGAAAGACCCGGCTTGTTGTAAAAGAATCGCTTCTGGATCATTTTTCTCAAAGCGAGCAAAGAAAGAACGGAGGTAACCGCAAAAACAACGATCTGAATATTTATTCCCGGATGGGCAATAAGGCAGAGCAAAGCTGTTATCCAGGCCCCTACTCCAAAAAAGAAAATTACAAATCCCGGAATTACAAGTTCAAGCAGAAAAAGGACAAGTCCGATTATAAACCAGATAAGTTCCGGTCTTGAAAAAATAGATGTCTCCATAATGATTATTTTAATTTATGCGAGATAAAATGTTTTGTATAAAGTAAAGATATAAAAAAGCTGGAGAAATCTTCTAAAAGTAAAGAAGAATAAGGTTTCGGAAGTTGTTTCCGGACTGCGATGATAAAAAATTTCTGCAATTCAGTTTTTTTTCGTAACTTATTTCGCTTTTTTGAATGTAGCTTATCTGAAATTCAAAGGCCTTATTAAAACAGCCTGGATGTAGTGTAATAGCCCCTTTGTTTAGATTATTTAGAAAAGCAGAAAGTCAGAAAAAATCAGATAGGAGAGCGGTCAAATGGAAAAATTCTTCGATTATTTTGATGAACGTTACAGGGAAGCTGTGCTTAGCGGGCCCGCCTCCGAAGACGGACCTGTGATTACAATATCACGTCTGACCGGTTGTGATGCCCGTGAGGTTGCTTCCGGTATTGTGGACGATCTCAACGCCCGATTTGGTACTACAAAATGGAAGTGGGTTGACAAAGATATCATTTATGCCATTGCCAAGGAGCTTAATATTGATACCCAGCGTGTTGAAAATTATTATGCAGGGATCAAACTATCAAATCTGTCAGAAATGATTATGGCTTTTTCAGGAGGATTTGTAAGTGATCTAAGGGTTAAGAAAGCGATTAAGGATGTGGTATTGTCAATTTGCAAGGAAGGTTTTGTTGTAATTGTTGGGAGGGGTGGGGTTTCTATAGCCCGTGAAATAAAAGACTCTCTGCATGTCCGTCTTATAGCCCCGTTCTACTGGAGAGTAGAAAATGTAATGAAAAAGAAAAACATGACCCTTGAAAATGCTGAAAAATATGTCCTTGATACTGATGAAAAAAGGTATGATCTTATTCAGACATTTCTCGACAAGAAAACAAAAAATATAGAGAGTCTGTTTGATGTAACGATAAACAGGTTCTCTTTCAGCATTCCTGAAACTGCCGGACTTATTGTCTCGATGTACGAGAAAAAAGTATACAATCAGATGATTGAAAGAAAAAAGATTAAATCGATTTTCTAAAATTCGCTAAGATCCCCGACTTTTTTAATGTGGACACTTAACCTTCTGTCAAGTGTTGTCCTGTAAGCGTCCCAGTCACTTATCGGACGACGTGCAACGCCTGTATCCATTGCAGCTTTAGCCACACATGATGCAACACACGAGATGAGACGCGGGTCAAGCGGTTTTGGTATGATATAATCCTTTCCGAAAGTAAGACTTTCAACATTATATGCTTTTAGAACAGGATCAGGCACCGGATCTTTAGCAAGCGATGCAAGCGCTTTTGAGGCGGCAAGCTTCATCTCCTCATTTATAGTTGTGGCTCTGACATCAAGTGCACCCCTGAAAATAAATGGAAATCCAAGGACATTGTTAATCTGATTTGGATAATCCGATCTCCCTGTAGCAAAGATCAGGTCATTTCTGGTGGCCATTGCATCCTCATAAGATATTTCCGGATTCGGATTTGCCATCGCAAAAACTATCGGATTATCAGCCATTGTTGACAGCATCTCCTTCGACAGCATATTGGCTGTTGAAAGTCCAAGAAACAAATCGGCCCCTTTAACCGCTTCTGCAAGTGAGTCAATATTTCTGTCAGTAACAAATTCCTGTTTGTATTTATTGAGATCATTTCTTTTCCTGTTAATAACACCCTTGCTGTCAACCATCACAATATTCTCTTTCCTCACACCAAGTGATAAATAGAGCCTTGAGCAAGATATGGCAGCGGCTCCGGCACCGCACACAACCAATTTAAGATTTTCGATTTTTCTCCCTGTTATTTCCAGCGCATTCAGGAGCCCGGCTCCTGAAATTATGGCAGTTCCGTGCTGATCGTCATGAAAAACAGGTATATCCAGAAGGCTTTTAAGCTTACTTTCTACTTCAAAGCATTCGGGAGCTTTTATGTCTTCAAGGTTTATTCCTCCAAAGGTAGGAGCGATCCGGGCACAGATCTCAACCAGTTTATCAGGATCCTTCTCATCAACCTCAATGTCAAATACATCCACATCAGCGAATACCTTGAAAAGCAGTCCCTTTCCTTCCATTACAGGCTTCCCGGCCATTGCACCAATATCTCCTAGACCGAGGACTGCGGTTCCGTTAGAAATAACTGCTACAAGGTTTCCTTTGGCAGTATATTTATATACATCATCCGGAGTTTTCTCGATTTCAAGGCACGGGTAAGCTACTCCAGGCGTATAAGCAAGACTCAGATCAAATTGTGTGCAGTAAGGTTTTGTGGGAATAACCTCTACTTTTCCGTGACGGCCCCTGCTGTGGTAGAGAAGGGCATCTTCCTTTGTAACTTTAGGCATGTAATAAATATTTTTGAACCAGGTTAAATCGAAATGCTTTACAATATGGGGTATCCAAAAAGTGATTTTTTTTGATATTTACCTTTGTGATACTTTGTGATCCACTTTGTGATCCTTTGTGGTTCAAGAATTTATATTTAACCTCAAAGTCGCACGAAGTTCTTACCAGGGTTCACAAAGATCTTTTTCAACAACCCTGGATTTTGATCATTCTAAAGTACAACTATTAAACTTAAATTAAAATGAGAAAGATCACAATAATTAAATCCTGGAACAAATTGCACGGATGTATATATTTTATTAAAATCAATAATCAATACTTTCAGCATCTCTTTTTTATCTATTTTTATCTTGACTTTAAACCTGTTTTTTTATGAAGCAAAACTTAGCTATTGGTGTAGATATAGGCGGTAGTCATATCAGCTGCGCCGCAGTTGATCTTGAATCATTCAAAATATTAAATGAAACACGTACCGAGAGAGCTGTTAACAATAAGGCACTGGCGAGCGAGATTATAGGTGTATGGGTTCAGGCATTATCAGAAGTTATAAAGAAAATATCATCAGAATCATTGAAGGGGATTGGTTTCGGGATGCCCGGTCCTTTTGACTATGTGAAGGGGATAAGCTATATTAAAGGTGTTGCAAAATATGAACATCTCTACGGGGTCAATGTCCATAACGCCTTGGCCGAAAACCTTAATTTCCATAAAGGATTCCCTGTCCGGTTCATGAATGATGTTTCGACTTTTGCCGTAGGAGAAGCGCTTATCGGAAAAGCTGCAAAGGTAAACCGATCAATGTCAGTAACGCTTGGAACCGGATTTGGTTCTGCATTTATCAGCGACCGGATCCCCATCGTAGACGGTCCGGAGGTCCCCAGACTGGGCTGTGTTTACCATCTTCCGTACGGAGATAATATTGCCGACGATTACTTTTCAACGAGATGGTTTATAGGGAAATATAAAAAACTTACCGGCAAAGAGCTGAGCGGCGTAAAAGAATTTTCCAGACTGGCCGGAAAAGATAAAATAGTTATGGACCTTTTCACTGAATTCGGAAACAATCTGGGAGTATTTCTTGCTCCGTGGCTTAAAAAGTTCAAAGCTGAAATTGTTGTTGTGGGAGGCAATATTTCACACTCTTATAACCTGTTTGGAAAAATTTTCGAGAACAGCCTTGAGAAGGAGGGATGCAATTGTAAAGTTGCTCTTTCTGAGCTGAAGGAAGATGCCGCCTTCATCGGTGCAGCCTACCTTCTTGATGATGGCTTCTGGAAAGCAATACAACATGCATTGCCACTTATGTAAACCTGACGGGATAAAACAACATCCCACTTATCTCCCTGACGCTCCGGTCAGGGCAGGACTTCAAAGGGAGAATTTAGACATTTAACCATTAAACCTGAACCTTAAATATTATGGCCACACAAAAAGTTAATATTTCGAAGATATCACCTGTACTCATGGCATTCTTTGTCATGAGTTTTGTTGATCTGGTCGGCATAGGAGTCGATCGAGTAAGCAAAGACATGAGTCTCAGTGCCACAGTCGCCCAGCTGATCCCGTCGGCAGCTTTCCTGTGGTTTTTTATTCTCTCAGTCCCTGTAGGAGTTCTGCAGTCACGGCTTGGTAAGAAAAACATACTTAATGTCGGGATGGGAGTTACTGCCCTGGGATTGCTCGTCCCTTTCTTCTTTTATTCTTTTGGTATGGTGCTGGTAGGCTTTGCTCTCTTAGGGATCGGAAATACGATTGTACAGGTTTCAGCCAATCCGCTTCTTGTCGATGTTGTTCCGCGTAACAGGGCGTCGAGCTTCCTGAGCTTTTCACAGTTTGTAAAGGCAATAGGTTCGATGATTGGACCCTTTGTGGCAGGTTTCTTTGCGCTTCAGTTTGGCAACTGGAAACTGATGTTTTTGGTTTTTGGCATTGTATCAATCCTTGCTGTTGTGTGGCTTGGTTTCGCAAAAATCGGAGAAACCAGGGTGGAAGGTTATAAAGCTACATTCGCCTCATCGTTTAAACTGCTGAAAACCGGATTTGTACTTTTGATGGTGCTTTCCATCTTTCTTGTTGTCGGTGTTGATGTCGGATTCAATTCCAATTCAGGTCAATTCCTTATTAAACAGTTCGGCATCAACCAGACAGCTGCCGAATCGGGGCGGAGCGTGTATTTCCTTGGCAGAATGCTCGGGACGTTTGCAGGCGCTATAATGCTTACAAAAATCTCCTCCAGAAAGTTCTATATGTGGACCTCAATTCTTGGTATTGTCTGCCTGGTTGCCATATTGCTTGTTAAGTCTTCCGTACTTGCCTGGGGACTCGTATTCCTGATTGGCCTGGCAGTAGCAAATATCTGGCCACTTGTATTTTCAATAGCTGTCGAGAGATATCCTGACAGGAGCAATGAGATTTCGGGACTCGTGATGATGGCAATTTCCGGAGGAGCGGTCATCCCTCTGCTTGTGGGATGGATTAGTGACCTCAGCACCATCGCCTGGGGTATGACACTTTTAATTGCATGCATGATTTATTTATTGGCCGTTTCAGTTTACTGCCTGAAAAAACAGTCTGCAGTTTCTGTTGCAGGTTAAGAGCAAGCTGAAACCCTGGTGTGACACAAACACTATTTTAAGTCATTATTACAGAAAAATAAAGGATTCATTATGAGAAAGGACAATCTGGGCAGACGTGATTTCCTGAAAAAGACCACCGCCGGTGCTCTTACGTATGTGATCATCCCACGACATGTGCTTGGAGGCCAGGGATATACAGCCCCTAGCGACCAGCTTGCGAAAGGTATTATTGGCGTTGGAGGTATGGGTCGCGGACATATTCCATATGAGGGCACCCGAGTCCTGGCGGTATGTGATGTTGATAAGAATCACCTCAGCCAGGCAATCGCAGAAGCAGGAGGAAATCCTGCCGGCTATGCCGATTTCCGTGAACTGCTTGCCCGCCCTGACATTGATATCGTGCATATTGCTACACCTCCCCACTGGCATGGAATAATTTCGAAAATGGCGGCCGAGGCTGGAAAAGATATCTGGTGTGAAAAGCCAATGACCAGGACTATCGGGGAAGGAATAAAAGTGGTGGAAGCTGTGGAGAAAAATGGCAGAATGTTCAGGCTTAATACCTGGTTCAGGTTCAAGGATCAGTTTTATGGTCTTGGGACAACAGTTAAGCCCCTGAAAAAACTTGTATCGAGCGGTGTTCTGGGATGGCCGCTTAAGGTGACGGTCAGCGGTATTACAGGCTACGACTGGAAGTTTTACTGGAGTGGTCTTTATAACCTGCAACCTATGCCTGTTCCGCCTGAACTCGATTATAACTTCTGGCTGGGACCTGCACCGTATAAACCATATAATCCGGAAAGGGTCCATTCAAAATTCCGGGGGTACTGGGACTATGATGGAGGGGGACTTGGTGATATGGGTCAGCATTACCTTGATCCTGTTCAATACCTGCTTGGGAAGGATGATACTGGCCCCGTATCAGTAGAGATAGATGCACCGCAACAGCACTACGATGCTGTCGGGTCGTGGCGAAGAATTACTTACACATACGCCGATGGCTGCCAGATAATTCTTGATGGTGAGAATCGTGATAAGGATGCAGCCTATATAGAAGGTCCTCATGGAAAGATCTTTAAAGGATTCAAATCCGACATTAAGGATATGGAAAAACTTATTGATTCTCTTCCTGATCCTGAACCTCAGATAACAACATTCGCTGAATCAGTCCGGACAAGAAAGAAATTTGCACTCAACGAATCAAACGGACACAGGTCATGTTCAATTGTAAATCTTGGCGTTATAGCAGTGCGGCTTGGCAGGAATTTAAAGTACGACCCTGTAATACAGCAGTTTATCGATGACGATGGAGCCAACAGGCTTATTAATCAACCAATGCGGGATCCGTGGAAAATCTAAAGGGAAATAAATTTGAAAAATTGAAAATATGAAGTTAAATAAATTACTGATTGCAGGTTTTTTTGCCCTGGTGAGTTTTGCCGTATCCTTTGGTCAGGATAAGAGAACCATTGAGACAAAAGTTGCAGACCTTCTTGCCCAGCTTCCCGCAAATGACACAAAGTACCTTGAGAAGCTTATGGATAATATGTTTGCGCTGGGAGAAACAGGTATCAGGCAAATTTGCGATCAGATAGTACCGGCAGGTACCGGTGATGACACCAGGCCGAGGTTTGCTGTCGAAAGTTTGTCACGCTACCTGTCAATGAAAGGACAGGAGGCTAACAGACCTATATGGGAAAAAATCTGTATCCAATATGCAACCGGCCAGAAGCATAACGGTGTAAAAGATTTCTTTATGAAACAACTCCAGTATATTGGAAGCAACGCTGCTGTTGAGGTATTAAAAACCTCGCTGAATGATAAGGAAATGTGTGGTCCGGCACTTGCCGCTTTACAGTCGATCGGAGGGAAAAACGTGGAATCAGTACTTGCGGAATCACTTAAAAACAAGGAGCTTCCGTGTGTTGCCGCCGTGATGAATACTCTTGCGGGTATGAATTCACAATTGGCAGTAAATGAATACATTGATTGGTCGGGTGTAATGGATATCAATACCAAAGCATCCGCTTTTAATGCCCTTGCCCGGAGCGCCAGCCCTTTTGCTTATCCTGTGCTTTCAAAAGCTGCCAGGGATGTTTTTTACAGGTGGGAGCACACAGGTGCTACGGCCTCGTTCCTTGAATATGCAAAAAATGTTGGAACCAAAGGGGACCTGAAGGCTATGGACAAGATCTGTAAGCTTGTAATTTCAAAATGCAAAGACAGGCTGACAGTTCAGAATAAGACTAAAGCTCTTCTGACTTATGTCAGCTTCCATGGGACTGAAGCTATGAAAGAACTGAAGAAAGCCGCTGAAAATTCTGATAAAAGCTACAGGAATGCTGCCATCCGGGCAGCACTTAATATCCCTGGGGAAGAAATTGTCAGGAAATGGATTGAGTATTACCCTAAAGCTATACCCCCTGCAAAACCGGAAATAATTTCTATGCTTGGTGAAAGGAGATCTGAAACTGCTCTTCCGCTTGTAACCTCCTCTCTTTCAAGTCCTGATAAATCAATAAGAAGCGCCGCCGCTTCAGCCCTGACAAAACTAAGCGGAAACAAAGCGGTCCCTTCATTGATTGAATACCTTAAGAATTTCAATGACCCTGAGGACCAGTTAGCTGCAAAATCAGCTCTGATGTCAGTTTCAGGAAATAAGGAGATTGCCCTTCTTTTGCCGCTTCTCAGGAATGGTCCGGCTGGAGCCAGGAAAAGTGTGATCGAGTTGTTGGCATGGAACAGGGGTAACGAATATTTTTCTCAGGTTCTGCCATATACCTCATCGGATGAAAATGAAGTCAGATCGGCTGCATTCAAGGCTTTAGCAGATCTGGCCGGGCCTGAAAACCAGTCAGATTTAATTGAACTGATATCCGATCCCAAAAGCAAGGATAATATTCCTGATGTCCAGGCCGCTCTGGCCTCAGCCGCCGGGAAGATCACCAATCCTGAAATGAGGTCAGTAACTATACTAAAATCTTTGCAGGGCAGGACAGGGAAGGAAAAGATAATCCCGGTTCTCGCTAAGACAGGTGGGAAGGAAGCTCTTTCAACTGTTTTAAAGGAATTTGAGAATGGAGGTCCTGAAATGAGAGATGTCTGTTTTAAAACGCTTACTTCATGGCAGGATTATACAGCATCTTCAGCTCTCTATGAGATCTGTGCATCGGGAAACAAAACATTTGAAGAGCCCGCATTTGAAGGATATATCAGGCAGATCAGGGCAGCCTCATTGCAAGATGAACAAAAATTCCTGCTTTTCCGTAAAATAATGCCATGGGCACTCAGTCAGGACCGTAAAAAAGAAATTCTGACGGAATTAGGGAAGCTCAAAACTTATCAGACTCTCTTCTTTGTTGGCGGTTATCTTGATGATCCTTCAACTTCAGCAGAAGCTGCAAATGCTGCAATGCACATTGCACTCCCTTCGGTAAGTACAAAGGTGGGCATGTATGGCACTCTGGTCCGTGATATCCTGACGAAAGCCGTATCCAGGCTTTCCGGTCCGGAAAGCCAATACAACAGGGAATTGATAAATAAATACCTGGCAACCATGCCGCCAGATGATGGATTCAAGCCAATGTTCAACGGAAAGGATCTGACAGGCTGGCAGGGTCTTGTCGAAAATCCCATAGTGCGTTCAAGGATGAAAGCTGCTGACCTCGA
>Ga0153915_10001249_pt1 | contig 23429 bp, 27 predicted proteins | sample Opewatmetagenome_2_FD_107003 | JGI IMG/M metagenome (GOLD analysis project Ga0153915, IMG submission 107003) | Freshwater wetland microbial communities from Ohio, USA - Open water 3 Core 3 Depth 3 metaG | ecosystem: Environmental > Aquatic > Freshwater > Wetlands | place: USA: Ohio, Lake Erie...
ATAACCGTATCCAGCTGGGTGTTGAAAGAGCGAAAGTTCTGGCTCGTGCCCTGAAAGTGCATCCTGGCGTTCTTGTCTTCCCCGGTTGGGAACTCCCAAATGAAATCGCAGCATAACCTCTCAATGGTGCCGAATAAAAATCAATCGGCACAGTTCAAGCGTTATGGCAGAAAAATAATTTAACGGATTGATGATATGGATAAAATTCCAAGGCTTAATAAAAAAATGGTGAAGGTTACTTCATTAAATGATATCGAAGAAGAAAAGAGATATTGGATGTCAAAAAGTCCACTTGAACGAATTGAAGCTATCGAAATTAATAGAAGGATGATTTATGGCCAAGGTAGAGTTACATCCAGACTTCAGAGATTTTTTGAGACTGCTGAACTCATATAATGTCAGGTATCTTCTTGTAGGAGGTTACGCAGTAGGTTATCATGGCTATCCACGTGCTACCGGGGATATGGACATTTGGATTGAACTGAGTGAATTAAATTCGAAAAAAGTTGTTTCAGCATTTCATGATTTTGGTATGCCTGATGAGGCTATTTCAGAAGGTCTGTTTTTAGAAACGAACAAAGTAATTCGAATGGGTGTTCCGCCGGTACGACTTGAAGTTATCACAAGCGCATCTGGAGTGGATTTCAATGAATGTTACTCTAATCGCGAAGTTGTTGAGATTGACGGGATTCCGATAAATCTTATTTCACTTGAGGACCTCAAAAAAAATAAATCTGCTGCCGGCAGACACAAAGATTTTGAAGACATAGAACATCTGCCATAACCTTTCACTTGTGCGGATGCAAAAGACGCACCGCACAGTTCTGCGTTGTGTGCAGAAAGAGAGAGGAAAACATATTAAGGATTTTGCTGTTTGAATCGTTTGTATATTTCATCATCATTTCTTTTTCCTATAACAACGATATAAACCGTATCCTTATCAAATCTATAAACTATCCGATATTCGCCGATATCTACACGCTGATATTCAGGATATCCGGATAGTTGTTTGGAATCATGTGATGTTGGATTTTCCAGAAGGCTAACTATGGTGCTTACTACCTGCCTATACTGTTTTGGGGATAAATTTTTTATAAATTTACCAGCTGATTTTGTGATATCAATTTTATACATATGATCAATTCCCATTCAGGAGCGCTTCTGCGGCTTTTTTGCCTAAATAGCCTTCTCTTTCAGCTAGTTTAGCTTTCGAGGCCCAGTACGCATCTTCATAGGCAAGGAATTTTTCATACATTGCATTCGAGATTAACACAGTTTTTATTCTGCCGGATTTTTCAACAATTATAGGATCGGTTTCAGCCGCATCTAAATATTGCCCGAGTCTATTTTTAAGTTCTGTAGCTGTTATTTGCATGGTAATCTCCTGATATAATATTCAAAATAGTAAAGGAAAGGCAAAATCATATCAAGTAAAGCAGGTGCTTTTGGCTCTTGAGAAATTGGAGGTTAATCATGGCATTAAAAAATGATCGATATACATATAGAGTCACATGGTCAGAAGACGATAACGAACATATAGGTTTATGCGCCGAATTTCCTAGCCTTAGCTGGCTGTCTGCTACGCCGGAGGCTGCTTTAAAAGGAATACGGAAATTAGTCTCAGAAGTTGTTGCAGATATGGAAGTTAATGATGAGAATATCCCGGAGCCAATTGCTTGTCGACAATATAGTGGCAAATTTATGGTTAGAATTCCGCCGGAGGTTCATCGTAATCTTGCTATCCGCGCAGCTGAATCTGGAATCAGCATTAATCGAGTCGTTAGTTCAAAATTAAGTCAATAAAATCCACATCTGTGTCCAGCGGAGCATAAAACTGCCCGCTGACACAGGGCGTTAAGGTGCGACACGATGTCGCATAGTTGAGTGTCCTCAGGTAGTTACCTGGAGTACCCGGTATGTTCCTACCGGTCCCTACACGGGCGTGCTACCGTCGCGATGATGACGGGGTGCGAAGCCCCACGGACAATGTACCGAAACGGGTTCAAATGGCGACAGGCGAACCCATTCCGCCGTCGCCGGAGGCTATGGCGGGACAGGCCGGGGAATCCTCCCCCGTTAAGGGCTAGAGACGGATGATATGGTGAAGATAACTAAATGTCTGTAAGCGTCGTAATCGAACATAGACCTACTGAGGGTTAACAACCGCCAAGGGCGGTTAAAGGTCGAAGGCTGCTCCCCTGTGTGAGCGGCAAGTGGTCAGGATGCAGGTTTCCTAACTGCCTGCACGGAATCGTTGCACCATCGGCGTAGAGGGCGCACCTAAGTCATCTAAAGGATCAGCTATGAGGAACGTGGAAACCCAGTCCCGTCGCCTTATATAAGGCAGGCTAACCGCAAGGCATGCTGTTGGCGGGCCGGAGTAGGATGCTGAAAGAAGCGAATGCCCGGCTGTAATAGCCGGGATATCCTGCCATGTGCGGGACTCCGTAAGGAGGCAGACGTTCAGCGGGTCTCTGTTCGCGTAAAATCGGATTGAATCAGATGAAAGCAGAGAAAGCAATAGACATCTTCGGATGGTGCGCTCTGCATGCCATAGGCAATTCTGACGATTCGAAAGTAACGCGAAGTAAACCTAATTTACGGGAATCCCCTCAAGGGAGACCTTATCGGAGGCTTGAGCCGTGTGAGGGGAAACTCTCAAGCACGGTTCTTAGGGGGCTTGGGACTGGCAACAGTCCCTGGCTACCCGACGTGCTAGAATAATATTGACATTAATTATACCAGTGGTTATACTTTTTTACACATGGAGGTATAACTTATGGCAACCATTAAGACCGCAATATCAATTGATAAATCCTTGTTTGAGGCACTGGGCGATTTGTCTCATGAGCTGAATACTTCTCGCAGCCGTATTTTTGCTTTAGCCGCTGCAGAATTCGTTCAACGTCATAAGAATCTAAAATTACTCGAAGCTATCAACGCTGCATACGATGATTTTCCGGACGAAAATGAATCATCTATTAATACGGTAATGCGTTCCAAACATCTTAAAATGGTGAAGGACCAATGGTGATTAATCAGGGTGATATATACTGGATAACTCTCAAAGAACCTAGGGGCTCTGAGCCAGGATACCGGCATCCTCATGTTATAATTCAAAATAATCTTTTTAATCGAAGCTTCATCAATACCGTAGTTGTTTGCGCCTTAACGTCCAACCTTAAACGAGCAAAGGCGCCAGGGAATATATTGTTGGATAAAGGCGAGGCTAACCTGCCTAAAAAAAGCGTTATTAACATCTCTCAAATTTTCACAGTAAATAAAAATTACTTATCGGATAAAATCGGATCGTTAACGCGTGAACGGTTTAAACAAGTATATGAAGGGATCAAACTTCTAACTGAGCCAAGAGAAGTCGACGATTTACAATAAAATTCAAAAAGCACCCAACAAATCACTGGTACGGATGTTAAAAGGCACACCGCGCAGTTCAGCATTCTGCCCCCCCCAAATAGCGGTTTACCATAATATAAAAACCCTTGACGTATTGACAAAATGTAACTACAATATCAACATGAAATTTGAATGGGATGAAACAAAGCGGAAGTCTAATATTAAGAAGCATGGAATTGATTTTGTTGATGTTCCCGATATTTTTGCCGGATATACACTTACGATTGCGGATGACCGATATGATTACGGAGAAGAGCGCTTTGTTACATTTGGGATTCTGGATGGCAGGGTAGTTGTAGTCGTACATACAGAATCCGAAAAATTAATAAGAATTATTTCAATACGAAAGGCTACAAGATATGAAGAAAAAGTATATTTCTCGCAAATCCCAGACTGATTGGGATCGAGTTGATAGACTGCAAGATAATGAGATAGACTTTTCTGACAATCCTGAACTTACTCCTGAAATGTTTGCAAAAGTTATTGCAAGAAAAGGATTAAAACCTGTAGTTCGAAAAAACCAAGTCACATTGCGGATAGATGAGGATGTTTTGACATGGTTTAAAAAACAGGGGGCAGGTTATCAAACGCGCATTAACTCATTATTAAAGGCATACAAAGACGCACATCAAATTAAATCCGGCAGAACATCCGCTTCCAAGACGACGCCCTAAAAAACGGGCACGCATGAAGCGGTGCCATGAACAACACGTTAGTAAAAGGAGGTTATTCCGCAAATGTATCGTTTCATAACTTATTTGATGATCTTATTATTTTTTGTCCTTGCCCCATTATTAAACTCATACTCGGCTACTACTATAACAGATGAAAAGCTTTCATTTGGCGATATTGTTGGTATCTGGAAGATATGCTATTCACCTCGTAATACTGGTGGGCCAGAGGTTGATGGCGGCTATCTAGTAATTCTTCCAGACAAAACATTCAATAGATTTACTAATGGTGATGATTTCGGCAGCATGGAACCGCAGAGAATAGAAACAGGTACTTATAAAATTATCAACCATGAAGTTTTTTTCTACACAAAAACTTGGACAGAACGTGATCAACCTTCATCAAAAAATTATCCTCCTGCCAACAAAAGTCAAACAAATTTACAGGATTTTTCTCTTATTTATGTTACTGAGGCAGAAATCGTCTTTTCCGACAACGAAAATAAAATACTTAAATGCCCTGTTCTGAAATGGAAATGGATGGACAGCGGTGACTTTGATTATTGCTATGCAAAACTTTATTAATTATACGGCTAGCATTGTTCTGGTGCCGAACAAAAAACGGCCGGCACACCCCGAGCGTTAGATGAACTATCCGATAGCTGATAGAGACAAAATTATTAGAGAAAATAAGGAAAGAAATGATGAACGATGAAAATAAAACAATTCACGAATTTGACTTTAAATTAATCTGCGAATATTTTTCAAGCATAGAACGACAAGGGCCTGGGAGCCCGGATGTAACAATTAAGGCTTTAAGCTTTGGTGATAACTTGACTACCGATTCCCGCATTGCTGATATTGGTTGTGGAACCGGCGGTCAGACAATGGTGATGGCTGATCATACGTCAGGGCATATTACAGGCATTGACTTGTTTCCCGCCTTTATAGATCTATTCAATATTAATAGCCGGAAAAGGAGCAATCTATAATATCGGGTTTGAACGTGGCATAAGTATTTAAAAACAGGTGCCTTCATTGCCGTTTCAGAGGCATCGTGGTTCACTGAAGAGCGCCCTGCCGAAATCGATAAATTTTGGAAAGATGCATATCCGGAAATAGGCACTATTTCAAATAAGGTTACACAAATGCAAAAAGCCGGATATATTCCAATTGCTACTTTCGTGCTGCCTGAAAAATGCTGGACTGAACATTTTTATGCTCCGCAAGTTTCTGCACAGGAAAATTTTTTGAAAAAATATGCAGGCAATAAAACTGCCGAAAAACTCATAGAATACCAAAGGCATGAAGCTGAATTGTATTATAACTATAAAAAGTTTTACGGCTATGTTTTCTATATAGGAAAAAAGATTTAAATCAAAGAGTGTAATATCCGATATGTTATCAAACGTCTAATCAGGTAAAGGGGAGCGTTTAACTCCCCCTCCCCACATCGCCCTTGCCTTCGGCCAGCATTTTGGTTAATATGTCCAAAACATTAACCGGATTCACATACAGGGGGCTTCCTTGACCTGAGCCAGGTCGAAGGACACCCCACATAAACCCTTCGACCTTGAGCTCAATGCCGAAGGATTCACGCCCGCTCCGGGCCTACATCCGGCGTTCCACCGGCAGAGTTGAACCCGGACCGCAGGCTACAGAATAATCGGCAAAGATAAAGCGGCAGGCAGATCCCCGGGTGGTGAGGGACATGAAATAAAGGACCGATTTTCCCAAAAAATGGTCACGAGATCCTCACGCCTGAGTTTATCAAATAATGAACAATCCCGCCGCAGAGCAACGGTGTATCAACATTATTTGCAAAGTTAAACGCCGCAAGCGGCGAGGAATTAAACGCTGAGAGATTAAATGAAAATTGACTGGGAAAAAGATGTCTTTGACTATTTGATAATGAGGCTAATTGGCGGACTTTTAGGTTTAGTCTTTTTAGAAATAGGCAGTTTTATTATTTATGGTGAATTGAGAATAGGCACAAAAATAACAGCTCTCCCAATAGCGCCAATCCTTTCTGTAATCTTGGGAATATTATTTTTATGTCTTGTAATAAAAAAGCAGATTCAACAAAAAAATATTCGAGACAAATAGATTGTGCCAACAACTTGCCGGAGAACGCGGCGGATCGACCCATAAAGATGTTGATAAAATACTGATGATATCGCCTGGGAAATGCAATCTAAATGCAATTGTCTTCTCAGTCTATCAAGCGCCTGTTTCCGCCGTTACTATCGATTGGGCAAGCAAAGAAAGAATCCGGACAGAAGATAAAGGGAGTTAAACCAACAGAGGCTGAGGCTGCAAGGATTTTATACGGTTTTGATCCTTTGTATTTTTTTAAGCACAATATCATGGAAGTCTATAGAGAAATTGAAAGGAGAAATTATGACAGTAATAAAGATTATGCCGTGTCTTGATATGAAAAATGGCCGTGTTGTCAAGGGAATTCACTTTACAGAATTAAAGGATGCCGGCGACCCGGTAGAGAATGCCTCATTCTATCAGCAAGAAGGCGCTGATGAGTTGGCCATGCTTGATATTGCCGCCACTCTCGAAAATCGCAAGACTCGACTTGAATGGGTTAAAAACGTGTCAGCGGTCATAGAGATACCGCTGACTGTTGGCGGCGGCATTTCCTCGCTGGAAGATATCGACCTGCTGATGGAGGCAGGCGCGGATAAGGTCTCCATGAACAGTGCAGCAGTAAATCGGCCGGCGCTGGTCACTGAGGCGGCAAATAAATTTGGTTCAGGACATATTACCGTGGCTATTGATGCACGACGGAACAAGGCCATGCCGTCCGGGTTTGAACTGGTGGTGTCGGGAGGCACAAAACCGGTGGGGAAAGACGCAGTGGAATGGGCTAAACAGTGCGAGGGCCTAGGAGCGGGCGTGATACTGCCGACTAGTATGGATGGCGACGGGACCCAGGCGGGGTATGACTTAGAATTTACGAAGGCGATCGCGGACGCAGTAACATTGCCCGTGGTGGCATCCGGCGGCGCCGGGGAACTCCAGCATTTCGTCGATGCGGTTCTTAAAAGCAGGGCCAGTATATTATTGGCGGCATCGGTCTTTCATTACAGGCTCTTGAGTATTCGGCAGGTCAAAGAATACTTGCGGGATCGGGGCATAGCGGTCATTTTATAAAAAGGGTGGTTTGCCATTTATAACTGTTACGATGTGCAACAGAATGTTCTAGAGTTATTTGAAATTGATAGAGATGAATTATATGCCGGGAGGAGAAAAAGCAGGTATCGGAAAAAAAGTATTTCCTGTTATTTATATCTAAGTAAAATTGGAGAGGGCATGCCAAGCATACCAAAAAGACTTGGACAGAGACAACCTGCAGCCGGATATGCGGCGGATCGTGGAAAAACGATTACTGATAAAAAAGGCATTAATCTTGTAAATATTCTTTCTTGGATTCTTACGGACGTTCCCCTCTTGCCTCGGTTGCAGTCAATAAATAAAACATATTTACCTCGTCAGTCCGTACTCTAAACACACCTTGCAGTCTTCCCTTATTGCATCCTCTTTGCCGTCCGGAGGGCCAGTTTCATTTCCTCAATACGCTGCGATGAACCGTTGAACATGTCCTCCGGAAATTTGTAGTATTTGAGGATGTCTTTAAGGATATCCGTTGCAACAAAGGAATTTACCGAGATGCCGGCAAGATATTGCAACCGCAGGTTGCGGTCCCTGTTGATCTGTGCATTTTTCATCCACCCGCTCATATCTACAGCTCGGCCCGCATATCTGGCCATCAGATCAATCTCAGCGTTGCCATATTCGATTGGCTCCCACCGTGCAGTCCTTGAAATGGCGCCGAAACCCACTTCCATCAGCGACTGTTTCACCTGGGCATAATTCGGGCTGTTCAGCGTCTCATGCAGCTTTTCCAGATCAATCCTGGTCGGCTCAACCTGGCCCAGAAGCACGGCATCAAACCCCTCGCCATCCAGGTCGTTGCTGAAAATCATCCCGTTGGGGAACACCTGAAAAAACGTCGAGATTACGCTCTTGATAGTTTCATTGTCGCTCTCGTAAATGGGTATCCACAGGCTCATTACACCGCCCGGATTCAGGTGTTCCTTGCACATCTCGTAATACTCCACTGTATTCAGTGCTGCACATCCCTTGACCCAGGGATCGATTGGATCGGATGTAATTATGTCGAATTTCTTTCCCTTCGGCAGTGTGCGGATATAGTGACGTCCGTCGTCATAGACTACTCTGACTTCCTTCCCTTCAACATTATGCGGATTCTCTTTGTCGATGCCGTCGACTATGTGATAGTTCTGTTTACCGAACATCGGCGTCACGACCTTGGGTACAAGCGGCTCAATATCACAAATTGTTATCCGTTCTATATTAGGATATGTTACGAATGACCCCGCCGTCACACCGGCCCCGCACGCTACAACCAGAACATCCTTTACATCATCCGGGTTCGATCTCGCCAGTGCCGACAGATGCCCCAACATCCGCTGCAATCGCATGTCAATAAGGGAAGTAGAGGCCTGCACCTTGCCTGCCCCATGAAAATAGAGCCAGCCTGAAGTGGATTTTGTAACTGCAACCGACACATTCATCCCTTCACCAATATAAATGCAATACATGGATTCTGAATCCCGGGGATTATCCAGAGGAATCTCCTGCTCCATCACAATACCCGGTGCACACTCTGATATGTGTATTGAAGCAAGACGTCCGAAAGCAACGGCAAACCATGGCATGGGAGCTACCGTAATTGTCAGCATTGCAATAATTGCGAGGGAGATAAATGTCCATGTCAATTTTTTGATCGAAACTCGAAACCTCTGAACCTTTTTTTTACTTTTTTTATTTGTTATCCGGCGGGTTGCGATAAACGGTGCAAAAGCCACAAGCGATGATATTGCGGGGATTATGATTAAAAACCTTTGCCCCCACTGAGTGCCGGCATGAGGAATAACAAGCATACTGAAGGCAAGCGAACCGATTATTGCCCCAACTGTGTTGGCGGCATAAACTCCTCCCACCATCCGTCCGGAATCCTGACCGCGAGCGGCCACAGCAGCTAATGCCAAGGGAAAACTTGCGCCCCATAGGACCGCGGCCGGCAGCACGGCACAGGCCGTACGAATAAGGTCCAGTAGAAATACATACCATGGTCCGGCATCTTGAGTTGCCTGAACAACATTAATAGGCCAATAGGGAATTGAGCGGGTTATCATGAAGGCGCCCCACCCAGCAGCACCTGCAATCCCAATCTGACAGATGCCGAGCGCGACACGCGCCTTCGCCATAGTCCGCGCCCAAAAGGCGCCGGCGCTGCTTCCAATCCCGAGCCCTGCCAGAAAGATCGCCAGGATGATAGAAAACGTATAAACAGTTGCCCCGAGCGTGAGCGATAGCAGCCTTGTCCATATTACTTCAGCCCCGAGCGCGCTCAATCCTGACAGACCTATAGCGATATATATACCGGCTTTCCCTGTTACTGCTTCGATCGGAGATTCTTTTGATTCTTCCTTCTCTACTTGCCATGGGGTCTTCGACGAAACCGCCAGGGCAGCCAGTGCAACCACTGCATTGATCGCAACGGCCGCATATGTCGCTGTAGGCATATCATACAGGCGCAATAAGTAAAACCCCGCCAGTAAACTTCCCAATACGGCCCCGACTATATTCCCGGCGTAAAAAAAACCCATCCATGAAACGCCTTCCGGCGTCGCCTTCACCCAACGCGCTATTGCCGGCAGCGTAGCCCCCATCAGAATCGTAGGGGGCAGCAGACACACCGCAGCCACGGCTGCACGACCCATGATGCCGTGGCCCATAAGACCTTCATAAAAATCCGCCAGCAACGGCATCCCGGACAATATCAAAATGCCGAGCAGTCCTATCCCTATCTCAAGAAAAGCATAGACTCTTAAAGGATGCATATCAACCGATACTATCCTCGGCAGTATAAAACTGCCCAGACACATGCCGCCCATGAACATGCCCAGAAGCACACCCAAAGAGACGCCTGATGAACCGATCACAAGCTGCAGAAGCTGGAGCCAGACGATTTCATATATAAGTGCCGCGCAGCCGCTTCCCACAAAGAGAGCGAGCAGCCAGGGAAGATAACGCCGTGTGGCAGGAGGAATGCCGAATGATTCTATGATATGTTTTTTCATATGCTGCTTAAGACGCCTCTCATTTAAGAAAGATAAAACAACCTTTCCCGGGAGCAATTCCTGAGAAAGGTTGTCTCATGGTGAATATAACTGTAAAAACACTAGAACTTTGCGCTGAACGACACACCCCAGGTGCGGGGGTCTCCAACCGTCGTATTGAAAAAAACCGTTCCCTCCGGTAGTGTAGCAGTTGCCTTGTATCTCTCGTCAAAGGCATTCCGCACATAGGCAGTTGCGCCAAATTTGCCGTCTGATGAGTTAAAGGTGGCTGCAAAGTTGGTGAGCGTAACGCCGCCCTGGTATAAATACTGCAGATAGGTGTATTTGCCCGCATCATCCATGGTTGCCACGTTAGCGGCTTTTATCTGGCTCAGATAATAACCGCCGGTATAGCGCAGTTCAACCCTGGGCACCAGAGAGGCGCCGTTGTTGAACATAAAGGTATGGTCGTAACTGAGTGTGGCGGTCTTGGGAGGAAGGCCCGGGACGTCCTTCAGGTACATATATTCCTTTGCTGATGTTGTACTGCCTGGAACATTCGGATAGCTCTTGAGCGTGGCATCCAGCCAGCCGCCGGACAATGTCACCTTGTCATACTGGGTTAAGAGGTAGGAAAAGTCCAGTTCCAAGCCCATCATCCTGACCGGTACTCGCACGACGACGAAACTGGGCGGACCGAATTGGGCGATGTTTATTGCCTCCTGATATCCCTCATAATCATAGTAGAAGAAAGAACCGTTCAATTGCATCTTATTGTCCATGAACCGGTTCTTGCTGCCGATCTCATATGCAGTCAGTTCCATCTGGTCATATGGCATCTTAATAAATTCTACACTCTCAAGGGTCATGCCATCAATTGGATTACCCACCCAATTTGACTTTTGATTAACCTCGGAGTTGCCGGGGAGGAAGCCGGTAGAAGTTATTGCATAAACCATATTCTCCGGTGTTATGTCATACTCAAAACGCAGTTTGTATGTGATATTGCTGAAACTCAGGTCATCCAGGTCATATTTCCCTTGGCTCGGGTAATACAACCAATCAGGCGGATTATAAGCGCCCATGGTGCCAGGGATAAGGTTTCTGTTAAAGTCATATCCGGAATAATTCTTTATCTTAAGCTTGTCATAACGCACACCGGCTGTTACTCGGAAGGCATCGTTCACCTTAAAGGTCTCCTCTGTAAATATACCATAGTCTTGGATGGTCCCTCTATTATGTTCTGTGAATAACGGTACATTTAAAGCGTTTGCAACATTCTCGTAGCCGACTTCCCATGCCTGCCAGGATTCCCCATTCCTATTATAGGTATTCTTATAATAGTTGGCGCCGACAAGGGTTGTAAGCCATTTTATCGGGAAATCGTCATCAGAGGCCCAACGGATTTCATGGGTCTGGGTCTTGGTGGGGTCGCCTGTAGTTGCGCTCCATTGATATGTGCTTCTGTTGAGGCTGACCCCTGATGTCCCGCGACTATCCGATTGATATATGGCGCCAATATAGGTCAAGGCGCTGCTGCCAAGGTCATAATCAACGTTAATGGCCTCCTGGTGTTTTTTGGTGGGGACGCCCTTACCGGGTGCGGAGTAACTGCCATAATAATTGATCTTATCGGGTGCATCCAGGATCTGTGACCATCCGCCTGTAGCGGTTTCAACCCGCGAGGCGGATATGCTCAGAATAAAGCTCAGGCTGTCGGAAGGCTGAAAAAGGGCCTTAACCCTGCCTTCCTTTGTTTCACTCTCGCCCCCTTTCCCGTTATAGTATCCTTCAGCTTGATGAAGATGATGGACTGCAGCACGCAACGCTACCTTGTCGCCTAACGGCGCATTTACGGCGGCCTGAATATTTATGCGAGACTTTGTACCATCTTCAACAGAGACATCTGTGCTGAACTTTTCCAGGCTAGGGCTATTGGTATGAAATGCGACAACTCCGCCTGTGGCGCTGCGTCCGTACAGGGTCCCTTGAGGGCCGCGCAGGACCTCGACGCGGTTTATATCATAAGTTCCCCCCATGCCTTCATAGACACCATCAACATAGGTTGCCGTCGCAGTAGGAACTGGACTGCCGCCGCCTGGCTCCTGGGTCTTTTTAACGCCGCGTATTGTAATGTTCGTATCGCCGCGGTATGTTACGTTCGGCACGGCCTCAAGGATCTGGGCGGTTGTGATCTTGCCCTGCTCCATTAACTCGCTGGCGCCAATGGCAGTGACAGAACTGGCGACCGTTTGAATATTTACAGCGCGTTTTTCTGCCGTAACCGTAATTTCCTCCAGGGTAAAGTCATCACTGCCTGACTCCTGTGCCCAGGCCCCGATACCAGAGACCATGAAAGTGAAGGATAAGACTAAAGCGAATAATAAGACTTTTTTCATAGACCCTCCTTTTCTTGATGCCAGACTCTCTCAGATCTGGCGATCAAATTTCAGGCAGGAGCAAAGTCAAGGCGCAACCCACTCCTGCACAGATTTAAAGATACCATTCAAACATCCAGTAATAAAACCCCGCCTTTTGGATGTGAAGGTGTGCCCAATACTGTTTCCTTCAAATAACCTCAATAAAATTACCCGAAAAATTAATGATCATGCTTTTCTATTACGGCAACAACAGAAGCATGACCAAACCTGAACGACCCTCGTCTATAATACGAGGGGTTCTAGAATCGATTGATTGAAATGAACTGTTCGTCATCCTGCAACTTGCTCGTTCAGTACAGATCCGGAATTCTCAGAAGCACAATCCTTCGGATCTTGCGATCAAACCACATAATGACATAAATAATAACCGGATGAAAAGTCGCTGCGCGACAATTGAGAACTTGCTTCGCCTAAAGGCGAGGGGTTTCAACCATCCCCGAGATAGACAGTAAATAAAGGATAAATTATTGATAAAATTTAATAGTCAGTATTAAATCTTAAATGCCAAAAGTTGGTTAATAGTAATCGATACTCTAAAGTCTCATCCTTTAGAATTACGGCTTGCTACAGAAATAAATCAATCGCGATCTCTTAAAACTTGCTTTTGGCTGTATTACAAATTGATATCTTTCTGCTGACCATGACCGGTCAATTTACCGGTATAAATTTAAGCGCTAACAACTTGAGGAATAAGGCACATAAAGACTATTTTTCAATTAAGCTTTTCAGTCGCCTATTTCGGCTGTAATTAAATTAATGAATTAATTTAGAGAAAATATATATTCAGAACAGTACAATTTATATTAATTACTTATGCTGATTAATAAATATCTTTCAGATAAATGTCAATGAAAATATGGAGGAATATTGTTATTTTTGTGTAGATTATTTCAGATTTTCGTACTGTTAAAAATTAAATCAATCGCGATTATGTCAGAATTCACATCCTATGGTGTTACAAATCGCTACTTCTCTGTATTTATTATCAACAGCTGATTTTACAGGTTGGAAATAAAAGCTGACAACAAAAGAGATTGTCTATATTAAGACTATTTTTAGGCCTAGCTTGCAGTCACCCATTTTAGTCGTAATTAGATTAATGAATTCAGGCCTTCGCCGGATTGACGGGTCATAGTTTGTTTGGGGATTTAATCGATTTTTACGGGGGTGCACAATGCCGATTAGATTATACCTTTCAGAACAAAAAGTAATGACGTTAATTCCACTCACTTTAATTTAGCTAAAATATTTTTCACAGTTGAAAGCGCATCAGCAAGGGACTTCAAATCTTCATCGGCGATATCGGACATGCTGTCCATAAACCATCTGTCGATATTTTTTTTATGTTCTTTTATAAATGTTTTACCGGTATCCGTAAAAGCTATTTCAATCTTTCTTCTGTCGCCCTTTATCGGGCGCCTTTCAACAATGTCAAGCTTGACCAGTTTTTCTATAAGCTGGGTCATCTGGGCCTTGGCAATCATCAGTTGATCGCTGATCTCACCTATGCTTAAAGGCCCTTCTTCATCCAGCATCCAGATTATTTCGCTATGGATAGAGGTTATGAGCTTTTCAAAGACATCTCCGGATGTTGTCCTGACAACCTTTTGCCGCAAGGTCCTGTGTATGATCGGAGGGATTGAAAGGAAATTCGTAGTAGCCTTTTCAAGAACATCCTTTTTCATTTTATTTTCTCCTTTAAAACGAATGAAAACCGATATAATGAATCAACCCGATAAGATTGCCCGAAATCGAGGTTACTTTAACTTGGATAAAACATCTTTCACTATAATAAGTGCGTCCGATAAGGACTTCAGGTCTTTTTCCGTTAGGACGGACATGAGGTTCATAACAGATTCGTCTATATTTTTCCGATGTTCCTGCATAAGCCCTTTACCGGTATCAGACAGCGCTATTTCAATCTTCCTTCTGTCGCCCTTCACCGGCCTTCTTTCCACAACATTAAGCTCTACAAGCTTATCTATAAGTTGTGTCATCTGTGCCTTGGCTATCATTAACTGGTCACCTATCTCACCTATGCTTAACGGCCCCTCTTCCTCCAGAAGCCTGATGATCTCATTATGAATAGATGTAATCTTTCCGGCAATATCGCCGAATGTCTTTATCATAACCTTTTGCCTAAGTGTCCGATGAAGGACAGGGGGTATGGAAAGAAGATCTTTAACGGCACTCTTGAGGATTTGTCTTGCCATCTATATTGCTCCTTGCTAAAAATATCTATATTATAAAATATTTTATTACAATATTATTTTCCTGGCGATTTTGTCAAGGAAGTAATCAGACTGGGCAAAACCTTGTGATGGACGACAATCAGGACGAGGAGATAAAACACCTTTTCAAAAGGATCGAAAAGGAGTATCATTTGGATAATTTTTCAAACGCTGGACAGGGCTTAGCCTGAACTCCTTCATGTCAGACATCCTAGAAAAGTACCAGATTTTACCGGTTTAATGCCTGTACATAATTGTTTTCCTTTATAATAATATTTAGGCTCAACTGAAGAGAATATTTGATTCATTGTCCGGGGTTGAGCGATGATTATTCCGGATTTAATAAGTGCCATTTATTAATCTGTCTAATCGCTGATAAAGATTCAAAGGTTAGAGGGGTCGGATGAAACGCTCTAAATCCATGCCCCCCGAATCCTCGGTTTCTGTTTTTATTAACAGCATAAAGTTCCCCTGTCCGCCTTGGCGTAGCGGGGTATCAAACGAAATTTCACCGAAGATTATAGTGGCCTATTCAGATATCTTTGATCAAGTCAAAATAAACATGATTTTTTTACAAACATTCAAGCATGAAAGGGAGAAATAACAATGGCTAAATCCAATAAACTCATCATTTCCTGCTGCCTCTCCGGCGCAGCCACAAAGAAGGAGCTGGCTCCTACTGTTCCTTACCATCCTGATGAAATCGCCGCGGAGGTTGTACGCGTTGTCAAGGCCGGCGCCGCCATCGTCCATATCCATGTCCGCGATGACCAGGGCGTCAAGTCAATGTCGCTTGACAAGTTCACGCAGGCTGTTGAACTGACCCGCGCGGCCTGCAAGAAGGAAAATCTTGATGTAGTGATCAATCTGACCACATCCGGCGGTTCCTATGTCGACGACGAGCGTCTGCAGCACCTTGCGAAGCTTCGCCCGGAGATGTGCTCCTTCGATGCCGGCACCCTCAATTGGTCCAACAGCTTCGTTTTCGAGAACCATCCCCGCTTCCTCGAGAAGCTCTGCAAGACTGTGCTCGAATATGATGTTAAACCCGAGGTAGAGGTTTTCGACACCGGCTTTATGGGCAACACAGCTTTTTATATTAAGAAGCACGGTCTGAAAACACCTACGCACTATCAGTTCATAATGGATGTTCCAGGCGGCATAGACGGCACTGTCAAGAACCTTGCCTTCCTGGTGGATATGCTGCCTGCTGGTTCCACATGGTCTGTTTCCGGTATAGGAAAAAGCCATCTGCCCATGCTGCTGGCTGCTCTTGCTATGGGCGCTGACGGCGTTCGTGTCGGGCTTGAAGACAATATTATGTTTGGCGTGGATAAGGACGGGAAAAAGACCGTCGGCACCAACGAGCAGTTTGTAAAGCGCGCCGTTGAGCTGGCTAAGCTTGCCGGACGCGAAATCGCTACCGCTCAGGAAGCGCGTGAGATCCTTGGTATCACAAGAAAGTGCCTCTAAGACACTAATCTATTAATCATTTTATATTGGAGGAGATTATTATGGCCTATATGCCGCTTGACAAAAGCAAGATGTATCTTGACAAAAACAAGATGACAAAAATTTATGACCTCAGCCAGCCCTGGGGCGTCGACACGCCCTTGTGGCCCTTCCCCGGCCCCCGCCAGGATCTTATTTTCCCCCGCGGCCAGTATCTTGGACGTTTTCACAAACGCACCATGACCTATACCGGCACGCTCCATGCCGGCACGCACATGGACGCCCCCAACCACGTCCTTCATGCGGAAGAGGTAGACCGTGAGCGCAACGGCTATTCCCTCAATGAGATTCCCCTTGAATACTGCGTCGGCTCCGGCGTCATTCTCGACATGCGTTATATGAAGGACGAATTTGAGAAAAACTTCGGCGACGGTTTCAACGGCAATCTGTGGAAGATACTTATGCCCGAGGATTTCGAGAAGGCCTGCAAAAAAGACGGCCTTGAGATCCGCAAAAACGACTGGGTAGTCGTCAACACCGGCTGGCACCACTACTGGAGAATGAACAACGACAAGTACTATAACTACTATGCCGGCATGGGTCCGGAAGTCGCAAACTGGCTCATCCATGAGAAGAAAATCAAGGGTATCACCGGCACATGGGGCGCAACCGACTCTCCCCTGTGGCATGCCCCACTCAAGGAACAGATGCCCTGGCTTGACACCGCGTATCGCAAGGCAACCGGCAAGGACCCGAATGTCGAGTTCCCGGATTACGAGCCCTGCCACCGCATGTTCATGCAGGCCGGCGTCTGCACCGTCGAGAACGCCGGCGGCGACATTGATGAAGTTACCGGCAAACGCATGACCATCGCTGCTTTCCCGTTCCGTTGCGAGATGGCGGACGGCGGATTTGTGCGCTTGGTCGCCTGGAAAGAGGGATCATTTTAACTTTGCTTATAGGGGGGCGTCTAATGCCCCCCTATATCATTAAAGCAATGCCTCGCCCCGTTTGGTACAAATCTTAAATTTCAAAACTTATAAACCGCGGAAAACCAACATTCTCTATGATCAACTCTGCCGGCACGGGCTGGTCTCCGCAATAAATCGCCCAGATATCAATGGCCCTCAACCCTCTTTCCTATGAATCTTTTCTAAGGGTCATCAATCAATATCCCATATCGGTCCAAGATAATTTTAATGGACGTGAAGGGCTAAGGTAGTTTTAGATTGGCGATTATCCGTCCAAAATATTGAAATTCCAATATCTGAATTTTATTTACAGATTATCTTGGGCAGTTGTGATGTTTTATTTGAATTCATTGGAAAAATATATATAATCATCCGATAATTACATACAAGGCGATAATAAAAGATGTCATACGGACATGATAAAAAAAACCTGCCGGTACATACCTTTAAAAATATTTCTGATGATACAAATGATTTCAGCATCAGATCCTTCAGTGAGATGAGTTCGCTGTCCAGCACGCCTCATCCTCATCGTCATGCATTTTATGAAATCATTTATATCAAACAGGGTGAGGGGAATCATGTTATAGACTTCGAAAACTACCCTGTAATACCTGAATCATTATATTTCTTTTCTCCCGACCAGATACATTTCTGGCAACTCACAAAACCGCTTGAGGGTATCAGCATAAAATTCAGTGAAAATTTTCTTTTGCTGCCCCCTTCAGAGCTATACCTGACTGAATATCTGGATTTTTTTCACAATACTGAATACCCCCCACATTTAATTTTAAGCAATGGGAATGGTAAGGAAATAAAATATCTTTTCAGCAGGATCGAGAAGGAATATCATTCAGACGGTTATGTTCGTGATCTCAAGATAAGGTCCTATCTGATCATTCTCCTTATAGAGATACAGCGTATTTTTATGGCAGACTCCAGTAAAAGGGATGTAATCAGGGGGTCTGCCCTTGTCAGTGTTTTTAAAAAATTGGTCTCAAAAAACTTTCTTACACACAGATCTGCCGCCTATTATGCTGAAAAACTCGGCATAAGCGAAGCCTATCTTCATGAACTTACCAGGGAAAATACCGGGATGACCCCCAGCCAGATTATCCGGAAAGAGATCGCAACGGAGGCAAAAAGACTGCTTGCACATACAACTGATACTGTATCAGAGATAGGCTATAAATTAAATTTTGACGACCCGTCATATTTCGGCCGTTTTTTCAAGCGCGAGACAGGATTCAGCCCGAAAGACTTTAGATCACATACCCTGGAAAAGTACCAGATTTTACCGGTTTAATGCCTTTACTTATTTGGTATACTTTATGATATTATTTACAATAATATCAGTAGATAATATCCATCACCATTCCGATTTAAATGCTGATGTTTTATTAAATAAATTTTCTGGCTCGCATGGGCGGTTTTTTCACGGTCATTTATTTCCAGACCAAAGGGGAATGGCTGTTTTGGCAAAATCCTCCGGGGCAAGGGAAAGACGACCGCATTAGCTTTATGCCTTTGGCCATGTTTATTCGCTTCTATCTGGTCCTCCGCAAGTGACCTATAGATAGTCAGCGGCCAGATATCTGTATTTAAAATGTCTGACCGCTGATAACCTGTTAATAACCTATTAAATGATCAAGCAGGTTAAGGCCTGTCGTCTCCAGCAAGGATACAACAGTAGGCAACCCCCTCTTGACATGAATATCTTGAGCACCTGCTGCTAAAGGCCTCTAAAATGACAGAATGGTCGCTGAATTTCCGGCCATGGCTGTCTTTTAAAGGCGATATCCGTTAGGTTCATCGCATTAATTCCAACTTTAGTCTCCTTGCAGTTGGAATTATCCCTGGATATCGCCTTTAAAAACAGCCATAATTTTTTAAAAATCGGACTAATAGATTTTATTAATCTTTGCAAATAGTTATTATATAATTTGGATGGCTTAAAAACTCAGGATCATAAAATAATATTATAAAAGTAATATGGCATCCTTACAATAGATATCTCAGATGGCTTTTAATCATATAAACATATAAAATTAGGAGGCATTATGTTCAGACTAGATAATAAAATTACAGTAGTTATCGGTGGCGCCGGCGGTATCGGCGAGGCCTGCGCGACTGCCCTGGCACGTCAAGGTGCAAAGGTCGTGGTAGCCGATATGAACTTGGAAAGGGCCAAAACAGTCGCTGATCAGATCACATCAGCAACAGGATCAGGGGCCATTGCAGTGCTGGTTGATGTCAGCAAAGAAGAAAGCATCCAGGAACTGGCTGACAATGTAGTTAAAAAATACGGCACAATCGACATCCTGGTAAACGCTCAAGGCATCAACGCCAAGATGCCTGCGACTGATATTAACATGGATACCTGGGATTCTTTGTTCCGTATTAATGTAAGGGGCGTGGTACTCCCTTGCAAGATCATAGGCAAAGTCATGATCGAAAAGAAAAAGGGCAAGATAATCAGCCTTTCTTCAGTTCGCGGCATACGGGGAACAGACGGCGGAAACGTGACATACGGCGCTACAAAAGGGTCGGTGGATATGATCACGCGCATGCTTGCGGCAGAATGGGCGCAATATAATATCAACGTTAACGCCATCGGGCCTTCCGTTGTAATGACAGAGATGGTCAAGAAGGCTATTGCTCCTGAAAGATTGCAACTCCTGCTTTCAAAGACTCTATTTAAGAGATTTATCGGGCCTGATGATGTGGCAGCCGCCTGTGTATATCTGGCATCCGAAGAGGCCAATAATGTAACAGGCCAGATTATGTACGTTGACGGCGGACTGACGGCGGTAGGTTAGTATCCATCCGATTTATGGATGGAGATCCAGTTAAGAATATTATTCGAGGATTATTATGAAGCTTGAAGACATTAAAAAGATATTAATAGTAGGCGCGGGCACAATGGGTCACGGCATGGCCCAGTCATTCGCCACTGAAGGCTACGACGTATGCCTCTTTTCTCGCACAAAGGAGACGCTCGACAGGGCTGATGCACTGCTGAAGACCAGCTTGGCAACCTTTGCCCGTGAAGGTCTTGTTGCCGGTGATAAAATCCCGGAGATCATGGGCAGGATAAAGATGACCCAGTCCCTTGAGGAAGGCGCAACAGACGCGGACATCGCCTTTGAAACGGTAGTGGAAAACAAGGACACGAAGATAGACATATTCAACAAGCTGGACAAGCTGTGTCCTCCAAGAACGCTCCTTGCCAGCAATACAACAGCCCTTAATGTATTTGACTTCGTCAAGACATCAAGACCGGACAAGGTCCTTATAGGACACTGGTACACCCCTCCCCAGCTGATACCCCTGGTGGATATCGTGAAAGGGCCGGAGACCGACCCTGAAAATATCCGGTTAATGGCGGGACTGATCAAAAAAATAGGCAAAACCCCGCTGGTTATGAACAAGTTCAGTTCAGGCTATGTTGTCTCAAGGATACAGATCGCGACCCTGAGGGAGATCTTCTATCTCCTGGACAACGATATCGTCACCCCTGAGGGATTGGATGACGCGGCGAAGACAGGACTTGCCATCCGGATGATGGTATTGGGGCTTGTGCAGCGCATGGATTTCGGCGGTCTTGACCTGAGCTACAAGAATGTCATGAATCCCTATGTCCAGAGCACCCTAACCCCCCTTGATTACAAGCCTAAAAAACTGGAAGAACTGGTTAAGGCCGGGCACCTGGGCGTTAAGACAGGCAAGGGCTTTTACGATTACAAGGGTCGAAGCGAGGCGGAACTCTGCGAGGAGCGGGATATAAAATTAATCAAGATGCTGAAGGCCTTTAAGGCAATGGAAGAAGGCAAATGAATGATACGGCTCCGCGCAATACCAACGGAGAAAAAAAGATAATAAGAGGGCTTGGATTCTGTTCCACGACCGCCGACAGCAACAGCGTTCAGGTAGAGGTCGACGGCGGCAGGATCATCAGGATCAGGCCCCTTCATTACAATTGGGAATACAAGGACCTCAAGCCATGGAAGATGAACGCCAGAGGCAAGGCCTTTCAACCTCCCATGAAATCCCTTATCCCGCCATTCAGCCTCGGATATAAAAATCGCGTCTATTCCCCGAACAGGGTGCTTTATCCGATGAAACGGGCCGACTGGAACCCTGACGGAGAGAGGAATACGCAGAACAGGGGCGTCAGCAAATATATCCGCATATCCTGGGATGAGGCCCTGGACATTATAGTCAGTGAAATAAAAAGAATAAAACGACAATACGGGATGGAGGCCATACTCTCCCAGTCGGACGGCCATGGAGAGACTAATTGCGTCCACGCGGCACACGGGACACATCGCAGGCTTCTCAGCCTTCTTGGAGGCTACACGCTGCAGACCAGGAATACGGACAGCTGGGAAGGATGGTACTGGGGCGCAAAGCATGTGTGGGGTTGCGAGACAAACGGTTTTATGGAGCCTGTGACCAACGTTGTATGGGATGTGGCGAAAAACTCGGATGCCATCTTTTTCTGGGGCTGCGATCCTGAGACCACGCCGTGGGCCTTTGACGGTCAACTGGCAAGCCGTTTATGCTACTGGTTTACCGAACTGGGCATCAAGTCGGTTTATGTATGCCCTGACCTCAATTATGGCGGTTCGATCCATGGGGACAAATGGATACCGATACTCCACAACACCGATGCCGCATTATATCTGGCAATCGCCTACATGTGGATGACGGAAGGGACCTATGACAAAGAATATGTGAAGACCCATTCCGTTGGTTTTGATAAATTTCAGGAATATGTCCTGGGCGTTGAAGACGGGATGCCAAAGACGCCAAAGTGGGCTTCCGGTATTGTAGGGGTCCCATCCTATACCATAAAGGCCCTGGCAAGATACTGGGGCAAGCACAAGGTAAGCATAGCCATAGGAAACGGCGGCCCCGGCATCAGGGGCCCGTATTCCACGGAACCGGCCAGGCTGCAGGTCATGCTCCTTTCCATGCAGGGATTAGGAAAGCCGGGGATTCACCAGTTTAAGATGCTTGAGTGGGGATTATATAATCATAAGACAAAAAATCCCCTTCCCTGGCCTAAATATATCCCGGATATATACAATATACAGCGAGGGTGGAAATACACCGACACGCCTCGGCAGTTTATCCCCAAGGATATGATTCACGACGCTATACTCAGGCCGCCTATCACATGGTACGGCACTACCCTCTCCCGCGATTACGCGGACCAGCAGTTCATCCGATACCGCTACCCCCTTGAGGATACCCCTGAGATATGCATGGTATGGACAGACACGCCGTCATGGATGTCCTGCTGGAACGATACCAATGATTTTGCCAGGGCATTCAGGAGCCCCAAGATCCAATTCATACTTGCACAGCACCCGTGGTTTGAGAATGACTGCCGCATGGCGGATCTTGTCCTCCCGACTCAGACGGTAATGGAATGCGATGACTTCGGCGTGGAGGCCATGAGCGGACAGTTCTGCGCGGTATTTCCCGAGCCTAAGGCCATTGAACCGCTGGGTGAATCCAAGAGCCACTTTGAGATCGTCTCCATGATCGCCGACAGATTCGGCCTTCTCAGGGAATATACTGAAGGAAAGACAACGGATGGGTGGATCAAAAAGGCATTTGAGACATGCGGCGTCTCAGGAGAGATAAGCTGGGAAGAACTAAACAATAAGGGATATTATGTGGTCCCCAATGATGAGCATTGGGAGGCAAATAAACCCGGGCTCTCCCCCTTTTATGAAGACCCTGAAAATAATCCCCTGAGCACCCCTTCCGGCAAGATTGAGTTCTACTCCGAAAGGCTGGCAAAAAACTTTCCTGGCGACATGGAACGCCCCCCTGTCCCTCACTGGATACCCCGGGGCGAGCATCACCAGGAAAGCCGTGAATGTGAAAAGGCTGAAAGATATCCCTTGCTGGTCATGTCCAATCACCCCAGGTGGAGGACCCATTCACAGCATGACGATATGACATGGCTCAGGGAGATACGCACATGCAAGGTAAAGGGTCCTGACGGTTATCTATATGAACCCGCATGGTTTAATCCCAAAGAGGCGGATCAAAGAGATATCAGGGACGGCGA
>Ga0153915_10001250_pt1 | contig 23423 bp, 23 predicted proteins | sample Opewatmetagenome_2_FD_107003 | JGI IMG/M metagenome (GOLD analysis project Ga0153915, IMG submission 107003) | Freshwater wetland microbial communities from Ohio, USA - Open water 3 Core 3 Depth 3 metaG | ecosystem: Environmental > Aquatic > Freshwater > Wetlands | place: USA: Ohio, Lake Erie...
AAAGGCGGCTGCCAAAGCGAGTGCAATCCCGAGCCCGATCACCAGCATGGCGCTGAATGAGAGCTCATTCCCCACTACTCCGCGGAAGTTGCTCCTGCGCGGCGAGAGCACGGAAGTCCAGAAGCCTATGGCATTGAAGAGGAAGAGCCCGGCCGCGGCACTCGAGGCGAGGATGGTCACGACACGGGCATCAAGCGGAAACCCCGCCAACAGCGGCAAGCCTGCGATGGCGACCAGTACGAGCGCGCCACCCAGGAGCAGCGAGGCGATGCTGGCTGCGCGCACGGCCGAAACTGCAGGCACGGGGAGAATCCAGTAACGACGCACTCCGTCACCGTCGTAGCCAAACTGGTTGAGCGTAATCGAGGCCGTTGCCAGGATCGCGGATAAGAACATGAGTCCCATCGTCTCCAGGAAGGCCGTATAGGGGCCTTTTCCTGCGCCCATGAAGCGCGGCAGCAGCAGTACGAGGGGAACTGTGCCCGCAAAGCTGAAGCGAACACGATCACAGCGCAGGTGATAACGCAATGCCTTGCCGACGAGAGGGCCCAGCGAGCCTTCGAAGAGGCCTGCAATTCTGTCGCACAGGATCCCGAAGGAATCCGAGGTAGAAGTGACAGATTCGTCCGAGAGAGCACGACGCTCTGCCAAAACGAGCGCGGCGGCCAGAAATCCGCACGAGAGGAGAAGCGTTACGGCATCCAGCAACCAGGACGGGGATCTGATCCCCGCGAGGAGGGAAGCCGCTGCGCCCGGCGGCAGAAGTCGCAGAGCCAGGTCTGCCTCGCGCCACCACAAAGCATTGGCTGGATCAGCTGCGGATGAAACCAGGAATCCGGCAGCTACAAATAGAACGAACACCGTCGCACCTATGATTGTTCCACCGCCCCGGCGGAACAGGATGCGGCTTGCGACTGAGGTCAGCACGAGCGAAGAGAGGTAGCAAGTCCCAATGAAGAGCAGAACGACAGGCGGGATCAGGAGAATTCTTCCTGGCCCGGCCACTGAACATCCCACGGCGACCCCGACCGTAGCAGCCGACAGAAACAGCCAGACCGGATCGAGCAGTCCTGAAAGGTGCCGCGCGCAGAGCCGACCCGCACGCGTCAGCGGGTAACGTCTCAGGACGATATCCAGGGAAAGATGCCCCTCCCCTCTTCCTAATAGCAGGTTGAGAGTCGCGCCGTTCACCCATATTCCGGTGAATATCCACCGAGTAGTCTCCTCGCCGCGCTCCTGCAACCTAGCGAGGATCGCGGCTGCTGATCCTGCGGGGATCAGCAGAAGAAGGAGTGATCCCCCAAGAGCATAACCCGTGATGAAGAGAGCCTTTCGGCCGGTGCTGGTTCGAGCCTGTGCCCAGAGCAATTGATGGCGCAGGCGGATCAGAGTCCAGAGCATCTGGAGTGTTGAAGGCCGTGGGTGTCTCCCAATTCTATTCTGGAACCGGGGTGCTCTGTATTGATTCCCTGCCAACGGCATGCGACTCACCCGGAGGTCCGCCTGTCTGCCCGATTCATTTTCCCAGTGGCTAGAATCATCTTCGACGCGCCTCCGAGAGGGCGTGCAGCCGTTTCCCGGCTCGGAGGGGCGCCAAATGATGGCCGGGGGCAGGCCGGATGCCGCCCCCGGCTATCTTCGCGCATCCTGAACCGGGGCATGATCCTCGGCGCACCATCTCTCTTCGGATGCGAGGCGGTGCTTGTGTGACGTAATGCTCAGTTGGATGAGCGGATCGTCGACGATGTCTCGAAGCAGCCGCCGTTGTATGCGGCGATCAAGCCGCCTGCGACTGCCCACCATTGCCCGGCGAGAAACGCGGCAGCGGTCAACCCCCCGAGCATGGCGCATGTATATCGCTCCAAACCTCCTTCGGTGCTCAGCATTTCTTGTGCCGTCATGCTTACAAGAACTTCTCCTCCCATTTCAGCTTCTCCTTTCACGACCGACTCTCGTGTTTCAGTTTTGACATCCGGCCCATCCGGGTGCCCTCCTGCCTTTGGACGAAGCACGGGCAGCGGTGACGACGGCCGCAGTGAGTCGACGAACGATGATCGTGGCCCTCTGTGGCCGTTGCGCGGGGCTGTACCGGATGTCGACCTAGCAGTAGTTGTAAATGAAAAAAAGACCCGCGGTCGCGGCCATGGCGTTCATGGATACAAATCCGAGCACGGTCATGACCCCGCCTCCCCAGCAGTAGAATGGGACCGCTCCGCCGGAGAGCTCCCGCATCTCGTCCGTTGTAAGGCCAACGAGAATTGCGTCTTTCATTTTCCCTCCTCTCCCGAAAACTGAGATCTTGAACTGCCGTTTCCCGCAGTTCGCGCAGGAGAGGCGTGAGCATCGCCGTGCCGTCCCCTGTCGCGACTTCGGCCCGGTGGGGCCTCGACGGAGCGCCGTGAGACGTCCCATCGGCTGCCCCGAATGTTTCAAGAACGACGGATCTATTTCAGAGAGGAGGAAAATAGCGGCATTTTTTCCCAAAATCTGTTTGCTGCCGGCCTCCCGGCTCCCGATCGCACGAACAGTTACCGGTAGAGCGAGTCAGGGGGCTAAGGCGTCTTGAAATACTCCCCGCAGGCCAGCGGGGCACCCCGCTCCCACGGCCGATAGGAATTGCAGAAGTCAATCCGTTCCCCGAGAGGAGGGTGTGAAGAACGCCACAGCTTGTACAGCAATCCCGGCCTCGGATTGCCCAATTTCTCCTGCGGCAGCTTGACGAACGCCTTGTGGCCGGGCGGTTGCGCCTGGTGATCTCGAGACCAAAGCGCTCGGCTTCGTGTTCCTGGTAGCGGCTGTATGCGAGTCCGACGGGCGTGACCAGCAGCATGGCAATGTTCAAGAGCAGGATGATGAGAGGACCATTGGTCTGGTACGCACTCTTGCGCCTCAACATTTGGCCGAATTGAGCCTGCGACGGCATTCGTCCAGGATACCGGATGTGCGGCTGGCGCCGACCCGAGTGATCCCCAGGGCGCGAAACTCCAAGAGCCTGTCAAGATCCCGGATCCCACCGGCGGCCTTGACCTGGACGTGCGGGGGCGAGTGCTTCCGCATCAGGCGGACATCCTCCAGGGTTGCACCTCCGGGACCGTAGCCGGTGGAGGTCTTGACCCAATCCGCCTTCAGTTCGCCGCAGGTCTCGCAGAGCCTGATCTTCTGCGCCTCGTTCAAGTAGCAGTTCTCGAAGATGACCTTCACTTTGCGGCCGAACGCGTGCGCGGGCTCTATGACAGCCTGGATGTCTCTCCGGACGTAGCCCCAGTCGCCGCTCAGGACCTGGCTGATATTCGCAACCATGTCGAGTTCCTCGCTTCCGTCTTCGAGCGCCCGGCGCGCTTCTGCGGCCTTCACGGCGGTTGTGTGTCCTCCGTGCGGGAACCCGATCGTGGTGCTCGGACGGACCGTGCTGCCTTTCAACATGTCTGCGCACTGTTTCAGCCAGTAAGGCATGATGCAGACGCTGGCCACGTCATATTCCAGAGCAAGCCGGCACCCTGCCTCCAGCTCCCGTGCGGTCAGGACGGGGCTAAGCAGCGAGTGATCGATCATCTTCGCAATATCCTTGTAGCTGTAATCCATAGCGTTGCCTTTCCTGGCCCGATGGCCGCAGGAACGGGTGCGGCGTCTCCGGGCGCGACTCTCACAACATCTGCGGCCGTCAGGCTCGCCAGGAGCCTAACAGCCTTGTCTGCTAGTCTGGCCCCCCTCCAACCTCGAGACTAACCACCGTCTATCCGCGCAAGGTCCGGCCTGGCAGACCGGGCCACTCGAGGTTAGATCCCTGAAAAGCCTCCCTTCATAGCGAGGGCAACGCCCCCCATGATTCCGGCCCTGTCTCCAAGGAGTGACGGTTCGATCCTGATGTCATCAACCGGAAGCATGCCAACCCGCTCCCGGACAGTCTTTCGCACCGTGTCGAGAAGCAGATTCCCGATGGCGGCGACTCCTCCGCCGAAAACGATCAGGTCGGGATGGAGGATGGTGATCACATTGGCTGCGGCGATCCCAAGAAAACGTGCGGTCCGCGTGATGGCCTCCCTGACTGTGAGGTCGCCCGCTTCAGCGGCCGCCGCCATTTCTGACGGCGTCACGGTTGAAGCATCGCCGCGAACCAGCTTGTGCAATTCGGGGGCTTGGCCGCTCAGAAGGAGGCGCACCCCTTCCGCGGAAAGCGCCGGCCCGCTGGCAAGGGCCTCCAGGCAACCGTAGTTGCCGCATCCGCAACGAGGGCCATCCGGCAGGATTGTCTGGTGGCCGAGTTCGCCGGCCGCGCCCAGAGGTCCCAGGCGCAGCCTCCCCTCGATGACGATTCCGCCGCCGATGCCGGTGCCGAGAGCAAAAAATGCCATCGTCCGCGAAGTGCGCCCATGACCGAAGACAAGCTCACCCAGCGTAGCCATGCGGACGTCGTTGAGCAGATAAACCGGACAACCGACCCCGGGCGACAGGATTTCCGCTACTGGGACATCACGCCAGTGCGTAGGGAGGTTTGGAAGAAACCTTGTTGAGCCGCTCTTCAGGTCTGCCAGCCCCGGCACTCCCAAGCCCAGTGCGACGGGCTCCGTTCCGAGTTCAGCGGCGAGGCAGCGGGTCAGATCAGTTATGCGTTTCAAGACCCCCGCAGGGCCCTCGTGCGAACAGGTCAGCACCTTTCCCGAACGGAGGATCTGACCATCCGATCGAGCCAGCGCGCACTCGACGTTCGTGCCTCCCAGGTCCACACTGGCATAGACTGCCTCCTCTCCTTTCATAGGGGACCTACATTATCATGAACTCCCCCTGCCGGAGGCCGGGATTCAAGCGAGCCACGAGGGGTGGGACCGCGCTGCCGGCGCGGACACTGCGCGCGTTGCCGAAGCGAGCCCGGTTCCTCAGCTCGAGGCACCGCCGATACCTGACGGCACGCCACGAGTGGCTTTCTCCGCTTGCCGGGGACTCGACGCTGGTCTATCGTAAGCGATGAATCCGGGGACGGACGAGGTTTTTGCCATGACCCAGAATGCACTAAGAAGTGTGGTCCTCGCTGCGCTGCTTGTGTTTTGTTCCGGGGCAGGAGATCTCCCCGGCGGTCGAGCCCAAGAAGCACCGGGCAAGCCGAAGAGCTCGCCCGTACCTGTGATCCTCGATACTGATATCGGCACCGATATCGATGACACCTGGGCCCTGACCCTCCTTCTGTCTCTCCCCGAACTCGACCTCAAGCTGGTCGTTACTGACCACGGTGACACGGTTGCGCGCGCCCGGGTGGTTGCGAAATTCCTGCAGGTTTCTGGAAGGAGCGACATCCCGGTTGGCATCGGCATACGCGGGAATCCCGTCCCTCTGCCGCAGAAAGAGTGGGTGGGTGACTATGATCTGGCTCAGTATCCCGGCATCATCTATCAGGATGGAATCACAGCCCTGATCGATCTGATCATGAAGTCGCCGGAAAAAGTGACCCTCATCGTGCTCGGTCCGGCGCCGAACATAAGGGAGGCCCTCAGACGGCAGCCGGCAATTGCAGGCAAGGCGCGGGTGTTTGCCATGAGCGGCAGCGTTGACATGGGTTATGACGGCAACCCGAAACCCGCTGCGGAGTACAACGTCAAGGAGGACCCGGCCGCGACCCGAGCGATGTACGAGGCCGGCTGGGACGTGACGATCGCGCCGCTGGACACGGCAGGAACGATCCGGCTCGAAGGGAGCCTTTATCAGCAAATTCTCGCATGTCAGAAACCCTCGGTCCGCGCACTCATTGAAAACTACCGTGTCTGGGCGAAGCGCGTCGATTGGACGCGCACTGATCCGGATCGACAGAGCTCAACCCTATTTGACCCGCTCGCGGTGACCTTGGCCGGATGGCCTGGTTTTTGCGTGGTTGGACCCGTGCCGCTGGAGGTTACCGACGATGGCTTTACCCGGAGGAAGCCCGGGGCGAAGCAGATCTACGCGGCACTGCGATGGAAGGACCGCGAAGGCTTTGAGAACTGGCTGGCATCACGGCTCACCCAGTAGCTTATATCTCACTCCCGAAACATCGGGATCTCGGCTTTGAAAGGAGCAAACTCAGTGGAAAAGAAAGGTGACATCGCGCTCATCGGCCTCGCGGTCATGGGGCAGAACCTTATCCTCAACATGAATGACCATGGATACACGGTTGTGGCGTACAACCGTACCGTTTCAAAAGTGGATGAGTTCCTGCACGGCGCCGCCAAGGCCAGGGAGACCATACTGGGAGCACACTCTCTGGAGGAAATGATCGGGCTGCTCAAGACGCCGCGGAAGGTGATGCTGATGGTCAAGGCGGGCAAGCCAGTCGACGAATTCATCGAGTTACTGTTGCCTCATCTCAAAGCGGGCGATCTGATCATCGACGGCGGCAATTCGCACTTCCCGGACACAATCCGCCGGACAAAATACCTGGCTGGGAAGGGAATCCTCTACATCGGGACCGGTGTGTCCGGCGGCGAGGAAGGCGCTCGGCATGGCCCCTCAATCATGCCGGGCGGAAATCCCGCGGCCTGGCCTCTCGTCAAAGACATCTTCCGGTCGATCGCCGCCAAGACTGCCAACGGCGAGGCTTGCTGCGACTGGGTTGGAGAAGACGGCGCCGGCCACTACGTCAAGATGACGCATAACGGGATCGAGTACGGTGACATGCAGTTGATCTGCGAAGCATATCAGTTGATGCGCGACGGGCTCGGGTTGACAAACCAGGAGATGCACAGTGTCTTTGCCGCGTGGAACAAGGGTGAGCTTGACAGCTACCTGATTGAGATCACAGCGGATATCCTCGGCTACCGTGACGAAAGTGGAACCCACGTCGTCGATCTCATCCTGGACTCGGCGGGCCAGAAGGAGACCGGGAAGTTGACCGGTATCAACTCCCTGGAACTGGGGGTGCCCGTTACCCTGATCGCGGAGGCTGTATATTCCCGTTGCCTGTCGTCGCTCAAAGATGAGCGGGTCGCGGCCTCGAAGCTTCTCAAAGGATCTCCGGTGGTATTCCGCGGAGAAAAGCAGGCCTTCGTCGAGGACATTCGAAAGGCCCTGCTGGCTTCAAAGATCGTCTCCTACGCCCAGGGTTTCATGCTGATGCGCCAGGCGGCCAAGGACTACGGATGGAATCTGAACTACGGGGGCGTGGCGCTCATGTGGCGTGGCGGTTGCATCATTCGCTCGGTCTTCCTGGGCAAGATTAAACAGGCCTTCGACAGGGATCCGGCGCTGAGCAACCTCCTGCTGGATGATTACTTCCGTGGGGTCATCGAGTCCTGCCAAGCCTCATGGCGCCGTGTCGTGGCCAAGGCGGTCGAACTCGGGATCCCCCTGCCCGCGATCGGGACGGCCCTGGCGTTCTATGATGGCTACCGCTGCGCGAGGCTCCCGGCCAATCTGTTGCAGGCGCAGCGCGACTACTTCGGCGCCCATACCTATGAACGGGTTGACCGGGCGCGTGGCGAGTTTTTCCACACCAACTGGACCGGAATGGGCGGCAGCGTTTCATCCAGCACTTATACAGTCTGAGCGTTGGGGGCCGGGCATCCCGGCCGCGCTGGAACTCCTCGCGGTCGATGAATTTCCAGCCGCCCGACCCATGCCCTTACTGCAGTTATTGGGACTTAGCGCCGATAAGTCACTGAGGGCAGTCGAGAACGCTCCGGCTGACGGGTTTTGTGAGGGGAACCCGGTGACCGAGCTTTCTTTCGAGACTGCCCTCTTTTCGTGCCGGGGCATCTCAGACGGCCGAGCCATTCCGCATCCAAACATGCGGGCGAGCCACAGCGGCGAAAGCCGGGTATGCCGGCGATGGCGCTAAAGCTGGGGAGTTTCCCTTGACAGCATTAAAGAGGGCTTATTAAGATGGCGCGCGGCGTGTGCAGCAGCGCCCCGATGCCTTGATTGACCTTTAATTCCGATACCGCCGGATGGTTACGACAGACAATACTATTGAGGTCAGCATCGGGAGTGCGCTGGAATATCTGGATCTCGTCCAGCTGGTTACGGATTGCATCACTAGGTTCATGGGATTCGACGAAGACTGCTCTCACTGGATAGGCATGTCCGTGCGCGAATCCGTCACTAACGCCATACAGCACGGGAACAAGCTGGATCAGAGCAAGAAAGTCGACATCAGGTTCGAAGTATCGCCGGAGCAGCTGGACGTTTACGTTACGGATCAGGGAAACGGGTTCCACATTGAAGATCTGCCCAGCCCCCTTGATCCGGAGAACCTGCTAAAACCCAGCGGACGTGGTATCTTTTACATCCGATCCTTCATGGATTCTGTGGAATTCCGGAAGCTCTCTCGGGGGGGCATGGAGGTCCACATGGTAAAAAGGGTATCTTCCAACTAAGGAGACTAAGATGAAGATTGAGACTCGCACCGTAGGGGACGTTCACATTCTGGATGTCAGTGGCAAGATCACGCTCGGTGAAGGGACCATGGCCGTGAGAAACACAGTCCGGGATGTGCTGAAGAATGGTGGAAAGAAGATCGTTCTAAACCTGGCAGACGTGAACTACATCGACAGCTCCGGGATCGGTGAGCTGGTAAGCTCCTACACCACGGTTACGAATCAAGGCGGGAAGCTGAAGCTGCTCAACCTCACCAAGAAGATCCAGGAACTGCTGGCCATCACCAAGCTGCTTACCGTCTTTTCGGTTTACGACAACGAGCAGCAGGCGATTTCGAGCTTCTAGCGGAAGAACCTGTCCAGCGCCACGACTTTCGACAGGTCGTTGATCACAGCGAATCCCATGAGAAGGATCAGGAAGACAAAGCCCACCTGAACGATCTTCTCCTTCAGCGCTATGCTGAGATCCCGTCGGATCAGGCTCTCGATGACGAGAAGCGCGATCACACCCCCGTCCAGGATGGGGATCGGGAGCAGGTTGAACACGCCGAGCTGCAGGCTAATAAGCGCGAGGAAGCTGAGGAAAACGCGGACGCTGCCCGTACGGGCAGCGTCCCCGGATATACGCGCAATCTCCAGCGGGCCGGAAATCGTCTTGACCGATGCCGACCCTGTGAAAATACGTCCTACAATCCTGAAAGTGAGTGCCGCCAGCTGAAAGTTGTGTCTGGCGGACTCGCGAACCGCGCCGAGCACCCCGAACTTCTCCAGGTCAGACGGAACCTCCGGATAAAACCCGATCAATCCCCGGCCTTCTGACTCTTCCGGCACAATCCTGAGTTCGATACGCTCTGCGGGCGGACGAGGTTGTCCGGGACTAAGCAGCTCTCGCTGCTTCGACTCTTTCGGCCGCAAGATTTCAAATATCAGTGGAATCCCTTTGCTGGCCGAGATCATGTTCAGGATGTCGTCGTAGGACTGCCCTGTCTTGCCGTTTCCCCTCACCGAGAGGATTTCATCGCCGGGCATAAGGCCGGCTTTGCCCGCCGGCGAATCCGGGCTGATACGCGAAACCACAGTCGCGGGGAGCGTGAACTTGATGCCGAGCGAGGCGGGCGTGACTTGGCCGGCCGGCGGATCGACCTTCAAGGCGATACGGTCTGAGTCCCTCTGCGCCACGACCTCCAAAGCGTCCTTGGGTGCGGTTGCCAGGGCGATCTCCATATCCTCCCAGGTGGCTACCTGGGTTCCGTGCACCGAGATGACGCGGTCACCCGACCGCAGGCCGGCGCGCTGGGCGATCGAGTCGGCAGCCACAGGGCCTACGACTGCGGGCCCTTTGAGATATCGCGGTACCTGGATGCCTTCCATGTAGGCGAAGCTGACGATGAATATTGCCAACAGGATATTCATCACCGGTCCCGCGAGCGCCACCAGAAACCGATGCCACTTTGGGTGTGAAAGGAACTCGTCCGGAGCGCCCTGGCGGTCTTCTCCGAACGCCTCGCCTGCCATCTTGACGTAGCCACCCACCGGGATCGGGCTCACTCGATATTCAGTCCCTCCGCGGGTGAATCCCACCAGCCTCGGACCAAACCCGATGGAGAAGACGAGAACGCGAATCTTGAGCAGTTTGGCCATGGCAAAGTGGCCGAACTCGTGGATGGTGATGGTGATTCCCAGCACCACTATGAACGCCAAAAGCGTGAGTATCATGGAGCTATTTCCCTCTCCGCCCTTCTACCGTGAATAATGATCCCCCAAAGTCCGCGCAAGTCCAAGAGCAGATACGGGCCGTGGCCGGCAATTGGCATTTCATCAGTCCCTGGTCCTTCCCGCTGCGTGGCGTGCCCGCTGCGTCAGAACCGCCGCGCTCTCTCTCGCCCAGGCGTCGGCCCGTAACACCGTCTCCAGGTCGCACGCGTCCTGCACCTGGTGATTTTCCAGGACGTTTCCGATAACCACAGCGATGTCGGGGAAAGAGATCAGCCGGTTGAGAAATGCTTCCACGGCGACCTCGTTGGCCGCATTCAGAACCGCAGGAGCGGTTCCTCCCTTGCGAAGCGCGTCGTAGCAAAGACCCAGGCTCCTGAACTTGTCACGATCCGGCTCGAGAAACTCGAGACGGGCGAGCTGGCGCAGATCGAGCGAGGGGAGTTGGCAGGCCCAGCGCTCGGGGTAGGTCAGGGCGTATTGGATGGCGATGCGCATATCGGTGGGGCCCAGTTGGGCGAGCACCGAACCGTCCACAAACTCCACCATGGAGTGGACGACGCTCTGCGGGTGAACCGCGACGCCGATCTCCTCTGCTGTAACGTCGAAGAGCCATGCAGCCTCGATGACTTCGAGCCCTTTGTTCATCAGGGTGGCGGAGTCAATTGTGATCTTCCTCCCCATGCGCCATGTCGGATGCTTCAACGCCTGCTCCGGGGTTACGGACCGGAGCGTTTCGACGGGCGTGTCACGGAACGGACCACCTGACGCTGTGAGGATCAGGCGTCGGACTTCGCTCCTTCTCCCTCCCCGGAGGCACTGGTGGATCGCGTTGTGCTCGCTGTCGACGGGAAGGATCCGGACGCCTTTCTCGCGGGCCTTGGCCATCATCAACTGCCCGGCTACAACGAGTGTTTCCTTGTTGGCCAGGGCGAGGTTCTTGCCGCTTTCGAGCGCCCTGTAGGTAGGCAGGAGGCCGGCCGCTCCCGTGATCGCCGAGAGGACCATGGCGGCCTCAGGGTGGCACGAGACCTCGATGCTTCCCTCCGCACCGTAAACAAAACGGGTCCGCTCCATCCGATATCCGCGCTGGCGCAACAGCGACTGTAGCTCCAGGCAACCCTTCTCGCTTCCGCTGGATACGATCTCTGGTTGCACCGTTTCGACCTGATCTGCCAGCAGCGCAATGTTTTTGCCGCCGCTCAAACCGACGACCCGGAAGGCCTGCGGGAAGGCTGAAACGACGCGAAGAGTGTTGGTTCCTATGGACCCGGTTGAGCCCAGGACCGAAATGAATTTCATTAGGTCAAGCCTGCCATGCTCGCAAATCGATGCATATTATCGGATTCAGAAGGTCTTGAGAATGCCCAAGTTTGCGACACACCGTGGAAGGCTCGCCGGGAAAACGGCAAAGCATCGCCAGGTTGCGAGCGCTTCAGGTGGCGACCGCGGCAAGCGGGGGGATCCCCTGAAAGCCCCGCCAGGCTGCCGGTCGGCGCGGCAGCTCAGGCGGAATAGAGACAAAGGAGATAGATGTACAGTGCCGGGAACGCGAAAAGCAGGCTGTCCACGCGGTCCAGTACCCCGCCGTGCCCCGGGATCAGGTGGGAGCTGTCCTTCGTTGCAGCCGCCCGCTTCAGCAGTGATTCCGCCAGGTCTCCCAGTTGTGCGAACACTCCCATCAGAACCGAAGCGGCCAGGACGTGCAGGCGAGGCAGATCCGCAAAAAGAAACAAATGGAGGAAGAAAGCCGCCGCCAGACCCCCAAGCAGACCGGCAATGGCTCCCTCGTTCGTCTTCTTCGGGCTTATGCGGGGAGAGAAGAGCGTCCTGCCGAATGCCTTCCCGGCAAACATGGCGGCTGTATCGCCGATCCAGACGACGGCGAGCAGTATCACCATCCATTTGAGGCCTGTCGCCGCGCCAAACTCGAAGCGTATGCGTAACGCGGGCAGGAGAGTCAGGGCCAGATACAGGACGCCGAAGAATGTGGCCATCGCTCCCAGCGTGCGCTCCCGCATCGGGCCGCGGCTCCAAATGGCTGCCAGGAAGACGGCGATGAGAACCACCGAGCAGACGGCGGCCGCAGGCAGCCAATTGCGCTCGAACGCGGCCAGAATCATCCAGAGTGCAGGGTAACCGAGCCAGGGTTGGCCCGGCACGCCCATGCGCTTCACCAGAGTGAAGTATTCATACAGGCACAACGTCCCCAGCAGCCCTAGAGCGACCAGGAGCAATCCAGGGCCGGCATAAACGACCAGCGCGAGAACGAACGGGACAAGAACGAGGGCCGATACGATTCTCACCAGCATGTGCTCAAAGGCCGCCATATCGCCGGTTTCGCCTCTGGAACTCGACGATGGCCTCGAACAGGTCCTTGCGGCGAAAATCGGGCCAGAGGGTGGGCGTGATGTAGATCTCAGAATAGGCAATTTGCCACAGGAGGAAGTTGCTGATTCGCATCTCGCCGCTGGTTCGGATCAACAGGTCGGGGTCCGGGATGCCGGCTGTGTAAAGGCACGCGGAGAGTTGCTCCTCAGTGACGGGGTTCCGGTCCGTGTTCCCGCTCCTCTCAGAGAGAATCCGGTTGATGGCATCGACCAGTTCTGCCCTGCCGCTGTAATTAAGGGCGACCTGGAGCAGCATCCCGCTGTTGTTCCGCGTTTTGTTCACGGCCTGCGTGAGGACCTTCTGGACCGAGGTTTCCAGGTCGTAGGTCCTGCCAATAACCCGGAACTTTACATTGCTCTCCTGGATGTTCCTGAGCTCGCGACGGATGAACTCTTTCAGGAGGTTCATGAGCGTCCTGACTTCGGATCGAGGCCGCTTCCAGTTTTCGACCGAGAATGCGTAGAGCGTCAGGACTTCCAGGCCGAGTCTTGCTGACGTCTCGACGATGTCCCGAGCAGATTCCATCCCGGCCCGATGGCCTGCGACCCTGGGAAGACTGCGCAGTCCCGCCCATCGCCCGTTGCCGTCCATGATCACGGCAATGTGCTTCGGGAGCTTCGCCTGTTCGATGGTCTTGAGCAAGCCGGCTTCCAGAGAGCCCGGTTCTGCCAGACCGCCTAAGTCGCGCATGGGCCGTATCATAGCAAAAAAAGACTGGAATGGCGGGACAAGAGGATGCGCGGGCCAGTCGCGTCGTGAGATTACGTCTCTGCGTCCCTCGCGGATCCTTCACCCCTGCCGGCTCAAGAGCTTACCCTGAGCAATGTCAGGCCACGGGCCGGCGCCGTGAACCCCGCCAGGGTGCGGTCCCGGACTTGAATCAGCCTCTCGAACCGTTCAGGAGTCATCTGTCCACGTCCCAGTTCGAGCAGTGTACCGACAATGTTTCTCACCATGTGATGCAGGAAGCCCGTCCCCTCCACGGTGAAAATCAGCTCATGGCCTTTCTGCCTCAAATCAATCCGCAGGATGCGGCGTATGGTGGAGCGATCGACCGCCTGATGCGTTGGCCCGTGTCGGGCCAAACCGCTGTTCTTCGCGAAGCTGCCGAAATCGTGCTCGCCTGTCAGCATCAAGCAAGCCTGCCTCATGAGAGGCACATCGACACGATAGGGGTAATGGAAATACTCGCGTGCCATATGCGGGGGCAGGATCGGTCCGCGATAAATCCGATAGCAGTAGGTCTTCGAGCGAGCAGAGAGGCGGGCGTGAAAGTCCTCGCCCGCTTCTCTTGAAGCGAGCACACGGATATCAGGAGGGAGCAGCCTGTTGAGCGCCCTCACGAACGCAGGCGCGGGGACGCGCGACCCGGTATGGAAGTTGGCGACCATCCTGCGGGCATGAACGCCGGCGTCAGTCCTGCCGCTCCCGTGCAGCTTGACACGTTCGCCGGTGACCTCGAAGATCGCGTCGCGCAACGCTCCCTGGACGGTGGGCTTGTTCTTTTGCACCTGCCATCCGTCGTAGGGGGTGCCGTCAAAAGCGATGTCCAGCCGGATATTACGACTCAGCGGCTGCCCGGCTTCACCGGTCTGGATCCTGCGCTGCATAACGGGCAGTTCTCCGGGGGATAGGCGGGGATGTCCATCACCGCCAGTGCAGTTCTGGGAACGCCCAGGTCGGTTCTTCCCCCAGTGCGGTCGATGAGGGATCCCGCCGCGGTCACGATTCCCCCGGCATGTGAGACGACTTCCAAGGTCTCGCGCGTGGATCCGCCTGTCGTGACGACATCCTCGACGACAAAACAGCGCTCCCCTCTTGCTATGTTGAATCCGCGCCGCAGCCTCAGCTTCCCATCCTGGCGTTCGGCGAACAGCCCACGAACACCGAGGGCACGCGCCACTTCATGGGCCACCAGGATCCCGCCCAGCGCCGGAGCAACAACCAGGTCGGGCGCACTCGCCAGCGCCTTCATCCGTGCGGCAAGCTCGACTCCGAGGGCCGCGGCCTCAGCGGGGTGCTGCAGTACGAGGGCGCACTGAAGGTAGGAGCCGCTGTGCAGACCCGAAGTGAGAAGGAAATGGCCCTCCAACAAAGCTCCGCATCGCTTGAAGAGCGCCAACACATCTTCCTGATTCATCGCTTCACAGCCTTTCTGCCCGCGCCCCGCGGCGAGCAGTTTTATGTTAAGATATTCTGATTCCGCCGGGAAGGAGTCATTATATGTCGGGACATTCGAAATGGCATTCGATCAAGCACAAGAAAGGGGCTGCCGACGCCAAGAGGGGCCGGATCTTCACGCGCTTGATCAAAGAAATCACCGCTGCCGCGCGCAATAGCGGCGGTGACGTCGATTCCAATCCGCGCCTCCGCCTCGCCGTGCAGACGGCGAAGGGAGCCAATATGCCTGCAGACAACATAAAGAAGGCAATCATGCGCGGCACTGGCGAACTCCCGGGCGTCTCCTACGAAGACGTCAACTACGAGGGTTACGGACCGGGAGGAGTGGCGCTGTTCATGCGCGTACTGACCGATAACCGCAACCGGACCGTCGCAGAGCTTCGCCACATCCTCTCGAAGAACGGCGGGAATCTGGGTGACAGCGGCAGTGTGGGCTGGATGTTTCACCGCAGGGGATACTTCGTTATCGAGAAGGCGGCTGCCAGCGAGGAGAAGATACTCGATGTTGCCCTCGCCGCCGGCGCGGAGGACATGGCTGAAGACGGCAGCAATTACGAGCTGTTCTCGAGTCCGGAACGATTCGACAGCGTGAAAGCGGCTCTCGACGCCGCGGGGATTCCTCTCGCCGCGTCCGAGGTCTCCATGGTGCCGCAGAACTACGTGAAGCTTGAAGGTAAAGATGCCCAGACAATGCTCAAGCTCATGGATGCTCTCGAAGACCACGAAGATATCCAGAATGTCTGGGCCAACTTCGATATCGACGAGTCGGAGCTCAAAGAGGCGTCCTGAGGCAGGCCCGGTATGCGAATCCTGGGCGTTGACCCCGGCAGCGAATCAACCGGCTACGGTCTCATCGAATCCGACGGTTCCGAGCACAGGGTCGTTCTGTATGGCGCAATAAGGACGCCTGCCCGCCATCCCTTCTGCAACCGCCTGCTCAACATCTACAACGGCCTGACAGAACTGCTCGACCGCGAGTCGGCCGATGTGATTGCGGTCGAGGAAGTGTTTTACGCGGCAAACGTTCAGTCGGCTCTCAAGCTCGGTCATGCGCGGGGGGTTGTCCTGCTCGTGGCAGCCCAGCGGCGGTTGCCGCTCTACGAGTACTCTCCTCTGGAAATTAAAAGAGGCATCGTCGGTTATGGACGGGCGGAAAAGGCACAGGTTCAAGGCATGGTAGGATTTGTACTGCACATGCCAGAAGTCCCGACACCGGACGATGCCGCGGATGCGCTGGCCGTGGCTGTTTGCCATGCGCATCGCATGAGAGCAGGCGTTCCCGTCCCTGCGAGGCGGTCCCGCTGGCGACGGCGGGAGGTCGCCAAACGCCCGATCAGCTGATCAGCATCCCGGCGTAACTTACCACCTCATCGCAGTCCCCGGTGACCTCACCGGAGTGGGAATATCGCACCAGCTGCCCCTGCCTTGCGCCCATGTCGCGGCAGCAGACAAGGGCTGCGACCGCGGGAGCAAAGCCGCACATGCTGATGTCTTCCTCGCAGACGACGCGATGAAGCCCCTCGGGATCGACTGCGATCACATGTTCGATGGCCAGGTCGTCCTTCCGTTTGTTGACTTCCGCCGACTCGAAATGGTTCATGTCGGAGCTGGCAACGATAAGTACCGGCTCCCTCGATGATTGAATCGCGCGCGCCAGCGCATGGCCCAGTTCCTCGAGGCTGGCAAGGTCCACCGTGCCGACGCAGATCGCCGCGAATCGCAGATCCCCGGCCAGCACCTGGAGGAACGGAACCTGAACCTCCAGCGAGTGTTCGCGCTGATGGGCGGTGTGGTCCTCGCGAAGCAAGTTGCACTCCGCGAGCAGGCGCGCGTTCATTTCCTCATCTATCCGGGTCAGTCCCAACGGAGTCCGCCATTGCCCGGCCGGATGCAGTGCCATTGGGATGCCACGGCCCGTGTGATTCGGGCCCAGGATGACGCATCGTCCTGTGACTTGCACCGCACCATAGACGGCGCCCGCCACGGCACCGGAATACATGTAACCCGCGTGCGGCGACACAACGGCCTTGGCCTCGATCTGCCGGTCCGCCTTTGCCAGGTATGAACGGACAGCTTTTTCGAGAGTCTTCGGGTCCGACGGGTAGAAAGTTCCCGCCACGGCAGGTTCGCGAATCATTTGAGCACCTCGTGATTGTCCTTGATTTTAACTCCCAACCCGTCGGAAGAGCAAACCCGGCAGGGACGCACAGGAGTCGTCCGGGGACAATCGCACGAACTGCAGGGGCCGGGACGTCGACCTGAGCCGTGCGACTGCGGTGCCAACTCTGAAACCTGCGAGCCCGGGGGACAGACGTCCCGGGGTATGATACCCTTCACAAATCTTCGGGCTGGGGACGAAACGGACAGATGCTGACAGATTCCTCCACGTGGCAACGTCCTGAAGGTGTTCATAGGCTGGGCTACCTCCTCGACGAGGTTTACCTGGAGCATGATCCGGGGAGCCGCCACCCGGAGTCTCCGGGAAGGTTGGCCGCTGTTCGCGGCGCGCTTGCGGACTGCGACGTTTTCAGCCGGTGGAAACGCGTTCCTGCGCGCCCTGCGCGCCTCGATGAAATGGAGCTGATCCATCACTCGAGCCTGTTGGAACACGTCGAAAGCGCCGCGAGGAGAGGTCCCTCCCATCTTGATCCTGACACCGTCGTCTCAACCGGCAGCTATCGTGCCGCGATCTTCGCGGCCGGCGGAGCTCTGGCGTGCATTGATGCCATCTGCACCGGAAGGATCCTGCGCGCGTTCGCGTTCGTCCGGCCGCCGGGGCATCATGCGGAGCCGGACCGCTCCATGGGTTTCTGCCTCTTCAACAATGTCGCCCTGGCGGCTGCGTACGCCCGCATCGAGCACCATCTGGGGCGGGTGGCGGTGGTCGATTTCGATCTGCACCACGGGAATGGTACCCAGGCGTGTTTCTACGATGATCCGAACATCCTCTACGTCTCGTCTCACCAATATCCTTTCTATCCCGGCACCGGCGATTTCGCGGAAGTCGGGCAGAAGCAGGGAAGGGGATTCACCGTCAACTTCCCGCTCCCGAAGGGGACCGGGGATGAAGTGCTCATTCCCCTGTATTCGAGAATCGTGCGGTCCATACTTGAGCAGTATCAGCCTCAGCTAATCCTCGTATCTGCAGGCTTTGACGCTCACTTCCTCGATCCGCTGGGCGGCCTGCGCGTAACTTCGGCCGGCTACGCCTCGGTCGCCGCCTCTCTGATTCGAGCGGCCGATGAACTCTGCGCCGGGAGAATCTGCTTTGTGCTCGAGGGGGGCTACAGCCTGGAGGCCCTAAGGGAATGCACGCGCCTGGTGGTCGGGCAGATGGAATCGCCGCTTGCGCAGGAAAGGCGCCTGGGCTCCGTACCGAAGTTCGATGAATACTCGGCCGTGGCTCATCGGATGCTGGGACTGTTCTGGAAATGGCAGGCTTGATCCGGCGGGGGCAACCACCCCGCCGAGGCGGAAATTTGCGCGGGCAGATAGCCAGTGGGCGGCCGTCCATTACGACAGAGTGCAGCGCTGCTCGCGTATGTGGGCGTCAAACTCGTCGTAAAACTTCCTGATGTAGCTTTCGACAGGCATTGCCGCCGCGTCGGAGAGAGGGCAAATCGTTCGCGCTATCATGTTCTTGCAGATGTCGAGCAGAACTTCGAGTTCACCTCTCCGCCCTTTTCCGTCCTCGATGCGTTTCAGGATCTGGTACATCCATTCGGTTCCTTCGCGGCACTGCGTGCATTGCCCGCACGACTCCTCGGCGTAGAACTTGGCGATCCTGGCTATTGCCCTGACCATGCAGGTGGAATCGTCCATGACGATCACGCCTGCCGAGCCGAGCATGCTCCCGGCTTTTGCTACCGAGTCGAAGTCCAGGCGGACGTCAACCTGGTCCGCTGTGAGGACAGGTACGGACGACCCCCCCGGCACGATGGCTTTCAACGCTCTGCCGTCACGCATCCCGCCGCAGTGATCATAGATAAGCTCGCGCAGCGGGATCCCCATGGGAAACTCATAGACGCCGCGCTTGCGGACATGTCCGCTGACGGCAAACAGCCGCGTGCCGGTGTTTCGCTCGACGCCGATTCCGGCATACCACTCCGGGCCGTTGTTGACGATGTGCGGCACATTCGCCAGTGTTTCGACGTTGTTGATGACCGTGGGGCAGCCATACAGGCCGACAACCGCAGGAAATGGCGGCTTCAGACGCGGAAGGCCGCGTTTGCCCTCGAGCGACTCCAGAAGTGCCGTTTCCTCTCCGCAAATGTATGCCCCGGCGCCCCGGTGGACTACGAGATCGAGGTCATAGCCGCTTCCCAGTATGTTCCTGCCCAGGTACCCTTTGGCATATGCCTCTTCGACAGCTCTGTTCAGGACTCCGGCGCCCCGGAAAAACTCGCCCCGGATGAAGATGAAGGCGCTATGGCAGTCCAGAGCGTATGCCGAGATGATGGCCCCTTCGATCAACTGATGCGGATCTTTGTCAATGATCAGGCGATCCTTGAATGTTCCAGGCTCGCTCTCATCTGCGTTGACGCAGAGATAGACCGGCGATCCCGAGTTCTTCGGTACGAATCCCCACTTCATTCCGGTCGGAAAGCCGGCTCCTCCGCGCCCGCGCAAGCCGGAGCGTTTCACCATGTCCATGACATCCACTGGTTTGCATTCGGTGAGGGCCTTGTGCAGCGCCTGATAGCCGCCGAGGGATTCGTACACCTCGATGTCCTGGAGGCGGGGGACATGCATGTTCCTGGTCAGCACTTTGATCGACATGGAGGTTCTACTCCCGGTGCGCGGGAAGACGTTATACTACCACATGATCCCTTTTTTCAGAGTGAGGCCCCGAAAATGAAGCTATCCTATGGTGGGTTGCGAGATCGTTGATGGTCGACGAGATTCTCCAGGCATTCACGCGCTGTCGAAGTCGGTATCCCACTATCTCCATGGAGCTTGAGGAGTTCAAGGGCCGCGTGGAGCAAATCCTTGCCGGCGAATCCGTGTCCTCCGGCAGTGATTCCGAAGGCCGGCCCCGGCTGGATGTGTCTCTTGAGAACCTGCATCTGGAGGATCTCTTCCTGGCACTCGCGTGCTCCAGGGGAGACCGCATCGCCTGGGAATACTTCGTGGACGCCTACCTGCCTGTTGCCAGGCGCTGTGCGGAACAGGCCTGCAGGCATCTTGCCCAGAGCGAAGACCTGGCTCAGGAACTCGTCGCAAGACTGCTCGAGGACCGCCGTCGCCTTGCCGGCTACAACGGCCGCGGTTCCCTGGCCGGTTGGTTGCGGGTGGCCGCAAGTCACGCGGCCATCGATCATTTCCGGCGCAACAGGAAGCAGGTATCGTTCGAGGAAATCGAGGAAACGGGGCATGGGGCGGCGATGGCCTCCGATGGAGCACGCGCGCGCGAACAGAGCGAGCGACTCGACGCCCGATGGGGCCCCGTCCTCCTCTCAGTCCTGGTCGAGGAAATCCGCCGCTTGCTGCCCAGAGACAGGCTCCTGTTGAGCCTCTACTACATCCAGGACGTGCCGCTGAAGACCATCGGGCGGCAGTTTGGCGTTCATGAGGCCACGGCCTCGAGGTGGTTGGACCGTCTGAGGCAGGATTTGCGCAGACGCATCGAGCGGGAGATGAAACAGCGCCATGGAATCCGGGCGGCGGAGCTGGAATCTCTCTGGCGCTGGGTGTCAGAGGAAACGGACTTTTCACTCCGGGAGGCGATTTCAGAATGCAAGGAAGTCTGATCCTGTCGTCCTCTAAAGGGGTATGCCATGGGTGAGGAGAGGTTCATAGACAGCGCGATCAGGAAGGCGCTCGGACACCAACTGTCGCGCGCTTCCTCATCCTGCCCGGATGAGAATCTGCTCGCGGCATACCTCGAGCGCAGCCTCTCCGATCAGGAGAAGTCGCGTTTGGAGACCCATGTCTCGGATTGTGCTTCGTGCCGTGACCTGCTGGCGCTATCCATGAAGGCCGCCGGGGACGAGCCGATGTCGGCAGGCGAAACGGGGAGCTCACGGGAGCGGATGTTGCTCTTTCGTTTCAGTGTCCCGGCCGCAGCGGTCGCTGCGCTGGTGCTCGGGATCGGTATCGGAACACTCTTCCTCCTAAATCGCGAACTCGGGAAACCGGATCGGACGGAGGTTGCTCAGCAGACATCCCCAGCCCCCGTGTCGCGCCCCGTACCGCAAGCCCGGCGGGACTCGTCCGCTTCTCCGGTCGCGCCGGAGAAGGATTCCACCCCCCGCCAGGCTCCGGCGCAGGTTGCCAGAATGGATGCCGCGGCCGATGAGATGAACCGGGCAAAAAGCAAAGAGGGGCGGGCGGAGGCCCGACCCGCGCCTGCGTACTATGCGCATCCGCCTGAGCCTGAACGGAAGCTTTCGATGTCCGATAGGATTGCATCGAACGAAGCGGCCGAAAAGCCGGCTGAATGGAAGGGCGAGATTCAGGCTGATGCCGCCAAGGCAGCGGCGGGCGTTGAAACGGGTTCCGCTAAGGTTACAGGTGCAACGGTTGGCGGAGTTGTCGGCGGCATCCTTCCCCCTGCCAGGCCGGTCGAAGAGCCGGCTGCGAGAGAGGTCGCACCGCAGGCGGCAGTTCTCACAGCAGATTCCGGAGGCGTGAAAACAGAGGCTCAGGATCGGGTGGCCAAAATGGCAGTGAAAAGCCGGCGTGAAGCACTATCAACGGCGTCAACGTCTTTAGCAGAATCCAGGCTGCGCGACATCATCCGAGGGGTGGCGGCCGACGAGAAAGCCGGGAAACGCCCCGACGCGGCCACCCGCGTGATTGGCGGCCGCACCTTCGAGCTCCACGAGGGCTTCTGGGTCGATCTGAAATGTCTCGACAACCCGGATGCGGAATTGATCGAGTGCAAACAGGGCTCACCGGGATTCGATGAAGTCCTGAAAAATGTCCCAGGCCTCGTTGAACTGCGCCGCGATGGGTTGCCGATCCTGCTCGACTGGAACGGCAAAATCCGTCTGATCCGTTAGCCGCTCGCGCGGCCCCGCACTTCTTCAGTAGGTGCGATATGACCCTACCCGCACCTCGGCCGGCCGGAGGACCTGGTCGCCGATCCGATACCCTCGTGCCACCTCTTCGACCACGACGCCGTCCAGTTCCGGGGAAGTCACCTGAACCATCCCTGCGGCCTTCCCCTCGTGAGGATCGAACGGCCGGTTCAAGACCTCGATAACCTCGACGCCGAGGGAGCGGAGCCTGCTGCGGAAGAGCCCGGCAGTCATCTCGATCCCTTCCCGCAGCGTGTCCGTTTTCCCGGCGGAGCCGGCGGCCGCGAGTGCACGCTCCAGATTATCGAGCACATCGAGCAAGGGAAGGATCATATCCCGCTTCTCCAGCCGAATCCTTCGTTCGAAGTCCGCATGCAGCCTGGCTCTGGTTCGGTCGACTTCCTGCTGCATCTGAGACTTCATTTCCTCGAATCTGCGCTGCGTCTCAGAAACGCGGGCAAGCAATTCCTCCACGTAGGCCGGGTAGCGTGGTTTCTCCTCGACCGGCGCTTCCACCGGCAGACCAGCCAGATTTGCGAAGGGCCGCCGGTCGATCACCTGAAATGGCTGACTAACCTCGGCACCGGTGTTCTTGACCTCCATAATCATCCATCCATTCGGTCGCAGACACAGCGCATGCCCGATGCCGGCAGAGTCACCGTCTACGCTGTTCGAAGGTTCGGCGGATTCGCCAGGCTATCTCTTCTGCCCGAGGAGGCGCTCGATCCGCTTCTGGGTCGACGGGTGGGTGCTGAACAGGGTCATGAGCGCGCCCGCCGAGAACGGATGCATGATGAACATGTGCGCCGTGCTGGGAGATGCTTCCATGGGCAGACGCTTCGAATAAGCTTCGAGCTTCTGCAATGCGGAGGCCAGACCATAAGGGCTGCCCGCAATCGACGCGCCGCTGGCATCCGCTTCGTACTCGCGCGTGCGGGAGATCCACATCTGGATCAGCATAGCCGCGATCGGAGCCACAATGATAGTGACCAGTCCGGCGAGAGCACCGCCGCCCTCATCGTCGCGGTCCCGGCTGCCGCCGAAGAAAGCCGCGAAGCGGGCCATGTTCGCCACGAACATGATCACACTGGCCAGAGTTGCGGCGATGCTGCTGATCAGGATATCGCGGTTCCTGACATGCGAGAGCTCGTGCGCCAGAACCCCAGTCAACTCGTTTTCGTCGAGGAGGCGGATGGCCCCCTCAGTCACAGCGACGGAGGCGTGCTCCGGATTGCGGCCGGTCGCGAAGGCGTTGGGCGAATCCGTGGGGATTACGTAGAGCTTTGGCATCGGGATGTTCACACGGCTGCACAGGTATTCCACGATGCCGTAAAGGCGGGGCGCCTGCTCCCGTGTCACCGGCTGGGCCCCGTGCATTCTCAGCGCTATTTTGTCGGAAAAGAAATAGCTGCCGAAATTCATCAAGATCGCGAACAGCAGGGCGATGATCAAGCCCTGCTCACCCCAGAGGCTGCCGACGAACAGGATGATTCCGGACAACAATCCGAGCATAAACACAGTCTTTACATTATTGGCCATATTGCGATTCACACTCCAAACTCTTATTTTAGGACGCAGTCACGGGCTGATCAATGCGATTTGCCGCCGCCAAACCACCACTTCACCGGGTCGCAGCGCCACCGCGATGACATTATCGGCATCGGCCGGGCGACTGGCACTGATTTCGCGGGGATGCCCGGTCACTTGGATTCGGCCCGGGCCGCGGTCCTGAATGCGAGCTCTTTTGTCTTTCGCTCGAGATCGAGGTGCACTATAT
>Ga0153915_10001251_pt1 | contig 23404 bp, 20 predicted proteins | sample Opewatmetagenome_2_FD_107003 | JGI IMG/M metagenome (GOLD analysis project Ga0153915, IMG submission 107003) | Freshwater wetland microbial communities from Ohio, USA - Open water 3 Core 3 Depth 3 metaG | ecosystem: Environmental > Aquatic > Freshwater > Wetlands | place: USA: Ohio, Lake Erie...
CCGTGCTGCCGCACCCGCGCCTCCAGTTCCTCACGTTCTTCCGCATTCAGTTCAACAAGTGTGGCTGGTCTAGGCATCCCCTATGTCACGTTATCACGCTCTATTTAGCAAGTAGATACTAGGCTGCCTTGAAAGCGTGGGATCGGTGGCGCCGCGAAGCCTCAATTCCCAGGCATTTGTGCCGAATATCCGAGGTTGAGACGCATTGCGCCTCCGTGATTTGTCATGATCAGTGAATCCACCCCATCGTCGTCGGTGCCGGGAGTGACCTCCGTTGCATCCGACTGCTCCATGGTCGTCGTCGATGCCGATGGGTGCATCCGGCATGCGAGCGCGGGCGTCGCGCGGCTGGCCGGCCGGCCAGCCGGCGACCTCATCGGGAGGCCCATCAGCATGGTGTTCCGGCTCGCGGGACGCGCTGCGTCTGCGGCTGGGCAGTGGTGGCTGGTGCCGGAAGGCACGGCCTCTTTCGAATTGCTTTGTCGCGGGGTCAAGGGCCTCTTGGGGGCAAAGGCCCAGCGTCTCGAAGGCCCTGGCGGTTCGTGGACGGTCATCGAGATACGCGAACCCGGCAAGCCCGCCGGTGCCGCCGAGGCCCCGGAGGGCGACCGCGTCGCGGGATGGCTCGACGGTTTCGAATTGGCGTTTCAAGGCGATTTCGAGAGCCGGTTCCTTGCGGTCAGCCATTCGTTCGCGCGCAAGTTCGGCCGCCCCGCTGCACTCTGGAAAGGAGAGGCGGTATCGGCCGTCCTCCATGAGGAGGATCTTCCCGCATGGAAAGCCGCGATCGGAATGCTCGCGAAGGCACCTTACCGCGGCTCGCAGGAATGCCGCTGGCGCACGCCGCAGGGCTGGCGCTGGATGGCGTGGGATCTGGCCGCCGAGTTCGATGCTGCCGGCAAGCCCGTCACGTTCCGGGCAAACGGGAGCGACATCACCAAGCGCCGGCTGGCCGAGGAGCAATTCCACCGCCTTTCCTGTGCCGTCGAACAGTCGCCGGTGGCATTCCTCATCACCGATCCGGAAGGCCGCGTCCAGTACGTGAACCGCCGCTTCATCGAGACCACCGGGAACTCGATGGAGGACATCCTCGACCGGAATCTCGATCCGCTCCGCACCGGCCACCCGGACGAGGAGAGCTACAGGAAGTTCTGGGAGCAGCTCCGCAAGACGGGCGAGTGGCAGGGCGAACTTGCCACGGCCCGGCTGCAGCGCGACTCCCTGTGGGAGTCTGTCCGCGTCTCCACGATCCGAAACGAGGCGGGCGAGGTCACCAACCTCCTCTGCCTGCGTGAGGACATCACCGAGCGCAAGCGCCTCGAGGACCAGCTTAGGCAGTCGCAGAAGATGGAGAGCCTCGGGACGCTGGCTGGCGGGATCGCCCACGATTTCAACAACATGCTCGCCATCATCCACGGCTACGCCGAGATCTCGCTCGGCAGGGTCGGCGACAAGGATGAAAAGATGCGCAAGTACCTGCGCGAGATCCACAGCGCAGCACAGCGGGCCTGCGGCCTCGTCCGCCAGATCCTCACCTTCAGCCGCAAGACCGAAGTCCGGTTTGCGCCGGTGAGCATGCTGCAGTTGGTGAAGGATCTCACGACGCTGATGGGCGAGACGTTCCCCCGGACGATCAAGTTCGATCTGGATCTCGAGGAATCGCTGCCCGACCTGCGCGGCGACCAGAACCAGCTCCAACAGGTGATCATGAACCTGTGCGTGAACGCGCGCGACGCGATGTCTTCGGGCGGCACCCTCGCCATCTCCCTGCGGCGGGTGCCGGGAGGCGATCTTGCGCGATTCAATGCGGATCCCACCCTCTATTATGCCTGTCTTTCGGTGGCGGACACCGGCATCGGGATGAGCCCCGAGGTCCGAGCGAGGATTTTTGAGCCGTTCTACACGACCAAGCACGCGACCGGAGGCACGGGCCTCGGCTTGGCGGTGGTCTACGGAATCATCATGAGCCATTTCGGCTTCATCGAAGTGGCGAGCACCCCGGGGGAAGGGAGCACTTTCAGCGTCTACCTGCCGCTGACCTCCGCAAAGGCCGGCATGCCCGAGATCGAGACCACGCTCGGCGAGTTCCCGAGGGGCACCGAGTCGGTGTTTGTCGTGGAGGACGAGCCGAGCCTGCGCGAGCTCCTGTGCCATGTGCTTGAGCAGAAGGGCTACCGTGTGCAGGCGGCGTCCGATGGCATGGAGGCGGTGCAGTCACTCGCCTCCGGCAAGTCGCCGGTCGACCTGATGCTTCTCGACATGAACATGCCGGGCATGGACGGGATCGGCGTGCTCAAGATCGCGCAGAACACCCACCCGGGAGTGAAGGCCATCGTCCTCAGCGGGAATCTCACGGCCGAGGCGAAAGCCCAGTTCGCCCAGCTCGGCCAGGAGGAGTTCCTTGAGAAGCCCTACAAGCTCGAAGACGTCGGGCAGAGGATCCGCAAGATATTGGGAGGCAAATCTCAATGAGCCTAACGCAGAAGATTTGCCGGAAGGCTTTTTTCCACTCAAGGCGCGGTGGCGGTAGCCGATATCTTCACCCAGGCGAACTGGAGCGATCCTTACCAAAGGACCGCTGCCTGTATGTCGAAGATGCGCAATCTCAATCCCTGGTCTTGTGGGAGATCCAGGCTGCTGCGCTCCCTTCCGCTGCTGCTGATGCCGGCGCTTGTGACCGAGGTGAATCCACGGACGACCTCATTGCCGCGCGTGTCGGTTACTTGGCCGGATCGGGAGGAATCCCCTCCCTATCTTCCAGCCGTCGGGCCTCCAGCCCTGCGATTCGAAGAGGCTCCGCCTCCTCCGGATCTTTCAACACATCCTGCTCCTTCCGCTCCGCCAGTACCTGCGGTCGTGGACGAGATCGCAGCCGCGAATGCGGCCGCATCGAAGCCCGCCGCCCTCATCGGCCTGGACCCGTTGCCGCCCGTGGCTCCGGTCCTTCCCGTGGAGGCCCAGGTGCCCGTGCAAGCTGCCGTGCCGGAATCCAAGCCGGCGCCAAAGCGGCAGCCGGCTCCAATCCTTCAGGATGACACCGCGCGTGAAAACCGTCCTGAAGAAATCCTGCCTTTCTTCCAACTTCCGGGTTCCGGAGGAGCCACGTCCGTGGTATCTCCGGTCCAACCAGCCGAGCCCGGTCGGCTTCCTGTAAGCTCCGCCGTCTATCGTCAACAATGAGGTTTCCAGCCAACGCTCGTTGGCGTCTGCTTCTCCTGCTCCCGGCCGCGGTATTTCTCGCGGCCGGCTTGAGCGCGCCGCTGCGCGGCGCGACGCCGGGAAATGAGTCTGAGCCCGGCGCGCATCCGCCCGCCGCGGCCGCGCCTGCCCGGGAGAAGCCCGCGGCCGCCGCGTCGCCTGCGCCTTCCGCCAAGCAGCCCGCGACCGAGGCGCAGCCGGTTTCCGCGGAGCCCGCTCCGGCGGCCCAGCTCCCTCCTGCGGGGCGCGCCTCGACCGAGCCCGCCCGGGAGATCCAGAGCCTCTTCAACCTCGGGTCGACCTACTTGTCGCGCAGGGACTATGCCTCGGCGGAGGTCGTCTACCAGCAGGTGCTGCGCCATCCCAGCGCCCGGAAGGAGCAGCAGTGGGAGGCCGTGCTTTGCCTGGCGCGGATGTACCGCCAGCGCGGCGACGCGACGCGCGCCGTCGCCTGTTACGAGAAATATCTCAAGGTCAACCCGGAGGGGGCCACGCCGGTCATCTATCTGGAGATGGGCAGGACTTTCAGGATCCTGGCCGCCTACAAGCTCGCCTACTCGTGTTTCTACAATGTCATCAACGCGACGATGAAGATCCCCGAGGGGGACTTCGAGCAGTACCGCACGCTTGCCAAGACCGCGCAGTTCGAGATCGCCGAGACCCACTTCCAGCAGGGCGACTTCGAGGAGGCCAGCCGGTTCTTCTCCCGGCTGCAGCTGCTCGACTTGGCGCCCGCCGACCGTGCGCGCGCCGAGTTCAAGGCCGCCTATTCGCTCGTCCTTGCGAAGAGCGACGATGACGCCGTCAAGGCCCTGAAGACCTTCCTCGATCACAGCCCCGACGACGAGAACGCGCCCGAGGCGCGGCACCTGCTCGCGACCACGCTCCGGCGCCTCGGCCGCAACCAGGAGTCGTTCGACGTCGTCATCGCGCTCCTACGCACCGAGCAGTCCCGGCAGGCGGTCGACCCCCGGCGGTGGGCCTACTGGCAGCGCCGCACGGGCAATCAGGTCGCGAACGAGTTCTACGAGCAGGGCAACTACTGGAGTGCCCTGCTGATCTACGAGGCGCTCACCTCGCTTTCGTCAAATGAGCCCTCGTGGCGCCTGCCCGCGCTCTACCAGGCCGGGCTCTGCTACGAGCGCCTCCGCCAGTACAACCGCGCCCGCGCGAACTACGAGGAGGTAATCAAGGTCTGCCCGTCTGTGCCCGCGAAGGAGTCTGCGGCGGCGGGCCTCGGGGATCTTGCCCGGATGGCCACCTGGAGGCTCAATCACCTCGGATGGACCGAGGACACCGACTCGGTCGTCACCCAGATTTTCCGCGCCGTCCCTTCCCAACCCAATGACCCCGCTCGAATCCCTCAGCAACCATAGGGCCCTGTGTGATGAGCTCTACCAGCTCGCCCTCGAGGAGAACCGGTTCATGAAGGAGCAGGGCTGTGCGCCCGGCCCCGAGATGACCGAGCGCAAACGCGCGCTTCTCGCCCGCCTTGATCAATCGCTCGCCGCCCTGCGCGCGCTGCCCCGCGACAATCCGGCGTCGCCGGAAGCGCGCGCGGTCGCCGAGCAGGCCAAGGCGCGCATGCTCCAGTTCCTCCATCTCGACAAGGAGAACGAGCAGTGGCTCCTGCGCCACAGCCTCGCGCCGCGGCCACCCCCGGCGGCCGCGATGGCGAACGCCGCCCACCTCAAGAATGCCTACCAGAGGCCCGCGGGAAGCCCTCCGGCGCCCTGAGGAATGCGCTGCGCGCCGGCGCTTGGCGTCATCCTGTGGCCGACGTATCAAACCCAGCGTTAGGTGACCTGACGTACGGAAACTGAGCCATTGCGGATGAGAGCCTGGGCTCCGTGAACGGCGCACGGAGGCCGGAGGCGAAGCGCGAGAAAAGCCACGGCCGGATTCCAGGGCTGCGTGCGGTCCTGGCCTTCACTTCTTCGAAGCCTCCCGCCCCTGCGGGACACGAATCGCCCTGGAGACCAAAATCCGCGACGGGGCGTCGCGGCTCCGGGCAAGAGGCGCCCCCGCCCCCGTGGCGGGGGCAGTCCTCCGGGCATGGGCCGGGATCGCGATGTCGAGGGACAGGGGGCGGCAAACAGCCGGCGGAGCCGCCGTGCGACATTGCTGGCCGGTCGTTCGGAACAGGAGCATGAATAAGTCATTGACATAGTCAATTATCTTAAAACGATATGACCCATGCACGGCGACGACAAGCTGCCTCCTCCCTGGCTCAGGCACAGGGGTGGCGAGGACCATCTGCTCCGCGACATCATCCGCACCCAGCAGGCGATCATAGGCGCCTTCTCGCGGGAGGTGGGACTCCCCGGCGCGAGGCTGGCCCTCGTGCGCCTGCTCGCGATTGCGGGGCCGGACGGAGCCGGCGTGATGGATCTCTCCCGCGAGTTGCGGGTGGATGCCGCCGCCGTCACCCGCCAGGTTGCCTCCCTCGGGGCGGCCGGATTGGTCGTGCGCAGGGCTGACGCCCGGGACAAGCGCCGGATATCGGTGCGGTTGACGCCGAGGGGACGCCGGCTCTTCGGGAAAGTTCACTCCCGCGGTCACGATTTCGAGAGGAACCTCACGGCCGAGGTGGCAAAGGCCGATATCGACGCGGCGCTGCGCGTCCTGGCCGCGGTGAGGGCAGGCATCGAGAAGACCCGTAACATCAGGCGTCCATGAGCCTCCAACAACGCAGTCCCTTCAATTTCCGGGCCTTTGCCGCCTGGGGCTTGGCACTCAGCTCGCTCGGCCTGCCCGTGACCGGGCTGATGAACCACGGGTACGGCTTCGAGCCGATGTCGCAGGTGCGCCATGCCTGGATGGCCGCCCACAATGTCCTGGGCATGCTTGCTGTCGTCTTCGGGGTCTGGCACGTCGCCCTGAATTTCAGGGCGCTTGCGGGCTATGCGCTGAATCTGCGGCAACGGCTCCTCCTGGTTAGCAGGGAACTGCTGCTGGCGTCGGCCGTCGTTGTTGTGCTCACGGGGCTCTTTGTCGGGCATGCCTTCCATATGGAGTGAACGCCCATGGACACGCCTGTCGACAACACGCTCTACCGGCGCCTCGGGCATGCCTGGCGGGATGACGGGCAGGGGATGTTCGCCACGATCCGCTTTTGCGTGAATCCGGTGCGCTTCGGCGCGGCGTGCAACCTGCAGGTCTCCTCCATCGGGGGGGGCCGTGAAAGCCGGGTCTCGTGCCGGCGCCACCGCCTGATGGACCTCGCGTTTGCCGGTGCTCGGGCACGGTCCCTTGACCGGGGAATCTTCGGCCGGCGGTGATGAGGGCAGGGCGCTGGCATGGGCAAAAAAAGAGGCGCCCGCGAGGGCGCCTCTGAAGATTGGCGATTGATGGAGCCGATCACTGCTGCTCGAACTGCTTCTCCATCTCCTGCAATTCCTTCGACTCGCGCTTGCTCTGGTAGAGCGACCAGCCGATGGTCGCGGCGCAGACGAGCGCGATCAGGAGCCCGATGATGCGGTTGCTGGCGCCGCTGATGATGTTGTATTTGATGACCACGCCTAGGGCGAGGAGGCTCACCATGTTCATGACCTTGATCAGCGGGTTGACGGCCGGTCCGGCGGTGTCCTTGAGCGGATCGCCCACGGTGTCTCCCGTGACGGCGGCCTTGTGCGCCTCGGAACCCTTGCCACCGTAATTGCCGTCCTCGATGTACTTCTTGGCGTTGTCCCACGCGCCGCCGGCGTTCGCCATGAACACGGCGAGGAGCTGGCCGGTGAGGATCATGCCGGCGAGGAAGCCGCCGAGGGCCTGCGTGCCGAGGAGGAAGCCGACCGCGATCGGCGTGAGGATAGCGAGGAATCCGGGGCCGATGAGCTCCTTCTGCGCGGTGGACGTGCAGATGTCGACGACGCGTCCGTAGTTGGGCTTCTTCTTGCCGGCCCAGATGTCGGCGTCGCGGAATTGCTCGCGGCACTCCTTGACGATCAGGAAGGCGGCGCGGCCGACCGCGCGGATCAGCATCGAGCTGAACAGGAACGGAACGGCGCCGCCGATCAGGAAGCCGATGAACACGACCGGGTGGGAGACCGTGAGCTTGCCGGCCTCGGCAAGGTACTGCTCGGTCGACATCTGGCTGATCTTTTCCTCGCTGCCCACCGCGATGACGGCGATGAACGAGGAGAAGAGCGAGACGGCGGCGATGACGGCGGAGCCGATCGCGATGCCCTTAGTCTCTGCCTTGGTGGTGTTGCCCACCGCGTCGAGGTCGGCGAGGATCTGGCGGGCGCGCTTGTACGAGCCCTTCTGCTGCTTTTCCATGGCCTCGGCGTCATAGCCCATCTCGCCGATGCCGTTGGCGTTGTCAGCCACAGGGCCGAACACGTCCATCGAGATCGTATTGCCGGTGAGGGTGAGCATTCCGATGCCCGTCATGGCGACGCCGTAGGCGACGAACAGCGGGGGAGTGCCGGCGTAGCAGAGGTAGGAGAAGAGGATGGCGACCGCGATGACAACAACCGTGGCGACCGTCGACTCATAGCCGACCGCAAGGCCCTGGATGATGTTGGTCGCGTGGCCGGTCTGGCAGGCCTTGGCCAGGCTCTTGACCGGGGCGTGGGTCGTGTGGGTGTAGTAGCTGGTGACCTTGTTCAGGGCGATCGCGAGGACGACGCCGATGAAGCAGGTGATCACCGGACGCATGTCGAGGCCGGCGATGCCGAAGTTTGCCCAGAAGGGCAGCTGCGAGGGATCGCCGCCCGGGAAGCCCGCGGCGACGGCGGCGTTCTTCGCGAGGTAGGCGGCGTCAAACCGGAGGTAGGCGAGGCCCAGGGCGATGAAGCCGATGACCGAGATGATCGAGCCGATCCAGAAGCCGTTGTGGACGCTCTTGAGCGCCGTGTCGGAGGTGTCGTTCGGGCCGGCCTTGACCGTGTAGGTCGAGATGATCGAGCCGAGCACGCCGATGCCGCGCACGAGCAGCGGGAAGATGACGCCCTTGTGGCCGAAGGTGGCCAGGCCGAGGATCATCGCGGCCACGATCGTGACCTCGTAGCTCTCGAAGATGTCGGCGGCCATTCCGGCGCAGTCGCCCACGTTGTCGCCCACGTTGTCGGCGATGGTGGCAGCGTTGCGGGGGTCATCCTCGGGGATGTTCTTCTCGATTTTGCCGACAAGGTCGGCGCCGACGTCAGCGGCCTTGGTGTAGATGCCGCCGCCCACGCGCATGAAGAGCGCCAGAAGCGTGCCGCCGAAGCCGAAGCCGAGCAGGGCCTCATAGGCCTGTTCGCCGTAGGCGATGAAGATCAGGGTGCCGCCGAGCAGGCCGAGGCCGTCGGTGAGCATGCCGGTGATCGTGCCCGTGCGGTAGCCGAGCTGCATCGCCTCGCCGTAGGAGTGGCGGGCGGCCGCGGCCACGCGGAGGTTGCCCGTTGTGGCCAGGCGCATGCCCACGAAGCCGACGAGCCAGCTGAACAGCGCGCCGATGATGAAGGCGCCTGCGCGGCCGAACTTGAAGGCGGCCAGATCACTCTGCGTCGTGAAATAGAGGACGAGGGTGATGATGATGATGAGCGGCCCGATCTTGCGGAACTGGGCGGCCAGGTAGGCATCGGCGCCCTCGCGGACGGCGGCGGCGATGTCCTGCATGCGCTGCGTCCCCTTGTCCGCGCTCTTGACCTGCTTCACGAGAAGCAGGGCGTACACGAGGCCCGCCACCGCGATGATGAGCACCACCATCAACGCGATGATCTCGAGCTGTGTGTATTTCGGGTCGCTGAACAGCGCGAAGAACTTGAAGGCGTGCTCGCCGCTGTGAGCGGCAGACGCCTCCGAGCCGGGCGCCTGCCCGAAAAGCGGCCGCGCGAAAAACGCGGCCGCGAATATGGCCGCCATGGCGGCCAAGAAGCCCGTGCTGGCACGACGATGCCGCACCTGTTGGACGAGTTTAGTGAACATTGTGGTTTCTCCGGAGAAATCAGAAAGCGGGCTCAGCTGCCGAACGACGCCTGGGCCGAGCGCCACCAGTCGTGGTGCTGGGAGTCGAGTTCGGCGGGCGAAGGCATGGGATAGAACTTAATTTCGCGGCCCTGGCCAGCATAGAAACCGCCCTGGATCGTCCGGTAGAGGACGTCGTCGCGGACGTTGCGGACGGTGACCTTGGTGGGCTTGCCGGGCTTGCTGGTGAGTTCGCGCAGGCACGCGCGCAGGTGCTGGATACCGGAATAGGGCAGGTTGCCCACTTCCTTCGTCTCGATGTCGGTCGAGAGCCCGCCGAGCGCGAGCTCGGCGAAGACGATCCCCGGCACGTTGACGGGCTGCGAGGGATCGGTGAGGCGCGCGCAGAACTCCGCGGGGTCGAGGGTGCTGACGACGCGCGGGGTGACCGGGCAGAATTCCTGGTAGAGGTGGAAGCAGCGATCGACGCTGGGGACGACCGCGCCAGGCTGCAGGCTGAGCACCCGGCCGTCGTGCGTGGCGAGGTGCAGGGCGGCGAAGGCGCTCACGGGCACGTGCTCCAGCACCCGGTAGATCGCCAAGTACGTGGAGCGGCGGGGGGAACCATCGAGATGCGGAACGCAGCGCGATCCGATGTCCCGGAACGGCGGAAAGTCGCTCCGCAGCTCGGGATCGATCTCAAAGAACATCGCCTGTCCGCGGGAATACTTCTGGGTTCCGACCGCGAGATAGGCACCGAACTCTTCCGGGGGCAGATGCGAGGCGATCAACGCCTCGGGGTTGAGAGAGAGGTACAGATGGATGTTCATGATGATTCTGTTGCTCTGTTGTTGTTTTTTGGGGACCGAACCGAACCCACCGGACCGGCCCGGACTGGATCAGGTGGTCCAGTTCACGCCATGCATGTCGCCGTTCTTGAGGAACTGCTCGTGCATCCGGAAGGCGGTGGAAAGAGTCTGGGGGGTGTGCCCGCCCTTGGCCATTTCGAAATAGCGGCGCAGGCTGTCGCGGAAATCGGGGTGGGCGCACTTGTCGATGATGAGCAGGGCGCGCTCGTTGGGATCCTTGCCGCGCAGGTCGGCCACGCCCTGCTCGGTGACGACCACCTGCACCGAGTGCTCGCTGTGGTCGGCATGGCTGACGAGGGGCACGAGAGTGCTGATCTTTCCTCCCTTGGCCGCGGAGGGGCAGGTGAAGATCGAGATGTAGGCGTTGCGGGTGAAGTCGCCCGAGCCGCCGATGCCGTTCATGAGATTGCGCCCCATGACGTGCGTCGAGTTCACGTTGCCGAAGATGTCGACCTCGATGGCGGTGTTGACCGTGATGATGCCGAGGCGGCGCACGATCTCGGGGTTGTTGGTGATCTCCTGCGGGCGCAGGAGCACGCGCGGGCGGAAGAACTCGAGATCCTCGTAGATCGCGCCGAGCTTCTCCTTGCCGACCGTCAGCGACGTGCCGGTGGCGAAGCGGATCTTGCCCGAGCGGATCAGGTCGATCACGGAGTCCTGGATGACCTCGGAGTACATCTCGAACACCGGGATGTCGGCGTTGGCGCCGAGCGCGCCGAGGACGGCGTTGGCGATGTTGCCCACGCCCGACTGCAAGGGGAGAAACTCGTTCGGGACGCGCCCCGCCGCGATCTCGTTGGCCAGGAACTCGGCCACGTTCTGGCCGATCTTGTTGGTGATCGCGTCGGCGGGCTCGAAGCCGCCGACCTCGTCGGGAGTATTGTGCTCGACGATGCCCGCGATCTTCGAGGGGTCGATCTTCACGACGGGCTGGCCGATGCGATCCGACGGGCGGATGATCGGGACGGGCTGGCGGTGCGGCGGGTCGAAGGGCTCGTAGATGTCGTGGAAGCCGCGGAGATTGGGGGAGTGGAAGCGGTTGAGCTCGATGATCACCCGCTTGGCGCACCGGAGGAACGTCGGCGAGGCGCCGACGGAGGTCGTCAGGACGATCTGCCCGTCGGGCGTGACCTCGCAGGCCTCGACGACGGCCCAGTCTATCGCGCCGAGGAAGCCGCAGCGCACCTGCTGGGAGAGGTGCGAGAGGTGCATGTCGAAGAAGCGGGTCTTGCCGGCGTTGATGCTTTCGCGGAGCGACTTGTTGCTCTGGTAGGGCGTGCGCCAGCTGATCGCGTCGGCGCGCGCGAGCTCGCCGTCGAGCGAGTCGCCGGTGGAGGCGCCAGTGATGACAGCCACCTTGAACGGCCGGCCTGCCGCGTGTTCGGCCCTGGCGCGGGCGGCGAGGGCCTTCGGCACCACCTTCGCGGCGCCGGCGGGGGTGAAGCCGCTGAAGCCGATCGTCTGATTGTTCTGAATCAGTGCCGCCGCTTCGTCCGCTGTGAGGGAGGGAATACTAGCGCGTTTTGAATTCGTTTGGACAGGAGCCGTCATGGTGTGTGGTGGTTAGAAAACTTCTCGCAGGAGTTCGACGCGATGAGGGGGGAGGACAAGGGTCTCGCCGTCGGAGCTCCTCAACAGGAGGCTGCCGTGCGGATCGACGCCGTCAAGATGGCCGCTGAGGGCGCCCCGGCCTCCCGCCAGGGTCACGTGGATCTTGCGGTGTTGCCAGGCGGCGTTCAGGTCGCGGCAGAGCCCGGCGGTATCGGCGGCCTCGAGCCTGCCGTGCTCCCGCCGCAGCGCGGCCAGGAGTTCGGCGAGCAGGTCGGTCCGCGAGGGGATCTCGGGCACGAGGTCGGCCAGGCGCACGGTCTGGCCCTGGAGCGCCGGATCGGCGGCCTCGGGCTGGTTGGTCAGGTTCATCCCGATTCCGATCACGGCGCAGGCGGGGGAAAATCGTTCGACCAGGATGCCGGCGAGCTTTCGCCGGCCCACGAGGAGGTCGTTCGGCCAGCGAAGACGGGCTCCCCGGACGCCGCGCGCGCGCACCACCGTCAGCGCGGCCCATCCGGCCGCGAGCGGCAGCAGCGCCCATTGCGCGGCGTCGCCGGGGGCGGGCACCGTGGCCGAAAACCACAGGCCGCCCTCGCTCGAAACCCAGGACCGCCCCACGCGCCCGCGCCCAGCCGTCTGAACAAGCGCGCCGACTGCCGTCCATGGCGGCAGCGGCGCTGCCAATTCATTGGTCGACGAGACCTCCGGAAACTCGTGCACCGTCCAACCATGGACGGCGCCATCGAGTTCTGGTGCGGAGGTCAGGGCCTGGGGCATGAAGCAGCCCGGTTGTTTAGCGGATCTTGTGTGAGCGGTAAATCTCGCGACGGCCTTCCACCGACCAGGCGCGCTGCGCCCCGGCGTCGGACTGCTGTACGGAGATGATGCGATGCGGACGGCGGACGACCATGGCGACGGCCGCCGCGATCGCGGCGGCCACGCCCCGGTCGATGCCGGCTGGAGCCGCCGCCGGCGCCGCGGGGGCCGGAACGGCCTGTGGAGTCGGCGCGGCTGCGGATGCCGGCGCGGCCTTGGGGGCCGCGGGCGGTTGGATACGCTGCTCGAGCTGGCGCACGGCCTGGGCGAGGCGCTGGACGGTCACCCAGAGTGACACCAGCGCGCCCAGCATGAGCACCAGGAGCAGGCCTGTGAGGAGAGAGGTCATGTCAGGATTGACCCGGTTCAGGCGATCTCCAGGAGCGGCGCCCCTTCGTCAACGGCGTCGCCGGGATGCACGTGCACCGCAGTGACCTTGCCGGCCTTCGGCGCGTTGATGTAGGTGTTCATTTTCATGGCCTCGAGGGTCACGACCCTCTGGCCTTCGGTGACGGCCTGTCCGACCTGGACCTCGACGGCGACGACCTTCCCGGCGAGCGGGCTTCGGAGTCCGCCTGGCCCGGAGGGCGCGGCGGGGGCGGCAGTGGGCGCGGGGGCGGCCGCAGGGGCCGCCACCGGCGCGGAAACGACCGGAAGCGAAACGGGGGCCAGTACGGCGGGCGCCGCCATCTCGGGGGCGTCGTCGGTGAACTCCACCGTCACTTGGTACACTTTGCCGTCTACGGTGACTTTGAGCTGTTTCGTCATGTGAAAATAGGTGTCCGGGTTCGATCAGAGCGGAATGTTGCCGTGCTTCTTCGGCGGGCGCGTGTCCCGCTTCGAGAGCATGTTGCGGAGGGCCATCGCGAGGATGCCGCGGGTCTGCGACGGCTCGATGACGTCGGTGATCATCCCCTTGCTGGCCGCCTCGTAGGGGGCGGCGAACTTCGCGCGGTAGTCGGCGGCGAGCTCCTTCTCCTTCGCCTTCGGATCGGCGGCGGCGGCGATCTCGCGCTTGAAGAGAACCTTCACGGCGCCTTCCGCTCCCATGACGGCGATCTCGGCCGAGGGCCAGGCATAGACCGCGTCGGCGCCCATGTCGCGGCTGCACATCGCGAGGTAGGCGCCTCCGTAGGCCTTGCGCATGATGAACGTCAGCTTCGGCGCGGTGGCCGCAGCGTACGCGAAGAGCATCTTCGCGCCGTGGCGGATGATGCCGCCGCGCTCCTGTGCGACGCCGGGGAGGAATCCGGGGACGTCGACGAGGGTGACGATCGGGATGTTGAAGCAGTTGCAGAAGCGGATGAACCGCGCGCCCTTGTCGGACGAGTCGATGTCGAGCGTGCCGGCCTTCTGGGCGGGGTTGTTCGCGATGAATCCGGCGACGACGCCCTGCACGCGGCCGAAGCCGACGACGATGTTCTTGGCGAAGTCGCGGTGGACCTCGAGGAAGTCGCCGCCGTCGACCAGGCGGGCGATGACGGCATGCACGTCGAACGGGGCCTTGTGATCCTCGGGCACGATCTCGTTCATCGCGGGGTCGGGCGTCATGTCGACGGCGACCGAGGTGTTGTGCGGGGGATCGACGATGTTGTTCGCCGGGAGGAAGGAGAGGAGCTTGCGGGCGAGGGCGACCGCCTGGGCGTCGTCCTCGGCAACGAAGTGGACGTTGCCGCTGACGCCGGCGTTGGCCGCCGCGCTGCCGATATCCTCCATCGTCGTGCTCTGGCCGGTGGCCGCCTTGATGACCTCGGGGCCGCAGATGAACATGTTGGCGTTCTTCCGGGTCATGATCAGGAAGTCGGTGAGCGCCGGCGAATAGGCCGCGCCGCCGGCGCAGGGGCCGGCGATGATCGAAACCTGCGGCACCAGGCCGGAGAGCTCGACGTTGCGGAAGAAGACCTGGCCGTAGCCGGAGAGCGAGTCGTCTCCCTCCTGGATGCGTGCGCCTCCGGAGTCGTTGATTCCGATCAGCGGGATGCCCGCCTTCTGGGCGTAATCCATGATGTCGCAGATCTTCTTGGAATGGATGCGGCCGAGGGCGCCGCCACCGACCGTAAAGTCTTGGCTGAACGCGGCTACCGGGCGGCCGTCGACGTAGCCGACGCCCGTGACGACGCCGTCGCCGGCGAGGGGCTTCCCCTCCAGTCCGAAGTGGTGGCAGTCATGCTGGGCATGCATTCCCCACTCCATGAAGGTGCCCTCCTGGAAGAGGGCGGCCAGGCGGTCGCGTGCCGTCATCAGGCCCTTCTTGCGGCGCTCGGCGAGCTTTTCCTCACCGCCGCCCGCGATGGCCGTGCGGCGTTTCTGATCAAGTTCACTGAGAAGTGATTTCGAGATGGACATGGTAATTATTCCGTAGATGGACGGTCGGGGCGCGGTGTGCGCTGGAAAGCCAGGTCAGGCCTTCTTCGGGGCGCACAGCTCCGTCAGCACGCCGTGGGTCGACTTGGGGTGCAGGAAGGCGACGAGCTTGTTGCCTGCGCCGTCGACGGGCTTCTCGTTGATCAGCCGGACGCCGGCTCCGGCGGCCTGGGAGAGCTGACCGACGATGTCGTCGGTGCGGAATGCGATGTGGTGAAGGCCTTCGCCGCGATCATTGATGAACTTGGCGATGGGACTTTCCGGGGAAGTCGGCTCCAGCAGCTCGATATGGACGCCGCCGACGTCGAAAAACGCCGTGCGCACCTTCTGCGAGGCCACTTCCTCGCGGTGTTCGCAGCGCAAACCGAGCGCTTTTTCATAGACGGGCACGGTCTCGTCCAAGGAGCGGACCGCGATGCCTAGGTGATCAATTTGTGTAATCATTTCTTATAGGTGCGACTCTGGAATCGTTCAGTATGCCGGACCGCGATGATTAGCTCTGCGCATATTTTGGCAAAGTGCTCTCATCGTTTGGTCTTTCGGCAATTCAACGTTGCCAAGTTTGGGTGCTAGTCTGATGCAGAGCGGTTCAAGCGCGCAATCGCTATTTGTGATCCCATCCCAGTCATGACAGCAAACACCGACTCTAAAGAGTCAGTTAGTTGCAAATCAACAACCACTTACGACGAATGGCGTCGAAGTGTCGAGGCGGAGCTCAAAGGTGTCCCGTTTGAGAAAAAGCTCATAACGAGGACGCCGGAGGGCATCGACATCAGCCCATTGTACCGCGCCGAGGATATCGCGGGGCTGAAGCTCGCGGCCAATCCCGGCGAGGCCCCCTATTTGAGGGGCTCGCGCCGCGCCGACGGTTCGGCGGTGCGCTGGAAGATCAGCGAAGAGGCGGGCGAGACCGAGTTTTCGCCGCTTCCCGCACTTGCGCTGGCCCTGGCGAAGGCGAAGAACGGGCCGGCTGCCCCGGTGCCTGCCGACCCCCTCGGCTGGCTGGTGAGCCAGGGATCCCTGCCGATGCCCCTCGAGGCCTGCTTTGACGACCTCGCCGAGGGTGTGCGCGAAGCCGGCAAGGCCGGCGTCGACGGCGCGGTGGTCGGCGTCGACGCGCACCTCTGGCACGAGAGCGGTGCGAACGCCGTCCAGGAACTTGCATTTGCCGTTGCCGCAGGTGCCGAATACTGGCGCCAGCTCGGCAAACGGGGCATCACCGCCGCCGATATCGCCGCGCGCACCCGCGCGAGCTTCGCGGTCGGCGTCGATTTCTTCATGGAGATCGCCAAGCTCCGCGCAGCGCGAGTTGTCTGGGCGAAGATGGCTGCGGCCTTCGGGGCCGGCGCCGCCGCACAGGCGGTGACGATCGCCGCGCGCACCGCGGCATTCGACAAGACCGTCTACGACATCCACGTCAACCTCCTTCGCCTGACCACCGAGGCGCTTTCGGCCGTCGTCGGCGGCGCCGATGAGATTGCCATCAGGCCCTTTGACGAAGTCACCGGCGAGCCGAGCGAACTCGGCGCCCGCCTTTCCCACAACCTCCACGCGATCCTCGCCGAGGAGTTCTCCTTCGACCGGCAGATCGATCCCGCCGGCGGTGCCTGGTACGTCGAGGTTCTCACCGACCAGCTGGCCCGCAAGGCTTGGGCTCTCTTCCAGGAGATCGAGAAACAGGGCGGCCTCGCCGCCGCGATCGTCGCCGGAGGCCCGCAGCAGCTCGTCGCCAAGGCCGCGGCCGACAAGCAGGCCCAGGTCGACGCCCGCCGTCGTCCGATCCTCGGCACCACGGTGCAACCCAACCTGCGCGAGCCGGCCAAGGAGGCCCCCAAGGCCCCGGCCGCCCCCCGCAAGCGCGCGTCGGTTCCCAAGCCGATCAAGACCTTCACCGCGCTGATCGCCGCCGCGACCAAGCGCACCACGCTGCCGACCCTGCGCATCGCCTGGTCCCAGAAGCGCGACGCGGGACCGGCTGCCCAGGCGCTCAAGCCGTTCCGCGCCGCCGAGGGCTTCGAGGCCGTCCGCCGCGACGGCGACGCCTTCCTCGCCCGCACCGGCAAGCGCGCCAAGGTTTTCCTCGCCAAGATGGGGCCGCCCAAGCAGCACAAGCCCCGCGCCGATTTCTCGACCGGGTTCTTCGTCCCCGCCGGCTTCGAGATCGACGGCCGGAAGAGCTTTAACACCGCCGAGGAGGCCGCCGCCGCGGCCGTCGCCTCCGGCGCCGCGATCGCGGTGCTCTGCTCGACCGACGACACCTATCCGCAGCTCGCCCCGGCCTTCGCCAAGGCTGTCAAGGCCGCAAAGCCCTCCGTCGCCGTCGTCCTCGCCGGGCACCCCGGCGAGAGCGAGGCCGCGTTCAAGGCCGCCGGCTTCGACGAGTTCATCCACGTCCGCTCCAACGTGCGGACAACCCTCATCCAACTGCAGCGCACTGCCGGAGTCCTTTCATGAACGCCCAACCGGATTTCACCAAGATCGCCTTCGATGCGCCCGGCGCAAGCGCCGCGGCGCCCGCCGCGCCCGCGGCACCGGCGGCCGCTCCCTGGATGACCAGCGAGCAGATCCCCGTGAAGCTCGCTCACACCGCCGCCGACATCGCGGCGGTCGAGCAGCCTCTCGGCTCCGTGCCCGGCTTCCCCCCGTTCCTGCGCGGCCCGTACTCGACCATGTACGTGTCGCGGCCGTGGACCGTCCGGCAGTATGCCGGCTTCTCCACCGCCGCCGAGAGCAATGCCTTCTACCGCCGCAACCTCGCGGCGGGCCAGATGGGCCTCTCGGTCGCCTTCGACCTCGCCACCCACCGCGGCTACGACTCCGACCACCCCCGCGTGGTTGGCGACGTCGGCAAGGCCGGCGTGGCGATCGACTCGATCCTCGATATGAAGCAGCTGTTCGACAGCATCCCGCTTCGCGAGGTGTCGGTGTCGATGACGATGAACGGGGCCGTCATCCCGATCATGGCGTTCTACATCGCCGCGGCGCTCGAGCAGGGGGCCCAGCTCCCCGAGCTCGCGGGCACGATCCAGAACGACATCCTCAAGGAATTCATGGTGCGCAACACCTACATCTACCCTCCGGGGCCCTCGATGCGCATCATCGCCGACATCTTCGCCTACTGCGCGAAGAACATGCCCAAGTTCAACTGCATCTCGATCTCGGGCTACCACATGCAGGAGGCAGGCGCCACCGCCGACCTCGAGCTGGCCTACACGCTCGCCGACGGCCTCGAGTACCTGCGCACCGGCGTCAAGGCGGGCATCGACATCGACGCCTTCGCGCCGCGCCTGAGCTTCTTCTGGGCCATCGGAAAGAACTTCTACATGGAGGTCGCCAAGATGCGGGCCGCGCGCGTCCTCTGGTCCGAGATGGTCGGCCAGTTCAATCCGAAGAATCCGAAGTCACTCGCGCTCCGCACGCACTCCCAGACGTCGGGCTGGAGCCTCACGGCCCAGGATCCCTTCAACAACGTCGCCCGCACCTGCCTTGAGGCGCTCGCCTCGGCCGGCGGCCAGACGCAGTCGCTCCACACCAACTCGCTCGACGAGGCCATCGCGCTGCCGACCGACTTCTCGGCCCGCATCGCTCGCAACACCCAGCTCTATCTCCAGCAGGAGTCGGGCATCTGCCGCACGGTCGATCCCTGGGCCGGGTCGTACTACGTCGAGTATCTCACCAACGAGCTTCTCAAGAGGGCCCGCCAGCACCTCGCCGAGGTCGAGGGGCTCGGCGGCATGGCCAAGGCCATCGAGACCGGACTGCCCAAGATGCGCATCGAGGAGGCGGCCGCCCGCCGCCAGGCCGCGATCGACTCCGGCAAGGAGACGATCATCGGCGTCAACAAGGCCGTGCTCGAGCACGAGCCCCCGATCGACATCCTCGAGGTCGACAACACCGCCGTGCGCGAGGCCCAGATCAAGCGCCTGCAGGAGCTGAAGTCCGCCCGCGACGGCGCCGCAGTCCAGCGCGCGCTCGCGGCGATCACCGCCGCCGCCCGCGAGGGCAGCGGCAACCTCCTCGAGCTGGCCGTCACCGCCGCCCAGGCGCGCGCCACGCTCGGCGAGATCTCCGACGCCATGGAACAGGTCTTCGGCCGCCACCAGGCGGTCATCCGCACGATCGCCGGCGTCTACCGCGCCGAGTTCGGCGGCAGCCCCGAGATCGAGGAGGTGCGCAGCCGCGCCGACGCCTTCGCCGCGCGCGAGGGCCGCCGCCCGCGCATCTACATCGCCAAGCTCGGCCAGGACGGCCACGACCGCGGCGCCAAGGTGGTCGCCACGGCGTACGCCGACTTCGGTTTCGATGTCGACATCGGGCCGCTCTTCCAGACGCCCGAGGAGGCCGCCCGCCAGGCCGTCGAGAACGACGTGCACGTCGTGGGCATGAGCTCGCTGGCCGCCGGCCACAAGACGCTCCTGCCGCAGCTCGTCGCCGAGCTCAAGAAGCTTGGCCGACCCGACATCATGGTCGTCTGCGGCGGCGTCATCCCGCAGCAGGACTACCCGGCTCTCATGGAAGCGGGCGCCGCGGCCATCTTCGGCCCCGGCACCAAGCTCCCGCTGGCCGGCGCCGAGATCCTGCGCCTGCTCGAGGAGCGCCTCGGGCACGCGGCCTGACCGCACGGATGCAGGGACAACTTCAAGGGCGGGCTGCTCCGGCGGTCCGCCCTTTCTGTTTCTTTGGCCTGCGGCCGATTCCGGACTTGCCGCGCGGGGCGGCGGCCGGCAGCAAGGAACGGATCCTTCCGGCCGATCGCAGACGGCCGCCCCCGGTATGCCCCCGCTCAAGAAAGTCCATGTGCACGACCGCCGCGAATGGCGCCGCTGGCTCGCCGCCAACGGCCGCAGGGAGAAGGACGGCATCCTGCTCGTCTTCTCCAAAAAGGGCGCGGGCGGCTCGACGCTCACCTACGATGAATCGGTCGAGGAGGCCCTCTGCTACGGCTGGATCGACAGCACGATCCGCAGCATCGACGCCGCCACCTACAGCCGGGTGTTCACGCCTCGCCACGGCGACAGCAACTGGTCGGACACCAACAAGCGGCGCGTGGCGAAACTCGCCAAGGAGGGCCGGATGACGCGCATCGGGATGGCGCTTGTCGAGGCCGCCAAGCGATCGGGGCGCTGGGACCGCGATGGCGAGCCCGGGATCGGCTCCGAGCCGCCTCCGGCGCTGGCGGCGGCACTCGAAGGCGACGGGAAGGCGCGCGCGTTTTTCGAGAGCCTCGCGCCGACCTACCGCAGGCAGTACATCGTTTGGAACGCGATGGCCAAGCGGTCCGAGACGATCGCCCGGCGCGTGAAGGAGTCGATGAATCTGCTCGCCCAAGGCAAGAAGCTCGGGCTCAAGTGAGCCCGCCTCTCCCATGAGCACGATTCCCACGCTCGAGACGGGCCGGCTGATCCTGCGGCCGTTCGCGCTCTCCGACGCCGCCGACGTGCAGCGGCTAGCCGGCGATCGCGCGATCGCCGATACGACCGCGACCGTTCCCCATCCCTACGAGGACGGGATGGCCGAGGCCTGGATCTCCACCCACGGGAAAGACTTCGCCGCGGGGACTTCGCTCACCCTGGCCGTGGCGCTGAAGCCGGAATCGGCGCTCGTGGGAGCGATCGGGCTGGCGAAGATCGCCGCGGGCCACCAGGCCGAGATGGGATACTGGATCGGCAAGCCTTACTGGAACCAGGGCTTCTGCACCGAGGCCGCAGCGGCGCTCCTGCGCCACGCGTTCCTCACGCTCGGCCTGGCGCGCGTCTATGCGACTCACCTGGCGCGGAATCCGGCGTCCGGACGGGTCATGAGGAAGGTCGGAATGCGCCACGAGGGGACGCTCCGGAAGCACCTCAGGAAATGGGACGTCCTCGAGGATGTCGAATGCTACGGGATCCTCAGGGAGGAATGGAAGGGCTCCGGAGGGAATGCGGGCTCCTGACTGAGCCGTCGTCGTTGCGGTCCGGCTCAGCCGCCCAGCGACTTGAGGGCTTTCAGGATGTCGGCGGCCTGCTCCTTCGTCGAGGCCTTGAGGTCGCGCCAGACGACCTTCCCGTCCCTGTCGATCAGGAACGACTGTCTCGCGGCGAACGCACCCATCACCGGCACCTCCCTCACGGGCACGCCGAATGCGCCGATCACCCGCCGCTCCCGGTCGGCGATGAGCGTGAAGGGCAGGCGGTGCTTTTCCTTGAATGCCTTCTGTGAGGGCACGTCGTCGGTGCTGACGCCGATGACGGTGACGCCCCGGTCGGCCAACTGCTGGAAGGCATCGCGCAGGCTGCAGCTTTCGGCGGTGCAGCCCGGGGTGTCTGCCTTGGGGAAGAAATAGACAAGCGTGTAGCCTTTGGGGTACACGGCACCGAGGTCCAGCGTCGCGCCGGTCTCGCTGACGGCGGTGACGGCGGGAGCCGCCGCCCCCACGGCGAGCGGCTCCGCGCGGGCGATTGCGGACATGGCGAGAAGTCCCGCGATCATGGACCAACGTCGGAGAGTTCGCATGGCGCACCGATACTCCGAAACCGCGACCGCGCAAGCGGCGGGGAATCCTCAGGCGCGCCTGCAGTGGCGCCGACCCTCTCCGGACCGGCATGCACCGCCTGCGCGGCCCACGCCCGCGGTCCCTTCGCCGGGGAGCGGCCGGCAATCGCCTTGCCGCCCGGCCGGCTCAGTCGAGCGAGATCTTCACCGCGGCTGCCGCTTCGCGGGCACGATCCCTGGCGACCTCGGGGGTCTCGCCCGTCGCCACGACGACCGCCAGGCGGCGGTGGCCGCGGCACTCCGGCTTGCCGAAGAGTCGCAGGTGGGTCTCGGGCACGGCGAGCGCCCGGTCGAGTCCGGAGAACGACGGCACGCCCGAGCCGGAGCCGAGAAGCGCGACGCTATGGGCCGGGCGCAGCAGCACGAGGGGAGGCACGGGCAGGCCGAGGATCGCCCGCGCGTGGAGCGCGAACTCCGACCACTGCTGGCTGCCGATGGTGACCAGCCCGGTGTCGTGCGGCCGCGGGCTGACCTCGGAGAAGAGGACTTGGTCGCCGCAGACGAAGCATTCGACGCCGAAGATTCCCCAGCCCCCGAGGTTGCCGACGACGGTCTTGGCGATCCGCTGGGCCTTCTCGAGGGCGGCGGGGGACATCGGGCAGGGCTGCCAGCTCTCGCGGTAGTCGCCGTCGATCTGGACGTGGCCGACCGGCGGACAGCACTGGATGCCGTTGGCCGCGGCAACCGTCAGCATCGTGATCTCGTAATCGAAGCGGATGAACCCCTCGACGATGCAGCGCCCGGCGCCCGCGCCGCGTGCGCCCTCCTGCGCGTGCTTCCATGCCTTGGCGAGGTCGGCCTCGGCGCGCACGACGCTCTGGCCGTGGCCGGAGGAGGACATGAGAGGTTTGAGGACGCAAGGGAAGCCCAGTTCGCGGGCGGCGGCGAGCGCGGCTGGCTCGTCGTCGACGAAGCGGTAGGGGGAGGTCGGCAGCCCGAGTTCCTCGGCTGCGAGCCGGCGAATGCCCTCGCGGTTCATGGTGAGCCTCGCGGCGCGGGCCGTCGGCACGACGCGCTGCCCCTGCTTCTCGAGGTCGACGAGCACGTGGGTTGCGATCGCCTCGATCTCGGGGACGACGATGTCGGGCTTCTCCTGCGCGATGACGCGGCGCAGCGACAGCTCGTCGAGCATCGGGAAGACGTGGCTGCGGTGGGCGACCTGCATCGCGGGCGCCCCCTGGTAGCGGTCGCAGGCGACCACCTCGCAGCCCAGGCGCTGCAGCTCGATCGCCACCTCCTTGCCGAGTTCGCCCGAGCCGAGAAGAAGGACGCGCGTTGCGCCCGCCGTGTTGGGAGTGCCGAGGAATCCTGGTCGGAACATGGTGGGCCCGATCTTGAGAAAGCCTCGCCCCGGCGCCAGCTCATTGCGCGCGGGCAAGTCCCACCGTCACCAGTGCCTTTCGGCGGGGAAGTGCGCGGGGACCTGAAGGGCATTGTGGACAGCAGTGCTCTGGCCTGGTCACCAGTGCCTTTCGGCGGGGAAGTGCGCGGGGACAGTGCGAGCATCACTCGGGGCCATGGGAGCTACCTCGTCACCAGTGCCTTTCGGCGGGGAAGTGCGCGGGGACGCACGATGTGGGGCAGTTCCACCGTCGGCACGATGTGGGGTCACCAGTGCCTTTCGGCGGGGAAGTGCGCGGGGACCCGTCGGCACGATGTGGGGCAGTTCCACCGTCGGCACGGTCACCAGTGCCTTTCGGCGGGGAAGTGCGCGGGGACGGGCTACGAGTCCGCCGAGTACGAGGTCGAGGAGGGCGGTCACCAGTGCCTTTCGGCGGGGAAGTGCGCGGGGACGGCCACCGCCTGCGCAGTGGCCGATCGCCTGGCCGGCGACGTCACCAGTGCCTTTCGGCGGGGAAGTGCGCGGGGACGGCCGCGCCGGGGATATGACCCATGACCACATCCTCCCGTCACCAGTGCCTTTCGGCGGGGAAGTGCGCGGGGACCGCGCCAGTCCCGTCGAGATTGCGACATCCTGCGGGGAGGTCACCAGTGCCTTTCGGCGGGGAAGTGCGCGGGGACCAGCCCGCGAAATACGACACTGCATGAGTCGGAGGCGATCGTCACCAGTGCCTTTCGGCGGGGAAGTGCGCGGGGACGGCGGAGGTTGTCGCGAGGATGTCCGCCTATGTCCGGAGTCACCAGTGCCTTTCGGCGGGGAAGTGCGCGGGGACGCTCCG